>Ga0306922_10000124_pt1 | contig 52650 bp, 52 predicted proteins | sample sta12Cox44000082_FD_203758 | JGI IMG/M metagenome (GOLD analysis project Ga0306922, IMG submission 203758) | Lab enrichment of tropical soil microbial communities from Luquillo Experimental Forest, Puerto Rico - statoxic.12C.oxic.44.000.082 (v2)... | ecosystem: Environmental > Terrestrial >... | reverse complement strand
GAGGGTTTTGGGTGCCGCGGACTGTGCTCTCGCGATTCGTGGATTCGATTCTGAGCACCACGCAGGGACGCCGGCTGCGCAGCGATTCACCGGCCGAACTGAGCCGGCGCGAACAAGAAGTGCTCAACGGCCTGCTAGAAAATTTGGCGAACAAAGAAGTGGCAGATCGCCTGCATATTTCAGAGCGCACCGTGAAATTTCACGTTTCGAACCTACTGGCAAAATTCGGCGTCCGGCGCCGTGCTGATTTAATTCTGCTGTGCTACCAGCGCCGTGCGCCTAATTAATCGCCAGACTCGCCGCTCCAAGCATCCGCTTGCCCCAGGCCTTTCGCAGCAATAGACTCTCGACACTATAGGAATTAGTATAGCTTTCGCGGCTATAGCAGTCTGATGCGCTGCCTCCTTACGAGAATATCCATTCTCTTTGTTTTGGACCCGTTGCTTTTGGGGCCCAGCAGCGTTCCGCGCCGAAGACGCAAACTGATGCAAGCAAAGCGACATGCAGCATGGCCGGGAGTGTACTGAAGTCGGGCACCTCCGATCCTGTGAGAAAAGCGGAAATTTCTTTGCAGAAAGCTGACGACCCGCGCTCGGGCTATTTGACCCACACCGACTCGATGGGCCGTTTTGCGATCGACAAAATTGAGCCAGGCCGCTATCGGCTGCGTGTAGAGTGGAGCGGATACGTCTTACAAGAATGTGGCGAAAACTCCGCGGCCAGTGCAGGTGCGATTTTGACGCTCGCTCCGGGACAGGAGGCGCGGGACCTTCTACTCCGTTTGCGGCGTACTGATTCAATGCGTTTGCAGGCTGCTATACTTGTGGACCCTTGCGCAAAATCGTTCGGTTAGTTGCATGACGACATTTTCGATTGAAAATTTTGGCTGTCGCGCCACGGACGCGGATGCCGCGGCGTTGCGCCGCGACTTCCTCGCGAATGGTATTGCGCTCGTCGAAGAGCATTCTCACGCCGACGTCGTGGTGCTGAATACATGCACGGTGACGGCAGCGGCAGACGCGCGGGCGCGGGAGGCGGTGCGCAAAATTCACCGCAGAAATCCCAGGGCGCGGGTCGTCGTCACGGGTTGCTACGCGCAACGTGCGCCGGAGGAAATCGCGCAGCTTGAGGGCGTTGATTTTGTCGTTGGAAATTCGCATCAGACTGAGATTGCTCGCCTGGTCTGCGCCTCGCTTGATTCGCCGGCCGCACCGAACTCGGAAATTCCCTCGAAGGATTCTCGCGGGACGTTCGTCCCTCTCGCCGAAATCGACCGAGAATCAATGTCGCTTGCGCGCGGCCCAGCTAAGATTCTTACCAGTGACATTTTTGAGCAGACCTCCGTGCAACTAGCGCCCGCCGAATTCGCCGACAGCGGCCGCACGCGCCCAATTCTGAAGATTCAGGACGGTTGCAACAACCGCTGCTCCTATTGCGTGATTCCCTTCGTGCGCGGCAAAAGCCGCAGCCTGGCTCCGGATTTTGTAATTGCAGAAATCCGAAAGCTCGTAGATGCTGGTGCGAAGGAAGTGGTCCTCAGCGGCATCAATCTCGGAAGCTATGGCCGCGACCTCTCGCCGCGCGTTGAACTGGTCAAGACGGTGCGCAGGATTCTGGACGAAACCACTCTGGAGCAACTACGATTCAGCTCCGTCGAACCTCAAGACGTTACCGAAGAGTTCATCGAGTTGGTTGCGTCGTCGGAACGCGTCGCGCCGCATTTTCACGTCCCGCTGCAATCCGGCTCGGATCGGATTTTGCGAGAGATGCATCGCTGGTATCGTTCCGAACATTACGCGGAACGGATCCAGCGAATCCGCCGCCATTCTCCGGGCTCAGCGATTGGCGCCGACGTGATCGTTGGCTTCCCGGGCGAAACCGACGAGGAGTTTCAGACCACGGTCGATTTGATCGAGCGGTTGCCGCTCACCTATCTGCACGTTTTCTCGTTTTCCGTGCGACCCGGCACCGACGCGGCTGCGTTCCCGGATCGGCAGTACGTTGCGCTCGGAGTAATTCGCGAGCGCGCCCGCTTTCTGCGCAGGCTCGGCGAGAAAAAGGCCTTCGCGTTTCGCGCCGCTCAGTCTGGCCTCAGGCTTCGCGCGCTCACGCTGGCTCGAACGGGCGAAGATTGGACGGAAGCTCTAACCGGCAACTATCTTAATGTGAAAGTTGCGGGACGGCGGCCACCCAATGAATGGTGCGCTGCATCCCTCTAACTACGAACGCAGATTTGCCGCGGCAAAATGGCTGTATTTGTGGCCGTGTCCTACCTAGATTTCCATATCGCCGGTGAAAAGACGATTTCTTAACGGCAATCCGAGCCGGCAAGGTCGCTCACTCCCGTCTCATTCATGGGGGCTCTCTGGAGGCAAATTCGTTGTGTCCAAGGCGGGGGAAGCATAGGATGCGCATGAGCAGGGGGCCCAAGCCGGAAATCGTGGATGGACCCTGAGCAAATGCAAGGGAGGAATGACCATGACGATGCAATGCATCACTCGCCAACGCGATGACGTTACCATCCTTGATTTGGCAGGGCGCTTAAGCCTTGGTGAAGCGGTGGCCTTCGGTCCGGGTAGCGGCGTGGTTCTAAGCGAGACCGTTCGGGAATTGGCCAAAAAGGGAAACAAAAATATTCTGCTGAATCTGGCTGGAGTCACCTACGTGGATAGCTCCGGCGTCGGCCAACTCACGGGCGCGTTGACGAGCGCACATAGGCAAGGGGCAAGCCTAAAGCTGCTCAGTCCGACCCCCCGGGTGCTCGATCTCTTGAAAATGTCGAAGCTCGATACAGTCTTCGACATCAGCACCGACGAAGGCACCGCTGTCGCTTCGTTCAAACGGGCGGCGGCTACAGGAAGCTAGTCTAAACTCTACTTCCCTCTTGAGTTCACCATGTGGATTTCTAGGCCAGTCGATTCATGCGCCTGGCGGTGATACTTTCGTTGGGTGTGGTGCGATGAGCTTTACGCCCCGTTTTCAAAAATCACTTCGGCAAGAGCAAGATTCCCGCTGTGCGTGATCGTCAGCAAAATATTTTTTACGCCTATTCTATCTGCCCGTTCTCGCGCGACGCCTTGAAGCGATAGCGTCGGCTTTCCACTAGGCTCGCGGATCACTTCGATGTCGCGCCAGCGCACTCCCGCGCGCCAGCCTGTCCCCAGCGCTTTCATCGCGGCTTCTTTCGCGGCGAACCGGCCCGCATACCGCTCGAATTTATCTCGATGGCTTTCGCAATAGGCAGCTTCTCGCGGAGTGAACAGCCGTTCGATCAGCGGAGCGCCATGCCGCACGATGGCGGCTTGGATGCGATCGATTTCGGCGATGTCCAGACCCAGTCCGACAATCACTCTTTCGTCCGGGAGTTCTACCTAGTAGTCGTTGGCGGAGCCTTCGAGGAAGGCACGGAGTTTGCGCGAGCGCGACGGGTGGCGCAACTTGCGCAGCGCTTTGGCTTCGATTTGGCGGATGCGTTCGCGGGTGACGGCGAAGGACTGGCCGACTTCTTCGAGCGTGTGCTCGCTGCCATCGTCCAGGCCGAAGCGCATCTTGATGACTTTTTCTTCGCGCGGCGTGAGGGTCTTCAGCACGGAAGAAGTCTGCTCCTTCAGGCTGAGATTGATCACCGCGTCGGACGGCGAGACGACGGCCTTGTCTTCGATGAAATCGCCGAGATGCGAATCTTCTTCTTCGCCGATGGGAGTTTCGAGCGAAATCGGCTCCTGCGCGATTTTCAGGATCTTCCGCACCTTCGCGACCGGAATATCCATGCGCTTGGCGATCTCTTCCGACGTGGGCTCGCGGCCAAGTTCCTGAACGAGCTGGCGCTGGGTGCGGACGAGCTTATTGATCGTCTCAATCATGTGCACCGGGATGCGGATGGTACGAGCCTGGTCGGCGATGGCGCGTGTGATGGCCTGGCGAATCCACCAAGTGGCGTACGTGGAGAATTTGTAGCCGCGACGCCATTCGAATTTGTCTACGGCTTTCATCAAGCCGATGTTGCCCTCCTGAATCAGGTCCAGGAACTGCAAGCCGCGGTTCGTATATTTTTTGGCGATGGAAACGACGAGGCGCAGGTTCGCTTCGATTAATTCCTTCTTGGCCTGCTCAGCCTCCGCTTCGCCACGAAGAATCACCTGGAGAGCGCGCTTCAGCTCGGTGGGGCTCACCTCGCTGGCGATTTCGATTTCGCCAAGTTCCTGGCGGCGGGCGCGGAGATCTTTGCGCGCTTCGGCCTGGACGTCGGCTTTGGACGCTTCGACGCGGCGCTCGAGCTTGACGATTTCACGTTCGAGGAAATGGACGCGCTCGACGGTCTGGCGAATTTTGTCGATGAGGCGTTTCTTTTCGAGCGGATTGAAATCGAGCTCGCGGAAGCGGCGAGACATCTCTACGCGGGTGCGGCCGAGCGCGTAGCGCGCGCGAAGATAAGGCCGCTTCTTCGAGCGCGGGACTTTCTCGAGTTTCTGCGCCTGCTTCATGGCCACGAGGTAGAGCTTGGCGACTTTGTCGATCTGCTTGAGGGTTTCTTTGGTTTTTGCTTCGATTTTTTCTTCGGTGAGCTCTTCGTCGTCAAACTGGACGATTTCCTTGATGGAGCGCGAGCCGGTACGGAGATCTTCGCCGACTTGCAGGAGTTCTTTCAGAATCAGCGGAGCGCGCGTGATGGTTTTCAGGACGAGGAGCTGGCCTCGCTCGATGCGTTTGGCGATGGCAACTTCACCTTCGCGGGTGAGAAGCGGAACGGTGCCCATTTCGCGCAGGTACATGCGAACGGGGTCGTTCGTTTTTTCGAGAGTGCCCGGAGTGAGATCGAGATCGCTGTCTTCGGCAACCACCGTCTCTTTTTCTACTGCGACGCCGACTTCCGACCCATCGGCACCATCGGCGGCGGCCAGAGCAGCCTTTGCGCTGGTTAGATCTTCGTAGACATCAATGCCGTACCGCTCGAAAGTCGAGAGCAGATCGTCAATTTCTTCCGAGGAATGCACCTCGGCGGGCAGGATATCGTTCACTTCATCGTAGAGCAGGTAACCGCGTTCCTTGCCCATGGCGATGAGCTGCCGTACCTGATCGTATTTTTCCTCAAGAGCCAGACTCACACTTCCTCCCATTGCGAGGTGAAACGGCGCCGCGCAAGGCGGCGGCCAAAGGAATATGCGCGCGGAGTTAGACACCCCGACGCGACTTGTCAAATGACGACATTTAAACGGATAATTAAGACGATACTGCGAACCCGTCGCCAGCCCTATGCCCGCGCCAAACACGCTCGCGCTCACTGCACCCCTTATTTGATGCAGGAGGCGCGCCGCCCGTTTCCTCCACAACCTTACGAGAATACAATAGCTCCGGTACTTGCGTCAATTCATGGGCCAGTAGAAACTAACTCCGTTCTGACGAGCTTGATGCGGCGGTCTAGCGGTGCACCACCGCAACCGCTTCGACCTCAATCAGCCACTCCGGACGAACCAAGCCGCGGACAACCACGAACGTGCTCGTCGGTGGATTTTGAGTGTTGACGTACCTGTCGCGGATTTCCCTGACCTGTGGGACCTGTGCGGGGTCGACGCTATCGACACAGTAAAAATTGAGCTTGATGACGTCGTGAAAATTGCCTCCGGCGGCTTCAACGGCCGCCTTCAGGTTTTAAAGACCTGCTCGACCTGGGCCCGGAAATCGTCTTTGCCCACAAAATTGCCTGCTGCATCGAGCGCCACCTGACCGGCGATATAAACCGGACTTCCGCCGGTGACGATAGCCACCTGGGAATAGCCGGCGGTTGGTTTTGCCATGGTGTCGGGATTGAATATTCGAAAATTGGTAGCCTGCGGCATTGGATGCTCCTTGATTTAGCCCTTCTCTTACCGGTTCGGATTCTCAAATACTTGAATAGATGAATGAACGAATCTGCCGATTCAAAGGACCGCGAAAGAAATGGCTCGGGCTAGTTGGCAGCGAGTTGTTTCTGAAGTTCGAGGCGACGGGTGAGGAGGCCACGCAATTCGTCGGCAGTGGGCTTGGCCTCGATCTTCTTCTGCAGCGCGGCAAGTTCTTCTTCCACGCGGCGGTTACGGAGAACGCTCAAGCAATTCTCGGCGTCGTCCCAGGTGGGCTCAGGAACGGGCTCGAAAAGGACTTCGAAAAGAAGGCGGCGCTCTCTTTCCTCCAGAGCCGCAGCCAGCGTGGCGGGATCGGGATGTTCGCCGACCTTGGAAATGAGGAGATCGAGGAGGCTTTCGCACTCGAGGCCTCGGTGAAGCGCGTCATGCGCTAATTTACCGGCGAGTTTTTCACGAAAGCCTTCGGCTTCGACGAGCATGCGAATAATCTGGCGCTCGGCGGGTTTTACGGCTGGTCCGAGGAGGCTGGCGTTTGGTTTCACTTCGCTGCGGCGCTCGGCGGCGGCGCGTCGCAAGGCCTCGCGGAGGACAGGCTCGTCGACGCGCAATTCGGAGGCGATACGCGTAGCCCATTCCGAGCGAAGAAGGCGATTGGGGACGCGCTGTACGTAAGGCATCAGGAAATTGAGCGCGGCAACTTTTCCTGCGGCTGTGGTTCGGTCCATTTGGCGCGCGCGGGCGATCAGGTAGTCGAGATAGGGGGGCGATTGCGCGAGGAGGTTGCGGTAGGCGTCGATACCTTGTTCCTTTAGAAATTTATCGGGATCGGCTTTTCCCGGCAGCGCGAGCACACGAACGTCAAATTCGCTTTCGAGAAGAAGCGCGATGGAGCGTTCGGTGGCGGCCTGGCCGGCGGTGTCTGGATCGTAATTTACGATGACGCGGCGAGTGAAGCGGCCCAGCAATTTAATCTGGGGCTCGGCGAGGCTGGTGCCGCAGCTCGCGACGACGTTGACGATTCCAGCGCGGGCAACGGCGATTGCGTCCATATAACCTTCGACGAGGACGGCGAAATCGCTCTCGCGCAGAGACTCTTTCGCGCGATCGAGATGATAGAGGACGGTGCTTTTGGTGTAGATCGGGGTTTCCGGTGAATTCATGTACTTGGGCGTGTCGTCACCCATCGCGCGGCCGCCGAAAGCGATCACCTTGCCGGACTCATTGGCAATGGGAAACATGATGCGGCGGCGGAAGCGATCATAGGCGCGGCCACTTTGGTCACGGGAGATCAGGCCGGAAACGTCGAGCAATTTTTCTGGATATTTTTGTTTCAGGAGGCGGAGGAGTGCGTCGCCGGAGGAGGGAGCGAAACCGAGGCCGAAACGCTTCATTGCTTCGCGGTCGAGGCCGCGATCTTCGAGGTACGCTGCGGCTACTTTGCCTTCGGAGCTATCGTGTAAGGCGCGGGCGAAGAAAGCAGCGGTCTCGCGATGCATTTCGACCAGCGCGGAGCGCTGCTGATTTTCGCGCCGTTCTTCTGGCGAGCGCTCACGCGGCTTGGGAATAGCGATGCCGCATTTTTCGGCGACGGTGCGGATCGCCTCGGGAAACGTGGACTTCTCCATTTCCATTACGAATTTGAAGACGTCGCCGCCGACACCACAGCCAAAGCAGTGATAAATCTGCTTCACCGGATGCACATTGAAGGATGGAGTTTTCTCCTGATGGAAAGGGCAGAGACAGGAGAAATTCGCGCCCGATTTTTTCAGGCGGACGTATTCGCCGATCACGCGAACAATGTCCGCCTGCTGCTTTACGCGTTCCGCAAATGATCCGGCTTCCGCCATCGAGATAAATTAAGACTTAGCACTCCGGCGCTAGCTTTTCAACTCCGCGATCGTGATTGCCTCACCGCCGCGGTCGGGTTTCTCATATTCGATTTTTTCGACGAGCGGATGCGTACTGAGAAATTCGGCCAGGCCGCGGCGAAGGGCGCCTGTGCCGTGGCCGTGGATGATGCGGACGGCGGGCTTGCCCAAGAGGGCGGCTTGGTCGATGAATTTGTCAACACGGCGAGTGGCCTCTTCTACAGTGGTGCCGATCACGTTGATTTCTTCGGTGGCGGGCTCATCGCTTGGTTGCGCGTGCACGGTCACGCCGGTGTGGCGCCCGGCGTCGGTTGTAATGCTTTTCGCCTGTTGCGCGTTGCTCTCAATTCCGACCACGTCGGCCAATGGAACCTTCATGCGCACGGGGCCGGCTTCGACTTCCGCAGAGCGTCCGTCGTGGCGGCGGAAAATGAACGGCTGCTTGAATCCCTTTACGAGGATGCGCTGGCCCGCGGCAAGGAGACTGGGTTCGACCGGTTGTGCGGGGCGTTGCACCTGAACGCCGAGGTCGGACTGGGATGCGGCGAGCGCCTCAACCACCGCTGCATCTGCTCGAGCGCGAGCTTCACCTGCAATCTTTGCGACACGGCGACCGGATTGCTTTTCGATTTGCGCACGCAACGCATTGTCCTTTATATCGGCGGCGAGGCGGGTGATTTCGTCTTGCAGTCGCTTCTGAGTGGCATCGAAATTCTTTTCGAGTTCGGCGATGCGTTTTTTCTGGCGTTCGGCCCACTCGGTCTGGAGCGAGTAGCGCTCAGCTTCCAGCTGCACCAGCTCTTCGCGAGCCTGGCGCTTTATCTCGTCCATCTCATCGCGGCTTCGGTGCAGATAGGCGATCAAATCGCGCGCTTCTCGCGATTCGGGAGAAAGGCTGGCGCGCGCATGATCCACAACGCGAATTGGCAGTCCCAAGCGGCGTGCAATCTCGAGGCCGCTCGACGTACCGGGAACACCCACGAGCAGACAGTATGTTGGTCGCAGATTCTCTTCGTCGAATTCCATCGCGGCGTTCACGATTCCGGGCGTAGTGGACGCGTAGGCCTTGAGGCGATCATGGTGGGTCGTGGCGATCGTTAATGCGCGCAGAGATCGAAATTCTTCGAGTAACGCGACGGCGAGCGCCGCGCCTTCTTCGGGGGCCGTGCCGGTGCCCATTTCATCGACGAGAATGAGAGAGCGATCCGTTGCTATCTCGAGCATCGATTTCAGATTCAGCATGTGCGCAGAAAACGTGGAGAGATCGGCGGCAATGGACTGCTCATCGCCGATATCGGCGAGAACTTGATCGAATAGCGGCAACTCGGCGAGCTCGGCCGCGACGGGAATCGCCGATTGAGCGGCGAGGGCGGCGAGGCCGACATTTTTGAGCGCGACCGTCTTGCCACCGGTGTTGGGGCCACTGATGACCATCACTGTTTCCGAACCACCGAGCGCGAGGGTCAAGGGGACGGCTTTCCGGCCTTGTGAGCGCAGCGTGTGTTCGAGAACCGGATTGCGCGCGGCTTCAAGGCGGAGCGAATTACCGGTGGAAAATTCCGGAATGGTGCAATCGAACTCTCGCGCAAATCGCGCGCGAGCGAAAACGGAATCGAGGTGAGCGATTCCAGCGGCAGCGGATTCGAGCGGCCCGCGATCCGAGCGAACTTGTTCCGTGAGTTCCGCCAAAATGCGAGCGATTTCGGCAATCTCTTCTTCGGAAAACTGAACGAGGCGATTATTGAGATCGATGGCTTCGAGCGGCTCGACGAAAACGGTTTGTCCGGTGGCGCTTGCCGCGTGGACGACGCCGGGAACGGCGCGGCGATCGCCGGCGCGAACCGGAATGACGAAGCGATCGTTGCGCAGAGTGATGTAGTCCTCACCGGTAGGCTCGCCACGGGCGCGAAGGATGCTTTCGAGAGATTTTTGTATTTTGTCGCGTGCCTGTCCGATACCGGTGCGAATTCGGCGCAATTGCGGAGAGGCGTCGTCGCTAATTTCGCCATTGGGCAGAATCGCGCGGCGGATGGAGGTGAGGAGATGACGAAAATCCGCGAAGGCCGCCGCTCTTTCGGCAAGGAGCGGATATTTCACTGCTTCGCCTTTGAATGCCTGCCGGATACCGTTGGCGGTTTCCATCAAGGAAGCCACATCCAGCAGGTCGGCGCTGGAAAGTACTGATGCCGGCGTCCCTATATGCGCGAGCCAGTGCTGGGGATCTGCGAGCGAGCTTAAACCCATTTCTGCGCCGGAGCGCAGATAGGCTACTGCTTCACGGATCAGAATAAATTCAGAATTCAAGGCGGAGACTTCGTGCTGGGGATTGAGCGAGAAAATGTCGCGGCGACCGGGTGCGCAAGTGGTGAAGCCGCTGACGATTTCCTTGAGCTTATCGAACTCGAGGAGTTGTTCTGCGTGACGGGACACGGAAGCCTCAAAATTGGAATTGTAGCTTGGTTTTGTGTGGAAAAGAGAATCGAGCAAGAAAGCAAATGCGTGACATTCTGCCGTCTTTATTTTTGACTCTTCGGAGCGCCTATTGTTTCGACCATTGCGAGGGCGATCGCATCGATGGCCGCAACTGCTTCGCGTCCCTTTTCAGGGTCGTTATTTACAAAGATTGAAAAGGCGAGATATTCGCCGCTAACCGTTGTGGCATAGCCGGAAAGCGCATGGACGTGCTCGAGGCCGCCCGTTTTTGCTTGAATCAAGCCGGCTGCGGGAGTGCCTTTCATACGGTCTTCAAGCGTTCCGTCCACCCCGGCGACCGGCAACGTGGCCATAAAATCAGGCCCCCAGGGCTGGCGAATTGCGTACTGGAGCAAGGCGACGACGGCTCGCGGCGTCACGAGGTTATTCGTGGAGAGACCAGAACCGTCGGTAAGAACGGCGTCAGCTTCGGCCACGCCCACGGATTTCAAGAAATCCTGCTCGAGCTTCAATCCAATTTCCGTTGAACCGATTCCGGTTTTTTCGCGCGCTATGGTGCGCAGAAGCAGTTCGGCGTGAAGATTCTGGCTCATTTTATTCAGCACGCGCACGCTTTCGAGAAGCGGCGGTGAAACATGCTCGGCGAGTACGCGCGCATTCGCAGCCGAATTTTCTTCCGCGCTTTTCAATTCGGATGCCAGCACCACGGGCGCTTCGCCGGGCTTTAGCGCTTGCGGCGGTGGCGCTTCTTCCACGCGAACTTCGCCCTTAATATGCACGCCACGAGCTTCGAGCAGATGTCGCAGTGTCCGCGCGGCTGTCTCCGCAGGGTCGGTGATGGCGAGATCGAGCTTGACGGGCGCGTGGCCGATCGGCACCGATCCGCGGAGGAGCAGAAAGTTCGGCCCGGGTTGACGCACGACGGCAAGTTGCGGATCGGTTCCAGGCGCGCTTGTGGTGATTTGCTGCGTGAATCCTGAGGCAGCGTCAGGCGGGTCGAGAACTATCACAGCGGGATCTCCGGCGTGAACACCTGGAGACATGGTGATGGTGACGGAATTGTCGTTGAAGGCTATAGCGGTCACGGGAGCACCAAACGAAAAAAAAAGATCGCCGATGCTCCAACCTGCCGGATACGGATCGAAGGGGATGTAACGATCGTCGGTGACGATCTCGCCGTCCACTTCTTTCAATCCGCTGGCGACAGCTGTATCGGCCAGTTCGGCTAGAATTTTGTCGGACGAACCATCGTGCTCCACCTTTCCGTGGAATGGAAATTTGCGATTTGAAAGATCGGGATCGCCTCGTCCAACAAGAAGCAAGTCTCCAGCGAGTTTCCCGTCGCTGCCGAGTGGAGCCGATGCTTCGAGAGTAGTGTGAAAATGATAACCGGTACCGAGGGTGGCCAACGCGAAGACCGAGGTGAAAAGTTTGGCGTTCGATGCGGGCGTAAAGTAGCAATCGGCGTTCAAGTCGAAGAGCGCTTCGCCGGTGTCGCGATTGGCGATGAGAACGCCCCAATCCGCTTTGCGCGCGTGAACTTCGCTCAGGAATGCTTCTACACGCGAACGAAAGCGCTCGAGGTCCGCATTCGAACTCGTTTGGTGGCCTGGCTTCGAACTGCAGCACGGCTTTTGCGCGGCCAGCGGCCGAGCCATCACAAGCAAAGTTGCGATAGAAATTGTAATCGCGCGGCTGCAAGATCTTGCGCGACTGGAACGCGGCGACGTTGGAAAGTTCATTGAGGCTCAACCGGCTTAAAGGCGGACAATTATATTCCAATCCCCGATATTCCAATCTTCGCGGTTCCTCTCCCGTTTGATATAGTTCTTGCGGTAAACAGTGGCCCGGATTCAAACAAGCCCGCCCATCCTGAGGAGGAAGTTAGATGAGAAGAGCGTGGCACCTTTGTATTGCGGCATCGCTCGTAGGCCTGCTTTCCTTCGTAAATCCAGTGCCGCTTAGCGCTGCGGACGACGACACAAAAGAAGCTGACCGCGTCCGAAACGCTGGCAAAGTTGCGAAAGAGATTATGGATATCCCCGATGATATTCCGCAGGATTTGATCAACAAAGCGGATTGCGTGATCGTCCTGCCGTCCGTTCTCAAGGCGGCGTTTATAGTGGGTGCAAGCTACGGCCGCGGCGTCATGTCCTGCCGTACCGGCGACAACTTTCGCGGTCCCTGGGGTGCGCCGTCGATGATGGCGCTCGAAGGCGGCAGTTTCGGGTTTCAGATCGGCGGACAGGCTACTGACTTCGTGCTGCTTATCATGAACGAGCGTGGCGCAGGCGCGATCTTGAGCAGCAAAGTAAAACTCGGCGCCGATGCCTCTGCAGCTGCAGGGCCGGTGGGACGAACGGCTGCGGCCGCCACAGACGTGACTCTGCGAGCGGAAGTGCTGACGTATTCGCGTTCGCGCGGTTTGTTTGCCGGCGTATCGCTGGAGGGCTCCACGCTCCGCCCGGACAATGACGCGAACGAGCGTCTTTACGGCAAAAAGATCGAAGCGAAGGACATCGTGCTGCATAAGGCAGTGCCTGCTCCTCTGGCGGCGAAGTTATTGCTCGCTACCCTTACCAAGCATTCGCCGCATCACGCGAAGTAGCGTTTTCGAAATAGGCTCGCGCCGGAGATGAATCGCTTCGGCGCGGGAGCTTTCGTTGTTACTCAGCTTATCCAGCCCCACACGTTTCGGCGTGAGCCAGCCTCGTTGATTGACTTTTACTCATTACTGACTTAAAGTCATATTGTAAGTCACGATGAGAACCCCTACCCAATCCCCTACCCGGCGCGAGCGCAGAGCGCCTGCAGTACATCCCAGCCCGGACCGCCGCGAACGCCGCCGTCTCGAAACCAGGGAAAGGCTTTATCGCGCCGCGTTGGAACTTTTTGGCGAGCGCGGTTTCCTCGAGACAACGGTAGAGGACATCACGGAAGCGGCGGATGTGGGGAAGGGAACGTTCTTCAATCACTTTCCCACTAAAGAGCACGTGCTTGCTGCGTATGGCGGCGAGCGCATCGCCGCTGTGGAGCGAGCGCTCGAAAAGGCCCGCGCAACGACCGGCTCCGTTCTCGAAGTGCTTGGAGAGCTTGCCACGGATTCGGCCGGCCAGTCTCACGAAAATCCAGCGGTGCTTCGAGCGATTTATGCGGCGCATGCCTCGTGTGCGCCGGTTCGCGCGGAACTGCAGAAGCGGATGCGCACCAGTCGCAAGATGCTCGCCGAAATTATTTCTTTGGCCCAGAAACGAGGAGAAATCCGGTCCGACGCTGCTCCAATTGAACTGGCGCGGGCGATCCAGACTGTGGTGATCGGCTTTACGATGGCTTGGGCGCTAAATCCAGAAACACATTTCCAAGCGACCGCAAGCAAGACCTGGAATTTGATTGCTCCTAGCTTGCGGGCCGGCGCGGTTCGAAGCGGAACAGAGCGTAAGCGAAATTGAGTTTTACAGGAGTCTGAGCGCCATTTTATCGGCGCGTCACTGAGTCTTTCGAATTCCGCATTTCATCAATTATTGTAAGGAATTAGGAGGAGGCCACCACGTGAACAGCCGTTTTCTCAAGTCGTTCTTCGCTCTGGCCTTCTTAGTGTTTGGCAGCACAAGGATCGCGTTTGCGCAATTAGCGCCGCCTGGACTACCGAGCCCACAGGCTGGACCGTCGGCGACGCAATCAGGCTCGTCGAGCGATTCGTCGAGCGGAAGCCAGACGCAATCGCCGGCGGCGCCTCAAGCGCAGAGCACTTTTTCCGGCAGCGTGCCGGGGAAATTCGTGCCGGGCGTTTTGCCGATCACGCTTGAGGATGCGATTGAGCGAGGTTTGAAGCAGAACCTCGGGGCGCTACTTTCCAATCAGGACGTGCAGGCGGCGCACGGTACACGGTGGCAACAATTGAGCGCGCTGCTGCCACACGTGACAGCGAGTCCGTTGATAGACGTGTCGCAAGTAAACCTGAAGGAATTTGGTTTAAGCTTCAATATTCCGGGGCAAAACGTTCCCAGCGTTGTAGGCCCATTTTCATATTTTGACGCACGCGCCTTCTTGAGCCAGCAACTGTTCGATTGGAAAGCGATTAATAAAACGCGGTCAGCCAACGCGAGCGTGAAATCTGCGGAGTACAGCTACAAGGATGCGCGCGATCTCGTGGTTCTGGCGGTGGGATTCAATTACCTGCAGGCCATCGCCGATGAAGCGCGGATCGAGACGGCCGCCGCGCAGGTGAAAACGGCACAAGCACTCTACGATCAGGCCAACGATCGTTTCAACGCGGGAACATCGCCTGCCATCGATGCGTTGCGCGCGAAAGTGGAACTGCAAACACGCCAGCAGCAATTGATTCAAGCGCGGAACGACCTCGCTATTCAAAAGCTGACGCTTGCGAGGGTGATTGGACTTGCGCCGGGACAGCAATTCGATTTGACAGACAAGTCGCCCTACGCGCCGCTCGAAGGAATCGCGGTGGATGAAGCGCTGGCGCGCGCCTATGTGAATCGGTCTGATTACCAAGCGGCGCTTTCGGACGTGAAGGCGAGGGAATTTTCGCGCAAGGCGGCGGCGGCGGAGTATTACCCCTCCTTGTCATTCGCGGCGGATTACGGCGTTGCGGGACAACATGCTTCCTCGAATCACGGCGTGTTCGACGTACGCGGCACGCTGAATATTCCAATCTTTCAGGGCGGCAGTGTTCATGGAGACGTGCTGCAGGCGGATGCGCAGCTTCAGCAAAGCCGCGATCGAGCAGAAAACTTGCGAGGCCAGATCGACGCGGACGTACGCACGGCCATTTTTAACTTGCAGTCTTCGGCCGAGCAGGTGGCGGTGGCGCGAAGCAACATTGACCTCGCCGCTGAGACGCTGACGCAATCTATCGATCGCTTCGCAGCCGGCGTAACGGACACGGTGGAAGTGGTGCAGTCGCAGGAAGCAGTGGCCAGCGCGAACGAGCAGTACATCTCGAGCCTCTACAATTTCAACTACGCCAAGATTTCTCTGGCCCGAGCCGTCGGACAGGCGGAACTGGGCGTGAAAGAGTACTTCAAAGGAAAATGACCATGGCACAGCGCACGGACGTCGAAACGTCGCCGAATCCTCCTGTCACGCAAGAGCCCAATACTCAAAGTGCGCCGCAGTCAGAAACGCACTCGGCCGCGCCTCCGCCCTCCGGATCCGCACGAAACAGGTTTCGCAGAAATCCTGCGACGCGATGGCTCATTATTGGCGCCGTGCTCGTACTTTTGATTGGCGGCTTCTTCGCCTGGCGCTATTTCGCGAGCTATGAGAGCACCGATGACGCGCAAGTGGATGGTCACCTGATGCCGCTGAGCACGCGAATTTCCGGTTACATTCAAAAGGTAAATGTGGACGACAACCAGTATGTGAAAGTCGGGACGGTACTGGCGGAAATTGATCCGCGGGATTATCAAGTGGCAGCGGACCAAGCGCGCGCGAATCTGGCGGATGCCGAAGCGCAGGCCGCCTCTCTGGGCATCAACGTTCCAATTACATCAATCAGTACGACGAGCCAAACCTCCGCCAGCGAAGCGGACGTGGAAAATGCAAAGGCGGGTATTGCGGGCGCACAGCAACAGTCTGACGCGGCAAAAGCGCAACTCGCGGAAGCTCAGGCAAACGACGTAAAAGCGCAAGACGATCTGGTTCGATACAAACAGCTTGTTGATAAGCAGGAAGTTTCGCAACAGCAATACGATCAGGCGTTGGCCGCCTCGCGGGCCAGCACTGCTACCGTCGCGTCGGCCGCGGCTTCCGCCGCCGCTGCAGAACAACAGATTCATCAGGCACGCGCACGGCTACTGCAGGCAGAAGCCAATTGGCGGTCTTCACAGACCGGCCCGCAGCAGGTGGCAGCGTCGCAAGCGCGGGCACGGTCGGCAATTGCCACCGTTGCGCAAAAGCGAGCGGCGGTCGAGCAGGCCGAATTGAATCTGCAGTACACGAAGCTCATGGCGCCGGTGGATGGCGTAGTGATGAAAAATGCCGAGGTCGGCATGAACGTGCAGCCGGGACAGCAGTTATTCACCATCGTTCCGCTCAACGAAGTCTGGTTCACCGCGAATTTCAAAGAAACACAGTTGAAGTATATGAAGCCCGGGCAGAAGGCGAAAATTCAGGTGGATGCCAACGGCCGCGAATACAAAGGGCATGTGGACAGCATCGCCGGCTCAAGCGGCGCGCGCACGAGTCTTCTTCCTCCGGAAAACGCCACTGGAAATTACGTAAAAGTGGTACAGCGTGTGCCGGTGAAAATCGTGCTCGATCCGGGCGAAAACAGCGACCACTACTTGCGGCTGGGCATGTCCGTTGAACCCAAGGTCTATGTGAAATGAGTGTCAGCGCGGCCATTTCGGCACCGCGCGACTTTGAGCGGCCCACAGTTAACCCCTGGATTATCGCGCTAACCGTTACGCTCGCGACGTTCATGGAAGTGCTGGACACGAGCGTCGCCAACGTTGCGTTGCCGCATATTGCCGGAGGTCTTTCCGCCGGACAGGATGAAGCCACCTGGGTTCTCACGTCTTATCTCGTCTCAAACGCAATCGTGTTGCCGATGAGCGGCTGGTTTTCCGCCTTGATCGGCCGCAAGCGTTTTTACATGTCCTGCGTCGCGCTGTTCACGGTCAGCTCGTGCCTCTGTGGTTTCGCCCCTTCTCTCGGCGCGCTGATTTTCTTCCGCGTGCTGCAAGGTGTAGGCGGCGGCGGACTGCAGCCCAGCGAACAGGCGATTCTGGCTGACACGTTTTCGCCGAAGCAGCGCGGCATGGCGTTCGCCGTCTACGGGATGGCGGTAGTGTTTGCGCCGGCTATCGGACCCACACTGGGCGGATGGATCACAGACAACTTCTCGTGGCGCTGGATTTTCTTCATCAACATCCCGGTAGGACTCATCTCGTTGTTCCTCACGAATCGTTTGATTTCCGATCCGCCCTACATGCAGCGCGAGAAAAAGACAGGGTTCCGCATCGACTACATCGGTCTCAGCCTTCTCACGCTCGGCCTCGGCACGCTGCAGGTGGTACTTGATAAAGGTCAGCGCGACGACTGGTTCGGTTCGCATTTCATCACTGCGATGACGGCGATCAGCGTTACGGCGCTCATCGCAGTAATCATCTGGGAGTGGCGCCACAAGGATCCCATCATTGATCTTCACCTCTTTCGCGACCGTTCCTTCGCCGTTGGAAACCTACTGATGTTCATGGTTGGATTTGCACTGCTGTCGAGCACGGTTCTGATTCCCCTGTTTCTCCAAACCATCATGGGTTACACCGCGCAACAAGCGGGACTCGCGCTTATGCCCGGCGGATTCGCCATCATCCTGGCCATGCCGCTTGTGGGATATCTGCTCGGCCACTACGACGCTCGGATCCTTTTGTTATTTGGACTCACTGTCGTCGGCTTGTCTCTTTTTCACATGACGAGTTTCGACCTGTCGATCGATTTTAGGACCGTTGCAATCGCCCGCGGCTTTCAGGCTCTTGGCCTGGCATTCCTCTTCGTTCCGATTAACACGGTTGCCTACGCCTTTTTGCCGAAAGACAAGAACAACGCCGCTTCGGGTCTGATCAACCTCGCGCGAAACATAGGCGGAAGCGTGGGAATTTCGCTTGTCACCACGATGCTCGAGCGGCGGTCACAATTCCACCAGAACCAGTTGGTGGACCACGTAAATAATGGAAGCAGCCGCCTGCAAGCGATGATCAACGCCATGACGCACCTATTTGTCTCGCGCGGCTCCAGCAGCTACGAAGCCACGCATCAGGCCTACGGGATGGTGTCCAATCTTGTGAACCAGCAGGCCACCATGCTCGCTTACATCGACAATTTCAAACTCCTCGGCGTTGCAGTTCTCGCTATGATTCCGTTTGTCTTCCTGATGAAAAAAGTGAAGCCGGGCGGACCGATGGCGGTACACTAACCTGTAGCGTAGGTTTCAGGATGCCAATCCGGATCGTCACCCTCGAACGGGAATACGGCAGCGGCGGAGCCAACATCGCGAAGCGTCTCGCGGCGCGGCTGGGCTGGAAGCTTTGGGACGAAGAGCTCACCGCGGAAATTGCGCGGGTCGCCAAAGTGGACCATCGGGCCGCTCTCCGCTGTGATGAACGCTGCGATTCTCTGCTTCACCGGCTCTTCAAAGTCTATGCACGCGGCAGCTACGAGCGCACCCTGCCGCTCGAAGGCGAATCGCAGATGTTTGACGCCGACCGGATGGTCGCCGTGTTGCATAAGGTGGTTGAGGATGTCGCTTCGCGCGGCAACTCGGTGATCGTAGGACGCGGCGCGCCGTACATTCTGCGTAATCGGCCGGATGTGTTCCACGTTTTTATTTACGCGCCGGTGGAGGAAAAGATTCGCCGCATCATGAGCCTCGGAAAATCCGAAAAAGAGGCGGCCCAGCTGGTCGAAGAAGTGGACGCCGAACGAGCCGCGTTCATTCGCCACTATTTCGGCAAGGAGTGGCCTTTGCGCTCGCTCTACAACTTGATGATCAATTCGAAATTTGGCGACGAGCACACCGTGGAAACAATTTCACTGGAAATTGCTCTGCTCGATGCGCGTCCCGTCCCGCAAGCCGCAAGCAGATAGCAGAGGCGATTTAGGTTCTTCTTATATTCGGACTCCCTTTGCATTGAGCGCGTTCTTTTAGCGACATGAGGAGTGTGCATGAGCTGCACGATTTGTGAAAAGCGGCCACCCAAGCGGTTCTGCCCCGCAAAGGGGGAAAAGATCTGTGCGGTCTGTTGCGGCGAAGGGCGCGAAGTGACGATCGATTGCCCGGTTGACTGCTCGTACCTGATCGCCGCTCACCGCTACGAAGCCGAGCACCGCAAGCCGGCTCCGCGAGAGGAATTTCCCTATCCTGACATCCAATTTCCGGTGGATTTCGTGTACGAAAAGTGGCCCGTGGTCACAGGCGTTGGCGGCACGATTCATCGTTTCCATTTCGAGAACAAGGAATTAAACGATGCCGCAGCCCTTGCGGCTCTCGAAGCGCTCGCGGAAACGTATCGCACGCTCGGCACTGGAATCTATTACGAGCGGCCGCCTAATTTGCCTACCCCGCGAGCGCTCTATGGGCACCTCGCCGCATTTCTGCAGGAATTCAAGAGAGAAGAATCGTCGCGCGCCGGCTTCTCGACTTTGAAAGATTCCGAGATTTTTCAGCTGCTCGTGTTTCTGCTGCGCGTCGGAAAACGGGAAACCAACGGCCGGCCTCTCTCGCGCGCGTTTCTAGGCTTTCTCCGCGCAAAGTTTCCTCTGCCGGCCTCGGCGCCAGAGCAAGAAACCTCGCGCATCATCATTCCTTAGCAAGGCTCTTACACCGAAAGCTCTAGCGCCAATTGCGGCGACCTCCACTGCTTGCTCGCGCTGTAGCGCTCCGGTCTCGAACTGAGCCCGTACTTCCGGCGCAGATGTTCGAACCGCTCGGAAATCTCCTTTCGGTACTCTTCCGGCGCATAGCCTTTGCGCTGGTACCATTCGCGGTAGCGCTTCCCCAGCTTCGGAAATTTCGCATCGATGAACGGCAGAAATTGCTTGAGCGATGACGGCATCAGGAACAGCACGCTCGCCGCAATCCACTGCGCACCTGCGTCACGAGCAGCGCGTGCCAGCGCATCCAAATCCTGTTCGCGATCCGTCAATCCCGGTAACACAGGCATCGCGTTCACGCCCGCATTGATTCCCGCGTCGCGCACTTGTCGCAACGCCGCCAGCCGCAAATCCGGGCGTGGCGCGCGAGGCTCCAGCATCCGCGCAAGCCGCGTGCGCAGCGTCGTCACCGTCATATGAATCGTGATCGACGACCGCTCGGAAATCCGCTTGATCACGTCGATATCGCGCACCACCTGATTCGACTTTGTCGTGATGGAGAGGCTCAGCCCTTCGCGCTCGGCCATTTTTTCCAGGACCGCCCGCGTGGCGCCGAATTCTTTCTCGGCAGGCTGGTAGGGATCGGTAGCAGTCCCAATGGCGATGTGCTCGCCCCAGATTTTCTCGTTCGCCAGGTCGCGCTCAGTCACCGGCCCGGCATTCTGCTTCACGTAAATCTTCGATTCGAAATCCCCGCCGTCCAGCTCCATATACTCGTGGGTATAGCGCGCGTAGCAATACTTGCATCCGAATTCGCATCCCCGGTAGGGATTCACGGTCCAAGCGAACGGCACCCGCTCAGAATCGCAGTGGTTCAGTATCGACCGGACGGGCAGCAGGAAATATTCCGTCCCGCGCTTGGCATCCGCGCAGGGGGAGGAAGCAGCGAGGCGTGCGATGCCGACCAGTTCCGTAGCAGGCTTCGTCCTCCGGTCAGGGACCGGAGTGGGCGCGGAAGCACTGCTAGGTGACTCACTATCGCCGTGGCGAGCGGCTGTGGGGAAAAGGGTGAGACTGGTCTGATTCGGCCGGGGCCTCCGACGCGGGAGCATCGGCGGTTCGGCTCGAAGTATGGGAAGAGTGGCCATTGCAAGCCTCGCTGCACGAGTTGCATCTTATTCGCTTTTTTTTCGCTTTGTCAAGTGAAAGTTTCGCTTTTATTTCGCCTGTCCGTAGATGCAGGATGTCCTCTAGGCACGCCCCCGGGCGAATCAAAATTGCCGCCCCCGTGGGCCGGCTTATACTCGAGGGATTAGCCGATAGGGTATGCATAGCAAGCGAGTCGAGGTTACTCAACCGTGGCCGAAGTCGGGATCCTGATCATTGACGACGATATCGTGAGCCAACGCGCACTCAAAAACGTCCTCGATTCCGAAGGTTGGCGCGTCCGGATCGTCCCGCTGGCCTCCCACGCGATGGCGGAGATTGCCAGCGGCGCCTGGAGCCTGGTGATCGTCAATGTGGCGCTTACCGACATCCGCGGCCCGATTTTCACCACCCTCAAGGAGCTCGCCCAAGGGCAAGCCGACGCACCCGCTGACGCCGAAATCGATGCCGCCCGGCCGAAGCGCATTCGCGTACTTTTCCTTATTCCGATTCTCGCGGCGAAGGAGACTCAGCCGGTGCTCGAGCGGGAAGGCCTGCCCTATTCGCTCAAGCCCTATCATCTGAATGAATTCCTCGAGAAAGTGGGCGATCTTCTGGTGGAAGCGGGAGCCATAGCCTCCCCGATCCGCAGCATGGACTTCACCATCCGCCGTCGCCGCCACGGCTCCCGTTCCGCGCGCGACAAGCGCAGCGGCGCCATGTTCGCCTCCCGCGAGGACTACCAGATGAGCGAAGAAGAGATGGTCGAGTTCGAGCACCAGGAAGAAGAAGACCGCAAGAAGCGCGAAAAGCAGCAGAAGTACCGGGAACACCTCTAGACTTAGGCCGTTACCGCCTGCTCCAACCCTGCTAATTTCCTTCAAAAAAACGTGCAAGGAAACTGTGCCCGCTCGTTCTCATCACCGAAGGCCTCGAAGTGGCTCCAGGCGGGGAGACCGGCCAAGGGGGACTTCCACATGGCACCCAGACCCAAGAGCACTAACGTCTTCGGAATACTCGCACTTTCCGTTCTCGCCCTGGCGGCGGGAGTAATTCTTATGACCAACGCCGATTCAAATGTCCGCGCCGCTTCTGGCGGTGACGAAAAATCCGCTCGAGGCTGGCGGCTCGGCGAGGCCGTCACCTACGAAAACCTCACCGTGTTTCCCGTATACGCTTCGCGGCAAGCCGAATCGAGCGGATTCGCCACGCTCGATGAGGCCCTCGCTTCCGGCGACGCCATTGTCACCGAGCAAGGCAGTTATATGCGCCGCACTCGAGACGATGGCGGCGGTGCTGCTTCCTACGGCAGCGCGCAGGTAAATCAGCTGGTGCTCATCAACCGCGGCAAACGCCCGCTCCTTCTTCTCGCAGGAGAAGTGGTTTCGGGCGGCAAGCAGGATCGAGTGATCGGAAAGGACCGCATCGTTCCGATTGGTGCTGATCCGCTTCCGCTCAGCGTTTTCTGCGTCGAGCACGGGCGCTGGACGGGCGGCACGGATAAATTCAAAGCTTCCGGCACGATCGTGCATCCGAGTGTGCGCGAGAAAGCAGCCGTGGATCAAAGCCAGGCGCAGGTGTGGGCGGCTGTGCGCGGAGCTGCTCCGATGAGCAGCGCTCGCGCCGGCACGACGGCGGGCTCGAGAACAGCAACAGGCGCTCCCGCGGCAGCACCAGCACTCTCTCAGAACGATGTGGATGCGGTGATCGCTTCAAATGCTCCGACAATGTCCTACAAACAAATCTATGAGTCGCCGCGCGTCGGAAGATCCGTCGAAGAACTGGCCGGGCAATTGCAAAAGCGGTTCGAGCGAACGACGAAGGACCACGACGTAGTTGGAGTGGTGGTGGCCTTCGGCGGCGAAGTGGCGTGGAGTGATGTGTTCGCGTCCGCCTCTCTATTCGAGACCTACTGGCCCAAACTCCTGCGGAGCTACGCCGTAGAAGCGCTCTCGCGGCCCGCTACGCGCGAAACTGCTTCGCTCGATGACGCGCGCGAGTTTTTGCGTCCGGCGAGCGGCCGCATCCGTGAAGAGACCGAGCCCGGTGTTTACCGCTGGCGCGAACGGACGGAAGGACCTGCAGCCGAAATCGAGATTGAAGCCCTCGAACCCAAACCGGTCACATTGCACTGGATGAAGGTTCTGCGAGCGAGCTAATGAACCGTAACTTTCATTCCAGATGGGGGATTTCTGCGGCGTCTCTTAACGGCCGAGGAGTTTCGCGATCGTCTCAAGCTCGCCTTTGGCCAGGTCCAGGTAGACTTTCGCTTTCTGCACATCCGCAGATCTTAGAGCGGCGTCTGCCTGGCTCAGGTCGTTTTGGAATCGTTGTTGCGAGAACGCAAGATCTTCGCGCGGCGCAGGCTGCCGCTTCTGAGCTGCTTCGATTCGGTCTTTCATTGCTCGGGCGCGATCGAAAAGACGGTCGCGTTCTTCACGCTCTAATTCCACGAGATGTGCGGTTGCCTCTTCCGTCGCGCGTAAACTTTCTTCAGCAGCGAGCGGTTGTTCAGCCGTACGCGATGGTTGGCTGGCATCTTGCGATTCAGATGAACCCGGAGGATCCGCAGCTGGCGATGAATGCGAGCTCGCCCCGGCATCCGCACGGGATTTGCGCGCGGGGATGTGTTTTTTCGCAAGCCTCGCGTCGTTGTGGAAGGAAGCAGAATCGGAAGCCGATTCCGGTTTTGCCGCCGGTGCGGGGCGAGATGCGGAGGCAGCAGGCGCCGGGCTATTCGACGAGAAGAACGATCCGCTCTCGCCCGGTCCCGGATGCAACCATCGTGGGATCGCATATTCAGCGCATGCGAGAAGCGCGATGACGCCGAGAGCAACCAGTATGCTCAGCACGGGCGTGCTCACCCTTCCCACTTGTTTGTCCCCCTCTGACATTCTTTGCACCGTCGTCGCACGCACCAGCATCCCCCGCGGCGCCTCGGTTGTTTCAAATGATAACTGACGAAAAAACGCGAGGCAACGCGCCGCAAGCTCTGACAATCTCACTTGGATGCAGAAAGTCGGCCTCCTGGCAAGGAATCACAGCGTCCGTGTGTGAAAAGTTTGAATCTGGCCGATTCTCGAATCCATCGTGACGGGAAACGGTCGGGAAATACGCAATGCGAAGTGACGGGTGTTTCGATTCGACGGATCAATCCGACTGACCTGAGCGCTAGAGTCTGGCCGATAGCTGGCTTGGAAAGATCTACCTTTAGGCGGTGATGGCCTGCGCGAAACCAGGAGCGCCGCTGGAGTTGACATGGCAAGTTACTCTGCCCTATTGTTTGGTCAAGATTCCGGCGAAAATCGGGGATTCATCGCGTTCCTTACGTTCTAATTCGGACGAAGCTGCCATCGCCCTGGATGTTTCCGTTGGCGGCTTCCAGTTGTGAAAGCGCGGCAGGTTGTGCGTGATGCGTGGGAATTGAGTTTCGGGGATGCTGCACATTCTTAATGGTGAAGCGGAGAAAAAAAGATTTGCATGATCAGGAGGCAGTGAAATGGCCCAGTTGAATCAAAGATTCATTCAGTTTTTGTTTGTTTTGGTCGCCCTCATTCTCGCTCCCGGCATCGCTCACGCTCAGAAGAATAAAGGAGGAGGAGCCGGTGGTGGTTCGGCGCCGAAATCCGCGCCAGCGCCGCACCCGTCAGGCGGCGGTGGTGGCGGAAGCCATCCTAGCGGCGGAGGTGGCGCCGGTCATACCACCACGAACACCAGCGGTCACACCACGACGACTAACACCGGTGGCCACACAACCACCACAACTAACGGCGGCCACACAACCACCACGACCGGCGGTCGCGCCACTACTACAACGACAGCAGGCGGCAAGACCACGACCAGTGCGGGTGCTGGTAAGACCACGACAACCACCACCGCGGGCGGTGCCAAGACCACGACGACCGCTGGCGGCGGAAAGACTACGACGACTGCGGCCGGCGGCAAATCCACGACGGCTGCTGGGACTGGCAAGACCAACACCGCTGCGACTGGCGGCAAGAGCAGCGGAGCGGGCGCAGGTGGCAAAGGCGCCGGCACATCAAGCACCAAAGGCGGCGGAGCAAGCAAGGCGGCGACTCCGAAAACTGTCAGCACCAAGAGCGGCGCAACGGCTCGCGTCAACTCCAACGGGCATGTTAGTCAGGTCCACACAGCCAAGGGTGCCACCATCAATCGCAACGCTCGCGGCGGCCGGACGATTTCGTCCGAGCACGTAAACGCAAAGGGCGAGCACGTGCGCACGGTGAACACCGGCCGAGGCCGCGGATATGTGGATCACCGCTATGCTCGGGGCGGTCACTATTACTCTAGCCGCACCTACTACTATCACGGCCACTACTATGCCTACGGCTACCGCGGCTACTACTACCGCGGATATTGCTGCTACTACGGCTACGTCCCGGCTTATTACTACGGCCCGACATTCTACGGCTGGGCATACAACCCGTGGGCAGCGCCAGTTGCTTACTCGTGGGGCTGGGGCGCAGCGCCGTGGTACGGATACTATGGCTACTACTTCAATCCGTATCCGGTCTATGCCAGTGCAGCGCTTTGGATGACGGACTACTTGATCAGCCAGAACCTGCAGGCAGCCTATGAAGCGCAAGCTCAGGCCAATGCCAATGCGGCCGCAGCGGCGAACGCCAGGGCAATGGGTGACTATGCTGGCGGAGGCCAAGCCGATAACGCCGGAGGCGGCGACAATGCCGGCCCGGCCCTTACACCCGAAGTAAAGCAAGCCATCGCAGATGAAGTGCGCGCTCAACTCGAGGCCGAAAAAGCCCAAGCCGGCGCACCGGCTTCCGGCTCAGGTGGGGCAGCAGCAGGTGGTCAGCAGAGTGCGTCGGCCGGAGGCGCTGGAGCTCAGCAGGAAGAAGTGCCTGCCGCGCTCGATCCCAATCACCGGACTTTTATCGTTGCCACCGTTCTCACCGAGCAGGCTCCCGACGGTTCCGACTGCTCTCTCTCTCCCGGTGATGTCGTAACCCGCATTGACGACACTCCGGACGATAACAAGAACGTGAAGGTCCTCGTCAGCAGCAGCCAGAAGGGCGACTGCAATTCTGGTTCGCAAGTGGCGATGGCCGTGGACGATCTTCAGGAAATGCATAATCACTTCCGCGAACAGCTCGATCAGGGTCTCAAGACGCTCGCCGAAAAGCAGGGCAAGGATGGCATTCCTGCCGGTCCGAAGCCTGGCGGGCGCGTGAATCCCGACGGAAAAGTGGAACCTGATCTCGACGTGGAAGCGCAGTTGAACGATCAGCAGAAGGATGCCGACGCGGCCGAAGCGGAAGTGCAGCAGCAACAGGCCGGTTCAAGCCAAGGCGGCAAGTAACGCGGCATGTAACGCAGTTGATTGGACGCGGGAGCCAGAGCGCATTTGTTCCGGCTCCTGCGACTCCGCTCCAAAATTAACCCCTAACGATTCCCGACGTTTCGGCGTCGCAGAAATTTATAAGTGAGGAACCATGGTTTCGCGGAGAGCATTCGTTGCGTCAATCGCTGTGGCAGCAATCTTATTTTCGTCTTTCGGCGTAACTCCCAGCCGGGCGGACCAGGCGGTTGGACTCCAGAAGCAGTTGGAAACGAAGTACGCCATCACCAAGACCACCGCTGACAAAACCGATATCGTCACCGCCGGCTCCGTTCTCATTCTGGAGAAGGATAGGTTATTGATGTACGCCACGACCACCGGCGCGCCGCCCCAGAACACCTACAAGGACGGCAAGCTTTCTGCGGGCGCTTTTGCGGCGCATGAGAAGGCGCAGAGTTTCGGCACCTTCATCGGTCATCCGCCTCCGAAGAGCGTCACCACGCGATACTACGTCACTGGAGAGAAGTTCTGGGTCACCAGGATTGACACGCTGGCCGACGGCGTTGTTTTCACTCTGTTCACCGACGCCGTTAATGACGTTCGTTATTATTGCACTCTCAAATTCCTCTACCCACATGGCCAGACTCCTCCCGCCGATCAGGTCTTGAACATGGTTGGCGAAGTCCTCAAAGTCCAGCAGGACGATTCGGCTCAGGGAGATCAACAGCAAGCGGGCAATCAACAACAGGGACAAGACCAGGGGCAGCAGCAAGCTGCTCAGGAACAGGCTCCTGCTCAGCCTCCTCCGACAATCCAACTCGGCCAGACCGAGGATGAGGTGGTCGGCATGATCGGTCAGCCGGAAAAGAAAATCGCCCTGGGTTCCAAGGAGATTTTCGTCTACAAGGACATCAAGGTAACTTTTATCGGCGGCAAAGTAGCAGACGTTCAGTAAAGCTCAGCAGATTTTCTGCCTGTGTGCAAGTGCCGCAGCAATCTTAATAGGCTCTTCAGAGCCTATTGATCAAGCCTTCGCGGCTTTGCCGAATCCCTGAACCGCCCTTTCGATTCCTGGCGCCGCATTCGCTAGATCCTGCGCGTTCATCGCAGGCCGCACCGTCAAGCGCGCATTGAATGCTAGAAACCACGGCTCAGCGATGGCAGGCAATTGCGACGAATCCTTCATATCGAAGAAAATGTAACCAGTCCGCTCGCCGTTGTCTTCGGCAAAGTACGCGGCCTCCGGTTTTAAATCGTCAAGAATCCGTTTGATCGTCTCACCCAAATTTCCGCCTCGAGCCGCCGCGTTGCCCGCTTCCACTGGTATCGATACCTTCAGTAGCATACGCATAGTTGGAGCTCTCCTTAAGCAGTGGCATTATAGCGCCGACCAGGCACCACACGCCCGCTATTGAACGTCGGCGACCTTGCCGCTGATGAAGATCACCTTCATGTCTGGGTAAAAGTAAATTTCCTTCGTGCCCAGATTCACTTTTTTCTGCGGCGCCCCGAGAATCCGCACCACTTCATCCTCCGTCTGCCCCAGGGTGATGGTCTTGGTCGCTGCCGGTGGCGCTTGTCCACCCCCCGCCGGAGCTTGCGGCGCAGCAGTTTCCGCCGGCGCAGCCTCCTGGCTGGCGCTATCGTCCGTCACCACCTCGGCGATCGTCTTCATCGTTGCGTCTGCCGGCGGAAAGGAGCCCTTCGAAACCGGAAATTTCAGCTGTCCGTAGTAACGGACGTTGTCAAACGGGTCGCTGTAAAATAGGAAATAGACGCCGTCCTCTTTCACCTGGAAATCAGCCAGCCAAATTTTTTCGCCGCTCACGAACTTGCGCTGCGGAATATTCGCGGCTTGCTGCCCCGCGGAGCTCAACGACATGTTCCACGACATCGTGGCGCCCAGCCCCATGGAGATCGCTCCATTCTTATAAGTATTCGTCGGAGCGCCATGTGCTTCCATGCTGCACATCAGCAGGTTGTCTTTGTGCAGCGTCAGAACGGTGCCCGCTTTGGCTACATCCGATCGGTCGGCCGTCAGCGTAGTTCGCTTGAAGTCCGCGCTCAATTTCTTTTGAATTTCTGCTTTCTGATCTTGGCCATGAAGCGAAGGAGATACGCCTGCCAGCGCCAAGATCAGAATTAAAAGGCTCCTTCTTCGCATGAAGTGCCCTCCATTCATTGGTTGCAGGCAGGCCGATAACGTACACCGACCGGCCGCCGGATTTCAATTCTTAGGCCGCCTTCAGCCAGCACGCATTTTGTCTGGCCACTTCCTCACCTCGCTCCGATCCGCCGTCGCTTCCAGCAATTCCGCAATCGTCATCATCGCAACGGGATGAGTCGTCTCCCCGGCAATCTCCGCCAGCGGCACAAGCACAAACTTTCGCTCCGCCATTCGCGCATGAGGAATCTCGAGCCCCGGCTCCCTCACAACATCCTCGCCGTAAAGCAGAATATCCATGTCAATCAATCGCGGCCCCTTCGGCACAATTCTCTCGCGCCCCATCTCGCGCTCGATCTCAAGCAGCATTTCCATCAATCCCTCCGGCGAAAGTTCCGTCTCCGCCGCAATCGCGCAATTCAAGAACCACGGCTGCTCCCGAATCTCCAGCGGCTCGGTCTCATACAAGGAAGACTCTTGCGTCACGCGCACCCCGCGCCGCCCGAGCGCCGCAATCGCCCGCACAATATTCTCCGCGCGATTCCCCATATTCGACCCCAGCGATAAGTAAATCGTCGTCATCTAAGCCGCATCTCTCCAATTTAATTTACCGAGTCATCATACCCGCACATTTCCGCTTCGAAGCATTTGCTCCGCCCACGTAGCTTCGTCGCGTATAATCTTCTAGACGTTCGTACCCCTTCCTGAGGTGATTCATGCGCTGGACTCCTGGCGGCGTAAGCGGCGACATCGAAGATCGTCGCGATAGCAGTGGCGGCGGAGGTTTCGGATTCGGCGGCGGAGGCGTTCCATTCGGCATCGGCGGCCTTTTGGTCCTGCTCGTTCTCAGCTTCATCTTCAAGCGCGATTTGATCTCACCCTTTCTCAATTCCGGCTCGCCCGGTGGCGCCGCCACCATTAGCCGCCCCGAAGATCCCGCGCGCAAAGCGGCCGAATCGCGCGAAGTCCAGTTCGTGTCCTTCGTCCTCGACGATGCCCAAGCCGATTGGGACAAGCTGATCCCCAACTACCGCCACGCCAAGCTCGTCCTCTTCCGCGATCAAACCAACTCGCCCTGCGGCCAGGCCGGCACCGCCACCGGTCCCTTCTACTGCCCCGGCGACGAAAAGGTCTACCTCGACCTCGGCTTCTTCGACGAACTCCGCAGCCGCTTCGGCGCCTCCGGCGAATTCGCGCAGGCCTACGTCATCGCCCACGAAATCGGCCACCACGTGCAAAAAATCCTCGGCATCGAACGCACCGTCCGCGCCGAACAGCAACGCAATCCGGGCGCCGCCAATCAACTCTCCGTGCTCCTCGAACTGCAAGCCGATTGCCTCGCCGGCGTCTGGGGCAACTCCACCGAGCAGCGCAACCTGATCGACCAGAGCGACGTCACCTCCGCGCTGAATGCCGCAGCCGCCGTCGGCGACGACCGTCTCCAAAAACAGGCCACCGGCCGCGTGATGCCCGACAAATTCACCCACGGTACCTCCGCCCAGCGCGCGCAATGGTTCAAGACGGGCCTCACCTCCGGCAGCATCAAGTCCTGCAACACATTTTCATCCGGCCCGTAAGAGACGAAAACTCGAAAGCGCCGTCTAATTCCAGCAGTCTTGTTCCACCGCCCGGGTGAATCGTCCACTATGAATGGTTCCGGCCCTCGATGAACGCACTGATTCGCGACATTCGCTACGCGCTTCGAGCCCTCGCCAAAAATCCCGGCTTCGCCATCGCCGCAATCCTCTCTCTCTCCATCGGCATCGGCGCGAATACTTCCATCTTTAGCATCACCAGCGCTCTTCTCCTCCGCCCGCTTCCCTATAAAGACCCCGGCCGCCTCGTCATCCTTTGGAACACCTCGCCCGGCCTCGGCATCACCCAGGATTGGTTTTCCACCGCGCAATATTTCGACATCAAGAACAACCACTCCGGCTTCGAAGATGCCGCCATCGCCTACGGCACCAACGACAACCTCACCGGCAATGGCGATCCCGAACGCATCGGCACCATCCGCGTCTCTTCGAATCTTCTCCCGATGCTCGGCTATCGCGCCGCAATGGGCCGCCTGTTTCTCCGCGACGAAGACCTCGCCGGCCATAATCCCACCGCGATTCTCAGCTACGGCACCTGGACTCGCCGCTTTGGCTCCGACCCGCAAATCCTCGGCAAAAAAATCGCCATCAACGGCACGCCGCGCGAAGTGGTCGGCATCCTCCCGAAATCCTTCTCCCTGCCGCGCGAAGTGATGCCCACCCTCTATGGCGCTGAAAATCAGGCCGAAATTCTCCTGCCTTTTCCCATGAAGCCGGATGCCGCGCAGAATCGCGACCACGAAGACTACAACATCATCGGCAAGCTCAGGCCCGGCGTCAGCGCCGCCCAAGCCCAAGCCGAAATGAACACGCTCACCGCCCGACTCCGCCAGGATCATCCCAAGGAATATCCGCCCAACGGCGGCCTCACCTTCGCAATCGTCCCGCTCCAGGACCAAGTCGTTGGCGACGCCCGCCGCACCTTGATCATTTTGCTCGGCGCCGTCGCTTTCGTCCTCTTGATCGCCTGCGCCAATGTCGCCAATCTCCTGCTCTCCCGCGCCGTCGCTCGCCGCAAAGAAATCGCCGTGCGCACGGCCTTGGGCGCCAGCGCCCGCCGCATCATTCGCCAGTTGCTCACGGAAAGCATCCTGCTCGCGCTTTGCGGAGGCGCGCTCGGAATCGTCTTCGCGATTCTCAGTGTCCACTGGATTCACGTGCTCGGTCCGAAAAGCGTTCCGCGTCTCACCGACATCGGCGTCGACCGCACAGCCCTGCTCTTCACCTTGTCGCTTTCCGTTGTATCCGGAATTCTTTTCGGCCTCGCTCCGGCCCTGCGCATCGCGCGCCTCGATATGCACGCCGCCTTGAGTGACGGCACGCGCGGCTCCGCCGGCACAGGCGCCGTCTGGGGACGTGGCAATAATCTTCGGCGCCTCTTCGTCGTATCCGAACTCGCGCTCTCGGTCGTCCTGCTCATCGGCGCTGGTCTGCTAATTCGCAGTTTCGCCAGCCTCGAAAACGTCGCGCCCGGATTCAATCCCCGCGGCGTCCTCACGCTTGAGCTCACCACCAGCGGCCTGCGTTACAAGGACCGCGCCACCGTCCTCGCCACCTACCGCCAGCTGAATGTACGCCTCGAGCGCATTCCCGGAGTCTCCGCCGCCGGCGCAGTCTCCTCGCTTCCGCTCAGCGAAATGTTTGCCTGGGGTCCCATCACCATCGAAGGACGCACGCCGCCTCCCGGCGAAAATTTCATCAACGCCGATGAGCGCATCGTCAGCGGCCACTATTTCGACGCCATGCAGATTCCGCTGCGCCAGGGGCACTTCTTCAACGACCTCGACACGCCGGATACTCAAAAAGTAGCCATCATCGACGAATATTTTGCCCAGCAGTATTGGCCGCGCGAAGATCCTCTTGGTAAACGTATTCGTTCCGGCGGTCTCGATTCCAAAGAGCCCTGGATCACCATCGTCGGCGTCGTGGGCCGGGTGAAACAGGACGCGCTCGATTCAGATCCGCGCATCGCTTTCTATTTTCCGCATTCGCAGTACACCACGCAGGCCATGAACGTCGTCTTGCGCAGCAATGTCGCGCCCGCTGCGCTCACCTCCGCCATAAAAAAAGAAATTCACGAGCTGGACCCTGATCTCCCGCTCTACAACGTGCGCACCATGGACGACCGCGTCCAGGAATCCCTGGCGCGCCGCCGTTTCTCCATGGTGATGTTGGCGCTTTTTGCCGCTCTCGCCCTTGCTCTCGCCACAATCGGCATCTACGGTGTGATGGCTTACATGGTGAATCAGGGGACGCGCGAAATCGGAATCCGCCTCGCGCTAGGCGCCACGCAGAAAAATATTCTCCATCTCATCGTGCGCCAGGGAATGATTCTCGCCCTGACGGGCGTGGCAATAGGTCTTGCCGGCGCTTTCGCGCTCACTCGCCTGATGCGCAGCCTGCTTTTTGGCGTGCGTTCAACTGACCCGCCCACCTTCGTGGGAATCGCCGCCCTGCTCAGCCTGATTGCGCTGCTCGCCAGCTACATCCCGGCCCGCCGCGCCGCCCGAATCGACCCGATGGTTTCCCTGCGCTGCGAATAACCGGCGAGTCGATCGTCCGCCGGCCTCTCGCTGCAGGATTAGAATCCCGCTTTCGCCTGATCACCGTGGGACCAGAATACGTATTCGCGTCCATCACATGGCACCAGTGGCACCACACCGCTTCCAGATCGAGCAGCACAAAGCGCTTCTCGCGCTTCGCATCCGCGAACGCATCCGACCACGGCCGCCATTTTAGTTGCTGGGAATGAACTGCGTCGTGCTGCGAGGATTCGCGCTTCATCTGCGATCCTCCCGTTTGACCGAACACGGAATGCGCGGCAAACGCTAGGAATAAACAGGTTCTAAGAATGGTTTTCATAGCCTCTGCCACTGGTACGCAAATCCGCCCCAATCGGATTCATGCGCAGTGCGCCTGCTCACTCGTTGACAGTCGGCCCTGCACCAACGTAGCCTCAAGACAATCGACAAATATATGAAAAAAGACTCGCACAAATCGATTCGCAGCCGCTCCAAACGGACCTTCGCTGGATTGCCGCTCATTGACGTCGCCCTCGGGCCACATCGCGGCGAGCCCCACGGCAAAGCGCGCGGCATCATCGCCATTGGTGACGAAGCACGGGGATGGCTTGCGCTAGGCGGCTCCGCTCGCGGATACATCGCCCTCGGCGGTAACGCTCGCGGCATCCTCGCTCTCGGCGGCAAAGCAATGGGAGTTGTCGCATTAGGCGGAATCTCGCTGGGTTTGATCTCAATGGGCGGCCTGGCGCTGGGCGCAATCGCCATGGGCGGCCTCGCTGCAGGCGGAATTGCCGTCGGAGGCCTCTCAGCCGGCGCCTTGTCCGTCGATGGCCGCGAACGCAGGAAGAACTCTTAATCCCTCGCCGCGAAAGCGGCCTGTTTGGAGTGCGGCGGCTCGTCGCCGCTTTCATAGCCCTGGCTTGCCGGGACGGTTTAGATTCAGTTACAGCATCGCCGCAACCCCCTGCGTCACACCACATTCACCAAAGCGAAGCTGAATCGGTCGATGAAGTCGCAAGATATTTCAGCCTGCCTCTTGCGGCGAAGTTACCGCCTCGGCTCGCGGCGCGTCTATCTAAATGAGCAGGAGGGTGGAATTAGTTGGAAGCAGGACGTACTTGGCGAGAAGGTAGGGCGGCCCGCCAGGGTCGAGACCGTAGTTCTAATCTACGTTTCCGCGATTAAAACGCCGCGCAAGTGGCTGTAAATAAATAACTTGCCAACTTATAATCGACAGTTAAACGGGGGGTAGCTGATCTCGTTCCCCGGCTCAAACGGAAAAATTTGGCGGGCTAACTGAAAAGAGCAGGCTGGCGCCGCGGCTCATCGAAGCCGAAATGCTTGTACGCCAGCGCCGTTGCCACGCGGCCGCGCGGCGTACGGTCAAGCAGCCCCAGCTGCATCAGGTAGGGCTCGTAGATTTCTTCGATGGCGTCTTCTTCCTCGCTGAGCGAGGCGGCGATTGTATTCAGGCCCACCGGGCCGCCTGAATATTTTTGAATGATGGTGAGCATCAAATTGCGATCGACTTCGTCGAGGCCGTGCTCGTCGACGCCGAGCATGGCGAGCGCATCGCGCGCCACGCCCAGGGTGATGTGGCCCTTGGCGCGCACTTCGGCAAAATCGCGGACGCGGCGGAGCAGGCGGTTTGCGACGCGCGGGGTGCCGCGGCTGCGGCGCGCGATCTCCCCCGCGCCTTCGCGGTCCATGGTGATGCCGAGAATTTTTGCGGAGCGCTCTACGATGCGCTGCAAATCCTCCGGCGAATAAAATTCCAGGCGATGGACAATGCCGAAGCGCGAGCGCAGCGGCGCCATAATCAAGCCCGCGCGCGTGGTGGCCCCGATCAACGTGAAGCGGTTCAGCTGGTAGGGATGAACGCGCGCCCCGGGGCCCTGGCCGATGATCAGGTCAATGCGGAAATCCTCCATCGCGGGATAAAGGATTTCTTCGAGCGCCGGCTGCAGCCGGTGAATTTCGTCGAGAAAGAAAAAATCGCGCGCGTCAAGCGATGTGAGGACGGCGGTGAGGTCGCCTTTTTTTTCCAGCAGCGGGCCCGAGCTGATTTTGATGGCGGAGCCCATTTCGTTGGCGAGGATTTGCGCGAGAGTGGTCTTGCCGAGCCCCGGCGGGCCGTAGAGCAGGACGTGATCGAGCGCCTCGCCCCGGTTGCGAGCGGCGTCGACGGCGATTTTCAGATTTTCTTTTACGCGCGACTGGCCAATGAAGTCTTCGATTTTCTGCGGGCGCACCGTTGCGTCAAGTCGCACGTCTTCGTCGAAGGCCCTGCCGGAAATGATCCGGTTGCGGTCGCCGGTCATTCGTCGCGGCCTGCGCGGGCGGATTTTTGCATCGCGGAGCTGCCGAGAATCTGCAGCGAGGAACGAAGCAGTTTCTCGAAGTCGTTGCCGGCGGCCGCGCGAGATTTTTCAACGGCGCGCTCGACCGACTTCGCATCGTAACCAAGATTCATCAGCGCGGAGGCCACGTCGTCCTCGAGTTGAGAGCGCGTGCTGGGCTTGCCAGCTTCCGGAACATCAATCACGACGAGCCTGTCACGCAACTCGACGACGATTCGCTCGGCCGTCTTGCGGCCGACGCCGGGAATTTTCACGAGCTGCGCGAGATCGCTCTTGCGGATTGCGGGCACCAGCTCTTCGATGCTCATCCCGGACAGAATCTTTAACGCCAGCGAAGGACCCACGCCGGAAGCGGAAATCAGCAGCTCAAAACACTGTTTTTCGCGTGCCGTAGCAAATCCGTAGAGCGTGATCTGGTCCTCGCGCACGTGCGTGTGTATCAAGAGGTTCGTTTCGGCGTGCAGGGCGGCGAGGCTCGCGAACGTGGAGAGCGGGATCTGAACTTGATAGCCCACGCCATTCACGTCCAGGAGAATCTGATTGGGGCGTTTGTCAATGAGCTTGCCGCGAAGCGAACCGATCATGTCGAGCGATTATTCCTGAGCGTCGCCGGGGTGTCAAATGCGGGCGCCGCAGGCCCACAAAATGCGCGTGCACCAAAAAGGTGCACTCACACTACAAGTAGAAAATCCGAATCGATGAATTTGTTAATTTGTGATTGCGGTGGAACTAATCGCCGGGGCGCAGCGTATTCAAGAAGAGCGCTGCGAAAACAGCATGCCGCTGCGTTCGGCATTCTCCGAAAATTCGGAGAATGTTGCGTTTTTACTCATTTTTGTCGCAGGTCGAGCAAGCTGTTCGCTTTCGCACGCACGGTGTCCGTATGCGGAGCGATTTCGTTATAACGATTGCTGCAAGGCTTTTTTTATGAATCTTTTGAAATGGCGCTCCCAGTGCAGAAGCCATCGCGTCTAAGAGTTTGCAAGGGGCGAGTGAGAACAAGGAGAAACAAAATGGAACATCGTCGAACGAATTTTGTGGTGACAATACTGGCGGCGCTGGCTCTGGTGATTCCAATCGCAGCTCGCGCCGACGATTCAAAGACAGTCAAGCCGGTTTCCCGCGTCGCTGTCGATCTGCATAGCGCAGCTACTCTGGCCGGAAAAGATCTCAAGCCCGGGACGTATCAGGTCTCTGCCGACGGGTCGAAGATGACGGTCTCTCGCGACGGAAAAGTGGTGGCGGAAGCTCCGATCGAGTGGAAAGACGGGCAGAGCAAAGCCTCCTACACATCCGTTGTGACTGACGGTAACCAGATCACCGAGGTGCATTTTGACGGCAAGGCGAAATACATTTCGGTTACGGGGGGCACCGTAGCAGGGAAGTAATGAACTGGAGCAGGCTGGATTTTCGTGGTGGTCGTGGAATGGGCAGCGTTCGATGCAGCGAGCGCTGCCTTTTTTTCGGTGGACGAGATGAAGCGACGCACGTGAATCCGGTTTGCTGAACGTTGGAGGGGCAAACGATGGGCTGCGGCGGGAGGGAGACCTGCGCTGAGGTATACGCCACGGCGAATGGATTGGGCGGTGGTGTGGGCTGCGCGGGCGGGTCTGAGACCGCCCCTATTGTTACTTTGCGTTTTCGATTAGCGTGACTTCATCGATTACGCCGATTACAGCATTGTCGATGGGGGAGTTGGGGCGGCCGACGGCGGTCATCGCGGAGAAGCCTTCGGCGGAAAGCAGGACGCGCTCTCCGATTCCGGCCTCCACGGCATCGAGCGCGAGAACGGCTTCGCCGCGGTCGGAGCCGTCGAGATTGAGCGGCTGCACGAGAAGGATTTTGCGGGCTTGGTGCGACGGATCTTTTTGAGTGGAGACAATGTCGCCGACGACGCGCGCGATCAGCATTCAAGGATTCCCGGATTTGGCGGCGTTGATTTCGTCGACGATGCCGACGATGGTTGCGTCAGTGGGCGGCTCGACGGGAAGAAACGGAAAGCTGGCTTCCTTGCCCCGGCACCAATAGACGGTTTCACCTGCTCCAGCACCCACGGAATCGAGCGCGACGATCGCTTTACCCTTGTCGCGGCCGTGACGGTCGATGGGCTGCACGATGAGAAGGCGCTGGCCATTGAGCGTAACGTTCTTCATGGTGGCAACGACTTTGCCGATGACGCGGCCGAGGATCATTGATGCGGATCCTGCGCTGCACTCAGGATGGCGATGATTGGTTGCATCGTCATTTTTTTCGGGCGGCGAGTTCGGATTCGTGATGAGAGTCGAGGTGGATGGAGTCGACGATGCCGATGATGGCGGCGTCGACGGGGCGGTCTTTGCATTCGGCGGCCATGCGGGCGGAGCTGCCGGAGACGACGAGGACGGTTTCGCGGAAACCGGCGTCAACGGTATCGACGGCAATCAAATAGCCGGATTCGTCGGCGCCCTCGGGATTGACGGGTTTTACGATGAGCAACTTCTTGCCTTCGAGGCGCGGGTCTTTGCGAGTGGAAACGACAGTGCCGACGATGCGAGCGAGAAGCATAGTTTCTGAGATCGGTAACGTCTGTGAATCCGAATCCGATAGCGGCGAAGATGATTCTGCGCTTGTGCGCCGAGCCTGGGCGCTTTGCCGTTCGCGACGGCTACTTTGCGGCTGCCATCGGGGTCTTGCCGATGGGCAACACGTCTTCGAGCGATTGATGTGGCCGCGGGATGACGTGGACGGCGATCAATTCGCCCACACGGCGCGCGGCGGCAGCGCCGGCATCGGTGGCCGCTTTCACGGCAGCCACATCGCCGCGGACCATCGCAGTGACGTAGCCAGAACCGATCTTCTCCCAGCCGACGAGCGTGACTTTGGCTGCTTTGACCATGGCGTCTGAGGCCTCGATCATGGCGACCATGCCGCGCGTTTCGATCATACCGAGTGCTTCGCCCATTCTGGTTCCTCCGGCTTGTGGACGTTACTTCAGGGGCTAAAGCCCCTTCAAGCTTGCGTGCGTTGCGCCGCGGCTGAAGCCGCGGCCTACAAAGCTCGCCGAAAGGTCAAACACAAACGCTTGCTGCACACGACGGCACGGCTGAAGCCGTGCCCTGACGAAAAGCCCAAGGACTTTGCGCTAACGGCGCGACCGCTCTTTCTGTGCTTCATCTACGAGCGCTTCGAGTTCGCGACGCGTCAGGGTGATGCGCTCGGAATCGGCGCCGTCTGCCGTGACTGGACAGTCGGGGCCGATGGACGAAGCTGTTTGAACGCCGTAACGGGCGCGAGCCGCGAGCAATTTTTCCACATCTCCGCTGGAAAGCAAGACTTGTTTGCCGATTAATTCGGTGACGAGGGAGACGCGGGCGAAATGTTCGGTGGTCTCCATGCGGAAAAATGCGTTGAGCAGATCCTGGCCGTAGCAGACCACGCCGTGATTGGCCATCAGGATGGCTTCGTAGCTCTGGACGAGAGGCTCGAGCGCTTCGGTGAGTTCGCTGGTGCCGGGAGTGCCGTAGCGAGCGACCGGAATGCAACCGAGGGAGAGCACGAGTTCGCAGAGGATTGCTTTGTTGAGGGGAACGCCCGCAGCGGCGTAACCAGTAGCGGCGGGCGGATGCGCGTGGCAGACGGCATTGATGTCCGGGCGGCGGCTGTAAATCAGGAGATGCATGCCGAGCTCAGAGCTGGCGTTGCGACGGCCGCTCAGTTTGCGGCCATACAGATCGGTGATGACGAGATCGTCTGGCGTCATCATGCCTTTGCTGATGCCGGTGGGCGAAGTGAGAATCCGGCGGGGGTCGAGGCGAAGCGAGATGTTGCCGTCGGTGGAGGCGACGTAACCCCGGTCGTGAATCCAGCGGCCGACGGCACAGATGTCGCGGCGGTGTTCGTCCTCGGTTTTTAAAGCGCCCGGCGAAATGGCTTCCGGATACAGAAATGCCTCCCAATACGAGATCGCTGGGGCGCGCAGCTGAATCCGCCAGGCACCCTGGACGGATGCCTTCAGGATCGCAGGCTGCCTACGAGATCACGCGTAAATGCCGCGCAATTTCAGGGCGCGAGCCACACGATCAATCGCCACTATGTATGCTGCGATACGATTATTCACCCCGTGAGTTTCGGCGTAAAGAACAACTTGATCGAAACTTTGTTCCATCACGTCCTGTAGGCGTTCATTTACTTCGCTTTCGCGCCAGAAAAAGCCCTGGCGATCCTGCACCCACTCGAAGTAGCTGACGGTGACGCCGCCCGCGTTGCCGAGAATATCGGGGATGATAAAGATCCCTTTCTTCTCGATGATCGGATCGGCATACGACGTCGTGGGGCCATTGGCGCCCTCGCAGAGTATCTTGCAATCCACGCGGTGAGCGTTTTTCGTGGTGATCTGATTTTCCGTGGCAGCGGGAACCAGAATTTCGCAGGGGTGGAAAAGGACTTCCTGCGCGCTCATTTTTTCGCCGCCAGCGGGGAAATCGGGAAGCGGTTTGCGCTGGCCGTACACCCATTCGATCAACTTGGGGATGTCGAAGCCGCCTTCGTTGTAGAGACCGCCATGAATATCCGCAACGCCGATAATTTTGTAGCCGGCTTTGTGCATCAGATCCGCGGCCTGCGATCCCACATTGCCAAAGCCCTGAATGATGACGCGAGCGCCGCGGCGCTGCATTCCGAGCTTTTGAACGGCTTTATCGCAGCAGATCATCAACCCGCGGCCCGTGGCTTCGGTGCGGCCTTGCGAGCCGCCGAGTTCGAGGGGTTTGCCGGTGACGACGGCGGTGGTGGCCTGGCGGCTGTGCATCGCGTAGGTGTCCATCACCCAGGCCATGGTTTGCGCGTTGGTGCCGATGTCGGGCGCGGGGACGTCGCGCTCGGGGCCAAACCATTCGCTCAGCTCGGCGGTATAGCGGCGAGTGATGCGCTCGATCTCGTTCTTGGAGAGCTTGTTCGGGTCGCAGATCACGCCGCCTTTGGCGCCACCGAAGGGAATATTGACGACGGCGCACTTCCACGTCATCCAGGCGGCGAGGGCGCGGACTTCGTCGAGCGAGACGTCGGGAGCGAAGCGGATACCACCCTTCCCTGGGCCGCGGATCGTGGAATGCAGCACGCGATAGCCGGTGAAGACTTCGAGTTTTCCGTTATCGAGCGGAACGGGAATGTAAACCGTGATTTCCTTGCTGGGGTACTTCAGATAGCGGTAAAGGCCATCCTCTAAATTCAGCTTATGCGCGGCGATTTCAAAGCGCGCTTCCGCAGACTGATAAACGTTTAATTCATCCCGCGCAGCCGCAGACATGGAACCTCCTGGAGGGATCTGACGAGCATGAGTGAAACCTTCGGAATTCGTTGTTATAGGCAGTCACAAAATTGCGCCAATTTGGCTTATGAAGAGCGGGGGCAAGTATACGAACAGGCGGAACGCGGCGCAAGAAAGGCTTTCTTGAAAATGGTCTGCAGACTGACACAAAACGATACAGTAATCAGTTGTGGGAGTGCTGCGTGACGAATTCGCGCAGAAGAAGTTCGGCGAGGCGGCTGGTATCGTGGCGGATCTTGCCGCGCTGCCGCAAGAGATCGGAGGTGATATAGGGCAAGCTCATGCGCTTGAGTTCACTGAGCGAAGGCTTCACGATCTCGGCGCCCTGGGCGCGATAGCGGCGCAGCATTTGCGGAGAGGCGGGCGTGCGATTGATCACCGCGGAGTGGAAGATGGGAATACGGGTGTGTTCGTAAATGGCGCGGATGTGATCGGCGACGGAGTAGTGTTCGGTCTCGCCGGGTTGGGTCATGAGATTGGCAATGTAGACGCATTTCCCGCTGGAGCGGGAAATTGCTTTGGTGACGCCCTCGACGAGCAGATTAGGAATGATGCTGGTGTAGAGAGAGCCGGGGCCGACGAGAATCAGGTCTGCATCGTGAAGGGCAGTAAGCACCTCGGCCAGCGGGCGAACGCGACGCGGGACGAGTTGGATGCGGCGAATTCGCTTCTTGGAGCTCGAAATTCTTGTTTCGCCGGCTACGATGGAACCATCTTCGAGTTCGGCTTCGAGAGTGACGTTCTCGGTGGTGGAAGGAAAGATGCGTCCACGAATGGCCAGCACGCGCGAGGAAACATGGACGGCTTCCGGGAAATCGCCGGTGATATTCGTGAGCGCGGTGAGAAACAGATTGCCGAAGCTGTGGCCGGCGAGGCCTCGGCCCGCGGAAAAACGATATTGAAACAATTTGCCGAGGAGATCCTCGTCCTTCGAAAGCGCCACCATGCAATTGCGGATATCACCGGGCGGAAGGACTCGATAGTCGCGGCGGAGTCGGCCGGAGCTGCCGCCGTCGTCGGTGACGGTGACGACTGCGGCGAGATCGGAGATGGGGCGTTGAATCCCGCGTTTGGGGTCGCCGACGTGTTGCTTGAGGGCGCGAAGAACGGTGGAGAGTCCAGTGCCGCCGCCGAGTGCCACGATGCGAACTGGACGGATGCGAGCGTGCAAACTGTTTTTCACGGAGGAAAATCGAGGCTAGGCGCTCGAACCGTCTCGCTCGGGGTAGAGCAATTCCGTGAAGCGAGGATCTTCCTGCAGGAATGCGAAGTCCTCATCGTTACGGGCGTGATAGCGATTCTCGGGGCGGAGTTGGATTGCGATTTTCAGATTTTGCATGGCTGAATCGGCTTCGCCGGTGAGGCAATCGAGTGCGGCCATCGCATATACGATGTGGTCGGCTTTGGGAGCGGATTTGCGGGCGCGATCGAGGTGTTCGCGCGCCTCGTCCCAGCGGCCGAGATTCATGAGCGCAACGCCCTGTGTGTAATGCTCTTCGGCGGATTTGGCGGCCGGAGCGGGCAGGCGAGAAATGCGCTGTTCGCAGATGCGGACATGGACTTGTGCGCGATCGCGAAGTTCTTTGCTGGGGCCTTCCAAGGCGCGCTCGAGGGACTGCTTGGCGCGCTGAAACTTCTGTTGTTGAAAGTACTTAAGCGCCTGTTCGTAGAATTTGAGCTGAGCCAGCTTGGCAGCGGCGTCCGGGTCCGGGGGCATCAGTTTTGCCTTGGCGCCCGTCTTTAAGCTATTTGTTTTCAGCATCTTCTGGCTGCCTCGCGGCGACCGAGAAGTGCGGGCTGCACGATGCTTCACGTGGTGGCTCCGATTACTGTCGAGGAAACATAGCAAAGTCGAGCACTTGCGTCAATGCAGGGCTCAACGTAGTTGGCCAGAGGATTTTGGCGAATTGGACACAGAATGTCAGTTCGGGGCTGAATTCCTGCTAACTGGCAGTGCGGTGGAGAGTTGTCAATTGCGCAGCATGGGGTGGCGGTCGCGTTGGCGTGGGTGCGAGCCTGTGCTATAAGTAACCCCGGCTGCAAAACCGAGGAATTGTGCCGTTTATTAATTTTCCAGCGCGCGAAATTAACTGCAAGCTTGTCTACTATGGTCCCGGCCTCGGCGGGAAGACTGCGAACCTGCAGTGGATCTACGAACACACGGGGTCGAATCAAAAGGGAAAGATGGTTTCGCTCGCGACGGAGACGGATCGCACACTTTTCTTCGATTTTCTTCCGCTGGATCTGGGGACTGTGCGCGGATTCCGGACGCGCTTTCATTTGTATACCGTTCCGGGGCAGGTGTTTTACGAGGCGAGCCGACGGCTGATTTTGAAGGGCGCGGATGGAGTGGTGTTCGTGGCGGATTCGCAGGAAGAGCGGCTGGACGCGAACCTCGAAACACTGGACAATCTGCGCGAACACCTGAAGGATCACAATCTGAATTTCGATACGATTCCTTATGTGCTACAGCTGAACAAGCGCGATCTGCCCAACGCTTTGCCTGTGGATGAATTGCAGAAGCAGCTCAGCGTGAAGGGTGAGCCTTCGATGGAGGCTGTGGCGGTTACGGGGCAGGGAGTGTTCGATACACTGAAGGAAGTGGCGAAGTTGGTGCTTGCGAATCTGAAGAAGAACGCGTAACTGTGATTGCGTAAACCTGAAGGTAACCTCTATTGGGGTTGTTCCAAGACCTTGCGCTCCAGCCTGCCGGGAAACCGCGAGCACAAAAAACAGAAATAAGACCGCAGGCGGGAATGACCTCTTACTCGCACAAATCGGCTTTCATAGTTTGATCAGTTGCGAGGGATAGTACACGAATCCATTAAGCCATGGCGACGCCGCCGCGGAAGCTGGCGACGGCTTTGGCTTCGTCGGTGTAGGTGGGGATGGATTGGATCAGGCGTGTGAGTTCGAGGACTTCGCGGACGTGGCCGGTAGGGTTGAGAAGCTTGAGGCTGCCGGCGTTGCGTTCGAGCGTGACGAAGGAGCGAACGAGGGTGCTGATGCCGGAGCTGTCCACCTGTTGAACGCCGGCGAGATTGACGAGGACGTCGCAGGGGGCGGTTTCGGCGAGCCGCCGCAATTCGGCGCCCAGTGCGTCATTGCTGTTCCCGATCGTAATGCGACCCCGTAGATCGAGGATGGTGACGTTTCCGGCTTTTCGCGCGGCAATTTGCAGGCCCATGTCCCCTCCCCATTCAGCATACTGGCGTAATACCGGTGGCTGCCGAGTGCGCATTATAACCCCGCAAGTGCTTGAGTTAGCAAGCGATCGCACGGCGTGGCTGTGCCGAAATCAGCAAAATCAGCGGGCAGCAAAAAGGGAGGTGAAAGCCAAGCGGCGTTCCACCTCCCGGGGTGGGTGGGCTCGTTGCCGGCTCGTCCTTTGGATGGTACTTCCGCGTCTGACGACCCGGCAACCCGGCAAGAAGCCGGTGTCCACGGATTAATTCTGAAATACCACGAGGAAAGAAATGGTGTCAACGCTAATCGTGATGAATGGCGGCGGGCTGAGGCGAGTTATGAGGCTTCTTGGGCGCAACTGAAATGCGGGGTTGATCCAGCGTATCGCGAATCTTCCGCGCCAAGTTGCGGGGAGAATAGGGTTTTTGCAGTATCGGCAATCCTTTTGCAGCTCCTTTTGAAGCGAAGCCATATCAGCGCTGTAACCCGCAGCAGAAATTACAAGAACATCCGGTTTGATTGCGCAGATGCGCGAGTAGATATGCGGCCCACTCAGTTTGGGCAGAACAACATCCAGTAAAAGCAGATCGATTTGGTCGCGCCGCGTTTCGAATTCATGGAGGGCCTGTTCACCGTCAGAGGCAAGAATCACTTTGTAGCCGAGGTTGGTGAGAGTTTCGAAAGCGAGATCGCGCAGGCTGGGATGATCTTCTACAACGAGACGGGGGAACGAGGATTTCGATGTGCTCCTGTATTAGTTCGTGACGCGGGTAGTCGAAGAGCTTCTCTGTCTGGACATTTGTGAGCACGATGCGGCCGTGCTCATCAACGATCACGATCGCATCAGGCGCCGACTCCAAGAGCTCGCGGAATTTTGATTCAAACGCGCATACGCTCTTGCTCCTCCACTTGCGATGGGTGATGTCGCGATTGCTTTCCAGAATCGAAAGCGGTTCTCCGCCGGCGTCCACCCGCAAAGCCCAGCGGCTAGAGACGGTGATCGGCGTCCCATTACGCCGCGTGTGGATCAGCTCGCCTTCCCAGGAACCTCTTTCGAATACCTCCGCCTTAATTTCGGGCAACGGTCTTGGGAAGACAGTGTGAAGAAGATCGTAGGTAACCTTTCCGCGGGCCTCTTCCTTTTGCCAGCCATACAGCCGCTCGGCCGCGCGGTTCCAAAAGACAATCTTCCCTTCGAGGTTGCGGACAAAGATCGCAACGTGGGTGAGTTCGAGGAGCTCGGAGCGCTCGCCGTACATGGATTCGCTGAGGCGGAGATTCAGCTCAAGTTCACGCCGGTCTTTCACTTCCTGTTGAAGCGCGGCCTTGGCAAGAAGCCATTGCTTCGAGGTGGGTAGGTCGAGGGCCTGTGCCACAAGCCGAATCAGAAGGAACGCAGTGACAATCGAAGCAGCAGCCGTGATGCCTTTGAGGAAGCCTGCGAGCCAGTAGTTCGCGTGCCAGAGATTCCAGACTTCCAAGACGTGCGTGGCGCCGCAGGCGACGATGAAAATTCCGAAGCAGACTAAGATCCAACTGAAGGAGAGGTCGCGCCGCTTGCAAATGAACCAGACGAACGTGAGCGGGATCGTGAAATAGGCCAGCGCAATCAACAGATCAGAAATCGCGTGCAGCCAGACCAGCCGGGCGTTCCAGAGATAGCAGAAACCGTGTGCCTGGAAGTCACCCGAGCCGAAAAGCTTCCTCAGGAAGTCCAAAGGTCCCCCCGCAACGACACGTGTGACATAGGCGCCTTGAATTTCATATCGGCAGCTAGGAGGAAAAAGATGAGCCAATACGCATCAGTGGGAACATTTCAGAATGGAACAGCGGATTCGGCAGAGATCGATAGGCAGCTAAGGCAGCGCTGCTATTTGGCAGCCTCTGAGGGCGGTGCAGGTGGATGCTCGGTGAAGTATTGTCCCATTTCGGATGTGAGCTGCTGCATGCCGGCACGAACGTTCTTGTCGAGGGCCTCGACAACAGCCGATACAGTCTTGCCGCCAACCGGCTCGTCGTGGGAATAATTGCCGCTCCAGACGGTTCTGCCTGCCTTCGGGTCGTATACGTCAATATGGATGTCGAAACGCGCCACAAAATCGGGTGTGTCCACTTCATAAAGCGATTTCAGATAGGAGCGCACGATGAAATCACCCTTGGCACTGCTGCCTGGGCGCAGAACTGAGCGGTATTGCTTGGACGCGCGCAAATAGCTGACCAGGAGATCCTGCATCATGTCGGCCGGGGATTGTGCCCAGCGCTCAAACTCGTAGGTGCCGAGTTCCACGGGACCCGAACCATAAACGATTCGATCATCACGATACAGGTGCGAAGTGACGGGCCTGGCGACAAGCAAGGAGACGGAAAGCGGCGTGGGCGACTGAGTGGTTGGAGGCGCGGGGACGTCGAGCACATAGTATTTGGTGGGACGCGTGCCGCCACATCCTGAGATGGCCCCTGCGAGTACCGCCACTAGCACAGCATAGTTCGCGCGACGCATGAAAGTTCCTTTCAAAGCTCCCGCATCTTCCGTTCTACTTCGACCCGCCGGGTTGATGCGGCTTCGGACTCGAGGTGCGAATCAAAGTGTACGGCCGAGTCTTAATCGTTTCGGTGAATTCGCGCATGTTGTTGGAGACGGCGCGAAGGTTGTCAATGATCTCATCGAGATTTTCCGCGTTCGCATCCATCAGGTTATTCAATCGGGTGGTGAGTTCGTTCGCTTGCGTGAGAGTCTGCTTCAACTTATCGATCGAATCCTTGACGTTGGGATCGGTGATGACGCCGTCCATGTGGGCGATGAGTTCATTGGCCTTATCCGAAAGCGTGTTGAACTTGTCGAGGAGCGGGCCGATTTTCGCGGTGGCGTCGTTTACACGATTCAATGACGAACGGATGGCAGGACGATTCTCGCGGAGCATGCCGTGGATGTTGTCGAGGCTGCCGGCGATATTCGCGCGATTCCGATCGTTGAGCAGATCGTTGACGCGGCTTATGGTCTCCCTCATCTCCACCACGCGATCATTCAAATGGGTGATGAGTTCCTGAGCGGAAGGGCCAAGGCCGGAGAGCATGTCGCCGATGTCCGCAAAGCTGACGTATTCTTTGGAGGGAAGCGCGGAGCCCGGCGGAGCGTGCGCAGCTTGCGGAGTTCCAGCAAGAAGGCCAAGAAAATTTTCTCCGAGGGGGCTCGTGCTGGAGATGGTCGCTTTGCTATCGGTCTTAAGGGGAACGTTGGGGTCGATCGAAAAGTCGATCTCCATGCGCGTGGGATCTTTCGGATCAGGGACCACCTTTGTGACGCGCCCTATTTTCGGGCCTCCGCCGTATCGAACTTCGGTGCCTGGCTCCATGCCGCCGGCATTCTTGAAGTAAGTGCGGTAGGGGACCAGCCCGCTTGAGAGGCCGCCCGACAAATACAGAATGGTGGCAATCAGCAGCGCCGATGCGACAACTACCAGAAGACCGACGCGTGCCAGTTCTCGCTTTGATTCCATTAGGGTTCCTTAATATCCGTCCGATGATTTGGGAGGACCTCTCCAGGCGCGCGGAGTATAGCATGGGCTCCCGCGCCCTTTATCAGCGCCGCAAGGGCGGAACTTCCCCCGTCAACATCTGCAAATAATCCAACTCCGTTGAAATTTCCGGTTCTGGAACGCGATCCAGAAACTGGCGCACGCGCGGCTGCTGGCTTTTTTGCAGCTCGGCGGTGGTGCCATTGGCGACGATGACGCCCTTATCGAGAAGAATCATTCGATCGGCGATTAGATAGGCGCTGGCGAGTTCGTGGGTGACGACGACGATCGTCATGCGAAATGCCTTTTTTAATTTCAAGATCAGTTCATCGATACCGGCGGCGATGATCGGGTCGAGGCCGGCGGACGGTTCGTCGAAGAATAGAATCTCCGGGTCCATGGCCAGAGCGCGGGCAATGGCGGCGCGCTTTTTCATTCCGCCGCTGAGTTGCGCGGGCATGTAGTTCTCAAAGCCAGAAAGGCCCACCTGGTCGAGTTTCAAGCGGACCATGATTTCGATGGTGGACTCGTCGAGCGGCGTGTGCTCGCGAAGGGGAAGAGCCACATTATCGCCAACGGTCATCGAGCCGAAGAGAGCGCCTCCCTGAAACGACATGCCCATTTTTTTCAGCAGCTCATCGCGGCTGGAATCCGTCAACGCCGCAAAATTCTTGCCGCGGATCCAGATTTCGCCGCCGCTGGGTTTCTCGAGACCTACCAGCGTGCGCAACAACGTGCTTTTACCAGATCCTGATCCGCCCAAGATCACGAGCGTCTCACCGGCGCTGATGTCGAAACTGATGGTGTGCAGGATTTCGCGCTCGCCGTAGTTCACGCGCAAATTTCGAACCGAGATCGCAGCGCCGCCGTCGGCCCGGCTATCTTGTGGTTTCGAAATAAGCTCGGTCGACATATTTCAGTCCGGCATCGCAAAGTAAAAAATGGCCGTAAAAATAACGTCTACAAAAATGACCATGAAAATGGATTTCACTACGGCCGAAGTTGTCGATCGGCCGACTTGTTCGGATCCCAAGCCCGTGGAAAATCCCTCCAGACAGCCAACGGCGGTGATTACGACGCCGAACATGACGCTCTTGACGAGTCCCGTGAGTATGTCGCGCCGGACCAACGCGTTGAGGGTGGCGAGAAAATAAGTGTGCCAGGTAAAAGGTCCGCTGGTGACGCCGAACGTTCCTCCGCCCACGACGCCCATGAAGTCAGCCCAGGTGGTGAGGCAAGGCAGCATGAGCATCATGGCGAGCAATTTGGGAGCAACAAGGAAACGGACAGGCTCGAGAGCCATTGTTTCCATGGCGTCGATTTCTTCGTTCACCTTCATCGTGCCGATTTCAGCGGCGAACGCAGAACCGGAACGGCCGATCACCATGACGGCAGTCATCAGGGGACCCAGCTCGCGCGTGATTGCGATGGCGACAGCAGCGGCGACGAATTGGAGAGCGCCGAGCTTGCGAAGTTGATAGGCGCTTTGGAGCGCAAAAATCAGCCCTATAAAGAAAGAAATGAGGGAGACGATCGGAAGGGCTTCAATGCCCACAGATACTGCTTGATGGACGGAGCGGCCAAAAAGTTTTCGAACACGGCCGGGATCAACAAAGAGGGCTTTTGCGGCGCCCCCCGTGATGCGGGCCAAGCCGCCAACGTAAGCCAGACCGTCAATTGTCGCTGCGCCGACTGATTCAGTAAATGCCATTGGAGAAACCGGACGGGGGCGACATCCCCGAAATCAGCCGCCGAAACCGGCCGGGAAGTTACCTCGCGGGAGCGGCCGGAGCGCCTCCACCCTGCAAAGCCTCTTGTTCGTTGTTATAGACTTCAAATACTTTTATCAGCCGCGTGAGCTCGAGCACCTCCCGAGCCGTACGACTGAGACCGTAAAGAGCAAAACTGCTCTTCAAGTCTCTAGCAATTTTTAGACCTTCTACCAGAGAAGCCACCCCTGCGCTATCAATATATTTCACACTAAGCATGTTCACGATCACGCGCGGTTTGCGTTGCGTTTTCAACAAATCGATCAGCACCTTGCGCATGTCCGGTGAGTTATAAAGCGTAATGTCACCCACCACGTCCACAATCGTCGCTGTGCCGGCATCACGTGTAGATAGTTCCATTTACAGAGGCCCCCTGCAGGCGTGCAGGGTGTTTTGCCAGAGATTAGGCCCGAATGCAATCACTTTCGGAAAAAACCGTTGGACGGAGAAATGAACCAAAGTGATACGGGACTGGGAGTTTCAGCCGCGATCCTCAAGCGGAAGATACCCGCGCAAGTTGTGTCCTAGGTACACCTGTCGCGGACGGGAAATCTTTTGCTCAGGATCCAGCAACATCTCTTCCCATTGCGCGATCCAGCCGGAAGTACGTGGAATTGCAAAAAGGACCGGGAACATGGTCACGGGGAAGCCCATCGACTGATAGATCAGACCGGTGTAGAAGTCCACATTTGGATACAGTCGGCGGGTCACAAAGTAATCGTCTTCTAGCGCAATGCGTTCGCATTCGAGCGCAATCTCGATGAGAGGGTTGCGCCCCATCACGTCAAACACCTCGTACGCGATGTGTTTTACGATTCTGGCTCGCGGATCGTAGTTTTTGTACACTCGATGGCCAAAACCCATCAGAAGCTTTTCGCCCGCTTTGACACTCTTGATATACGCCGGCACATTCTTCACCGAACCGATTTCGAGAAGCATGCGGAGCACTTGCTCATTCGCGCCGCCATGGAGCGGGCCGTAGAGGGCTGCTGTGGCCGCCGCCGTTGCCGAGTACGGATCCACGTGGGAACTTCCCACGCCTCGCATGGCGCTTGAGGAGCAATTCTGCTCGTGATCGGCGTGAAGGATAAAAAGTATGTCCAGGGCGCGCTCAAGGGTCGGGTTCGGCCGGTATTTCAATTCGGTAGTCCGGAAGAGCATGTTCAGAAAATTGCCGCAGTAGCTGAGGTCGTTATCGGGATACGCGAACGGCATGCCCAGGCTATGGCGATAGGCAAAGGCTGCGAGTGTCGGCATCTTGCCGACCAGACGATAGGTCTGCTTGAGGCGTGAGTCGGGATTAAAAATATCTTTTGCGTCCGGATAAAAAGTGGAGAGCGCTGCGACAGTGGAAATCAGCATGCCCATCGGGTGGGCGTCGTAGTGAAATCCATCGAGAAATTTTTTAATGCTCTCGTGAATAAACGTGTGGTGCGTGACGTGGTAGGACCAGTCCGCCAGTTGCGATTTGGTGGGCAATTCGCCACGAAGCAGCAGGTAAGCCGTTTCCAGATAATTGCTTTTGTCGGCGAGCTCCTCAATCGAGTACCCGCGATAGCGCAGGATTCCTTTATCCCCATCGATAAACGTGATTTTGCTGGTACACGATGCGGTATTGGAATACGACGGATCGTAGCTCATCATTCCGAAGTCGGAAGGCTCGATCTTGATCGGGCGCAGGTCGATGGCACGAATCGTATCGTGCTTGATGGGAATTTCGTATTGGCGGCCGTTGCGGTTGTCGGTAATTGTCAGCGAGTCGCGGCGGCCTGTGGCCGCAGGATTTGCGCTAGCCACTGAGTCTGATTTGGTAGGATTCATCGCTCAATCCCTTCGCGCCCTACATACCACGCTCACCGCGCGCAGAGGCCACGTATCTAACCTAAATGTATAACAATTTTATGCGTTCCAAAACTGGAATCGTCCTCGACTACAAGATGTTCGCGCTGCCGTCACCATACGCACTCGTATGTAAGGCTGGCATGGCTTGATCAAGCTACTTCCGGGGACACGCCCTTCTTACTATCCCGGCCTGCAAAAGCTTCTGCAGCGACATTGTGCCTGTAGCGAAATAGTTTCCTGAGCTTCTTGTCCACAAACCAGCCGCCGAAGAGGCACCCAATAAATCCCAGAGGCAATTCGTACTCGACGCGATCTTCGAGGCGGCAGGAATTGGCACCTTCCGGCGTCATCTGGTGAGTGTGATCCCAACGCCGAAATGGACTTCAAATCTGGATGTCGCGAAATTGGCGCCCCTCCACGTAGTCTTGGTGCTCGAATTCCCAACACACGCGAAACGGACCGAGCTTCACTCGCAGCACTCCGCGGTCACCATTGCGGATGCCAGGTGCCGACTGCAGCACTTCGATAGGCTCCCAGGGCGGCGTCAATCGCTCGAGCGCACCAGGCTCCGCGTGCCAGCGAAAAACTTCTTCCGCAGGCGCGCTAATTATTGACTGCGCGACGAAGACTTTTCTGCGGCCCATATTTTTCGAGATAGGCTCCCAGCCTGAATTTGCGTGCCGTGTTTTCTGAACTCATATAGCGCACAGAGCCAAAAATCGGCCGTTCCGGGCCCCAGGGACGATCATAGCGTCCGAGGCACCAGAAGATTCCGCTGTAAGAGTTCGGGTCGCGTCCGTCGAGTGCATAGCGATTATTCAGCTCAACCATGATTTCAAGCGCGTCTTCCGGTTTTCGCGTCCACTCCAGGATTTTTTTCCCCAGAGCATCCGGAGGTAGTTATGAATGCGGCCCTCGGCGACGAGCTGGCGCTGCGCCGCGTTCCAAAGCAGGTCGTGGGTACGGGCTGATCCGAACTCGTCCAACGAATAGACATAATAGCGTTCGTCGCGCGCGTGTTTTGACAGAGTCCGCTTTGCCCAATCGGGCAAAGAGCTGTACCGCGCTTCGTCATCACGATGACTCGAGAAATTCAACCCCAGTTCCCGCCAGGTGACGATCTGATCCAGAAATGCTTCCACAGCCGAACTCACACCCCACCAACCCTCGCGGTTTCCGTTGGCGCAAACCGCCAATTTGGCTTCCGAGCAATTCTCTTCGTGCGACAACTCATGAAATATTTGATGTGGAGAGATGTGTCCGAAGTGCAGATAAGGTGAAAGGCCGCTTGTGGGCTCGGCTTCGGGCTGGTTTCGAAGCTCCGCGTACTGCCGCAGGCCCAGGGACACGAATTTTCGAAGCGTAGTTCCGGCCGGCCCTTCTCCCCCTCGCAGTTCGACGGCCTCGATATCGTGACGAACAGGAATACGCGCTAGAAAGCGGCTGTCACGTAGGTCTTCTGCTGGAATGGGACGCCATCTTTCGATGATTTCAGGAGGTAAGGCCTTCAGCCGAGGCAATTCCAGGCGCGCGAGCGAATCTTTCTTCGGCTTCCGCGCAAGGTGTGCCGCCAAATTCTTCTGCAAAAAACGCCGAAACGAAAATGCTGTCGGAAACGCTTTGTCCGCGGCGCGAAGCGGGAGAAGGCCATTCGAATCGACCGATTCGAGACGGCATTGAACTTGTCGCGCGGCACTTTCCATCATATGGGGTAAGAAGAACGACGGATAGTCGTCCGTCACGATAACGCTGGCGAGCCCGCTCAGCGCGCGAATAAGCCCTTTCCCTTTACCGGCCGCGGTTTCGACGTATGGATAATAGAAAATGCCTTTGCGATCAGCTCCAAGCCGCCGCGCCTTTTCCGCCATTCCGTCCAAAACGAAACAATGAAAGCGTTCACTGGCCCAGGGGTAATCACAGCGCAGCGCTTCCAAGATCACGAGAGGCTTCTTCAGTTCGCGCACCCATTCAATCGAGCGGTCCAGGGCAAAATTCCACGTTGTTCGCCGGCAAGCCGTCATCCAGTAAAGAACGAACTGGCCACCTGCGCTGGGCGGGACTCGAGCAAGAACTCTGATTCTATCTTCTGGAACGGATGGCATTGTCGCTTTGCTTCTCGCCCACGGCTCTGTCCAATAACTCGTTTTCCTGCATGTCTCGGTGCGATGCAAACTCGAACCGGCTCGTCGCTCGCATAGTCTGCTGAGTTCGATCACGCAATGTGAATCATCGACGGGTAAGTTCCTCCCTAATGCGCGCGAACCAACCACGTTTGTAGCACGGTCTTCGCCTCCGTTTTATTTCCGATCGCGGCCTGATGAAGTACTTCTCGCCCGATCAGCAAGAATCGGTCTGGCGTCGGCGTTGACACTGTCCGCAAAGTTCACCAAGTTCACTAAGTTCACTAGGTTGATCAACTGTGCAGCGATCAAGTCTAAGAGTCATATAGCAG
>Ga0306922_10000120_pt1 | contig 52942 bp, 47 predicted proteins | sample sta12Cox44000082_FD_203758 | JGI IMG/M metagenome (GOLD analysis project Ga0306922, IMG submission 203758) | Lab enrichment of tropical soil microbial communities from Luquillo Experimental Forest, Puerto Rico - statoxic.12C.oxic.44.000.082 (v2)... | ecosystem: Environmental > Terrestrial >... | reverse complement strand
CCGCTACACGGCGTATGTTTCGAGTCAGAGCATCCATGCGACGCGCGACAACACCGCACGCGCACTGGGTGTGCCTCCTGCCGCAGTGCGGTTTGTCGCACCCGATGTCGGCGGCGGCTTTGGCGCCAAGAATTTCATCTATCCAGAACATGTATTGATGCTATGGGCTGCCCGGCGCATCGGCCGGCCGGTCGAATGGATCGCGACGCGCAGCGAAGTTTTTCTGGCCGACCATCAAGCTCGCGACCACTACGCCGAAGCCACATTGGCGCTCGATGCCAATGGCCGCTTTCTGGCATTGCGCGTCAACAGCGCTGCCAATGTCGGCGCCTATCTGGTAAGCGCCGGCGGCGTCCAGACCTTCCAATACGTCCATCTGCCGGGCACAGTCTATCGCATTCCGGCGATCGATCTGCAGGTCGCGGCCGTATTGACCAACACCGCGCCGATCGGCGTCACCCGCGGGCCCGGATTCGCCGAGGCGGTCAACATCATCGAGCGGCTGATCGATCGGGCGGCGGGGCAATGCGGCTTGGATCGTGCGGAATTGCGGCGCATCAACATGGTCCCGGCGGCGGCGATGCCGATGACCAACGCTTTTGGCAATACGGTCGATAGCGGCGCTTTTACCGAAACCTTCGACCGCGCACTGGCCGCGGCCGATGTTGGCGGCTTCCCGACCCGCCGCGGGGCGAGCGAGGCGCGCGGATTGCTGCGCGGTCTCGGGTTCGCCTACCACATCAAAGGAACTGGCGGCTCCCCGCACGAGAATGTCGACATCCGCTTCAAGCCGGATGGCACCGTGTCTTTGATCACTGGCACCCAGACGATCGGGCAAGGCCACGAGACGACCTTTCCGCAGATCCTCGCCGATCGCCTCGGCTTGCCAAACGGGCGCATCCGCCTGGTTCAGGGCGACACCGACCAGATCCCCCTCGGCGGCGGGCACGGCAGCTCGCGGGCCACCTATATGGGCGGCACGGCGATCTGGCGCGCCTCGGACGAGATCATCGCCAAGGGCACTCGCATTGCCGCCGACGCGTTGGAAGCGGCCGAAGCCGACATCCTTTTCGAGGGCGGCCGATTTGTCGTGTCGGGAACCGATCGTTCGGTGGCATTGCTCGATATTGCGGCAATCGCGCGCGACAAAGGCACGCCGCTCGACACCTATCACGCCTGGACGCGGGAATGGATGACCTACCCGAACGGCACTCATATTGCCGAGATCGAAATCGACCGCGATACCGGCCAGGTCGCGCTGGCCCGCTACACAGCGGTCGATGATTACGGCGTGCTGGTCAACCCGATGATCGCCGCGGGTCAGGCACATGGCGCGATCGCCCAAGGTGTCGGTCAAGCCCTCTTCGAGCACGCGATCTACGATCCCGGCTCGGGCCAGCTGATCGCCGGCTCGTTCATGGATTACGCAATGCCACGCGCCGACGACCTCCCATCCCTCGATCTCGGCTTCAACAGCACCCGCTGCACGACCAATCCCCTCGGCGTCAAAGGCTGCGGCGAGGCCGGCGCCGTCGGTGCCTTTCCCGCCGTCACCAACGCGATCCTCGACGCGCTGGCGCCGTTCGGTGTCACCGGCCTCGCCGGTCCCGCCACGCCGGAGACCATCTGGCGGGCTATCCGCTAACCCGTTGGGAAGAAGGAGCCGTTCTGCTCGCGGCCTATTTCGGCAAACGAACTCGACGATGTTGCCAACGGGTCCGACACAAAGGTGTAATGACCGACCCTCGCTGTCCATTCCATTTGCGCTTTGTTGCGAATGAATTGGCCCGCAAAGCCGCCGTATACGGGGTCGGTGTTGCGGACATTCACCGGTTGGCCGCCGCCGCTCCAGACGACCTTGAACGACACCGATCCTCTGGGTAGAGGCGACGGTACAGGGCCGAACAACGCATTGCTAAGCGTGCCATAATCGAAGACTGGCACATCGAATGCCTCCAAGGACGCCGTGCCCTTTGCAAAGTCGATATGGACGCTGTCGTCAGGCAGCTCCACCGTCCAGAATAAGCCCTCTGGTGGAAACTGGGTCGGATTGAGGTCGTGGATCTGAGTGGGTATCTGGTCGCCCGCACGGAGCTGATAGACGTCCACTCAGACCAGCGCGAATGTCCCCTGGTACGTTACTCCATCCGCGCCGACGAACTCCCCCTGCATGAACCGCATATCCGAGTCCAAGAATGGGAGCTTTAACACCTCACCGGTTTTCGTATTGGCTTGCGTCACCATCCCACTGGTGTAGGAAAGGCCGACAAAGCCGTTGAAGTTGGTGATCGTGGCCGGTTCCGCATCGATCGGAACGCCGTTTAAGCCCGGAGGAAACACGTGAAATGGACCGCCACCAGCGGGAATAGGCACCGGGGCGAATTCCCACCTGATACCGGCCAGCGCCGGCCTGAGTAGCCCGGAACCGAGCGCACCACCCAGAACCGCCGTCCCGGTAGCGGCACGGGCAAACTGCCGCCGCGTCATACGGGTCGGGAGTCGGCAGGCAGCGCCAACGTCGCGATTGGCAGCCCTCCAGGCTGAAAGCGCACGAATGTTCATAGTCTCCTCCCTATCCGGTTCCCACCGTTTGCGAGGGTGCCTTCGTCGCCGAGCTGGGTCTGCAAAGCGGGCCTAAAAAGTTGCAAAAAATTGCAAAACCTAAGGGAAAAGCCTTATAGGGGTTCACGTGAGCCGATGCGCAATCGATTTACATCCCCTCCCGCGGGCCTGACCCGCGGGTCCATGGATGGCCGGGTCGAGCCCGGCCAAGGGGGTAGAAGGTGGCTCAACGCCGGGGCCGATGCGGGACAATTCAGCGGCTTCCGCTTTGACCGGCGCCGCCGCTGTGTGCCGCCTGATAACTCGGATGACGCGGCAAGCCTTTGCGGCCTTACCCGATTTCCGTTGATGTGATTGTGTAGGAAAGGGCCTCGGGATCGAGAGAATCCTGATATCCGTGCGCGGTCTCCGCATACGGATACATCAGGAAGCCGATCGGCCCATCTTGTTGTCCCGGGAGCGTGAAATCGCGAGCATAGTTAAACCCGACCCAGTTCATTTCCCAGGTACCGAATAGCCGCTCGCGCAGCGCCCTGGCCTTTTCGCTGTCAACCGGAATGTTCTCCTCCAGTACGACCTTGCGGATATCGGCGGGATCGACCGGACACCATCCCTTACCATCAATGTATACCTCGGCACGACAATGCTGCGCCTTGGTGATATCGCCGGACTTGCCGAGCGATTTCGCCAATTTCGACTCCGCCACTCTGATGCCGAAGAAGTCTCGCGCCGGCAGCCCCGCCGCTCGCGCCAGCCCGACAAACAGCGAATTGATATCGGCGCACTTGCCCCCCAGATCGCCGGATTCCAGCATGAACGCAATGTTCCCGAGGCCGCAGCCGCGCGTCTCCGCGCGGCGGAACGTGTTGTCAACAATCCAATCATAGATCGCCCGAGCCTTGTCCAGCGGCGCGGTGCGGGCGCCAACGATCTCGCGCGCCTTCGCCAAGACGATGCCGTCACTCGGAGAGCTCGCAGTCGGCTTGAGATATTCGGCCAATTCGTCGTGCGTGGCATCAGGGTAAAAACCCGATCGGTCGCGGGTTGCCACCTGGGCGGTGATCACGATCTCGCGCGCTATCTTCGGGTCCATCCAAGCGGCCGAGACGATCGGCGCCCGCGAAGCCGCCTCCCACAGGAGGTGAGCGGCCACCGGCGAGTGCCAACCGAGATCGAGAACCCGCTGGTAGTCGAGAGCATCCTGGGGCACCGGCACCCACAACCGCACATCAGTATCCGAATCCGAATCTTTGATAATGATGCGATACGTGATCTCAAAGCGGCGCCAGCCCGCCTCCGCAGTATGCGCCCGCCGCCCCATCGTACCGATGATCCCGACCGCCGCCGCGCTCTTGATGAAATCCCGTCGTTGCATCGAGCTGTCTCCCCTTGTGCTGATTGCGTCTCAAAGAGCACTCAACCTCGTAGGTACGATTTTGTTTCCTTTCATCCCTGCAGAGACTTTCATACAAAAACTGTTGTTTCGCGTTGCGAGAGTGTGCCTCGGCGAGGCTGGAGACATCTGCAAAGCGGGGCCAAAAAAGTTGCAAAAAATTGCAAAACCCAGAGGAAAGAGCTAATCTCCGATATCGCTCGCTCGTTGGGTTCGCGGCAGGGAGGCGGACGCATGGAGGGGCATCCCGGGGCCGATATCATACGGTTTGGCGGCTTCCGGCTCGACCGGCGCCGTGGCTGCTTGCTTCGTCAGGATGAACACGGCATTCTTGCTCCGGTCGCTATCCGGTCGCGTGCCCTTGATATCCTCGGCTTATTGATCGACCGGAACGGCGATCTCGTTTCGAAGGACGAGATCCTGAACACCGTCTGGCCTGGCGTCGTCGAGGGGGCCAACGTCACCGTGCAAATCTCGGCGCTGCGCCGCGCGCTCGACGAGGGTCCGTCTGAGCCAAGCCTGATCCAGACGATCCCGGGACGCGGCTATCGGTTTGTCGGGACGGTGACGCGGTGCGGCGGGGAGCCAAGCAGCGCGTATGCTGCACCGCGCCTATCCATCGTCGTGCTGCCGTTTGTCAACCTCAGCACCGATACCGATCAGCAGTATTTCGGCGATGCGATCACCGACGACATCACGACCGACCTGTCGCGGCTCGCCGCCATGGTGGTGATCTCGCGCAACACCGCTTTCACCTACAGAAACAAGCCGATCGACACCAAGCAGATCGGCCGCGAGCTTTCTGTCCGCTATGTGCTCGAAGGAAGCGTGCGCCGCTCGGGCAACCAAGTCCGCGTCAACGCGCAGCTGGTCGACGCCGAGACCGATACGCATCTGTGGGCGGAGCGGTTCGAGGGCGACACCGCCGACCTGTTCGCGCTGCAGGATGAGATCACGGCCCGGATCGCCGTCGCACTCAATCTCGAGCTGATCGGCGCTGAGGCGGCTCGGCGCAGCGAGCATCCGGACGCATTGGATTTGCTGCTGCGCGCCCGCGCCTCGTTAATCACGCCAGCTACCCCCCAGATCCGCGCCGAGCGGATCGCGATACTTGAGCGCGCATTGGCGATCGATCCGGGATCGATCGAGGCGCAGAGCTGGTTGGCAAACTCGCTCGCCGGCCGTGTGGCCGCCAACATGACCGAGACGCCCGAGGCCGATCTCGCCCGCGCCGAGGAGCTGGTCGGGCGAGCGCTGGCGGCGTCACCGCGATGCACGGCGGCGCATAACGCCAGGGGCCAGCTATTGCGCGCGCAGGGCCGCTTTGCCGAGGCGATCCCCGAATACGAGACGGTGCTCGCATCGGATCGCAACTGGGTCAACGCCTATTTCGGTCTCGGCCAAAGCAAGCTCCGCACCGGTGCGATCGAAGAAACGATCCCGCTGGTCGAGCGGGCCATCCGACTGAGTCCGCGTGACCCGGAGCTCGGCGTTTGGTTCAATGAGATAGGCGTTGCGCATCTGCTGCAATCGAACACCGAGGAAGCGATAACCTGGTTTGAAAGGGCTCGCAATGCGATCCCGGCGCATTCGATCTTTCGCTCCTATCTTGCTGCCGCCTACGCGCTCCGCGGGGACGGCGAGTGCGCCGCCGCCGAACTCGCTGAAGCCCGCCGGCTCAGCCCCGATGATCGCTATTTGGGCCTCGCGCGCTTGCGCACATTCTTTAACTGCGACGCACCGAAGATCCGCGCGCTGCGCGAAGCAGCATATTTCTCCGGCCTGCGCAAAGCCGGTATGCCGGAAGATTAATGGGCGCCGCCGCCGAAGCTGGACAAGGTCCGCCGCTGCTGCCCTGCGGCATCGAAATTCTCGGGATCCAGCCAGCGCTCGAACCTTGTCTTGAGCGCCGGCCATTCGCTGTCGAGGATCGAGAACCAGCAGGTGTCGCGGTTGCGCCCTTTGTAGACCGTCGCTTGGCGGAACATGCCTTCGTAGCGGAAACCCAAGCGCAGTGCCGCGGCGCGGGACGGCGCATTGAGCGCATCGCACTTCCATTCATAGCGGCGATAGCCTAGCTCGTCGAACACGCGGCGCATCATCAGATACATCGCTTCGGTCGAGGCGGGCGTGCGCTGCAGCAGCGGCGAATAGTTGATGCCGCCGACCTCGATGACGCCGGCGGCGGTATCGATGCGCATATAGCTGGCGACACCAACGGCGCGGCCGCTGCGCCGCTCGATGATGCAGTGGACGAACGGGTCGTCGCCGGCGGCTGCTCGCTCCAGGTACTGAAGATACTCTTCGAACCGGGCGTATGGCCCATGGGGCAGATAAGTCCAGTTGCGGCCTTCCTTGTCGAGCTGGTAGGCGGCGTGCAGATCGGCGGCGTGGCGAGCCGGGTCGACCGGCTCGACTCGGCAATAACGTCCTTCCATGGCGCTGCGCGGCGGGCGCGGGCGCGCCGTCCAATGCGGGAGCGGAAACCCGATCGGCTGCCCCAGTTCGTTGAAATGTTCGGCCATTGCCGCTCACCCACCTCACACCGAAATCGTGCCTTCGAGGTAGAGCACCGCGCGGCCGGCGAGGGTAACGCGGTCCCCGCGCAACGTGCAAACGAGCTCGCCGCCGCGCGCTGAGATCTGCCGCGCATTGAGTTGCTCTTTACCGAGCCGCGCTGCCCAGTAGGGCGTCAGTACACAGTGAGCCGATCCGGTGACGGGGTCCTCGTCAATGCCATGGTTCGGTGCGAAATAACGCGAGACGAAGTCGACACCCTCGCCTCCCGGCGCCGTGGCGATTGCATCGCCGCCCGGTACCCGGCGCATCGCGGCGAAGTCGGGCCGCAGGGCGGCGACATCCTCAGCAGTGTCGTAAACAGCAAGAGTGCGGCCATGTGCGACAAAGCTCTCTGCCGGCGGGCGGCCGAGCGCGGTAAGGATGCGCGGATCGGCTGTTCGCGGCTCGGGCGGCCAGGCCGGGAAGTCCATTGCTAGGAGATCCCCGTCACGGGTCACCTCGAGCGGCCCCGCTTTCAACGTGTCGAACCCCACCGAGCGCCGCGCGGGGTCGAGGATATGAGTCACTACATAGCCTGAAGCGAGCGTTGCATGACCGCAAAGCTCGACCTCGACGGTCGGCGTGAACCAGCGCAGCAGGTACCGTTCTCCCTTGGGCGCGAAGAACGCGGTCTCGGCCAGGTTGTTCTCGGCCGCGATCGCCTGCATCACCGCGTCGGGCAGCCATTCGGTGAGTGGGCACACTGCGGCCGGATTGCCGCAGAAGAGCCGGCTGGTGAACGCGTCGACCTGGTAGAGGGGGATGCGCATCAGAGCCTCAGGGTTGCCAGAATTGCTTGGCGCATTCGCGCGCCACGTCGGAGCGAGTCAGTCCGGCGTCGCGTAACATGCGATCATCGAGTTGCCGGAGCAAGTCGCGGCTCCGCGCCCGCTCGCGCCATTCGACAAGCCGGGCGAGCAATCTCGTCGACAGCCGGCGGAATCCCGCTAGCCTCGACGGCCGCGACACTATCGGGATCCGCCAATTTGTATCGATACAATCTTTCCACATAGATCTGATCATCCATCCAATTGTGTCGATCTGTTATGAAATTGACTTCTTTGTGTAGGGTCAATTATAAACTTGTCACCATGACAAACTGGATCCCCGATCTGGCGCGCCACAAGGGACCACGCTATCGCGCGATCGCTGAAGCCCTGGCTCAGGATGTGCGTGACGGCCGGCTCGCCGCCGGCACGCGGCTGCCGACCCATCGCGATCTTGCTTGGAGTCTGCGGGTCACGATCGGCACGGTAAGCCGGGCTTATGCCGAGGCCGAACGGCGCGGCCTGATTTCCGGCGAGGTCGGCCGCGGCACTTATGTGCGGCATCCGGCGGGCGCGGCTCCGTTTATGCCGGGTGATGCACGGGCCGAGACGCGCGATCCGGACTTCATCGACCTCACGATCAACCGGCCCGTCACCGCCGGCGAGGGAGCGGTGATGGCAGCAGCGTTGGAACGGCTCGCTGCCGAGCCCGATCTCGCCGCCTTGCTCGACTACCAGGCCCCAGAGGGCCGCTCGGAGGACCGCGTCGCGGGCGCCGCCTTTCTCGAGCGTTGCAGGCTAGCCACGGCACCCGAGCAGGTGGTGGCGACAGCCGGCGGCCAGCATGCGATGGCCTGCGTCATCGGCGCGGTCACCCAGCCGGGTGACACTCTGGCGGTCGAGGCACTGACCTATCCAGGCCTGCGTGCGTTGGCGAGCCTGTTGCACCTGCGTCTCGCGCCCGTCGCCATCGACGAGGAGGGTCTCATCCCCGAGGCGCTCGACGCCGTCTGCCGCGCGGCCCCGGTACGGGCGCTCTATACGATGCCGACCTTGCACAACCCGACGACGGCCACGATGCCAGCGGCACGCCGGGAGGTGCTCGCCGAGGTGGCGCGGAGGCACGACGTCACGTTGATCGAGGACGATGTTTACGGCTTCCTATTGGATGAGCCACTACCGCCGCTGGCGCATTATGCACCGGAGCGTGCCTTCTATATCACCTCCACTTCGAAGAGTCTGATGCCCGCGCTGCGCGTCGGCTACGTGCATGCACCCAAGGCGAAGATCGAGCCGATCGCCGCGGCCGTCCGCGCTACCGTCTACTCGGCGCCGCCGTTGATGGCGCGCATCGCCGCGCGCTGGATCGCCGACGGCACCGCCGCACGACTCGTCGAAGAGAAGCGCGCCGAGACGCGCAGACGCAACCGCATGGCGCGCGGCATCCTTGCAAGTGCTGGGTTCGTCGGCGACCCCGCTGCCTCGCATCTCTGGCTGGTGATGCCGGAGCCATGGCGCGCCGACGATTTTGTGGCAGCGGCGCGGCGTCGGGGTGTCGGGATCATTCCTGCCGCCGCCTTCGCCGTCACTCGCCAGCCGCCGGAAGCGGTGCGTATCTGCCTCGGTGCGCAGACCACTGCCGAGCGTGTCGAACGGGCCCTGTTGCGGCTGGCCGAACTGCTCGCGAGCGCGCCCGAGCGTTACTTGTCTGTGGTATGACACCGCCCGCTCGACCTCGGGCGGCAGCTCAGCTCCGCGGCGCGTGTTTCGACAGAATGCGTTGCAGGGTGCGGCGGTGCATCTTGAGCCGGCGGGCGGTCTCCGAGACGTTGCGGTCGCACAGTTCGAAGACCCGCTGGATGTGCTCCCAGCGCACCCGATCGGCCGACATCGGGTCTTCGGGCGGTTCGGGGGTCGCGTCTTCTTGGGCGAGGAGCGCGCGCTCGACGGCGTCGGCATCGGCCGGCTTTGGCAGATAGTCGATCGCACCTGCTTTGACCGCCGCGACCGCGGTCGCAATATTGCCATACCCGGTCAGCATCACGATGCGGGCACCCGGACGGGCTTGCCGCAGCGCGGTGACGACATCAAACCCGCGGCCGTCTCCGAGGCGCATATCGACGACCGCGAAAGCCGGCGGCTGATCGGTCGCCGCGGCGACGCCACTGGAGACGCTGTCGGCCGTTGCGACGACGAAGCCGCGACGCTCCATCGCGCGGGCGAGCCGTTGGCACAGCGGCGCGTCATCGTCGACGATCAGCAATGTGCGTTCGGATTCGGGAAGGCCCTGCAACCCCGCCGAGAGCCCCTCCGCGGCGCCGGGCCGGTTCGGTCGATCGATAGTGTCCATGACTTCGCCTTTGCCGCCGCCCGCAGTTCCGCCCCGCTAAGGATACGCCTCAGTCGTCGCAGCGCTCGGACGAGATTTCTCTACCATCTCCAGATTGGCACGATTCCAAGAAATGGCAACATGCGCGCCGCCCTCGGGCAGATTGTCGAAGACCAGCACTGCGCCGCTGCGCTCGAGCAGACTTTGCGCGATGAAAATACCGAGACCCATATGATCGGCCGCGCCGGCGCGTGTCGAAATGTAAGGCTCGCCGATGCGCCCCAACAAATGCAGCGGAAACCCCGGCCCGTCGTCGGCAACCTCGACGGTGACTGTCGTCTTGTCCCAGAAGGTCGTGACGCTGACCTCGCGCCGAGCGAACTGGACGGCGTTCTGAATGAGGTTGTTGAGACCGTGCATGATCTCGGGACTTCGCCGGACGAGCGGTTCCTCCGGCCCAGGTTGCCCTGCGGTCGCAAAGATCAGCTTTACCCCGTGCTCCTGATGAGGCGCCCCCGCCGTCTCGACCAAGGCTGAGATCGGCAGTCGTGTGTAAGGCGATGCGCCATCGTGCTCCGGATGTTGCGCCAGCTCCGCGAGGATTCTCCGGCAGCGCTCCGATTGGCTCAGCAGCAGAGCGGCATCCTCCGTGTGGGGGCTGTCGTCCGGCAAATCGCGAACCAATTCCTTAGCGACCACGGCGATCGTCGCGAGTGGGCTGCCGAGCTCATGCGCCGCCGCCGCGGCGAGCGCGCCGACCGCCGAGACCCGCTGCTCGCGGGCAAGGGCCAGCTGGGTAGCGCTGACGGCATCGCGCAGCCGGCGCGCCTCCTGCGCGACGCTCCAGGTATAGCCCCCGATGAACACCGTCGCGAGCACCAGTGCAATCCAGATACCCAGGATGAGTTCAGGCGGAAAGACTAAGGGTTCGGTGCGCCAGGGCAGCGGCCGGTGCCAGAGCGTGAGCGTGCTGATCGCCGCTACGGCGAGGATCGACAACGCGATCACGGGCCGCCGCGAGAGGATCGTCGCGGCGACGGTGACCGGGGCGAGGATCAGGATTGAGAAGGGGTTCTGCAACCCGCCGGTCAGGTAGAGCAGGATAGCGAGCTGCAAGATGTCGTAGCCGAGGCACAGCGCCGCGTCGCGCTCGCCGAGCCGGGCTGCCGCCTGGCGCAGCAGAATCAATACGACATTGAGCAAGGCCGAGCTGCCGACGACCCCGAGCGCCGGAAGGAGCGGCAGGCGATAACCGAGCCCGTAATGGACGATCAGGATCGTCAGCGCTTGCCCGGCGATCGCCACCCAGCGAATCGGGACCAGTGTGCGCAAGCTGATCCGGCCGAAACCGGTGCTGGGCTCGCTTTCGGCGATCAGGCTGGTGTCGCTCACGGCTCAACTCATCTCGCAGGTCGTCTGGATCGATTGGTCGATTCTCGCCGTTCGAGTGCGGGCTCGCCAGCCCAATGCTGGCCTAACACCCGATGACGCGTCATATAAGGGCCATGCGGGGGACTGCTGTCAAAGTCGACAATCTCGTGAAGCGTTATCCGACTGCCGTGGCGGTAGATGGGATCAGCTTCACTGTCGCGCGCGGAACCACGGCTGCATTGCTCGGCGGCAATGGTGCCGGCAAGACGACGACCCTGTCGATATTGCTCGGTCTTTTGCTGCCGACCGCCGGCAAAGTCCAGGTCCTCGGCGAGGACATCCTGCGGCATCGCTATCGGGTGCTGCCGCGGATGAATTTTTCCTCGCCCTTTGTCGACTTGCCGCACCGGCTGACGGTTCATCAGAACCTGCTGATTTACGCCCGCCTCTATGGTCTACCCGATAGGCGCGAGCGGATCGAGAAGCTCGCCACCGATTTGCAGATCTCTGCTTTTCTCGAGCGTCCGGCAGGCAAGCTGTCGGCTGGGCAGAAGACGCGGGTCGCGCTGGCGAAGGCGTTGTTGAACGACCCCGAGCTGTTATTGCTCGACGAGCCGACCGCTTCCCTCGATCCGGACACCGGTGATTGGGTGCGCAGCTATCTCCAAGCCTGGCAGGCGCGCACGGGCGCGACGATTCTGATGGCCTCGCACAATATGAGCGAGGTCGAGCGCCTGTGCTCGGAAGTCATGATGATGAAGGCGGGCCGCATCGTCGATCGCGGCAGCCCGCAGGCGCTGATCGACCGCTACGGCCGCACCAACCTCGAAGAGGTGTTCCTGCATATCGCACGCGAGCCGCGGATTGCATTGGAAGCGGTAAATTGACCCACGAGCTGCGCTTTTCGGCGGGACGGGTCTGGGCGATGCTGCTGCGCTATCTCTATCTGCTGCGCAGCTCGTGGCCGCGCACCGTGGAGCTTCTCTATTGGCCTACCCTGCAGATGCTGATCTGGGGCTTCATGAGCCAGTTCCTTTACAGCAACAGCAGCTACGTGTTCCGTGCCTTTGGGGTATTGCTCGCAGCGGTGATGCTGTGGGACGTGCTGTTCCGTGGGCAGCTCGGCCTGTCGATGTCGTTTCTCGAGGAAATGTGGGCGCGCAATCTCGGGCATCTCTTCGTGACCCCGTTGCGGCCTTACGAATGGGTGCTGTCGCTGTTGTCGATGAGCATGATCCGCGTCTTGCTCGGCATCGTGCCGGCGGCCCTGCTGGCCATTCCGCTCTATCACTACTCGATCTTTGCAATGGGGCTTCCGCTCGTCGCGTTCTTTGTCGTGCTGCTGATAATGGGCTGGTCGCTCGGCCTGGCGATCTGCGGGCTGATCCTGCGGCAGGGGATGGGAGCGGAGGGTCTTGCCTGGACCGTCGTGTTTACCATCTCGCCGATCAGCGCCGTCTACTATCCGGTCTCGATCCTGCCGGGCTGGCTGCAGCATGCGGCCTGGGCATTGCCCTCGACCTATGTCTTTGAGGGAATGCGGGCGGTGTTGTTCGAAGGGGGCTTTCGCGCCGATTATTTCTTTTCCGCAGCTGCGCTCGACGTCCTTTATCTAACGCTCGGCGCCACCGTCTTTTTCATTGCGTTCCACAATGCGCGCCGGCGCGGCGCGCTGTTGCAAATGGGCGAATAGAGGTTCGTCAGCCGGGCCCGCTGACGCCGGCTTCGGTGAAGGTTGCCATGCCGGTGTGGCAGGCGACCGCCGCCTTCAGCACGCCAAAGGCAAGGGTCGCGCCCGAGGCTTCGCCGAGCCGCATCCCGAGGTCAAAGAGCGGACGCTGGCCGATTTGCTCGAGAAGGCGACGGTGGCCCGGCTCGGCCGATAGGTGCGCGACGACGCAATGGTCGAGAGCACGGGGATCGCCGGCGAATAGCACTGCCGCTGCCGCTGTCGAGGCGAAACCGTCGAGCAGTACAGGTACCCGGGCGAGGCGGGCGGCCATGACCGCCCCGGTGATTGCCGCGAGTTCGAGCCCGCCCAGCCGGCGCAACATGTCGAACGGGTCGCAGGCTGCCGGCCGATGGCGCGCGGCCGCTTCTGAAACAGCGGCCCGCTTTGCTTCGAGTGCGGGTCCGGTGACCCCAGTTCCGGGCCCGGTCCACTGTTCCGCCGCGCCGCCGAACAGACCCGCGCACAGAGCCGCCGCCGCGGTAGTGTTACCGATACCCATTTCCCCGAGCGCCAGCGCGTCGATACCGGGTTCGACGGCCATCATGCCGTAAGCGATTGCCTTGGCGCATTCCTCCTCGCTCATTGCCGGTTCGACGACGATGTCGCCGGTCGGCGTGTCGAGATTCATCTCATAAACCTTGAGCCCGGCATCGAAGACCCGGCAGAGTTGGTTGACCGCGGCGCCGCCAGCGATGAAGTTCTGCACCATTTGCGCGGTGACTGCCGGGGGATAGGCCGAAACGCCGCGCGCGGCGACGCCGTGGTTGCCGGCAAACACCAGAGTGCGTGGGTGGTCCAAGCGCGGCGGGTGCCTTGCCTGCCACTTCGCGAGCCAGATCGCCAACTCCTCGAGTCGGCCTAGAGAACCGGCCGGCTTGGTCAGTTGCGCCTGCCGCGCCGCCGCCGCAGTGCCGGCCTCGATATCGGGTCCCGGCAGATGGGCTAACAATCCCCGGATCTCATCCAGATTTGCGATCGGCTCCGCCAATTCGGTTCCCTCCGTTGAGGCCTCTGGCGCGACCCTGGATACCCGCTTTTGCGGGTATGACGAAGGACGAAGATGTCGGTTATGGTCGCCGTGATGAGTGCTCCCGATGATCCGACCCGCGGCCTCTCCAGGTTCCTCGGCGGCTTCGCGATCGCTATAGCCTTTTTCACGAAAGTTCCGATCGATACGCCGGCGGGCGGCACCTGGCAGCTCGCCGAGTCAGCCTGGGCATTTCCTCTGGTTGGGGCCGGTATCGGGGCCGTGGCCGCGTTCGCCTTTCTCTTCGCGCAGTTAGTCGGTCTCGGGGATTGGCCGGCGGCGCTTCTGTCGGTGCTTTCGGGTCTCGCTTTGACTGGTGCATTGCATGAGGATGGGCTCGCCGATACCGCGGACGGGTTTTTCGGCGGGCGGGATCGCGAAGCGAAACTCGCGATCATGCGAGATAGCCGGCACGGAACTTTCGGCGTGCTGGCGATTCTCCTGAGCACGCTGTTGCGCGCGGCAGCGCTTGCTTCGATCGGCGACGCGATCCATGCGGGCCTTGCGCTGATCGCCGCTCATGCCGTTTCGCGTGCCGCACTGCCCGTCGTGATGCGGCAGATGACGCCGGCGCGCACGGAGGGTCTAGGGGCGGCGGCGGGATCACCTCGGCGCTCGGGCATCATCGCCGCGGTCGCGATCGGTACTGCAATCGGCTTGGCGGCGCTCGGCCCGATGCGAGGGGCGATCGGTGTCTGCCTCACCGGCGTTATTGTGCTCGCGTTGATTGGGTGGGCGCGCCGTCAGATCGGCGGCCACACCGGCGATGTCCTCGGGGCCTTCCAGCAGATTGGAGAGATCGTGATGTTGCTCGCGGCGTCGGCGCGATGAGCGAAATCACGGCTCGCCTCTGGCTGGTGCGGCATGCGCCGGTAGCGCATGGCGGCCGGATCTACGGTCAGGCCGACCTCTCTTGCGACTGTTCCGACACGGCGCTCTTCACCGGTCTAGCGGAAAAGCTGCCGCGCGCCGCGATCTGGGTGACGAGCAATCTGCGTCGTACACGCGAGACGGCTGTAGCGATCGTTCGGGCCGGTCTGCCTGGACCGCAGCTTATCCCAGGTCCCGACGCGATCGAGATGGCGGATCTCGCCGAACAGGATTTTGGCGAATGGCAGGGCTTGACCTACGAGGAGTTGCAAGCGTCTCGCTCTGGCGATTTCCATCGCTTCTGGCACGCCCCTGCGCATGAGGCGCCGCCAGGGGGCGAGAGCTTTGTCGCAGTCATCGAGCGGGTGTCACGAGCGGTCCATCGGCTCGTCGACGCGCACCTCGGACGCGACGTCATCGTCGTCGCGCATGGCGGGACGATCCGCGCCGCCTTGGCGCTGGCGCTGGGACTCGACCCCGAGGCCGCTCTCGCCTTCACGATCGAGAATTGCTCGATCACCCGGATCGACCGGATCGACGGCCCCGGGATGGGCCACGGTTGGTGCGTGGTGACGGTCAACCGTCCGGCGCGCTGAGGTCGGACGCGATGAAACGCACGGGAGGAGACGGGATGGCCTTGATCCTGCGGCTAGCGGCGCTCTTGTTGATCGCCGCAAGTGTGCCGGAGGCGGTGGGAGGTGCGCCAATCGCGCAGGTCAAAACCGTGGCCGGGCAAGTCGTGATCCAGCGGTCAGGTCAGCGTTTGCCGGCCAATATCGGGGATCCGCTGTTCGAAAAGGACGTCGTCGAAACCGGCCCGGATGGTGGGATCGGTATTACTTTTGTCGACAACACCGTCTTTTCTGCCGGGCCGAACAGCCAGCTCGCACTCGATGAGTTCCAGTTCGACTCGAACAATTTCCGGGGTTCACTGCTGGCTGATATTCGGCAAGGCACTCTCGCTGTCGTATCCGGCGACATTGCGCGCAGCTCTCCTGGGGCGATGAAGATCAGGACGCCGACCGCGGTCCTCGGGGTGCGCGGCACGACCTTCGCCGTCCAGGTTTACGGCGACCATTGATATGCATCGACCGCTCATGGCGCTCGCTTTTGCGGCACTGCTCACGGGCTGTCCGCGGCAGGCCTTGTTTGTTGTGCTGCCGAGTGAAGATGGTGGCGCGGGGGCGATCAGCGTCGAGGACGGCAAGACGGTGACGACATTGGATCAGCCTTATGCCGCGGCCGAATCACGTGCCGGCAGTAGCGGACCGGTCGAGGAAAGCCGAGGCAATATCGGGGTGATTTTTCGCGGCGCGATGGCTGCACGGCCAGTCCTGCCGCGCCATTTTCGCCTCTATTTCATCCTCGGAAGCAACGAGCTGACCCCGGAATCGGTGGTCGCCTACCGCGGAGTGTTCGACGACATCAAGAAACGCCCAGTGTACGAGATCGAAGTGGTCGGCCACACCGACACTCTCGGTGATTTCCGGACCAATCAAGCATTGTCGCTCGCCCGTTCCGCAGCGATCCGCGACCGCCTCGTGCGCGACGGAATCGCAAGCGGCGCGATCTCCATTGCCGGCCGCGGGAAGCGCGATCTCATCGTGCCGACCGGCGATCGGATCGCCGAACCGCTCAACCGATGCGTCGTGGTCACAGTTAGATGACACTGCTGTCATCCCGCTGCGCCATTAGCGCGCCGCAAAGCAAGCACGGTGACGTCGTCGGCTTGCTCAGCCCCTCCAACAAAGCGGCGCACGTCATCGATGACTGCGGCGACAAGGTTCCGGGCATCGTTGGTCGGGGCTTTTGCCAGCGCCTTGGCCAGCCGATTATGGCCATAAAGCGCATTCTCCGAATTTTGGGCTTCAGTGACGCCGTCCGTAAAAAGCAGCAATACCTCGCCGGGTGCGATGCGGTCTTGATCGACCGGATAGAGAAAATTGTCGGCTGCCCCGAGCGGCGGGCCCCCTTCCGTTGTCAGCTGCCGCAAGCCCCTGTCGCTGCCGAGGATGAAGGGTGAATCGTGCCCGGCGCTGGCATAGCTGATATCGCCGGTCCCGAGGTCGAGAACTCCGACAAAGGTAGTAACGAACACGCCGCCCTCGGTCTGAAGGTCGGTGCTGGCGACCGCGGTCTTCTGGTTTGCTTCAGCAAGGATGCAGTCGAGCGCCACACCGAATTTGAGGACTGCTTCGCGCATCACCTCCTTGGTCGCCGCCATCAGCAGCGCTGCCGGAGCACCTTTTCCGGAGACGTCGGCGATTGTGAAAAACAGGCGGCGGTCTCGATCGATCAGCAGGTAGTCGTAGAGGTCGCCGCCGACTATTCGCGCCGGCTCGATACGGGCACAGATATCGATCTCCGGGTGATCGGGAAACGCGGGAAAGCGATGCGGCAGAAGGCCCATCTGGATCGCCCGCGCGGCGGCGAGCTCGCCCTCGAACCGCTGCGTCGCCTCGCGATGGCGGCGGAGTTCTTGCTCTGCGGCGCGCAGCGTGGCGACCAGCATTACGCCGAAGGCGGCGAGCAGGCTGAGAGCCGGATAAGTGCCGTCGAACAGCAGGTTCGTAAAGCGAAACAACAACAGTTCTAAGCCGATCAGAGCCGCGACCGTAGCCAATGCGATCGCGGCCGCGCGGATTGGCCGGTCGTAGCGTAACAGCCAGATTGCCGCCAACCCGGCCGCAAGGGTCAGGGCCAGCTCGACCCAGTCGAGGTATGGAGGACGTTGGAGCAGGTCCTCCAGCAGTACCGACTCGACCAGCTGGGCATGAATGTCGACGCCTTGTACGAGACCGAGCGGCGTCTCCTGCAGTTCGGCGATGCCAAGGCCGGCAACGCCGAGCAGCACGATCTGCGATTGCAGCTCGGCGGGGTCGAAGGCGGGATCGAGGACATCGGCCGCCGAGATGTAACGCGCGAGCCGCGGCGCGAAATGGAGCATCGCGCGCCCCCGCTTGTCGGTCGGAATCGCAAGCCCGCCGATCCTTATGCGTTCGACCCCGAACGGGCCGGTGTCGATAACGACCGAGCGCTCAGCCCCGGCGGTGCGCAGAATCTCGAGCGCGAAACTCGGGATAATCGTCCCCTCATGAGTGACGGCGAGAGCGGCACGGCGCACGATGCCGTCGTCATCCGGCTCGGCCGCAATGGCGCCGGTCGCCTCCGCCGCGGCGTCGAGTTCGGGGAGGCTGCGCAGCAGCGATTTGTAGTTCATCAGAAAGGGGGTGGGGTCGCCTCCGGCCTGGCGGATCGGGGCGGGATGGAGCGGCTCCGAAGAGGGGGCCGTGCTCTCGCGGCCGGGGACAATCGCTAGCACCGTCGGAACCGTGCGCATTGCGTCAGCCAGGTCCCGCTCGCTCGGGGGCAACTGTGCGAGCCCGTGCACCAGCGGCGCGGGGAGGTCGGGCAGCTGTCGCGCAATCTCCGGTGGTGAAAGCCGGTCCTGCTCGGGAAAGACGATGTCGATGCCGAGAACCCGCGGATGCCCCTTGGCGATCCGGCGCACAAGTTTAGCGACCTGATCCCGCCGCCATGGCCATTGCCCGTATTGCTTGAGGCTCGCTTCATCTATGTCGACGATCGCGACGCGCGCCGGGTCGCTGGAGCGAGGCCAGAGCCTTTCTTCGAGATCAAAAACCAGCAAGCGGGATTCTGAAACGAGGCCAAAGTCGAGGGCTCGCAACAACACGGCGGCCGCGACGACCGCAAGGGCGACAGCACGGCCGGGGCCGCGAAACAGGGACATATTCCACCGCACGGCAGAGCAGCGGATCAGACAGTCAGCTCCAGGCCATCGTATGCCGAGACCACCTCGACCTTATCGCCGCGCCGGCTGAGCCACTCGAACCGTACGGTGTCGGCGAGGACCACCTCGATCATCTGATCGTTCAGCACCGGCTCGTGATGAAATAGAGCAAGTCGCTTGACCCCCGCCGCTTGCGCCAGCTCGACCGCCACGACATTGCTCGAATGGCCCCAATCCTCTTTGATGGATACCGAGTCGCCGAGCGAGTACATAGCATCGAAGATCAGCAAATCGGCGTTCCGGTAGAACTCGACGAAAGGGTAGGATTGATTGAGATGAGAATATTTATGTTCGCAGTCTGTCGAGTAAACGATTGACTTGCCGCCACGGGTGAATCGGTAACCGTAAGAATCTTCCGAATGAAATTGCTTTAGCGAGGTGACTGAAAGACCAGCGACCTCGCAACTCTGACCGGCCTTGAGGGTGATGAATTCGATTGTCGCGGCAAGCGTGTCGAAATCGACGGGAAACCAGGGAGCTGAATGCTGGGTACGCAGTGCTTCTCTCAGGCCGCTGTGGCACCCGTATATGCGAATTCGATTGCCGGGAATGTAAGCAGGGGCAAAAAACGGGAACCCCATGATGTGGTCCCAATGGGTATGTGACAAAAAGACATTGAAGCAGTGTTTGCGGTCGCGGCCGTGCTCTCGCAACACGCGGTTGCCAAATTCGCGTACCCCGGTGCCGAGATCGCACAACACGTATTCGTCGCCGCCAGTGATAATTTCGACGCAGCTCGTATTGCCACCGAACGTGCCGCGCACGGAAAAAGGCAACGCGTGGTCGATAAAGGCGTCGATCGCCTCCGGCGTGTCGAGTGTCCGGCCGCGCGCCGCGAGCAGCGCGTCGCGGATCTTGCCGCGAACCGCGCGCTCCCGCAGTGGCGCCGGCAGCGAGCCCCGGGTGCCCCAGAAATACACCCGCAGAGTTGTCGCCGGTTCAGCCTTTGGGTCGGTGGGAGGCCCGTCTGGTCCCGGCTGCGTCGACGCCTCCCAGGCGGCGCTCGCTTCCTCTACCGTCGCGAAGATCGGGACGAGATGTGAGAACCGGCTGATCGTGAAGATCTCGTGCACGACGGCATTGAGACGGACCGCGGCGAGCCGCCGCTCCCTCGGCTTCTGGCGCGAGGCGGTCATCAGCGCGCGCAAGCCGGCGCTCGAAATATATTCGACCCCGGAAAAGTCGATGACGACATCCGCTGAGCTCGAAGTGACGGCGGCGAGCAGCCGGGTTTGAAATTCTGCGCTGGTGAGATTGTCGATGCGCCCGACTGGAGCCAACACCAGGATGTTCGCTTGGCGCCTCTCGCCGATATCCATGGCAGCCCCCGTCACAGTGGTGCGAGAACGGCATTGTCAGGAGTTTGGCTGCCCGAGGCAAGCAGTGTGGCGGCTTTATGGCAGTCCGGTGAGAAGATTGCCAAACTGGCCGGCGGGTCGCCATACTGCTCGTGCGGGTAAAAAAACAGCGGAGCAACCGGCTCATGACTTATACGATCACCCCTCTGACGGAGCACACCGGGGCGGAAGTTCGCGGCCTCGACCTCACAAAGCCAATCGATCGTGGGACGCGGGGTGCGCTCAACCGCGCTTTCGCGGACCACCACGTTCTGGTGATCCGCGGCCAGGAATTCATGCCGCCGGAGTTCATTGCCGCCGCCGAGGTCTTCGGAATACTTCAGCCGCACGACAAAAAGGAGCTGCACGTCCCTGGCTACCCGCAGATGTACTTTGTGTCGAACGAGCAGACCGTGCCCGGCAAGCGCTACATCTCGGGTGAGACCTTCCACACCGACCACTCCAATCACCCGGCGCCGCCAAAGGCGACGACTTTGTTCCCAGTTTCCCTGCCGAGCAGCGGGGGCGATACCCAGTACGTCAATATGCACGACGCTTACGACGATCTTCCCGAGGCGACCAAGCGCCGGATCGACGATCTTAGGGCGGTCCACGTTTATCAAAGCAAATACAGCCCGCGCGAGCTGCGCCCGCTCACCGAAAACAGTGCGAAAGCGCTGCCGCCGCCGGGCGTTCACCCGCTGGTACGCACTCATCCCGAAAACGGCCGTAAGGCACTCTACGTCAATCCTGTGCGGATCGAGTCGATCCTGGGGATGGAGGACGCCGAAGCGCTCGATCTGGTCGCCGAGCTGATGGCCCATGCGACGCAGAAGAAATACGAATACCGCCACCAGTGGCATTACGGCGACATGGTGATCTGGGACAACCGCAGTGTTTTGCACAAGGCCAATCCCGATTACGACATGAACGAGCGGCGGTATCTCTACCGCCTAATGCTGAAGGGCGAAGTGCCGGTTTGAAAGGGAGAGAGGACAATGCGCTGGATACGCTACGAGGCGAACGGCAAGGCAGTCTATGGGATCGTTGAAGGAGACAATATCACTGAAGTGCGCGGCGACCCGTTCGCCGGCTACGAGCGGACGGTGATCCGTCACCCCCTGTCGTCGGTCAAGCTGCTGGTGCCGGTCGAACCGCGCACATTCTATTGTGCTGGGCTCAATTACGCCGAACATGTCATCGAAGCGGCAAAAAAACGCGGCCAAGAGCCGAGGCTGCCCGAGGCCGCCGATATTGGTTACCGCGCCAACAATGCGCTGGTCCCGCATGGCGAACCGATCGTGATCCCTTCCGATGCAACCGAGCGTGTGCAGTACGAAGGAGAGCTCGTCGCCGTAATCGGCCGCAAGGCGAAGCATCTCTCGGAGAGTGATGCGCTGTCATGCGTGCTCGGCTGGACGATCGGCAACGACATGAGCGAGCGCACCTGGCAGGCGAACGACCGGACCTTATGGCGCGCCAAGAATACCGACACCTTCAAGCCGATGGGGCCATGGATCGAGACCGATTTCGTTCTCGACGCGGCCCAGACGATCATCCGCGTCAACGGCTCCGAAAAGATCCGCTTCAAAACAAACAGCATGATCTTCGGACCCGCCACTTTCATCAGCCGGATGTCGCAATACCTGACCCTCTACCCAGGCGATGTGGTGTGGATGGGAACCGAGGGCGCGCCCGAGAATGTGAAGCACGGCGATACCGTCGAAATCGAAATTACCGGGATCGGCACCTTGAGCAACCCGGTAGTGCGCGAAGGCCGGTAGACCCTCACCCCCCAGCCCTTGCGGGCTGGTTCCCCCTCTCCCGCATTGCGGGAGAGGGTGCCGAGCGCAGCGAGGCGGGTGAGGGTAAGCCGCTGCTTACCGGTCGCGCAGTTTGGGGTCTAGGGCGTCGCGTAGCGAGTCGCCGAAGAGGCTAAAGCCGAAGACGGTCAGCGCGATCGCCAGGCCAGGGAAGATCGCAATCCACGGTGCCGTAGAGGCGTATTCTTCGGCGCCGCCTTGTAGCATCAGGCCCCAGGCCGGCACCGGCTCCTGCACGCCGAGGCCGAGATAGGAGAGCGAGGCCTCGGCGAGAATCGCCTGCCCGACAAACGCGGTCAGCATGATCAGAAACGGCGCCATCACATTGGGGACCATATGGCGCAGGATGATCCGGTTATGCCCAAACCCGCAGGCGCGGGCGGCGTCGATATAAGGCACCTCGCGGATCGCCAGCGCGCTCGAACGCAAGACCCGGGCGCAGCGCGGGATCAGCGGGATCGTGATCGCGACAATGACATTGTGAACGCCGGTGCCGAAGATCGCGACGACGGCCAGCGCCATGATGATTAATGGGAAGGCCATCACGACATCCAGAACGCCCTGCAGGTAAAGGTCGAGACGGCCGCCGAAATAGGCGCTACCAACACCCAGCACCATGCCGGCGACGCTGGCGACGATCGCACACGAGAAGCCGACGATGAGCGCGGTGCGCGCGCCGAAAATGATGCGCGACAGCTGGTCCCGCCCGAATTGATCGGTACCGAGCCAGTGAGCCCAGCTCGGCGGCTCGGTCATCGCCGCAAAATCGTTGGCGGTCGGGCTGTAGGGCGCGATCCAATCGGCCGACAGCCCGGCTATCGCCGTGATCACGACGACGAGCAGACCAAAGGTGCCGAGCGGCTGACGGCGGCAGAAGATCCATGCTCTGCGCAACAACGAGCGGTGAAACGCCGGCACATCGTCCGCAATAGCGGGCAAGGCGCGAGACGTCGGGGCAGCAATCGTCATGACAGTTCACCCGTAGCGAATGCGGGGGTCGAGCCAGGCATAGACGAGGTCGACGACGGTGTTGGTCAGTACGAAGGCGGCGACCACCAGCATTACCAATGCCTGGGTCATCGTGTAGTCCTGGTTCTGCACGGACTGAACAAAGAGCCGGCCGATGCCGTTCAGATTGAACACCTGCTCGGTCACCACCAGACCTCCAATCAGAAATGCCGCCTCGATGCCGATCAGGGTCACGACTGGCAACAAGGCGTTTTTCAAGGCGTGCCGATTGATGATTATGTGCTCAATGAGGCCCTTGGCCCGCGCCGTCCGGATATAATCTTCGCGCAAGACCTCCAGCATGGCCGAGCGGGTCATGCGCATCGTTACGGCGGACGTTCGGTAGCCGACGGTCAGCGCCGGAAAGATCACCATCGACAGGTTGCGCAACGGATCCTGCCATATCGGCACGTAGTCGATCGGCGGCATCCATGGCGAGCCGAACGCTGCCTGCGAGACGTCGAGGATCAGGAGAATGAACAAAATGCCGAGCCAAAACGATGGCGTCGCGAGACCTGCGATCGAGAACACGCGGATCACCAGATCGATCGGGCTGTTCTGCTTCAGAGCCGAAATCGTCCCGAGCGGGATTGCAATGAGATTGGCAATGACGACCGCCATGATCGCGATCTCGAGCGAAACCGGAAAGCGAGCTGCAATCTCGTACAGTACGGGTTTTCCCGACCACATCGAAATGCCGAAATCGCCGCGGAAAAATCCCCAGATGAAATCGACAAACTGCAGAAAGATCGGGCGGTCGAGGCCAAGCTGAGCATGACAGGCCTGGACAGCGCGCTCGTCAAACGTGCCGCCGCCGGACCCCAGCCGGACGACGCAGATGTCGCCAGGAATGAGGCGCATCAGCAGAAAGACGAGCGCCGCCGCTCCGACGAGCGTCGGGATCACCAGCAGCAATCGCTTTATGATATACCGGTACATCGCCTCTGCTTTCGTGCCCCGTTTCCCTCACCCACCCAGCCCTTCGCGATGACTCGCCCCTCTCCCGCGGTGCAGGAGAGGATGCCGAGCGGAGCGAGGCGGGTGAGGGTCATTACTACACCTCGCTGCAGGCGACCCAGTGACCGGGGCGCAATTCGCGCAATTCGGGGCGGATCTGCTTGCACCGCTCGACCGCGATCGGACAACGCGGGTGGAAGACGCAGCCGGATGGTGGGTTGATCGGGCTCGGCACCTCGCCCTTTACCGGGCGGAATGCGCGATCCGCCTCGACGCTCGGATCGGGCACCGGGACCGCTGCCAGCAGCGCCTGGGTGTAGGGGTGCAGCGCATTGTCGAACAGCTCGTCGCAATCCGCCAGCTCGACGACCCGACCGAGATACATGACCGCAACCCGCTGGCACAGATGCCGAACGACGGAGAGGTCGTGGGCGATAAACAAATAGGTCAGGCGGAAGCGCCCCCGCAAATCCTCCAGCAGGTTGATCACTTGGGCTTGGATCGAGACGTCAAGCGCTGAGACAGCCTCGTCACAGATGATGAATTCGGGTTCCAAAGCGAGGGCGCGGGCGATGCCGACCCGCTGACGCTGTCCGCCCGACATTTCATGCGGATAGCGGTCGGCGAATTTTGGATCGAGACCGCACACCGAGAGCAGTTCGCGGACGCGCGCGTTGCGGCGCGCGGCATCGCGCTCGATGCCGTGAACCATGATTGGCTCGGCGATGATCTCGCCGACCTTCATGCGCGGGTTCAGCGAGCTGTACGGATCCTGAAAAATGACCTGGATGCGGCGCCGCAGCGCCAGCAGGTCCTTGCGCCCCATCTTGGCGATGTCGACGCCGTCATAGACGATCTCGCCGGCAGTCGGCGTTTCAAGCCGCAGGATACAGCGGCCCGTCGTCGTTTTGCCGCAGCCGCTCTCGCCGACCAACCCCAAAGTCTCACCGCGCCGCACCGTGAAGTCGATGCCGTCGACCGCCTTTACCTCGCCGACTTTGCGGCTGACGACGATCCCCTCGGTGACTGGGAAATGCATCTGCAATCCCCTGACCTCAAGGAGCGGCTTAGTGTCGATTGCGGCCACGCTCATGACTACTTGTCGAGCCAGATCGTCGCCAGATCTTGATTGACGTAGTGGCTCGGGCTGATCCTCCAGCCTTTCACATAGGATCGATAAGGGATGATCCGGTACCACCACAGCATCGGAAACTCGTGCGCCTCGGCATCGATCACGTATGTCTCGAATTCGCGCATCAAGGAGCGCTGTTTGGCGGCATCAGTCTCGTGCAGCATCGTCTGATAGAGGTCGATTTCCTTCTGATCCTCGTAGTTTCCGTAATTCTCGGTAAAGACCAAGCGCGGCAGGACCTTCTGAACATCGAGCAGCGGGTTGACGACGCTTTCACAACTGGCTTCGAGCACGACGTCGAAATTGCCGCTGCGCATCGCGTCAAACCATGGCCCGGTCGGGACCACACGCTGCGTCGCATGAAGGCCGATCTTGCTCCATTCGTCGATCAGCCAGGTCCCGACATATTTGTAGGGCTGGTCGACATTCCGGTTCAGCAATTCAAAGCTGAGCCCCTCCGCGCCGGCCTCCTTCAATAGACGTTTGGCCTCGGCGCGCGCCTTTTCGATATCGGGCCCGAACCCCGCGATCGTCTGCAGCTCCTCTTTGGTCGCCGCCAGTGGCGAGCCCGGGAACACGATCCCGCCGACCGTGTGTACATTGGCAATCTTGGCCAGCGCCGGCGCGCCGTGCCATTGGTCGACCGCAAGCAGCAGCGCACGGCGCACACGGACATCGTCGAACGGTTTTTTCTGGTGGTTGGGCGTTACCAGATTACCGCAGTTCCAATCGCTTTCCTGCACTATGAGCTTGTCGCCGAGATCCTTGACGAGCTGATCGCGGGCGGCAGGCGGCAGACCACGGAACTCCATCGCTCCGCGGTCGGCGCGGATTGCATCGACTCGGACCGCCTGCTTGTCCGCATAGATCCCGGTAAAGCCATCAAGATAGGGCAAACCTTTGTGGTAGTAGTCGGGGTTGCGAACGCCTTTGATCGCCTGGCCGATTTGGTATTCGGCAAACTTGAAGGGGCCAGAACCCAAGATGTTCTTCTCGTACCAGTGCGGGTCCTTGTCGAGGATCTCTTTCTTGTAAATCCAGGCATAGGGGTCGGCGAGCGCTGGGAGGAAGGCGCCGGTCGCGAACTTCAGATGGAACACCACAGTCGCCGGATCAGGCGCCTCGACCGTGTCGACCATGACGTAGAAGCTTTCGCGAGCACTAGTGACGCCTTCGGGCGGGTGGATGATCTCGTTCCAGCTCGCCGCCACGTCGTCGGCCGTCAGCGGGATGCCATCGTGGAACTTGACGCCTTGGCGGATCTTGAAGGTGTAGGTCTTGCCGCTATCGGTCGGCTGCGGCATCTGAGTACAGAGGTCGCAGACGAAATCGGTCGTCGACGACGGGTTATCGGGGTTGATCCGGATGAGCACGCTATAAAACGGCGCCGCCGAATGCACGGTTGCGTAAGTCGCCTCGCGGTGGCCGTCAAAGCTCGGCGGCGCGTCGGCTGGGATCATGTAATTCAAGATCCCGCCATGCTTGGGCTCCTCGTCCGCCATTGCCGATATCGCAAAGAACACTGCCGCCACGAGCGTCGTCCCGGCGAAGGCCGGGACCCACCTCCACCATGGATACCGGCCTTCGCTGGTATGACGAGGCAGCGTTCGCGATCTTATTTGTCGAGCCATACTGTCGCCAAATCCTGGTTGACGTAATGGCTGGGGCCGATCTTCCAGCCTTTGACATAGGAGCGGTACGGCACGGTCCGCTGCCACCACAGCAGATAAATCGCATGCGCCTGCTCGTCGAGCACGTATTTATTGAACTCGAGCAAATCGGCGTGCTGCTTGGTCTTGTCGAGCTCGCGCAGTTGCCTGTCGTACATCTCGATTTCCTTCGGATCGTCAAACTGCCCGTAGTTCGAGTTGGACACCGAATGCGGCAGGTATTTGCCGACATCGGCGAGCGGATTGACGACGTTCTGGCAGTTGCCCTCGGTAGTGACATCGAAATTGCCGCCGCGCATCGCGTCAAACCACGGCCCGGTTGGCAACACCCGCTGGGTGACGTGCAGTCCGATCTTGCTCCACTGATCGACGACCCAGATTCCATAGTATTTATAGGGTTGATCGACGTTGCGGTTCAGGAGCTCGAAGCTGAGTCCTTCAGCGCCCGCTTCCTTTAGGAGCCGTCTCGCCTCCGCCCGCGACTTTTCCATGTCGAGCCAATAGCCGGCGATCTGCTGCAGCTCTTCTTTGGTGGGGGCGAGCGGCGAGTCTGGGAAGGTCAGGCCGCCGACGGTGTGCACGATCGCGATCTTGGACAGCTCCGGTGCGCTGCCCCAGCGATCGATGGCCAAGGTCAGGGCGCGTCGTACGCGGACGTCGTCAAACGGCTTGCGGCTGTGGTTCGGGGTTATCACCCCGCCACAGTTCCAGTCGCTGGTCTGGACGGTAATCTTGTCGCCGAGCGCCTTTTTCAGCTCGTCGACGGTGGCTGGCGGGAGACCGCGAAATTCGATTGCGGCGCGGTCGGCGCGGATCGCCTCGACCCGGACCGCCTGCTTATCGGCATAAATGCCAGCAAAGCCGTCAAGATAAGGCAGGCCTTTACGGAAGTAGTCGGGGTTGCGCTCTCCCTTGATCGATTGGCCAGTATCGTAGCTTGCAAATTTGAACGGGCCGGAGCCGAGAATGTTCTTCTCATACCAGTGCGGGTCCTTATCGAGGACCGCCTTTTTGTAGATCCAGGCATAGGGGTCGGCCAGTGCCGGCAGAAACGCATCGGTGGCGAACTTTAGATGAAAGACCACGGTCGTCGGGTCGGTGGCCTCGACCTTGTCCACCATGACGAAGTTACTCTGCCGGGCGCTCATGACGCCGTTTGGTGGAAAGATGATCTCGCTCCAACTCGCGGCGACATCCTCCGCTGTCAATGGCGAGCCGTCGGTGAATTTGACGCCCTCGCGGATCTTGAACGTGTAAGTCTTGCCGTTGTCGGTCGGCTTCGGCATCGCCGTACACAGATCGCAGACGAGATCGTCGGTCTTGCCCGGATCGTAGGGATTGGCGCGGATCAAGACGCTGTAGAAGGGTGCGGCCGAGTGGATCGTCGCGTAGGTTTCTTCGCGGTGCGCATCGAAGCTCGGCGGCGCGTCTGCCGGGATCATATAGGTCAATATGCCGCCGCGCTTCGGTTCCTCATCCGCGGCGGCCGGCACAGAAAGCGCGACCCCGAAGATCGCCGCCATCGCCAGTATTTTAAAATCCACACTTGCCTCCAAATTACTTGTCGAGCCAGATTTGGGCCAAATCCTGATTGATGAAGTGGGTCGGGGCGATCCTGAAGCCTTTCACATAGGAGCGGTACGGCACGATCCGGTGCCACCACAGGACCCAAATCATATGGGCCTGGTCGTCCAGCACGTATTTTTCGAACTGCCGCATCTGCTCGCGCTGCCGGGCGGGATCGGTTTCGCGCAGCATCTCCTCATAAAGTGCCACCTCCTGCGGGTCATCGTAATTGCCATAATTCTCGCTGTCGACGGTGGCGGGCAGCGCCTTTTGAATATCGAGCAGCGGGTTCACCATACCGTGTCCCGGGGCTTCGAGAACGACATCGAAATCGCCGTTGCGCATTGCCTCGAACCAGGGTCCGGTCGGGACCACGCGCTGCTTTACCTGCAATCCGATCTTGCTCCATTCGTCGATTAGCCAGGTCGCGACATATTTGAACGGCTGGTCGACATTGCGGTTGAGCAGCTCAAAGGAGAGCCCTTCGGCTCCAGCCTCCTTCAATAATCGACGCGCTTCCGCCCGCGACTTGTCGATATCGGACCAGAACCCGGCGACCTGCTCCAGCTCCTCTTTGGTCGCCGCCAATGGCGAGCCGGGGAATACGATGCCGCCGACAGTCTTGACGATCGCGATTTTCGATATTGCCGGCGCGCCGTGCCAGCGATCGATTGCCAGCGTCAATGCCCGGCGGACGCGCGGGTCGTCGAAGGGTTTTCGCTTGTGATTTGGGGTAACGCCGCTGGCGACGTTCCAATCGCTCTCTTGCACCGTAATATTGTTGCCGAGCGCCTTGACCAGTTCGTCGCGCGCCGCGGGCGGCATGCTGCGGAATTCGATCGCGGCGCGGTCGCTGCGGATTGCCTCGACCCGGACCGCCTGCTTGTCGGCATAAATCCCGGTGAAGCCGTCGAGGTAGGGCAGTCCTTTATGGTAGTAATCGGGGTTCTTCTCGCCTCTAATCGACTGGCCAACCTGATAGTCGACGAATTTGAACGGGCCCGAGCCGAGAATGTTCTTCTCGTACCAGCGCGGGTCCTTGTCGAGGATCGCTTTCTTGTAGATAAAATTGAAGGGGTCGGCGAGCGCCGGCAGAAACGCACTGGTCGCGAATTTCAGATGAAAGACAACGGTCGTCGGATCGGGTGCCTCGACCTTGTCGACCATCAGGTAATTGCTGGAGCGTGCGCTCAATAAGCCATTGGCAGGGAAAATAATCTTGTCATAGCTCGCGGCAATGTCGGCGGAAGTCAGCTGAGATCCGTCATGGAATTTGACGTCGCGGCGGATCTTGAATGCGTAGGTCTTGCCGTCATCGGTCGGCTGCGGGATCTCGGTGCAGAGATCGCAGACGAAATCGGTCGTGTCCGACGGGTTTTCCGGGCTGACTCGGATCAGCACGCTGTAGAACGGCGCAACCGAATGTACTGTCGCATAGGTACTCTCGCGGTGACCGTCGAAACTCGGCGGCGCATCGGCCGGGATCATATAAGTCAAGGTACCGCGGTGTTTCGGCTCCTCGTCAGCGACCGCTGTCCAGGCGAATACACTGGCGCCGATGATCGTCGCCAGCACCGCGAATTTTCTCGAACGGCACCACCATTTCGTCACACCGGCGAAGGCCGGTGCCCATTTCAGCCATGGGTCCCGGCCTTCGCCGGTATGACGATGAAATAGAATAGGCACAAACTTATCTCTCCGGCTTATTTGTCGAGCCATACAGTCGCCAGATCCTGGTTGAGATAATGACTGGGGCTGATCTTCCAGCCCTTCACATAAGACCGGTACGGCACGGTTCGGTACCACCACAGCAAAAAGATCTCGTGGGCCTGGTTCTCGAGCACGTGTTTCTCGAAATCGCGCATCAATGTACGCTGCTTCGTAAAATCGGTCTCATGCAGCATCTTGTCGTAGAGCGCCAGTTCCTGCTGATCTTCGAACTGCCCGTAATTTGCGGCGTAGTTCGGCAAATATCGCTGCACATCGAGTAGCGGGTTGACGACGCTCTGGCAGTTGCCGGCCAGGACGACATCGAAATTGCCCTGCCGCATTGCTTCGAACCAGGGACCCGTCGGCACGACGCGCTGTGTGACATGCAGGCCGATCTTGCTCCATTCGTCGATCACCCAGGTGGCGTTGTACTTGTAGGGCTGGTCGATATTGCGGTTCAAAAGCTCAAAGCTGAGCCCCTCCGCTCCCGCCTCCTTCAAGAGACGCCTTGCTTCCACCCGCGATTTCTCGATATCGGGCGCAAACCCCGCCAAGTCCTCCAGTTCTTCCTTGTCCGCCGCCAGTGGCGAACCAGGGAAGACGATGCCGCCGACGGTGTGCACATTGGCGATCTTGGCGAGCTGCGGCGCTCCACGCCACCGGTCGATCGCCAAAGTCAGCGCGCGGCGCACCCGGGCATCGTCAAACGGTTTTTTCTTATGATTGGGCTCAATAAAGCTGCCGCAGTTCCAGTCGCTAGTCTGCACGGTGACCTTGTCCCCGAGTGCATTCACGAGCTCGTCACGCACCGCGGGCGGAAAGCCGCGAAATTCGATCGCGGCACGGTCGGCGCGGATCGCGTCGACCCGCACCGCCTGTTTATCGGCATAGATCCCGGTGAAGCCTTCGAGATGGGGCAGTCCTTTTTGGTAATAATCGGGGTTTTTCTCGCCCTTAATCGACTGGCCTATCTGGTAATCGACGAATTTGAACGGTCCCGAGCCGAGAATGTTTTTCTCATACCAGCGGGGGTCTCGGTCGAGAATTTCCTTCTTGTAGATCCAGCTATAGGGGTCGGCGAGCGCCGGCAGAAAAGCATTCGTCGCGAATTTCAGATGGAACACCACGGTCGTCGGATCGGGCGCCTCGACCGTATCAACCATTACGTAATGGCTCTCGCGCGGGCTCAGCACACCCTCCGGCGGATGAATGATGTGCCGCCAGCTCGCCTCGACGTCCGCCGCCGTCAGTGGCGAGCCATCGTGCCATTTGACGCCATCACGGATCTTGAAAGTGTATGTCTTGCCGTCAGCGGTGGGCCGCGGCATTTCTGTGCACAGATCGCACACGAAATCGGTCGTCGAGGACGGGTTGTTCGGGTCGACGCGGATCAAGACGCTGTAGAACGGCGCTGCCGAGTGAATTGTCGCAAATGTCGTTTCGCGATGCGCATCAAAACTCGGCGGCGCATCGGCCGGGATCACGTAGTTGAGAGTGCCCCCTTGTTTCGGGGTTTCCTCCGCCGTGGCGGCAAAAGCCGCCCCAATCAGGAGGGCGCCAAGGCACCCCGCCCGTGTCGCTGATTTCGCCTGCATTGGAATCCTCCCAGTGAAGCATCCTGTTCATTCCACTCTTTGTCATTTATCGAGCCAGACCGTTGCGAGGTCCTGGTTGAGGTAATGGCTTGGACTGATCTTCCAGCCTTTCACATAAGAACGGTACGGAATGATCCGGTTCCACCACACTACCCAGATCTGGTGTGCCTGATCATCGACCACATATTTCTCGAATTGGCGCATCAAGGCGCGCTGCTTGTCGAAATCGGTTTCGCGCAGCATTTTCTTGTAAAGCGCCAATTCGTCCGGGTCGTCGTAATAACCGTAAGCCCCGCTGAAGTTCGGCAGATACGTCTGCACGTCGAGCAATGGGTTGGGCACGCCGCGGCAATTGGCGATAGACGCGACCTCGAAATTGCCGGTGCGCAGCGCCTCCAGTTCCGGGCCAGTGGGCATGACCCTCTGCGTGACATGCAGCCCGATCTTGCTCCATTCGTCGACGAGCCAAGTGCCGACATATTTATAGGGCTGGTCGACAGTGCGGTTCAAAAGCTCGAAGGAAAGCCCTTCGGCACCGGCCTCCTTTAACAGCCGTTTCGCTTCCGCCCGCGACTTCTCGATGTCGGGCCAGAACCCGGCGATCTGCTGCAGCTCTTCTTTGCTTGCGGCCAGCGGCGAGGCGGGGAACACGATGCCGCCGACAGTGCGCACATTGGCGATCTTCGACAATGCCGGCGCGCCGTGCCACCGATCGATCGCCAAGGTCAGCGCACGGCGGACGCGGGGATCGTCGAACGGCTTTTTCTTGTGGTTCGGGGTGACTAGGCTGCCGCAGTTCCAGTCGCTCTCCTGCACGGTGATGTCGCCGTCGAGCGCCCGCTTGAGTTCGTCACGCGCCGCCGGCGGGAAGCCGCGGAACTCAATCGCCGCCCGGTCAGCGCGTATCGCGTCGAGCCTGACTGCCTGCTTGTCGGCATAGATCGCCTTAAAGCCGTCGAGATAAGGCAGCCCTTTGCGATAATAATCGGGGTTGCGCACACCGCTGATCGACTGCCCAGTCTCGAATTCGGCGAATTTGAACGGCCCCGAGCCTTCAATGTTCTTCTCGTACCAGCGTGGATCCTTATCGAGGATCTCCTTCTGGTAGATGAAGGCGAACGGATCGGCGAGCGCCGGGAGAAACGCGTCAGTCGCGAATTTGAGATGGAAGGAGACAGTCGAGGGATCCGGGGCCTCCACTGTATCGACCATCTCGTACCAGCTCTCGCGCGGGCTCAGCACGCCTTTCGGCGGATGAATGATCATCTGCCAACTGGTCGCGACATCGGCGGCGCTCAGCGGCGAGCCGTCGTGGAATTTGACGCCGTCGCGGATCTTGAAGGTGTAGGTCTTGCCGTTGTCGGTCGGCTTCGGCATCGCGGTGCACAGATCGCACACGAAATCGGTCGTCGAGGACGGGTTCTCGGGATTGACCCGGATCAACACACTGTAAAACGGCGCCGCTGAGTGCAGGGTCGCGAAGGTTTGCTCGCGGTGGCCGTCGAAACTCGGCGGCGCATCGGCCGGGATCGTGAAGGTCAATACCCCGCCGCGCTTCGCCGGCGCCTCCTCCTCGGCGGGGCCGGCCGCGAATGCGGCCGTTGCGAGAGCCAGAACACCGGCACCCGTTACTAGCCACGATGAGCCAATTTTCATTTTGGTTCTCTTTCCATGCGTTCAGGGTGCAGCAGCGTCGCTTGCGTGGAGGAGCCTTGTTGCCGGCGTTGCGCTCTCGGCCGCGATCTCGTTGCTGCGGAAGCACGCCGCAAAATGCGCTCTGTCTGCCGCCGGTTGCAGCGGCGGCCGCGAGACGGCGCAGGCCTCGACAGCAAAACGGCAGCGCGGCCGGAATGCGCAGCCGATGTCGAGCCGGGTCAGGTCGGGCGGCTGCCCCTCGACCGGGTCGAGTCGCGCCTGGCGCGGCCGATCGAGCCGCGGCACCGAACGCAGCAGCGCCATCGTGTAGGGATGACGCGGGTCGTGGTAGATGGCGGCGGCGGGGCCGCTCTCGACGATGCGCCCGGCATACATGACATTGACGCGATTGGCGTAGCGCGCCACGACGCCGAGGTTGTGGGTGATGATGATCAGCGCCACATCGAGCCGGCGTGTCAGCTGCTTCATCAATTCGAGGATCTGCGCCTGGATGGTGACGTCGAGGGCCGTCGTCGGCTCGTCGGCGATGATCATCTTCGGGTCGCAAGCCAGCGCGATCGCAATCATGATGCGCTGGCGCATGCCGCCCGAGAGCTGATGCGGGTATTGCTTGAGGCGCCGGGCGGGATCGGCGATGCCGACTAGCCCCAAGAGTTCGATCGCGCGTTTCTGCGCGGCGGCGCGGTCAGCGCCGCGATGCTGTTCGAGGGTCTCGGTAATCTGGCGTCCGATCGTCAGGACCGGGTTCAGCGAGGTCATCGGCTCCTGGAAAATCATGCCGATTTCGCCACCCCGGACATGGCGGATCTCTTCATCCGAGAGCCGCAGCAGGTCACGACCGGCAAACATGATCGCGCCTTGCGTGATGCGCCCGGGCGGATCCGGAATCAGGCGGAGGATCGACAGAGCTCCGGCCGTCTTGCCCGACCCGCTCTCGCCGACGATCGCAACCGTCTCGCCGCGCTCGACGGTATACGAGATGCCGTCGACCGCGGGCACGACACCCGCGCCGGTGCGGAACTCGGTGTTCAGATCTCTGACTTCTAGGAGTGGCGGCAAAACACCCGCTCCGTTCCTCCCATCCACGCCGTTTAGCCCTTATTCTTTGTGGGTAGGTGGTGTGGTATCGACCCCGGCAGGGGCTGTCAACTGTGGCCCCGTCGGCTGGGCGTCGGAGCGCGCGCTTCACGCCTTCGCCCCGTACGGTTAAGATCCTCCCGCGTCAACGTCATCAAGGATGAGGAGGACCATTTCATGGCGATCTCGATGTATCACGCCTCCGTGCCCGTATTCCTGCAATTGCTCGGCGGGCTCAAGGGCGTTATCGAAAAAGCCGAGGCGCATGCCACCGCACATAAGTGGGAAGAACCCGCTGTACTTAATCTACGGCTCTATCCCGACATGTTCACCCTTGCTCGCCAGGTGCGGCAGGCGAGCGAGCACGCCTTTGGCGCCGGCCGGGCCGCCGGCGTCGCGGTGCCCGAACTCCCCCCGATCGATAATAGCTGGGCGGAGATGAAAGCCCGGATCGACAAGACGATCGATTTCTTGAAGGGCCTGAAGGCCGACCAGCTCGACGGCAGAGAGGACGCGCAGGTCACGATCACCCAGGGCGGCCAGCCGCGCAATTTCCGCGCCCAGAACTACCTCTATCACCTCGCAATGCCGAATTTCTATTTCCACACGACGACGGCGTATAATATCCTCCGTAGCCTCGGCATCGAGCTCGGCAAGCGCGACTTTATGGGCCAGATGCCGTCTTAAGGTCCCATCCTCTATCTCTGTCGTTACTCCCTCTCCCCGCCCGTGGGGAGAGGGCGGGGGTGCGGGGCGAGCAGGTCAAACGCAGAGGCGACCAACGTCACATCGGCGTTCTTCCAGCCGTATCGGGACCGCTCCAGCAGTTGTCTCTCCTTTGGTTGAGGTCCGAGCGTGGAGCGGCGTCAATTCGATAGGTTTGCCGATGAATATATGGCGCTGCACGCGCGCAATATAGCCGTTACCGGTGAACCGCCGGAGTATTTTCATGAATATAAGATACGCTATTTGCAAAAAATATTGGATGACAAAGGGTATCCGTCCGGAAATTTGAGGATTCTCGATTTCGGAACGGGCGTCGGCAATTCAGTGCCGTTCTTCCGAAAATATTTCCGCGACTGCGAGCTTGTCTGCACCGATGTATCCGAACGAAGCCTCGAAGTGGCAAGGCGCCGTTTCGGAAACTGCGCCTCGTATGTTCTGTTTGAAGGTCAGACGTTACCGTTTCGCTCGAAAAGCTTTGATTTGGCATTCACGGCCTGCGTATTTCATCATATTCCGGCGGTCGAGCATGTTGGGTTGTTGCACGAGATCCACCGGGTGCTAGTACCGGGTGGGCATCTCTTTTTGTATGAGCACAATCCGCTCAATCCCCTCACCGTGCGGGCGGTTCGCACATGCGAGTTCGATGATGATGCGATCCTGATACGCTCCTCAGTCATGCGTGAACGGCTTCGTCGCGCGGGCTATTCTCGCACGTCAGTTCGTTATTGCGTATTTTTTCCAAAATTCTTGCGATCACTGCGCATTCTCGAACCGTGGTTAGCGTCCGTTGCAATAGGTGCGCAATATTGCGTAGTCGGTACGGTCACAGATCAAGGCTAACGGAACAGCCTAGCCAAATAGACGAGCGGTTTACTCTATGCAGCTGCTTGATCCACCGCATTTTGACCGCCTTCGACGGCGGTGTCCGGGTTGACTGCCCGAGGCGACGTATAGACGGTGTCTATGACGAAAAGCGGACGCTGCTTCGACTGCATGTAGAGCCTGCCGAGGTATTCGCCCAGGATCCCGAGGACGAGCAGCTGCACGCTGCTCACGGTCAGTACCATGGTCGACAGGCTGGTCCACCCTTCCACGGTTTGTCCGAGCGCCCAGCTGCCAAGCGTATAGACGAGCATCACCAAGCTGATCGCCCCCATGAGCAACCCAAGAATCGAAGCAACCCGCAGCGGACCGATGGAAAAGCCGGTGATAGCGTCGAGTGCGAAACGCACCATCTTCAAGAGCGGGTATTTTGTCTTCCCGGCAAAACGGGGATCGCGATCGTAGGGGAGCGGGACTTGCTTCAGACCGATCCAGCTGACCATGCCGCGGACGAAGCGTGATTGTTCGGGCATTGAATTGAGGATATCGAGCGACCGGCGGCTCATCAGGCGAAAATCGCCGGTATCCGCCGGGATATCGACAGCGCTCAGGCGTTGCAGCAGGCGATAAAACAATTTGGCAGTCAATGTCTTGAAGATGGTCTCGCCCTGCCGGTGCCGACGCTGACCGTAGACGACGTCCGCACCCTCGTCCATCAGGCTCGTCATCTGTTGCAGAAGCTCGGGCGGGTCCTGCAGGTCGGCATCGATGATGAGAATGCGCTGACCACGGGCAAAATTAAGCCCGGCGGTCAAGGCGAACTGATGCCCATGATTCCGCGACAAGTTGACGACGACGAGGTGAGGGTCCGCATCCGCAAGCTGGCACATCAGTGGCCAAGTGCCATCGTGCGAACCGTCATTGACGAGGATGACTTCGTAATTGCCGATTTTTTGGCAGCTTGCGGTGAGGCGGCGATGAAGCTCAAACAGCCCTTCTGCTTCATTGAAGCATGGGACAACCACGGAAAGGTCGCGAATATTGGATTTGTCGTCGTCGGCTTTCGCAAACAGTTTAGCCGTGTGCGCCGAGAAACCGGGTTGCCACGAATCGGCTTCTTTCACCTGCGCAGACGCAAACATTCCCCCGCCATCTGAACGACTTCCCTCCGTCCATCGTTCGGATAACCCGCGCACGTCATCCCCACCACGACGCGACGCCCACTCGGCATCTGGGCTCACGGGGAATCGCGCATTCGGGATATTCGCGGTTGCCAACACTAATACCGAACGGGACGGTCGGGGCTCCGCTGAAGTATCCGTTCCGCCAGCGGGCTCGTCATTAGCACACCCGGCACCTCAGAAAATTTGGTTAACAACAAGTATACGTCAGGTGGCTAGTTCGGGACACCCCCTCTAACGGGCTAGCGGCAGTAGCGGATCCTCGTCACTCCTTGGAACGGAGCATCTCAATGAGCGGAAGTGTTGTCTGAGCTGAACGCGCCTCCCGTTGGTCCGGGCGGCGCTCGCGGCCCGTACCGGCACACAGATTCAGTGTTTGGGCTTACTAAGCCAAGTACCTAAAATTATTCGTTTTTCATTTAGCGGTCAGCGGCGCGTCTCGAAGTGTATCGATGGGTGGGGCCGATCCTTCGACGCGGGAGTTGCCAGCGGCATGAACCGCACCAATACTCGCTCGCCACTCCCAATTTCATAAAGTTGACATACCCAATCCCGTCCTGACTTTGATGTTGGTGAATTTCGACGGCGCCTTGGTCGACATCATGATCGTGCGGCGGGCGAACATGCCCCCCGGCGGGTGTTGCGCTCAGCGATGAGGGCTCCGGCCTCGCCGCGCGGCACAAAGCCGAGATCCTCGAGGCCGTAGATCGGCAGATGCGCAAAGCCTGCCCCTGCCAGCGAACAGGGGGCGTCGTAGATCATCTGATGGTCGACGATCGGCCCCCGTTTGCTGCCAGGGGCAAGCCCTGCGGGAAATCACGGGCGCCCTCGCCTCAGCCGCCCATTGGTGCCGCGAGCAGAAGCCCGCGCTCCACGCGATAGCGATCGGCGGCCCCCGGCGCGCCCGAGGCATCGGCGAGCGCTACATAGGTGTCCGGCCTCAGGAGATAGAGCGCGTCGCGCGCGAAGCCTGCCGCCTCATGCTGCGGCTCCCAAGCGAACACATGCAGCTCGACATTGTGATCGGCGCACCATTTGGCAAGCAGGGGCTTCGCTGTGCCATAGACATGGACTTGCCAGATCGTCTTCGAGAGGGGGGCGAAATTATCCCCACCCTCGCTCCGCACCCACGGAAGCCGATCGCCGCCATGCACGTGGCCGGCGGAGCCGACGCTGAATGGCGTCCCGCGATAATTGAGGGTGATCTGGGAGACCGTGCGGAAGAGGTACTCGCGAACGGGCTCCAGCGCGATGACCCTCGGAAAAATTGCCGGTACAATGCGCGTGCGCACGATATCGGCGATCCGTCCTTCGGCGGTGGCAAAGCTGAAGACGCGATCGGTCGTCGCCACCAGCCGCTTGGCAAAGCTAATGCGCTCGGCCTCGTAGGAGTCCAGCAGGCTGTCTGGCGCACGGCCGGCCAGCACGGCTGCCAGTTTCCAGGCCAGATTGATGGCGTCGCCTATTCCGGTGTTCATGCCCTGGCCGCCGGCAGGGCTATGGATATGTGCGGCGTCGCCGAGCAGAAAAGCGCGGCCCTTACGGAAGTGCTCCGTCACCCGATGATGGATGTGGTAGGTCGAGAACCAATTCACCTTGTTGACCTGGACCTTGAGGTTATCGATCGCCCGGCTGCTGACGTCTTCGAATTTGAGCGTCTCGGCATGGTCGGCGCGCTCGTCGCGCACAGTTCCGATGAGACGAGCCCGGCCTGCGCCGGCCAAGGGGAAGACGGCAAGAAAGTCGGCTTCGTCGAGGTCGGCATGCAGTTCGCCGTCGATCGAGGGACCTGCCGCCTCGACGTCGGCGACGTAGAAGACCTGACGATAGGTTCCGCCGGAAAAGCCTGTGCCGAGAGCCTCGCGCACCAGCGAGCGCGCGCCGTCGCAGCCGGCGATGTAGGTTGCCGCGCAGTCCTCCTCGTGGCCGTCGGGGCCGCAGAGGCGGGCGATGACGCGACCGCCCTCGTCAGTAAAGCGAATCAGCTCGGTTCGTCGCTCGACCGCCACGCCGAGCTTCTCCAACCGCTCGATCAACAGCCGCTCGTGCTGGTCCTGCGGGAAAATTTCCAAGAACGGGTAGGCGGTCAGATCCTCGCCAATGGTCTCAAAGGCGAGCCGCGCTGCCGGTTCGCCCTTCACCCACAGATTAACCGCGGGGACCTTGTGGCCATGCTCCACCACGAAGTCGGCAAGGTCGAGTTGCCGGTAGAGTTCGAGGGTGCGCGCTTGAACCGCCAGGGCACGCGAAGTGGTGCCGGGTTCCGCCGTCTTGTCGACGATGCGTACTTTGACGCCGAGCTTGGTGAGCCAGAGCGCCAAGATGAGCCCAGTCGGGCCGGCGCCGATAATCAGAACGTCACTGTGGATCATGTCATTCTCCGCTTCAAATCGCCTGGTCTCGCGCGACTGCCGTCTCCTGCAGTTGGGTGCGCAGCCAGGCCGCGACGCACCTTGCCGGCGGGCCGATCGGTGAGTGCGTCTGTGTCTTCATTGCGCTGTTAAAGGCGATAACGTCGCCAGGCGGATATCCGCTTCATTCTAGGGACGGTAAGCCCATCCCGTGCTGACCGGACAATCGCCTAAGGCGGCTCGTTCGACATGATGATCGTGCCGCTGGCGGCGAACATGCCGCCGACACCATGGCAGACCGAGATCTCGGCGCCGGGAATTTGCGCCGGGGCGGTGCCGCGCATCTGGCGCACGCTCTCCTGCAAGGCGTACATGCCGTAGGAGAGGCCGCCGCCATTGGTGTTGAGCGGCAACTTGCCGCCGGGGGCGGTGTTGCGCTCGGCGATGAAACGGCCGGCCTCGCCGTGCGGCACAAAACCCAGATCCTCGAGGCCGTAGATCGGCAGATGCGCGAAGGCGTCGTAGATCATCAGATGGTCGACGTCCTTGTGCGTGATGCCGGCCTCGGCGGTGGGGCCGGCGATCCGGAACGCGCGCGAGGAGGTAAAATCCTCCATTTGGCTGACCATTGGCGTCTCGACACTCTCGCCGGTGCCGAGCAGGTAGACCGGCTTCCGCGGGAAGTCGCGGGCGCGCTCGGCCGCGGTCAGGATCAACGCGCCGCCGCCATCGGTCAGGAGGCAGGTTGCAATAGCCGGAACGTGCTCTGCCGCGGAAAACCGGGCCTAGGTGAAAAACGCTCCGTTTCGCTCGCGCCCCAACACTGAAATCAGGTTCCGTGCGGGGTTGGGCGCTTCCGACTCGAACGCAAAACCTTGCTGCTGAGAGGACCACTTCACCGTAGCTTCGGTTTCGAGAAACGAGCCTTCGAATTGCTGCGAAGCGTTCCGAATCTGCGCCGCCTCTAGCACCCCATTCCACTTCACTTCAAACGAGACAGTAGCTCGCACTGGGAAGACGGGCGGGATTTCGGGATATGGGAATCCGAGATCGCCGGGAAGCCCAAGCCCATAGGTGAGCGAATTAGCTATATCGTGGTCGTCAAAGACTTCCAGGTCAGACACCCGCAGAGTGGCCCGCCCCTTGTGGAAATCAACATCGACGGCATCGTCCGGCACGCGCACCATCCAGAACACTTGATTCCGGTCGATGTGCACATTGTAGTCGTGGATCTGTTGAGTAGGATCGGCCGATCCGACCGGACCGGTATACAAAGCCGAATGTGGCTTCGTGATGTTTACCGTCTGTGCCAATGAACTCGCCCTGACTAAAGCCCATATCCGCCTGGAAGGCGAGTGGTATGCTGGCCCCGGATGTCGTGTCGGTTCCCGTGCCGCCGCCGCGGATATGCGTCAATCCCACGAAGCCTTTAAAATCCGTGATCTGCGACGGATCGCTAAGGTTGGCCAGCGGAAGGGCGGGATTGAGCGGATTGTGGTGGATGAAAATTGCGAAAGGAGAGAACGGCGCCACGCCCCCGGGGATCGGGTTCGGCTGGCCCTCGTCGTCCTCATCAGCACGGGCGGTCGTTGGACGCAGGAAACCTCCCCCCGCCAGAGCGCCCATAGTCGCCATTCGCTCGAAGAACGCACGTCGCGACCCCCGGGACGATGAACACACGTACGGTTCATACCTATCCTCCCTAAAGATTTTTATTTGAGCAGAAAGCGTCGCACAACGGTTACTAAATTTCAATCGAAAAGTTGGGCACGGAAGGAGTTGCTTGTTTTCTGAGTTAATTTCAACAACCTAGAGAGGTTTTTTAAGATTAGGCTGCCAGGCGCCACTCAAGGTTCCTCGTTCGACATGATGATCGTGAGGGAGCGGCGAACATGCCGCCGACGCCGTGGCAGACGGAGATCCAGACGCCGGGGATTTGGGCGGGGGCGGTGCCGCGCATTTGGCGCACGCTCTCCTGCAGTGCGTACATGCCGTACATGCCGGAATGCATGTACGAGAGGCCGCCGCCATTGGTGTTGAGCGGGATCCCCGGGCGGGCCGTACCAGGGACGCCGGGGGCGGTGTTGCGCTCGGCGATGAAGGCGCCGGCCTCGCCACGCGGCACAAAGCCCAAATCTTCGAGGCCGCAGATCGGTAGATGCGCGAAGGCGTCGTAGATCATCAGGTGGTCGACGTCATTGTGGGTGATGCCGGCCTCGGCAAAGGCTTTGGGGCCGGCGACGCGGAACGCGCGGGAGGAGGTGAAATCCGCCATCTGGCTGACCATCGGCGTCTCGACACTCTCGCCGGTGCCGATGAGGTAGACCGGCTTTTGCGGGAAGTCGCGGGCGCGCTCGGCCGCAACCAGGATCAACGCGCCGCCGCCATCGGTCACCAGGCAACACTGCAATAAACGGAACGGGTAGGCGATCATCCGCGAATTGAGGACGTCCTCGACGGTGATCGGCGCTTTGAACGTGGCGCGCGGGTTCTTCACCGCCCATTCGCGCTGCACGACCGAGACCATCGCCAGTTGCTCGGACCGGCTCTCATCACTACCTAATCGCAAAATCTGTTCACGGTCGGGAACATGCCTATCTTTGACCTCTACTCGAAGCGCAGGAAGCGAGCTGCCCAAGTGGGCCAACCCGAAATTTACTGCTACGAGCCTATTCCAGTCCCCTTCAGGATCAAAGTCGTCCATATCCTGCGGGGAGCCATCGGCATCCCTGAGCAGTACGGTCCTCCCGACCCGGCGCATGCTTGGAAACTAGTTCACGACATTATTACACGCGAGAAGGGTGTGTTTACGCTTGGCGAATATGGAAACTACGATAAGTGCTGCTGTGACTGGTTTCTAAGTACCGCAAATACTGACGATGCCCTCGATTTTATTGAAGTGTCTTTTAGAGTGGTGGACAAGTGCATAGGCCCATTGAACCAATGGGAAATGGAGAGCCAGGGCATTGGACTGGGGAGCGCAGACGCCATCGAAGAACTGAACGGTCGATTTCGTGAGGAAGGCCTGGGGTACCAGTATGAAAACGCGGAGCTAATGCGTGTATATAATCAATTCGTCCACGCAGAGATTGTGAAGCCCGCATTGGTACACCTGACCGGCAAGCCTTTTGAGAAAGCCGATGAGGAGTTTATGGTCGCACACGAGCACTACCGACACGGGGACCTCAAGGAGTGCGTGGTTGCCGCACTACGCGCATGTGAGAGCGCGCTCAAAGCTGTCTGCACGGTAATGGGTTGGACATTCAAACCAGGAGATCGGGCGAGTGATCTGATTAAGCTAGTCCGGGCTAAGGGACTGTTCCCAGATTATCTCGGGAATGGGTTCGACAGTTACATAGCCATGCTCAAGACGGGGTTACCCGAGATACGGAACAATGCCGGTGGCCACGGAGAGGGACCAGCGACGACGCCAGTGCCGGAATACATTGCAGGCTTGGCTCTCCATATGACAGCGGCCTACATCGTGTTTTTGGGCGAGGCACTAAAAGGTACGAAACGGCGGGGCAGGAGATCTGCGTCGGCCTGATCCGGCTACGGCTCAAGCGGGAAGGTAGATTACCGCTGACGGTCTTTGGAGCGATTACGGCTATCACCGTCCAAACGATCGCCGAGCAATCGGTGGCTCTGGCGATCGACCCGATCACCTCGAACCAGCTTATACCGGCTCATTCGACATGATGATTGTGCCGGAGGCGGCGAACATGCCGCCGACGCCGTGGCAGACCGAGATCTTGGCGCCGGGGATCTGGGCGGGGGCGATGCCGCGCATCTGGCGCACGCTCTCCTGCAAAGCATACATGCCGTACATTCCGGAATGCATGTAGGAAAGGCCGCCGCCATTGGTGTTGAGCGGTAATTTGCCGCCGGGGGCGGTGTTGCGCTCGGCGATAAAGGCTCCGGCTTCGCCGCGAGGCACAAAGCCGAGATCTTCGAGGCCGTAGATCGGCAGATGCGCAAAGGCGTCGTAGATCATCAGGTGGTCGACGTCCTTGTGCGTGATGCCGGCCTCGGCAAAGGCCTTGGCGCCGGCGACGCGGAAGGCGCGCGAGGAGGTGAAATCCTCCATTTGGCTGACCATAGGCGTCTCGACGCTCTCGCCGGTGCCGAGCAGGTAGACCGGCTTTTGCGGGAAGTCGCGGGCGCGCTCGGCGGCGACCAGGATCAGCGCGCCGCCGCCATCGGTCACCAGGCAGCACTGCAATAAGCGGAACGGGTAGGCGATCATGCGCGAATTCAGCACATCCTCGACGGTGATCGGCGTCTTGAAGATGGCGCGCGGGTTCTTGGCCGCCCATTCGCGCTGCACGACCGAGACCATCGCCAGCGTCTCGTGCGAGAGCCCGTAGGTCTTCATATAGCGCAATACCGGGATCGTGAACAAAGTCGGCGGTCCCATTGGCCCATAGGGCTGCTCGAACTGGCCGGCAAGGCTCGTCGGCGCCACGACATTGCGGGTGCGCCCGACACCAGAGCGGCCGCTCTCGCCATGCGTGATCAAGACCGTCTCGCAGAGGCCCGAGGCGATGGCCGCGGCGGCATGGCGGACATGGATCATGAACGAGCAGCCGCCGACCGCGGTGCCGTCGACCCATTTCGGCGTCAGGCCCAGATAATGCGCGACCGTCACCGGCGTCTCGCCGGCGGTCGCCACACCGTCGATGTCGGCGGGTTTGAGCCCGGCATCGGCCATCGCATTGAGCGCCGCGTCGGCATGCAATTGGATCTGCGACATGTCGGGGATGACGCCGAGCTGCGTCGTCTCGGCGGCGCCGACGATGGCGATCGATTTCGGCTTCATCGGCTCACCTCCCGGCCGGACGGAAGAGGGGGAGGGTGATCTCGTCGTCGAGCTTCTCGAAGGCGACCTCGACCGGCATGTCGAGTTCCAATGCCTCGGGGGTCTGTGGGCATTCAACGATGTTGGTCATCATGCGCGGTCCCTCGTCGAGCTCGACGACGGCGATCGCATAGGGCGGCGTGAAACCCGGCACCGGCCGGTGGTGGATCACATAGGAGTAGAGCCGGCCCTTGCCGCTGGCAGCGAACACGCTGACATCGCGCGCGGTGCAAGCCGGGCAGAACGGCCGCGGCGGGAAATAGACCTTGCGGCAGGCGTTGCAGCGCTGCAGGCGCAATTCACCGGCCCGCGTGCCCTCCCAGAAATGCTGCGTCTCCGGCGTCGGCTGCGGTCGCGCGCGTCGTGCTTCGGACATTCTCGCCTCTCCATCAGACCATTCGAGAACCGACTTTGACGCCTGCCACGAATTCGAGCAAACGGATTGGCTGAGGCCACCGCTCAGAATTCGACCTTCCAAGGGTTGATCACGGCTAAGCCCGCAGCCTGAAACGGCGTCTCATCACGCGATGCCACGCTGAGGTCACGAGAGGCGGCGATAGCGGCGATTTGAGCGTCGGCCACCGAGATTGCATACCCGTGTCTGTGGGCGCTGACGACAACCGTCGCGTAGGCTTCCGCCGCGGCGATATCGAATGGAATAATGCGGCCCTCGAAGAGGCTCGCGATCTGTTCGCCGAGCATTGTCGCGAGCCCCCTTCGGCGCTTGCCGGCAGGAAGGTTCTCGATCCCCAGCAGCAATTCCGCCAGACTGATCGTCGAGAGATACAAAGTTTCGATGGCCTGAGCGTCGAGCCAATCCTGGACGTACCGATCAGGACGTTGCCTCATCGGCTCCGAGACGACGTTGGTGTCCAGCAGGATCATTCGAGCGTGATCGGCTCCGCCGGGGTCCTGTCTCGCGAGATCTCAAGGTCGAGCCCGCCGAAAGGCTGAGCGAGCGCGGCAAGCGCTGAACCCAGTTTGACCCGCGTGATTGGACGAACGGCCTCGTCGAGGATCGCGCGCACTTCGGCTTCGGTGCTGCGGCCGTGCTGCGCAGCACGAGCCTGTAGCGCCCGATGAGTTTCCGCTGAAAGGTTTCGGACGACGATGGCGGACATGTTCTCCTCTTGAGTGGTGATATCGATATAGACCTTCTGATATCAAGGCCAAAGAACCCAAACTTTGACGCCGGCTGCGAATTCCGGCAAACGGGATGCAGCATCATCGGAGGAGGGCAGGGATGGGCACGAGCATCACCACGCCATTTGCACTGAGAGACCGGTATCATTCGGGTGGCGAGATCGCGATAGTCGACGCTCGCGAGGAAGGCAGCTTTCACAATCGGCATTTGCTGATGGCGTCGTGCCTACCGCTCTCCCGCCTCGAATTGCTCGCCCCGGCGCTGCTGCCACGCCGCTCGGCGCCAATCGTCGTCTGCGATGACGGCGAAGGTCTGGCCGAGCGCGCTGCAGGGCGGCTGATCGCCGGCGGCTACGACGATGTCTCGGTCCTGCAAGGCGGCGTCACGGCATGGGCGGCGGCCGGCTTTCCCGTCTATAGCGGCGTGCACGTGCCGAGCAAGGCCTTCGCCGAAGTCGTCGAACATGACTACGGCACGCCCTGGATCAGTGCCGAGGAGCTCGCCGACCGGCAGAAACGCGGCGAGCAGCTCGCGATCTTCGACAGCCGCTCCTACGAGGAATACCACTCCAACAGTATCCCTGGCGCGATTAGCGTCCCGGGCGCCGAGCTCGTCTATCGCTTCAACGAGCTCGTGCCGTCGCCCGACACGTTTGTCGTCGTCAATTGCGGTGGGCGGACGCGCAGCATCATCGGCGCGCAGTCCTTGATCGACGCCGGCGTGCCGAACCGCGTCGTCTCCTTGAAGGATGGCACGATGGCGTGGCACCTCGCTGGCTTCGAGGTCGTGTCGGGCGCCAATGGGCGTGCACCGGAGGTGTCGGCCGAAGGCACCGCCGCTGCGCGGCAGCGCGCCGATGCCGTCGCCCGGCGCTATGGCGTGCCGATGATTGATCGTGCCACCTTCGTCGAATGGCAGCGCGAAGCCGATCGGCGCACGCTCTATGTGATGGACGTCCGCGATCCGGCCGAGTACCGCGCCGGTCATCTGCCGGGATCGGTGATGGCGCCTGGCGGGCAATTGGTGCAAGAGACCGACAGCTGGCTGGGCGTCTGGGGAGCGCGGGTCGTGCTCGTGGATGATACCGGGGTCAGGGCGCGTATGACCGCGTCCTGGCTGCGCCGCATGGGATGGGATGCCGCCGTGCTCGAGGGCGGCCTCGATGGGCCGTTGGAGCCTGGCACGCCGGCGGCACGCAGCGACATCTTTCCGCTCGCCGGCCCCGAACCGGCGACCCTGCAACCTTCGGAGCTGCACGCGAACCGAGCTGTCGTAGTCGATCTGGCGCTGAGCCGACACTACCGCCAGGGGCACATCCCGGGCGCGTGGTTCGCGATCCGCGCCCGGCTCGTCTCGGCGCTCGAACAGCTGCCGCGCGAGGGCGATCTGGTGCTGACGAGCGAAGACGGCGCGATCGCACGTTTTGCCGCCGCCGAGTTCGGCACCCGGCGGCCGGTCAAGGTGCTCGCGGGCGGAACAGATGCGTGGCAAGCGGCCGGCCTGCCGCTCGAGACCGGCATGGGGCCGCTCGCCAGCGAACCCGACGACGTCTCGGTATCGGCCCGCGACCGGCCGCCAGCGGAACGCGAACATTACATGCGCGAATACCTCGCCTGGGAAGTCGATCTGGTGAACCAGATCGCCCGCGACACCGACTGCCGCTTTCGGTTGCAAGGTTAAGTCAGCCCGCCTCCTTATTCGCGGCGTCGCTGACGGTGCGCAGCAGAGTGAGGAGGGCGCGGTTAAGCGGGGTCGCGATGCCGTGCCGCTCGCCGACAGCGACAATCGCTCCGGTCAAAGCTTCGACCTCGAGCGGCCGTCCGGCGAGACGATCGAAATACATCGACGTCCCGAGTTCGGGGGCATAGGTCAGGAGGGTCGCCATTGTTCGCGCGGCTTCGTCCTCGGCCAAGCGGGCGCCGTCGGCGCGCGCGACCGCAATCGCTTCGTCGAGGACCGCGAGGCAAAGTGCCGCGATATCCTCGCGCCGCAACACCTCTTGCCGCCGCAAAGTCAGCGCCGTGATCGGGTTAGCCGTGGCGTTCATCAGCAGCTTGCGCCACTGCAACGTCGTGAAATCGGCGCTCAGAAGAACCCGCAGCGGCGCGCCTTCGAGGAGCTCTGCAAACGCCCGGCCCGCCGCATCATCCGGCGCCGCGAGATCGTGTTCACCCGCGTGGCTGAGCCGGACACGATAGGCGGCAAGGCGCTCGCCATTGTAATATACGATGGTCGGGACGACGGTCGCGCCGCCGACAAACGGCCCGACCCGACCGGGGTGATCGATCCCGTTCTGCAGCACCGCGATCCGGGTCGAAGGGCTGCACAATCGCGCCAACCACGGGCCGACCGACGGCGTCTCGTGCGCCTTTGTGCACAAGAGCACCCAGTCCACCGGCCTCGCCTCTGCGGGATCTATGAGGGCCCGCAATGGGACGTCGACTGTCCCTTCCGGCCGCTCCAGGACGAGATGATCGAGCGGGCGGCGGGTGCAGGCGATGACATCGTGCCGATTGGCGTCGCACAGAGACGTGGCAACTCCGCCGCCGATACTGCCGAGACCGACTATCGCCACGCTCGAGCGTTCGTTGAGAACAGGCATATTGAGATACTAAGCAATTATTTGACTCAGTCAAATAATTGCTTTCCGCTACTCCCGGCAAGGAGCCCGGGCTGCGGGATTGTTTTTCACGATCGTCCTCCCTAGGCTGAGCGCGGGAGGGAACGAAATATGAGACCTTTAAATGTGATCCTCAGCCTGGCTACGCTAGCTCTTGCCGCAGTGTCGCCCTTGCATGCGGAGGAAGCCGTAAACACCCCCGTCTACATCGTCACTTACTTCGAAGTCGCTCCGACTGCAGCCGCGCAGAGCGCCACGATCGCCCGGCAATATGCCGAGGCGAGCCGCAAGGAGGACGGCAATGCCGGCTTCGAGGTGTTTGAAGAGAGCGCCCGGCCCAACCGGTTCGCTATCCTGGAAATCTGGCGTGACAAGAAGGCTGCCGATGCGCATACCGCGGCGCCGTCGGCAACCGCGTTCCGCGAAAAGCTTCAGCCTTCGATGATCGGCGGGTTCGGGGTCCGGCCCCACAGCGGCCTTTCGATCGCGTCGTCGAAGGGACAGTTTCCCCATGGGGTGATATTTGTCCTCACCCATGTCGATGTTTTCCCGGCCGGGAAAGATCAGGCGGTCGAGCATGTCAAAGCTCAGGCCGATGCCGCTCGCAAGGACAACGGCAATCTGCGTTATGATGTGCTGCAGTGGGATGGGCACCCCAACCATTTCACCCTGGTCGAGGTCTGGCGTGATCGTAAAGCCTTTGATGCGAACGCGATGGCGCCCCACACCAAGCAGTTCCGGGAGAAGGTGACGCCGCTGGAAGGCGCCCTCTACGACGAGCGGCTGTACCAGGTGGTTGGCTGATATTGCGGCTGCGGCGCAGGCCCCTCCCGCTCCCCCGCAAAGCGGCGGAGAGGGGCCTCATTGCCGTGATGGCGTTGTCAATCATGCTGTCGATGCCAGCGGCAGCTGAGGATTCCAGGTCCGTGGTTGAGGCGGAGCATGGCATGGTGGTTTCCGCGCATCGCCTCGCCTCAGAAGTCGCCGTGCGTATCCTCACTGCAGGCGGCAACGCGGTCGACGCCGCAGTCGCGGTCGGCTACGCGCTTGCCGTTGTCGACCCGTGCTGCGGCAATATCGGTGGCGGCGGGTTTATGACGATCCATCTCGCCGATGGACGCGAGACCTTCATCAATTTCCGCGAGACGGCACCCGCAGCGGCAACTGCTTCGATGTACCTCGACCAAGACGGCAAGCCGATAGCCGATCTGAGCCGCTACGGCTACCGCGCGGCCGGCGTGCCGGGTACGGTGATGGGCTTTGATCGGGCTGCAGAAGAGTATGGCCGATTGCCGCGCGCCGCGTCGCTGGCGCCGGCGATTGCGCTGGCGCGCGACGGCTTTGTCTTGACTCGACCCGACACCGACATCCTCGATAGCAAGGCGGACCGGTTCGGCAGCGATCCGGCAGTTGCAAAGATCTTTTTGCACCCGGACGGACGCCGGTTCGCGCCGGGCGACCGGCTGGTCCAAACAGACCTCGCGGCCACCCTCGAATTGATCGCGCAACAGGGGCCGGACGCCTTCTACAAGGGTCCGGTTGCCGCCGCGGTCGAAAGAGCGAGTAGCGAGAATGGCGGAATCCTGACGGCCCACGACTTTGCCGCCTACACCGTGACCGAAGTAGTGCCATTGAGCTGCTCGTATCGGGGGTATTTGCTCGTTTCCGCCCCGCCGCCGAGTTCGGGCGGCGCAACGGTGTGCGAGATTCTCGATGTCCTCGAAGGCTACGACATCGCAGCGTTGGGGTTCCGGTCGGCCCATTCGGTGCGCTTGTTGGTCGAAGCGATGCGCCGCGCCTATTTCGATCGCAATACCTATCTCGGCGACCCCGAATTCGTGAACAACCCGCTGGAGCGGCTCCTCTCCAAGGATTATGCAGCCACTATCCGTGGCGATATCGAGCGCCGTGCCGCAACGCCCTCGGCTGCTGTGGCGCAACCTTCGACCGAGAAGGCCGAGACAACCCATTATTCGGTGGCCGACGGCGAGGGCAACGCCGTCGCGGTGACTTACACGATCAACGGCAATTTCGGAGCCAATGTCGTGGCGCCAGGCACCGGGTTTTTGCTCAACAACGAGATGGACGATTTCACCATCAAACCGGGGACACCGAACCTATACGGACTGGTCCAGGGCGAGGCTAACGCGATCGGGCCGGGGAAGCGGCCGCTCTCTTCGATGTCTCCAACCCTGGTCGAGAAAGATGGCCGCGTCGTCCTCGTCCTCGGCAGCCCGGGCGGCTCGCGCATCATCACGACGGTGCTCGAGACAATCGTGAATATCGTCGACTACCGGATGGGCCCGCGGGAAGCGGTGGATGCACCACGCCTTCACTACCAAGGACTACCCGATGAGGTCTATTTCGAGAGGTCGGGGCTTTCACCCGACGTCGCCAAACCACTCGCCGAGATGGGCTACAAGCTGGTCGAGCAAAGGCCTTGGGGTGCCGTCGAATTGATCGAGATCGCCAATGGCCGGCTCTATGGCGCCAGCGACAACCGGCGGCCAGCTGGGGCGGCGATCGGATACTGAGGTCGTTCAGCCGATCGGCGCCGATCGAGCTAAGGAAGCCGCCGACACATAGCCGGTTCTGCTCCGAACGAACGAACCGATACGCTCGATCGCCCGGCGTGCCTCGGGGATCAGCGGCACGAAAACGTGCCAGACATGCGGCATGCGCGGCCATATTTCGAGCTCGACCTGGCAGCCTGCCGCTCGCATGCGATCGGCCATGCGTACAGCGTCGTCCCGCAGCACTTCGTCGCTGCCAACCTGAATGAAAGTTGGCGGCAGACCGGCAGGGTCGCCGTAGAGAGGTGAGACGTAAGGAGTACGCGGATCGGCGCCGGCGAGGTAGTCCTCAACGAATTGCGGCGGGTCCTCAGCATTCAGCATCGGGTCGGCGGCGGAATTGAGCCGCAGCGAGGGCCCGGTAAGCGCGAGATCGGTCCACGGCGAGAGCGCAACGGCAGCTCCCGGGAGCGGAGTTCCCTCATCGCGCAAGCGCAGCATCAGCGAAAAGACCAGCCCGCCGCCGGCCGAGTCGCCCATCACTGCAATCTGCCGCGGGTCAGCGCCGCTCGCCAGGAGCCATTGGTAGGCCGAGACTGCGTCTTCCAGTGCCGCCGGGAAGGGATGTTCGGGGGCGAGCCGATAATCAACGGCCAGCACCCGGGCCTGGGTCGCCTCCGCGATCCGCCAGGTGACATGCCGGTAAAGAGATGGCGAGCCGATGATAAAGCCTCCGCCGTGCAAAAACAGCGTGTGGCGGTGGGGTGCGGTGGCGGGGGTGGTTATCAGATCGGCCTTGACCCCGCCGGCATCGATACTCAGCGTCTTGGTGCCGGCTGGCGGATCCGGAATCAGGCGTTCGGCCGTCGACGCGAATTGCCGATGCTGCGCGATGCTCAGCTCGCGATAGTTGCGGCGCTTGACCAACCAACGCAAACCCAACCTTACCGCCTCGGATCTCAAACTCATCGCACCCGCTTCTTCTTCCTTGCAGCGAAATGATAATCCAGCATACCGGTTAGAGCCTGTCCTCCGAGAACTCTTTTCACTATTTCTCGCGCAGGGCAGTTTTTGAGGAGCAACGGGCGTGCGGTTCTCACCGCTGGTTGATCGCATCTCGGGCAGCGGCGCCGGAGCTTGGCGAATCCACATGGAGGCGTCGCGGCGGCGTGACCTTGGCCAAGATGTCATCTTTTTGACCGTGGGTGATCCGGATCAAGCGCCACCCGAGCCGGTTATCGAGGCGACAATCGACGCGTTGCGACGGCATCGCACCGGTTATTCGTCGATGATCGGCTACCCGCGGGTGCGCGAAGCGATTGCGGCGCGCTTCCAAAGACGGACCGGGCGCAAATGCACCGCCGACAATGTGGTCGTTACGACGGGTGCCCAGGGCGGCGTCTTTTGCGCGCTGCAGTGCCTCGCCGGACCCGGCGATGAAGTCATCGTCCCCGAGCCGATCTACAGCACCTACGAGGCGGTGGTCGGGGCGAGCGGCGCTCGTCTCGTGACGGTGCCGCTGCGCGCCGATCGGGGCTTCCACCCGGAACTCGAGGAGATCGCCCGCGCAGTGACGTCGCGCACCCGCGTGATCTGGATCAACAGTCCGCACAATCCGACCGGAGTCGTCTTTACGGCGGAGGAGATCACCGGGATCGCCGAGCTCTGCCGGAGCCGTGACCTGTGGCTTCTGTCCGACGAAGTCTACGAGGACCTTGCCTTCGCCCGACCGCATGTCAGCCCGTGGTCGCTGCCCGGTATGGCGGAACGCACGGTCGTGGTCTCGAGCCTGTCGAAGTCGCATGCGATGCCAGGATTCCGGTTCGGCTGGATCATTGGGCCGACCGCGCTGTCGGGGCACCTCTTCAACCTGCTGCTATGCATGACCTATGGAAGCCCCGCCTTTATCCAGGACGGGATCTTGCCGGCCCTCGAACAGGAACTCCCTGAGGTTGCCGCGTTGCGCGAGGCCTACCGCAATCGCGCGGGCTTGCTGTCGCAGATCCTTGCCGAAACGCCGAATTGCCGCGTGACCCCGCCGGAAGGCGGCATGTTTGTGCTGCTGGACATTCGCGGGACGGGGCTCGGTTCCGAAGATTTCGCGCGAGCGCTGCTGGAGCAGGAAAACGTCGCGGTCCTGCCATGCGACGGTTTCGGGCCGAGCGCCATCGGCCACCTGCGCATCTCACTGACCGCACCGCAACCGCGCCTCGAAGAGGCGGGCCGGCGGATCGTCCGCTTCGCCCACGCGCTCACTCCGCCGGCGTCGGCGGCGTCTCGATCAGCACATTGACGTCGCGGGTGATTGCGACGATTTCAGATCCAGTGGGTAAAATCTAAGATTTGCCACCCCCGCAGTAAGTCAGTTCGGGGGTTGAAACCCGCCATCGCGGTCTGAGCGTCCATAGTCTTCTCTGCGCTGTAAGCGGTCATACGACCACGCCAGCGGGAAGCGGCTCAATTCGACCCAGATCGGAGCGAGTCAGCCCATCGAAAGATCCCGAAAGCGGGCGCTTGAAGCCTCCGCAGTCTGTTAAGGTCGGGCACCCAGGCCGAGCCAACAGCGGCGGTGCCCGCCGGAAGGATAGGGCGTATCGTGGATGCGCGTTTCGCATGCAGTGAAAGGTGGCGAATATGGGTAGGCTCGACGGCAAGGTTGCAGCGGTGACGGGCGGAGCGTCGGGGATCGGCGAGGCGACGGTCAGGCGTTTCGTTGCCGAGGGTGCCAGCGTGGCATTCTGCGACCGGGACGGCGAGCGCGGCCAGCGCGTGGCG
>Ga0306922_10000119_pt1 | contig 53097 bp, 42 predicted proteins | sample sta12Cox44000082_FD_203758 | JGI IMG/M metagenome (GOLD analysis project Ga0306922, IMG submission 203758) | Lab enrichment of tropical soil microbial communities from Luquillo Experimental Forest, Puerto Rico - statoxic.12C.oxic.44.000.082 (v2)... | ecosystem: Environmental > Terrestrial >... | reverse complement strand
CGCACCACATCGCAGGCGTTTTCGGCATTTTTTAGCAGCACGCCGACAATCTGGTCGACCGTAACACTGTCGTGCTCAGGATGCCAGCAGTCGTAGTCGGTGACCATGGCGACCGTGACGTAGCAAAGCTCGGCTTCGCGTGCGAGGCGCGCTTCGGTCAAGTTGGTCATGCCGATGACGTCCATGCCCCAACTGCGATACAGGTTCGACTCGCCTTTCGTGGAAAACTGCGGGCCTTCCATGTTGAGGTATGTGCCGCCGAGCTTCACGTTGACTCCGGCGCGCTGGCACGCTTGGTGAACGAACTTAGCCATTTCACCGCAGATGGGATCGCCCAGTGCCACATGCACCACCAAACCGTCGCCAAAGAAAGTATCGACGCGGTGCCGCGTGCGATCGACGAACTGGTCGGGAATAACGAAGTCCAGCGGCTTGTGCTCCGCTTTCAGCGAGCCAACCGCCGATAAGGACAGAATGCGCTCGACCCCAAGCTCCTTGAAGCCGTGGATGTTGGCGCGATACGGAAGCTCAGTCGGCATGAGGCGATGACCACGGCCATGGCGCGACAGGAACGCCACCTTGCGGCCGCTGAGCGTGCCCAGTACGTATGCATCCGACGGCGCACCGAACGGAGTATCGAGTGATATTTCTTGCACCTCGGTTAGGCCAGGCATGGAGTACAGACCACTCCCGCCGATAATTCCTATCTCTGCCTGCAAAGGATCACCTCAGAGGATGGTGTGCAAACTATCGATTATACAAAAGCGAAAGGGACGGCTAAGACGCGCCCCTCAGGGAAGCGAAGTGCATTACCGCATCAGCATCGCCGAATGGGGGCTGCCCATGATTCCCAACGACCAGTTCACCATATTGATGAAATAGTTGGGAAAGATGCCGATGAGGATTGTCCCCGCAGCCGTTACGGCCAGCGCCAGCCTCATTGCCGGGCCAACTGATACCGGCTCTGTATCGGTCACTGGACGGATGAGCATCGCGCTCCCAATCTGCATGTAGTAGTAAAGCGCAATCACTGCGTAAAGCACTGCCAGCGCTGCCAGCGCGTAATGTCCGGTCTGAATCAGGCTGAGAAAGATGAAGTACTTGCCCCAGAACCCGGCCAGCGGAGGAATACCCGCCAATGACAGCAGGAACGCAAACATCAGCAGCGCTTCTACCGGCGCCTTGGAGTACAGTCCGGCGATGTCGTCGATATCGTCGCCGATGATGCTGCGCCGGCGCAGCGAGGTAATCACAGCGAACGCCCCAAGATTCATGAACGTGTACACCAGCAGGTAGATCATGATGGCCATGATCCCCGTGGAGTTGTTTACGCCGTCACTAGCTACCAGACCCAGCAGCATGTATCCCACATGGGCAATCGACGAATACGCCAGCAGTCGCTTGGTGTTGTTCTGCGAAATTGCCGCCAGGTTGCCAACCGTCATCGTAACAATCGAGACGATAATGAGCAGCGGCACGTACATCGACCGCAAGGGGCCGAGTCCGAACAGGAAGATCCTGAGCAGCAATGCCCATCCCGCGGCCTTGACCGCAACCGACATGAACCCGGTCACGCTTGTTGGTGCTCCTTCGTATGCATCGGGAGCCCATTGATGGAACGGAACTGCGGCGATCTTGAAGAGCAGGCCGACTGTCGTGGTAAGCAGCGCAAACGCGACCACAGGATCATGCGGGCGCTTCGCAATGATGTTTGCCAGGCCATGCGCGATGAATCCGAGATTTGTGCTGCCGGTGATGCCGTAAAAGAGCGACAGACCGTAAGCGAACAGACCCGATGAGAATGCACCGAGCAGCAGATACTTCAGTGCTGCCTCGTTCGAACGCTTGTCGCGGCGCAGAAAACCCACTAACACGTAGGTCGAGATTGCCATCAACTCAAGGCCGATGAATAACAGCACAATGTCATAGCCGGCGGCCATACACATCATGCCCACGACCGAGAACAGCAGCAGCGCGTAGAACTCTCCATGATTTTCCTGCTCGATTTCGAGATAGCGCATCGACATCAGGATGGCGATGGCCGCGCCGATGAGAAACAGGTAGAAGAAATAGATGGCAAAGCGGTCCACCACCAGTGCGCCCATGAAGCCCGACAGCGCTTCCACAACAGCGCCGCGCTGCTCCGCCGCGCGATACGCAAAATGCAGCTTGCCCACGGCCGCCGCGGAAAACACTAAGCCGGTCATCGCAGTCAGAGCGTTCACCTGCTTCCACTCTTTGGGCAGCATCAGATCAATCACCAGGATGCCCAGTGCAAATAGCGAAAGCAGCACCATGGGCAAGGCCAGGACGTAATCCGTGCTCGAAAAATAAAGACCGAGCGAGTTGCTCACAATTGCACCTTACTTCCCGGCGGCGCTCGTTGCCGCGGGAGTCAATTGCGCCGTCTTCTTCGCAGCCGGCGCCTGCAGCTTGGTCACACCGGAATGGCTAGCAGGAGGTTTCTCTGTCGGAATTGCCTGAGGCTCTGTCGCAGGAGCACTCACAGCCGGTGGTTCGCGCTTTGACGGCTCTCCCGCGACAACAGGCTTGCTTACACCCGGATAATCCGGCCTCACCGTTGCTACCAGGTTGTTCACCGGAGTCGCCAGAACCTGAAACAGCGGCTTGGGATACAAACCAATCGCGAAAGCCAGCACCACCAACGGAACGAAGGTCGCAAGCTCGCGGGCTGACAAGTCACGCAGCTTCGCGTTCTTAGGATTCTCATTCTTTCCGAAGAACACGCGCTGATACAGCCACAGCAGGTATGCCGCGGCGAGAATCACTCCCGGCGCAGCCCATGCCGCCCACCATTTGTTTTCCATAAAGGTGCCCTGCAGAATGGTGAACTCGCCCACAAAGCCGTTCAGCAGCGGCAGCCCCATCGAAGACATGAAGATGATCAGAGTAACGGTTGCGTAGATCGGCATGATGTTGGAAATGCCGCCATACTCCGCGATCTCGCGCGTATGTCGCCGCTCATACAGAATGCCGACGATCAAGAACAGTGCGCCGGTCGAGATACCGTGGTTAATCTGCTGGATCACCGATCCGCTCAGACCCAGCGGGCTCAAGGCGAAGATGCCTAGTGTGCAGAAGCCGAGGTGACTTACAGAGGAGTACGCCACCAGCTTCTTCATATCTTTCTGCACGAGCGAAACCAGAGCGCCGTAGATGATGCCGATGATCGACAGCGTGATCAGCAGCGAGCGCACCCATGCCGTCATCGAAACCGCTGGGAAGAGCGGCAGTGAGAAGCGGAGAAACCCGTACGTTCCCATCTTCAGCAACACGCCTGCCAGAATCACCGAACCCGCCGTGGGTGCCTCCACGTGCGCATCCGGCAGCCAGGTGTGGAACGGGAACATCGGCACTTTAATAGCGAAGCCGAGGAAGAACGCGAAGAACACCCATATTGCTGCGGCGCCGGCAATCTTTGGCGCGGTGGCGTACAACTCGCTGATTGAGAACGTGTACACACCTGTCAGGGTGTGGTGATGGAAGTACAGGAAGAGGATGCCGAGCAGCATCAGCACCGAGCCGAACAACGTATAGAGGAAGAACTTGATCGCCGCATAGAGCTTGCGTGGCCCGCCCCAGATGCCGATGAGCAAATACATCGGAACAAGCATGGCCTCCCAGAAGACGAAGAACAGGAAGAAATCGTTGGCCATGAAGACGCCCAGCATCCCCGTCTGCAGCACCAGGAACCAGGCGTAGTACTCCTTCACTCGGTCCTGGATAGCTTCCCAGGACGACAGGATGGAGATCGCACCCAGCAGTGTCGTCAGCATGATCAGCAGGAACGAGATGCCGTCAATGCCGAGAACGTAGCCCGCACCTATCGAAGGAATCCAGTTGTTGGGTGAACCCTCGACGAACTGGAAACCGGGACGGTCTTTCAGCGCCCAGAACCACGGCACCAGAGGCACGGAGACTACAAATCCGAGGACGCCGAAGATGTTCGCCATCCAGCGGATCGCATTCTTGTTCTCCTTGGGGATGAACAAGAGAAGGATCGTGCCCACCAGCGGCGTAAACAGAATGATCGAAAGAATGTGGTTATACATGAATACGCTCTCAGCTCTTCGCTCTTGCTTCCAGCCACTTGCCGCAAGCTTCCCGCTCAACCAACCTTGGCGGGCACCCAGCTCTAGTTAATTACTAATTGCCGGCTGCTGGCTGCTGCTTTTACCAATTCACCACGTAATAGAAAACGAAACATACCAAACCTGCCACCATAACAAGCGCATACCACTGCACTAGCCCCCACTCCAGCAATCGCACCGGATAGGACGCCAGTCGCGCCAGAATTGCTAGCCCATTCACGCCGATGCCGTCGATGATCCACTTGTCCCACCAGACCGAGATGTTCGCAGTCAAACGCGTTATCCAGCCAGCGCCATTCACTGTTCCATCGATCACAACCGCATCAAACTTCGACGATGCCTCGCCCAACCCCAGCGTACCTAAGCGCAGTCCGCCCAGCTTCGCCCGGCCGGTGACGAACCAGTCGTAGAACTCGTCCACGTACCACTTGCGAAAAAGCGTCTTGTAGAAGCGCGGCGAGATCTCGTTGATCGGCTCTTTGTAGCCTTTGTCGGCGATCTTGTAAGCGCGCTGCGCCAGGAACCACCCCAAGGCCGCCGCACCCACTGAGGCAAACATCAGCAGGTATTCCAGCGGATCGGTGTGCTCCACGTACTTTTCGCCGGCCGCAACCTGAGCCGCAGCGCCCTCTTTTTCCAATACCACCGCTTCTTTGGCGAATACCGGCTCCAGAAACTTATCGAAGTTGTTTTTGCCACCGAGGCTATGTGGGAGGCCCAGCCAGCCGGCGCCCAGCGAACCAATCGCCAGGATGATCAGCGGCACCGTCATCGATGAGGGCGATTCATGGATGTGGTGCTCCACTTCATGCGACATGCGCGGCTTGCCGAAGAACGTGAGGTAAATTAGCCGGAACATGTAGAAGGAAGTCATCAGCGCCGTCAGGAAGGCGATGTACCACAGGTAGCGATAAGCACCTGCTTCACGCGACCACGTCTCCCACAAAATAGCGTCCTTGGAGAAGAAACCCGCAAAGCCGGGGATTCCGGCAATTGCCAGGGTACCGATCAGCATGGTGCCGAAGGTAGTCTTGGTTTTGTTGTGCAGGCCTCCCATGTGCTGCATTTCCTGCTCGCCGCTCATAGCGTGAATCACCGAGCCAGCTCCGAGGAACAGCAGCGCCTTGAAGAACGCGTGCGTAAAAACATGGAATACACCCGCGGCAAATGCGCCCACGCCGAGCGCCAGGAACATATAGCCGAGCTGCGACACTGTCGAATACGCCAGCACGCGCTTGATGTCGTTCTGCACTAGCCCGATCGTGGCGGCGAAGATTGCCGTCAGTGCGCCGATGATTGCTACGGTCTTCATGGCCTGAGGTGCCAATACAAACAGCGCATTCGAGCGCGCCACCATGTACACGCCTGCGGTTACCATGGTCGCGGCGTGGATCAGTGCCGACACCGGGGTAGGGCCTTCCATCGCGTCCGGCAACCAGACATACAACGGGAATTGCGCCGACTTGCCGCAAGCTCCCACAAACAACAGCAGGCATGCCGTCGTAATCCACGGATCACCGATGGCAAACTTTCCGCTGCGTGCCAGCGCATTGACCTGGGTGTATTGAACCGACCCCAAATACCAGGCGATGGTCAGCAAGCCAAGGATGAACCCAGCGTCACCAATGCGGTTCGTAATAAATGCTTTGTTGGCCGCGGTCGATGCCGAATGCCGCAGGAAGTAAAAGCCGATGAGGAGATACGAGCACAAGCCTACGCCTTCCCAGCCGACGAACATCAGTGCGTAGTTGTTCGCCAGGATCAGCGTCAGCATGGAGAACATGAACAGGTTGAGATATCCAAAGAAGCGGTAGTAGCCGCCTTCATGTCCCATGTAGCCGATCGAATAGATGTGGATCAACATGCCCACGCCGGTCACGAACAGCAGCCAGATGGCAGAGAGGGGATCGAGCAGGAATCCGACATCGGCGCGGAAGGGCGCAGTCTGACCGCCATGCATCACATAGCTCAATGCGTTGTCGCCGGTGCCGAGCCAAATAAAGACGATCTTCTCGAACGGTTTGCCCGGATTAGCCGCTGCATAGCTGGTGTACTGCCACACCGCCAGGCATGCCCAGGCAAAGGCCAGCACCACCATGCCGACGCAAACGCCGCTTACCGCAGATTTGGTCAGCTTGCGTCCGAAAAAGAACATGCAAGCAGCACCCATCGCCGGGAACAGCGGAATCAACCAGATGTGGTCAAGAAAGTACATAGTAAGCCCTTAGCAACTAGCGATTAGCAACTAGCTAAAGCCATCTGCAACCGTTGACACGGCATTGGCTCTCAACAAATCGTCCTTCACTTACAACCCGCGACATCCAAAGCTAGTCGCTAGTTGCTTCTTCACCACTTCAACAAATCTGCCTCATCCACATTGATCGTTTCTTTGTTGCGGAAGAAGGCGATGATGATGCCCAACCCAACCGCAGCCTCAGCCGCGGCATCGGTGATGATGAAGATCGCAAATATCTGCCCGTGCAATCCATACAGTCGCGAAAACGCCACCAGGTTCAGGTTCACGGCGTTCAGGATCAGCTCGATCGACATCAGAATGATGACCACGTTGCGCCGCGTCAGCACGCCGATGGTGCCAATGATCAGCAGCGCCGCCGCGACGACGAGGTAGTGCAGTGTTGTGATCTCACCCATCTCAGATCCTCTTCTTCGCCATGACTACGGCACCCACGATCGCCACCAACAGCAGCAGCGATGCAATTTCGAACGGCAACATATACGGCCCGTAGAGCGTCATGCCCACCATCTGCGTGTTGATGCCTTCAGGTAGGTCGGCAACTTCATGCAGCGGGAAAATCACCTTGCCCTGCCGAATGACAAACAACAGCAACCCACCTAGCGCGAGTGCGACAACAAGCCCCACCAGCCACTGCCTGTTGAACTGAATCTCGCGGATGTTCTGGTCCAGATTCACCAGCATGATGACGAACAGGAACAGCACCATGATGCCGCCCGCGTAGAGAACGATCTGCACCGCCGCGACAAACGGCGCATACAGCATCAGGTACAAGCCAGCTAGCGAGATCAGGGTTCCAATCAGCGACAGCGCAGCATGCACCGCATTTCGGCGGGTGATGACAGCGATGGCAAACGCAATCGCAGCGAACGACAGACCGTAGAAGAAGATCGGTGTGGCAACTGGATTCATCCCGCGATTCTCCACGCTGGCAACTGGCTACTGGCAACTGGCCACTTCACTTCGCGTACCTCACCGGCGCCTGCCCCTTCTCCAGTGCCGCTTGGTCGAGCACCATGCCTTGTCTGCTGTAGAGCGCCATCTCGTAATCCGGGGTTAACTCCAATGCATCAGTCGAGCACGCCTCTTCGCACAACCCGCAAAACATGCAGCGGCTGATGTCGTAGGTCCACGACACCACTTCCTTGCGCTTGCTCACTGGATTACGCTCGCCTTTCACCGTGATCAGCTGCTCCGGACAGGCCAGAGCGCACAGGTTGCACACAATACACATCGACTCGCCCGTATCAGGATTTACGTTCAGCCGCGGCTGCCCCCGATAGCGTTCGTACACCACCGGACGCTCCTGCGGATACTGCTCCGTAATTCGCTCCTTCTCCGATTGGTAGTGGAACGTAACCGACAGCCCTTTCACCAGGTCCACCAGAAATACTTTGCCCAGAAACGGACTCAAACTCACCTTGTCCCTCCTACGACTACCGCCAGCAATTCATGCCTCATGCCCACCAGTGCGGTCAAAATCAGCACACCCAGCCCGATGGGCAGCAGCACCTTCCAGCCCACCTTCATGAGCTGGTCAAAGCGGTAGCGCGGAAATGTGCCGCGATACCAGATGTACAGGTACATAAACACTGCAACTTTGGCGACGAACCAGAAGATGTCCTGAATGCGATCGCGCACTGCCGGTGCCAGCATAACCAGGCCAAGCAGTCCTAGCAGCGCGCCAAACGTACCCAACCCTATCGCCTGCGCCCGCATCTGCACGATCTTCGGCATCCGCATGGTTCCGAGGAAGCAACCCGCTGCCATCACCAGAAACGACAGCCCCGGAATGAGCGAGAAGGCCAGATCCCATGCCGGGCCGCTCAGCAGGTTGGGGAAGGGACGCAGCCATCCGCCCAGCCATAGCGTTACCGCAATGGACGACACCGCCAGCATCGCCGCGTATTCCGCCAGAAAGAACAGCGACCAGCGGAATCCGCTGTACTCGGTGTGGAAGCCGGCCACAAGCTCCGATTCGGCCTCAGGCAGATCGAAGGGGGCGCGGTTCGTCTCAGCAATCATCGCGATCGCAAACACCACGAACGCCAGAAATCCCAGTGGGAAGAACTTAAAAATGAACCACATGCCCTGCGCCTGCTGCGCCTGGACGATACCGATCATGCTCAGCGTGCCGGTGCCGGTTTGCAGGCTCGTCATCAGCACCGCGCACACAATCGCTAGCCCCATGGCCACTTCATACGACACCATCTGCGCGCTCGAACGCAGCGAGCCCATCAGGGGGTAGTGCGAGTTCGACGACCATCCCGCCATGATGATACCCAGCACGCCCAGCGAGGAAATCCCCAGCATGAACAGCACCCCGATGTTCATGTCGGTTACGGCGTGCGTGCGCCCAAAGGGCACCACCAGGAACGTGGTGAAGGCCGTCATTGTGACAACGACCGGCGCGCTCCAGAACACCAACTTGTCAGCATTGGCCGGGATGATGTCTTCCTTGATAAGCAGCTTCAACGCATCGGCAAATGGCTGCATCAGTCCGTGCGGGCCCACACGCATGGGGCCAAGGCGAATCTGCATGTGCGCGAGGATTTTGCGCTCCAGCCAGTTCATGGCGATAACAGCCAGCGAAATCCCCAACGTAATCGCAACGATGTACAGCAGAGCCCAAAACTGGCTACCTGCCTCACCGGGCGTAACGGTCGAGTTTAAATAGGTTTTGATTGCGTCCAACATTTGAGCCACTAACAGTTAGCAGTTTTGCACCCGGCAAGTTCGCATTTGGCACTTAGCAAAATCATCAACTGACCACTAGCCACTGCTTTACCGGTCCACCTCTCCCAGCACAATGTCGAGCGTGCCGATCACCGCAACCACATCGGCGACTAGCATCCCGCGCACCATGGTGTCGAGGGCTTGCAAATTCACGAATGACGGCGGACGCACGCGCACGCGATAAGGCTGGGTCGAGCCGTCACTCACAATGAAATATCCCAGTTCACCTTTCGGTGCTTCGATGGAGTGGTACACCTCGCCCACTGGGGGCTTGATCACCTTCGGCACCTTAGCCATGATGGGGCCCGGGGGAATCCGCTCCACCGCCTGCTGCAGGATGCGCACTGACTGCCGCATTTCCGCGATTCGTACCAGGTACCGATCGTAAGTGTCGCCATTCAGTCCGGTTGGAATCTCGAAGTCGAGGTCCTTGTAACACTCGTAAGGCTGCGCCTTACGCAGGTCCCACTTCACGCCGCTGGCGCGCAGCACCGGACCGGTCACACCCAACGCGATGCAATCTTCCGGCTTCAGAATGCCGACGTTCTTCGTGCGCGTCACCCAGATGCGGTTGGTCGTCAACAACTCTTCGTATTCGTCGAGCTTGGGCAGGAAGAATGTGCAATATTTCTTCACGTCCTGCTCGAAGCCGTCGTAGGTCTCGTAAATGCAGCCGCCGATGCGGAACGCATGGGTCGTGAGTCGCGCGCCGCAGTACCTTTCGAAAATCTTCAGGATCTCTTCACGGTCGCGGAAGGCGTAGAACAGCGGCGTGAGCGCCCCGATGTCGAGCGCATGCGTGCCCAGCCACACCTGGTGGCTGGCAATGCGGCACAGCTCGGTCATGATCACGCGGATGTACTGCGCACGCGCCGGCGCTTCCACACTCAGCAGCTTCTCAACTGTCTCGCAGTAGCCCAGTCCGTTTGAGACCGCCGCTACATAATCCATCCGGTCCACGTACGGATTGAACATGGCATACGTGCGGTTCTCGCCGATCTTTTCCACCCCGCGGTGCAGGTAGCCTATAACGCATTCGGTGCCCAGCACTTTTTCGCCGTCGAGCTTGAGGATCACGCGCAGCACGCCGTGGGTGGACGGGTGTTGCGGCCCCATATTGAGCACCAGTTCGGTGGAATCGAGAAAGGTCTTTTCCTTGGTGCCCACATCGAGGTTGTCGAGGTCGAGGTGTTCAGTCCCTTTGCTCATTGCCCACTCTCGATTCCCAGGTTGATCTTCACCCACTCGCGATCCTGTTGCAGGATGTCGTAATCCTTGCGCAGCGGATGCCCATGCCATCCCTCGGGCAGCAGAATCCGCTTCAGCCCCGGATGCCCGTCGAACACAATCCCGAACATGTCGAAGACTTCGCGCTCCAGCCAGTCGGCTGTCGGCCAGATCGGATAGGCCGAGGGCAAGCGGTCGCCATCCTTGATGCGAGTCTTCACCCGGATACGCTCGTTCTTGGAGAATGAATACAGCACATAGACGATGTCGAACTGCTGCTCGCGCTTGGGGTAGTGCACCGCGGTGATGTCCACGCAGTAGTCGAAGCCTTCGTCGTCATGCATCCGCCGCAGGATGTCGGTCACGATCGAGCAGTCCACGATCATGTACTTTTGGCCGACATAACCCACCGCCTCGACGATACCCGATCCGTATTCCTGCTTGAGCGTCTTCACGAGTTCCGAATCCCACGGCTCAGGCCTGGGGCCTTCCGGTTTGGGAGGCACGGTGGGCTTGGCAGCAACCCCCGCCGGCGCAGCAGGCTTTGCCGCAACTCCTGCCGCCGCTGGAGCCGCCGGGGCCGCACTCTTGAGTGCTTCGGCCGACTTGCCTTCGGGTGATGTGGTCGGTGCAGTCGCCGATGGGGTTTTTGCTTCGGGGCCGACCGTATGGTGCGATACCGGCTTAGCTTCGGATTTTTCGGGAGCGGGGGTCGCCTCGTGCGGCTTGCCGCCCTGCGCAGGAGGAGAGACGGGTTCTGGTCCCTTGATCTCGTCGGGCATTGAATGCCTCTCTATAGCTGCCGGTTCGATTGCCGGCCCAACTTCTAAGTTGTAGCAGCCTCAATCACAAACTATGACGTGCGTGGGTCACGGCAAACTGTGACTCGAATCACAAACTTGACAGGATTTCGAAGTCTCGCAACTCATTGATTCTAAAAAGTCGCTGAAGTCGTCGGAAGCCTCAAAAGCAGGTTCCTGGTACAAAATCGGTCCAATCTTTTTTGAAATCGCGATTGAGCGTTGGCGCTCCATTCGTCAGTCTATCTCCATGGCTGGATGATCGATCGTTATGGGGCGGCACGTTCTCTTGCAGACTGATACTGTCGGTTTTTGTTTCGAACAAGTGCCGTGCATAGCAAGCGATCACCTTCTCAGAAATCCCCACTTGAGTCTGCACCGTGCCGAAATCCACCGAATTGTGCGAGCCCTCGTCGCGCCAATCGGGCACACAGCACGAGCCCGATCGCATCGCTCGCGGCGATGGAAGCCTGAAGTAAAGCCTTGGCCGCCTCGATATCTTCAGGGCGTCCACGTTGGGCTAGCATGTCCGCATACCAGTAGCGGGCGATCGGCTGTGCCGTAACGTCGGGCACGGCCTCTATGCGCGCAATGGACGCGCGATGATGTTTTTCGGCAGACGTCCAGTTTCCAGCTCAGGCTGCCGCGATACCCGCAGCGGTCAGAACAGGAACCCCACCATGCTGCAATCCCATTCGGTGGCGATTTTCTCCGCTTCTAATTGTAAACGTCCGGCGATCCGCTTTTGTGACAAGTTCCTCCGCCGTTTCGATTCTGACTCGCTTGCGTTCGCCACTGCCGCAGAACCACTACACCCAGTCCAGCGCTCCTTTTTTCCAGATCCAGATATACCCGACAATCAGGATCCCGAGGAAAATCCCCATCTCCAGCAGCCCGAATAATCCAAGCAGCTTGAACTGCACTGCCCACGGAAACAAGAAGATTGTCTCCACATCGAACACCACGAACAGGATGGCTACGATGTAAAACCGCACGGTGTAGCGTCCGCGCGCGTCGTCAAACGGCGTGATGCCGCACTCATAGGGCATCAACTTTGTTTCATGGGGCTTTCGCGGTCGGATTAGGTGGAAGATGGCCAGCGTTCCCGCAGCTACGGCGAAAGCGACGAAAGCAAAAGTAAAAATCGGTACGTAATTTTGCGGCATGAATCAGCCCTTACCGGCCACGCCGAACGTGACCCGCATTCTCAATAAACGGGTCACTATATAACCTCAAGCGCGACGATTCAATGACACGCGTCACAAATTCCATTGCACGGCCAACTTACGTTATTCACCACAGAGATCACAGGGGACACCAAGAACTCCTGAATTGAATTCAATTCTACTTTGGTCCCTGTCTTCTCAGTAGTGAAAGCCTTGCGCCATCTATAATTGAAGATTCACCCATACGCTAGGACCGCACTTTGGCACTTGACCAGAAAATCTACGACCTTCGAAAAGACAAGCTGAAGCAGATCGAGGCGTTGGGCCAGCTAGCCTACCCCTATCGCTACGATACCACGCACAGCATCCCCCAAATCGTCGACCAATACTCGCCCAAAGCCGCCGAAGAGCTGGAGAACCCGCGCGTCAACGTCAGTGTGGCCGGGCGCATCATGTCCATCCGCATCATGGGGAAGGCGGGATTCGCTCATATCCAGCAAGGCGGGAAGCGGCTCCAAGTTTACGTCCGGCTCGATAACGTCGGCGGGAAAGGATTCGCGCTTTACAAGCTGCTTGACCTCGGCGACTACATTGGCGTAAAGGGTTATCTTTTCCGCACCCGGGCCGGTGAATTATCAGTCCACGTCGAAGAACTCACCTTTTTGGTCAAAGACCTGCTCCCCCTGCCCGAGAAATGGCACGGCCTGCAGGACGTCGAGACCCGCTACCGCCGCCGCTACGTCGATCTCGCGATGAACCCCGACGTACGCGAGGTCTTCGTGAGGCGCGCCAAGGTGGTGCAGTCGCTTCGCCGCTTCCTCGACGCCAACGCCTTCGTCGAGGTCGAGACGCCTATGATGCAGCCCATCGCCGGAGGTGCGGTCGCCAAGCCGTTCGTTACCCACCACAACACGCTCGACATGGATCTCTACCTGCGCATCGCGCCTGAACTCTATCTCAAGCGGCTGGTGGTCGGCGGCTTGGACCGTGTGTACGAGATCAACCGCAACTTCCGTAACGAGGGCATCTCCACTCAGCACAACCCCGAGTTCACCATGCTCGAGTTCTACATGGCCTACGGCGACTACCATGACATGATGGACTTCACGGCGCGCATGCTCGGCCAGGTCGCGCAAGACGTGAACGGCACATCAATCTCACACTTCAACGGACACGAAATCGACTGGTCGAATTTCCAGCGCCTTTCGATGCGCGACGCGATCATCAAGTTCTGGCCGGTGAACGCAGATCCTAAGCCGGAGATGAAAGACTTCGCCACTGCCGAAGACCTGGCTGCCTTGGTTAAGCGCTACAACTCGCACAATCCCCACATTCCGTACGATACCAGCGCGCCAAACGGCAAGACCATCGCTGAGATTTTTGAGTTCGTGGCCGAACCGCACCTCATCCAACCGACATTTATCTACGACTTCCCTCTGGCCATCTCGCCGCTGTCGAAGAACAAGCGCGAGCCTGAGGAGAACGCTGACTGGGTGGAGCGCTTCGAGATCTTTGTCGGCGGTCTCGAGATCGGCAACGCCTTCAGCGAGCTCAACGATCCCGAGGAGCAGCGCCGCCGCTTCGAAGGCCAGCTGGCCGAGCGCGCCCGCGGCGACGAAGAGGCCCACCTGATGGATGAGGACTATATCCGCGCCCTCTCTTATGGCCTACCGCCGACCGCCGGCGAAGGCGTGGGCATCGACCGACTGACTATGCTGCTGACCGATTCGCGCTCGATCCGCGACGTCATCTTGTTCCCATTACTGCGCCCGCTGAAGCGCGAGGAGGAGGAAGCGCTCGAAGCTGCTGGTGAGGCGAATGAGGCAAAAAGCTGAAGCGGTTCTTCACCATCTAATTAAGCGGAGTTTGAGAGTTATCGAATCATGATCATGAAAAAACACATCTATCTCGCACTGGTTTTTGTTTTCCTATTCTTGTTGTCAGTCGTTGCCCAAGAGCCGGTTCTGTTCGACGGCACCAATCCTGTCGCTCTGAGTTTCCAGAGCACATCCGCGCAAGGCACCGCACTACCGACCAACGACTCTATCCCCCAATCAGCCCTCATCACTCCCGCTGATCTAGCCAACCAACTGCAATCCGCTAGGCAGAAGCCGCTCATCCTTAACGTCGGCCCGCACACACTCTACCTCCAAGCCCACATCCCCGGCGCTGAGTACATGGGAGCCGGCTCCAGCGATGCTGGACAGCAGAAGCTGCGTGAGCGCGTGAAGTCGCTGCCCAAGAACGCACCTATTGTTCTCTACTGTGGATGCTGCCCCTGGAGTCAATGCCCCAACGTCCATCCCGCCTACCAATTGCTGCACTCGCTCGGCTACACCAACTTCAAGGTGGTGTACATGACTGCCGACTTCGGCACGGACTGGATCGACAAGGGCTATCCTGTGGCCAAGGGTGAATAGCCTGCTGATGCGCGCCGCGTCAGTCGCCCCTATACTGGAACCGAGCCGGGCTTCAGCCCGGCGGCACTAGATCACTATGTCCTCCAAACGAGTCCTCATCTATAGCATCGTTACCCTGTGCCTGATTGGCCTCTACCTCGTCAGCCGCCGCGCCGCCCAGAAGCCCAAGTCCGCTGCTTCGGGCAATTCCGCGCCTGATTTCACAGTCACCGACATCAACGGAAAGAAGCTTTCGCTCTCCGACTACCGCGGTAAGGTCGTTCTGCTCGACTTCTGGGCCACGTGGTGCACGCCGTGCCGCGCCGAAATCCCGCACTTCGTCGACATGCAGGAGAAGCTCGGCCCGCAAGGCTTCCAGGTCATCGGCATCTCCATGGACGACGAAGCCAAGCCCGTCAAAGAGTTCTACCAGCAGTACAGAATCAACTACCCTCTCGGAGTGGGCGACGACAAGCTGGCGCAGAGCTTCGGCGGCGTGCTCGGTCTGCCGGTGAACTTCCTCATCGATCGCGAAGGCCGAATTGTGAAGAAATACCTGGGTGCTACTGAAGTGTCGGTCTTCGACCGGGATGTCGCCGACCTGCTGGCACAGCACTGACCCCGCGGACGTCCAACCTTTACAATTTCGTCGTGCCACACCCGAGCTTCGACCTCAATTCTGCAACCCGCCGCCGCCTCGGCTACGAACTCATCGACATTATCGATGCCTATTTCCAATCCTTGCCGACAAGGCCGGTGCAGCTTCCGCTCGAGCAGCGTTCCTTCGAACCGTTGCGCGACCCGCTGCCCGAAACCGGCGTACTCGACACCAACATCGACACGGACGATCTTGCCCGTTTCTTGAGCGAGACCGCGAATGAACTAATCGAAAAAGGCTTCCATGTCCCCGCCGGGAACTACTTCGGACTGATGAACCCCACTCCGGCTTACGCCGGCGTTCTGGCCGAAGCCCTCGTCGCCGCACTCAATCCCCAACTGGCCACCATGGCACGGTCGCAACTCGCCTCCAAAATCGAAGTCCAAACCGTTCGCTGGATCGGCGAGCGTTTCGGTTGGCGCCAACCCTTCGACGGTACCTTCACCAGCGGAGGCAACGAAGCCAATTTCAGCGGCCTTGCCCTGGCTCTCGCCCATCACTTTCCTGCTGCAGTCGAAGACGGCGTCGCTTCCATCGGCGCGCAACCGGTGGTATACGCCTCCGAAGAGGCCCACCATTCGCTCGACAAGTCCATCGGGCTGCTCGGCTTGGGGCGAAAAGCGATACGCCGTGTGCCGGTCACCGACCGTATCCAGCTTGATCTGGCCGCGCTGCAACGAGCCCTCCACAACGACCGCCAACAGGGTCGCCAGCCATTCTGCGTTGTCGCCACCGCTGGAACCACCAATTCCGGCGCCATCGACGATATTGTTGCCCTGGCCGATATCTGCCGGAGTGAGAGTCTCTGGCTGCATCTGGACGGCGCCTACGGTGCTTCCATCGTCTTCAGCGACAATCATCGTCACTTGGTCAACGGCATCGAATACTGTGACTCAGTCACCATCGACCCGCATAAGTGGCTGGCCATGCCCTTCGCCTGCGGAGCCATCCTCACGCGCCACCCGGAAACGCTGCACCAGGCCTTCGCGGTCAGTACGCCCTATATGCCCAAGACCGCTCCCGGCCTGCCCCTCGACAATTTCAAAGTCAGCACGCAATGGACGCGACGCATGAATTCTCTCAAGCTCTGGCTGACGCTCAAGCTGCACGGCCGCGTCGCCTACCAGCGTCACATTGACCGCCAGATGCAGCTAGCATCCGCGTTCGCCGATTGGGTTCGCGAAAGTAAGCACTTCGAGCTTGCCGCACCGATGTATGTGCCGATTCTGAATTTCCGGCTGAAGAATGCCGGCACAGGCGACATCCTCGTCCAGCGCCACCTTGCGCTGGTCGATCATGTCACCCGCGACGGCCAGCGTTGGATATCCGAGACGCGTGTCTGTGGGCGAAGCATCCTCCGCGCCATGGTGATCAGCTATTTGACAGACGAAACCCACATTTCGGCGCTACAGACCGCGCTTGCCGAAGCCGCCGAATCCCAGTAAGACCTACCGCTCAGCTTGGCGAAGGTGGTGGATTACTCTCGCCCAATTGATTTTGTCGCTTGTGCGCAGTAACCCCGCGCCTGTGACGTACGCCACAGACGCTTCGGTCAAGCCTGCGCAGAATCGATGAATGGAGGACTAGCCATGTTCCCCATCGTCGCTACGCGACAGGTCGCGCGAGGCATCAAGCTGTTCGAGATCAAAGTGCCGCGGATCGCCAAAAAACAGCGACCCGGCCAGTTCGTCATCGTTCGCCTCAACGATACCGGCGAACGTATCCCCCTCACGCTGGCCGACGCCAATCCCGAGGCCGGCACCATCACCATTGTCGTGCAGGCCATAGGCAAGACGACCAGGCTGCTGAACATGCTCGAGGCGGGCGACTCTATCCTCGATGTCGTCGGTCCGCTTGGGAAGCCGTCCGAGATTGACAACTTCGGCACAGCCGTGGTCGTCAGCGGCAGCGTCGGTAGCGCGATGGCCTATCCCACAGCCCGCGAACTCAAGCGGGCGGGGAACAAGGTCATCTCCATCGTCGGTGCACGCAGCAAAGACCTGCTGGTCCTGGAAGACGACGTCCGCCAAGTCAGCGACGAGACTTACATACTTACGGACGACGGCACCGCCGGCGAGAAAGGCCTGGTCACCAAGAAGCTCGAGGAATTGGTCGAAGCCGACAAGGTGGACTACGTGCTGGCCTGCGGTCCAGTTCCCATGATGCGAGCCGTTGCCAATATGACCGCACCCAAGAAAATCAAGACCGTTGTCAGCCTCAACTCCATCATGGTGGACGGCACGGGCATGTGCGGCGGCTGCCGCGTGTTGGTGAACAACCGCAGCCAGTTTGCGTGTGTGGATGGGCCTGAGTTCGATGCCAGCCAGGTAAACTTCGATGTGCTCACGCAGCGAAACAACATGTATCGCGAGCAGGAAAAGAAGAGCATCGAGTTATTGCAGGCCAGTCTGGAAGCCGAGTTGACCAAGCTTCGTGAAAGCAATCGGCGGCACGCCTGTGCGCTGGAAGTCACCTTGGGGGAGGTCGCCCAATGACAGACAAGCCCGTAAGCCACAATCCACTACCCAACAAGGAACGCGCTAAGTTGCCTCGCCAGCGTGTGCCGGAGCAGGAGCCCAAAATCCGTGCCCACAATTTCCAGGAAGTGAACTTGGGTTTCCCGCCCGAGATGGCGCGCCGGGAGTCGCTGCGTTGCATTGAGTGTCCTAAGCCGGGTTGCATCGAGAAATGCCCCGTGTCGGTGAACGTTCGCGCTGTGATCGATCTCATACTCGCCGATAATTACCTGGGCGCCGCTTCGAAGGTGCGCGAAGACAATGCACTGCCCGCCATCACCGGCCGCGTATGTCCCGTGGAAGACCAGTGCGAGTCAGGGTGCGTTCTGGGCAAGAAAGGCGAGCCGGTCGGAATCGCTTACTTGGAGCGCTTCGTTGCCGATTGGGAGCGCGAGACTGGTCAGTTCGGCTCGCCCGTTGCAGCTCCGGCGACCGGCAGAAAGGTCGCTCTTATTGGCAGTGGCCCTGCCAGCTTGGCCTGTGCCGGTGACCTCATCCAAATGGGACACCAAGTTCATGTCTTCGAAGCGCTGCACGAACTGGGCGGAGTACTGGTGTACGGTATCCCCGAATTCCGCCTGCCAAAAGAAATTGTTCACCACGAGATCAACGTGCTGCGACGCCGCGGTGTGGTCTTTGAAACCAATGTGGTCGTGGGCAAAACAGTGACCATCGACGAACTCATGCACGAAGAGTGCTTCGATGCGGTTTTCATAGCAACCGGCGCCGGACTGCCACGCTTTCTCAACGTTTGCGGCGAGCATTTCAGTGGCGTCTACTCGGCCAACGAGTTCCTTACCCGCGTAAACCTGATGCGCGCCTATCGTTTCCCCGAATTCGACGAGCCCCTGTATCCGTGCAAAGATTGCGACGTCATCGTCGTAGGCGGCGGGAACACTGCCATGGACGCGGTGCGCAGCGCACTGCGCTTGGGCGCGAAGAGCGCTAGCATTTACTACCGCCGCACCGAGAAAGAGATGCCTGCCCGCGTGGAAGAAGTGCATCACGCCAAGGATGAAGGCGTTCACTTCAAGATGCTGGTGAATCCGGTCGAGTTCTTGGGCGACGAGAAAGGAAACTTGACGGCCGTAAAGTGCATTCGCCAGGAACTGGGCGAGCCGGACGACTCCGGACGCCGCAGCCCGGTACCAATCAAAGGCTCGGAATTTGTCGCCCCCTGCCAGGTGGCGATTATTGCCGCCGGCACCTCGGCGAATCCTCTGATCCAATCAACGACTCCAGGACTGACGACCACCAAACACGGCTACATCTCGGCCAATGAGGAGACGTTGGCGACGTCGAAGCCCGGCGTGTTCGCCGGTGGCGATATTGTGACGGGCGGCGCGACCGTGATCTTGGCTATGGGCGCCGGCCGCAAAGCCGCAAAATCGATTAACGAGTATTTGAAGAGCTCGCATGGCGTTGGGGTCCAAGCGGAAAAGGCTGTGATTAACTAGCGGCAATGTTTCGTGCTAGGCACGACTCAGTCGTGCCAACGAGGTCTTTATTTCGATCTGCCGCACAGCTCGGGTTTTCCCGAGTGTTGCTCCCCCATCGCCTTGCACCAGAAAGGGCGAGACAGAAGACGCGCCACAATGGGTGGGAGCCCGAATTCAGGCGGGCAAAAGAAAGTCGTTGGAATTGGAGGCTTTTAGCCCTGGCTCTGGCGCTGCAAGAAAAAGCGCACAATGTAGTGTGATGTTTATCCTAGCCAGATGGGCAATCATGCGGTATGAGTGTGCCAGACGCGGTATAATGCATCTTACCGTTTACCAGTCAAAACGCATCTCCACCTTCCTTATTGCGTGTGAGCGCAGTGACAACCCCCGGAGGCAACCATGCCACACCCAATCAGATTTGCCCCCACACCCGATATTGGTTCTCTTGAATTGACCGAAGAAATCATACGAAGGCGGGCATACGAATTGTTCGAGCTGCGTGGCTGGCACCACGGACACGACGTTGAGGATTGGCTTGAAGCAGAAGCGGAAGTGTTAGGAAAGAAACCTGCTGCCGGTAGCTATGAAAACAAAGATCGGTCGAAAGTCGCCTCGGCCGCCTGATCCCAAGAGAACCACCATCGGGTCCCAGAATTTAGCACCAGAGATAAGTAGGGTCTAGCTTTTTGTTTATACCCACAGCCCTGCCGAACCACCCACCCACTCCAGATCACGGTTGTGGTCCACTCCCATCATCATCCCGCGGCCCATCCGGATCAGCGGTAGCACCGCCGTAAGTTGCCCCTCATCCGGCCAGACGTACATGATTCGCACTTCCATCTGCGTTTTGCCATGCGGGGTGTCGATCACTGGCTCGAAGCGCATGCGCTCCTGAATGATGTAATTGTGGCGCTCGCCGGCAGCAATGGCTTCTATATCAGCCTCGGTGGGTGCGAACTTGATTCCGGTGCCGGCGAAAGAGAACAGTGGCTTCAGGATGTAATTCTCATTGTCGTCAGGAATTGTCGGGTTCTCATCCAGAAACCGCGTATCCGGTACGCACGGATGGCTGAGGTACGGAATCGAGAACTTGCTGATGCGGAAATACCAGTTGGGATGGCCCGCCCACTCCAGGTCGAGCGGCTCGCGAATGTCGAACGGTAGCTTAATGCCCTTGCGCTCGAGTTCATCCACGATGGTGCGGTTGTAGATGCGCTTAACCTCAACCTCGCTGCCATTCTTCGGGTAGTACAGCTTTTTGCCGCGCTTCCTCAGCGAGAGCACATCGACGATTGCGATCCCCAGCTCTTTTTGTGTGACCAGAAAATCCGGCAGCGTCTTCTGGTTCTGTGGATCGATTTCCATCAGGATGACCTGCTCGGGATCATGTGCGCCAACAATCAGCTCTCGCATGAGCTGGCGATAAGAGTCGTGGTTGAACCCCCCGAGGTAGATGCCCAGCCCCTGGTGAAGCCCGTAGTGCTCGATGTAATGCTGCGCCGACAGCGGCTGATAGCCGTACAGAGTAGGGAAGGCTTGCAACTCGACCAGTTTGGGATCGAGTCCGCCCTTGGCATTGCGGACTACACCGAAATCCACCGAAACAAACATGGGTCGCGGCGATTGGTTGGCGACGTTGTACTCTGGCGGCACAGTCTTGTCGGAGACCCGCAGGTACTTGGGATTGGTCAGCAACTGCATGACCAGCTCATGGCCGTACCGCGCCATCCGGTCGAGCAGTTCTTTGGGCAGGAAGCACGGCGTTTCCGAGACGCGAAACTGAATCGGCGTACCGCAGGCCTTCGCCAGCGAGTCTAGAAAATCTCGGTACTTTTCCGGAGTAAAGTTGCGGTTGAACTCCTCGCGCAGTGCGGGGATCATCTTATGCCTTGATCAGAAAACTGCCTTTCTCCATGATTTGCTGGCCGTCCACCCAGATATCGAACCGCGTGCCGACCACGTCAATGTGCGTGCTGGAGTACCATTTTGCACCCGTGTGATGTCCGTAGGGATTGCCGAAGGCGATGTGCAGGCCAGGGAACTTTTCGTCCTGCAGAATGTTGCCAGAAATGCGCTTCAGCTCCAGATTCGTTCCGATGGCAAACTCGCCCACCAGGTCGCTGTTCTCATCCGTGTGCGTATACGCCCAGAACTCCTGCTCCAGCACCTTGTTCTCGCTGAAGATCTCGGTGATACGGTTGCCCTTCATGTGAATCGTCAGCGGCTGATGCTGCAGGTTGGGATACTTCTCGCACAAGTAATCGCCCACCACTCCATCGACTACGTAGGTACCGTTCACTTCCCCTGGCGTGGTGAAAATCTCGCCGCCCGGGAGATTGCCCCATTTCTCAGGGCTGATGATGCCGCTGGTCTTGATCCATTTGTAGTTCGCATTTAGGTCTGCAGTGAGATCGCTGCCCGCCGGATTCTTCGCGCGCACCTGCTTTGCCTTGGTCACAATGTCCATGACCTTCTTGCTCAGTGCATCCACCCGATTGAAATCGGCGCGCATGCCTTCCAGCATGATCTCGTGGCTGATGTTGACCATGTGCGCGTGACGCATCTGCCGCCGGTTCACTATGTCGGTCATCTGCATGCGCGACTTCAGCTCGTTCTCCTGCACGCGCACGGCAAAAATGCTGACCTGGCTCGATTCCATGTCATCCGCGATTTCCTTCGGTAACCCGGTGAGCGGACGCTCAGCGACCTCCTCCAGCACGAATGTCTTGAAGGGCGCTCCAACTTTGACCAGTTCTTTGGTGAGGCTGGCTGCAATTTCACGGCAGGCATTGTCGGTTATTACCGTAACTTTGTCGCTGGAGCGAATGCGCAGGCAGGTATTCACCGCGTTGCGAGCGCCGGGTGAAAGCTCGGGATCGAACGGCAATGTGGTCAGATCAGTTAGCAATGGTGGCGTCAATGAACCTCCCTTTCCAAATTCATGAGCAGAATCTTTACTGTCGCGCGGGCTCGTTTTCGAAAATCCCAACCCGCGTTTCTTCCACGATGTAATCCACAACTTTTTTCAGGTCACCGGTCTCGCGGTAAACCTTAAGCTGGCGATCGGCGCCGGTACCGAGCTTGAGCATTTCGTGGATGTACTCGATTTCATCGCGTGAGCCCAGTTCATCCACCACATCATCGATGAGGTGGAGGTACTCATACATCAGCTTGGTCAGCGGTACCTCCTCTTCCTTGCCGAAATCGATCAGCTTGCCTTCGAGGCCGTAGCGTGAGGCACGAAACTTGTTTTCGCTGATCAGCGCCCGCCCATAGATGCGGTAGCTCTTGTTCGATGCATGAAGCTTCCACAGCATCGCCGCAGTAGCCTGAATCAATGCCGTAATGGCAAGCGTCTCGTCGAGCCGCATGGGAATGTCGCAGACACGGATTTCGATCGTCTCGAAGAATGGATGCGGCCGGATGTCCCACCAAATCTTCTTCCCGTTATCGATGCAGTTGGTCTTAACCAGCAGGTTGACGAAAGTTTCATAATCCGCCCAGTTGGCGAACACGTCAGGAATACCGGTACGCGGAAAGCGCTCGAAGACTTTACTGCGGTAAGACTTGAAGCCGGTTTGCATCCCCAGCCAGAACGGCGAATTCGACGACAGCGCCAGAATGTGCGGCAAGAAGTACCGCATCGAATTCATGATGTGGATGGCCGTGTTCCGGTCTTCAATCCCGATATGCACATGCAGGCCAAACACAAGGTTGGCGCGCGCAATCAGCTGCATGTCTTCCACCACTTGCTTGTAGCGTTCGTCGGGATAAATTTCCTGCGTCTTCCAGTCGGCAAAAGGATGCGTGCTCGCTGAGCCCAGCAGCAGCCCGTTTTCTGCCGCCAAGCTGATCATCTCGCGCCGCAGGTTCCGCATGTCCTCGCGCGCTTCCTTGATGTCGCGGCAGACTTTCGACCCGACCTCAACCACCGCCTGATGCATCTCAGGCTTCACCTTTTCAGCGATTTTGCGCTTCGCCTTGGGCAGGATTTCCGTCTGGATGTGCGACCGTAGATCGCGAGTTTCCGGATCGATTGTCTGGTACTCCTCTTCGATCCCGATGCTGAGGCTGGGCCGCTTCATCGTGCTTTAACCTTTCGCGGCGGTAGCCGGAACTTGCACTTCTACCCGGGTGCCGGAAGAAGGCTCACCGGCGAGGAAGGTGCTCCAACGATACTCGGAAATCTTGCCGGTGTGCTCCTTGGCTTTGCGAACCGCCAGCTCGGCGACGGCGTCCACAATCCAGTGGAAATTCTCCTCGCCCACGGAGTGAATGTCAGCGTCAGGTGCTGGGTTCATGAAGTCGATCGCGTACGGAATGTCGTCCTCGCAGGCGAACTCGACAGTGTTCAGCTCGTAGCCGAGCGCCTTGCACAAGGTGATCGCGTCCCGCTCCACCTGAGCTAGCAATTTGGGATCAACCGGCGGCCCGTTCTTCACATAACGCTCATGAAAAGGCGCCGACGGATCGTACTGCATCATATGCACCTTCTCTTGCCCCACCACATAACACCTAAAGTATTCCTTGAACTTTACGCCTCGCTGCAGGGTCATGCACAAATCCCGGCTTTGGTCGTAGGCGTGGAAGAATTCTTCGGGGTTGTTGACCTTGTACACGTCCTTCCATCCGCCACCGTCAAAGGGTTTGAGAAACGCCGGGAACCCTACGTAGCTGAAGATGCTTTCCCAGGGCATCGGAAACTGCAAGTTGCGCATCGAGCGGTCGGTCGTGCCTACTGGATGCTGCTTGTGCGGCAGTAAAACGGTGCGCGGGATCGCAACTCCCAACTTTGCACCTAAAGCGAAGTTAAAGAACTTGTCGTCAGCGCTCCACCAGAATGGATTGTTGATTACGGTCGTACCTGACAGCACCGCGTTTTTCAGGTATCCCCGATAGAAGGGAATATCGTGCGAGATGCGGTCCACGATGACTTGGTATGGCGAGGGCTCGGCCATGCGGACCTCGCCCACCTGCGCCAGTTCAGCCTGAATGCCCGGCTCGTTCATGTAGTTGATCTTGTCCACCAGGGCTGGCGGGAAGGTGGTCTCCATACCAAAAATGACGCCAATTTTCTTCACGACTTTTTCTCCCCCGAAGCGGAGCAGCGTCGCTGGTGACCGCTCATGCTTCACAAACGCTGTGGAATTGCCCTGAAGGCACGCCGGGCCGCGCTCGATCAATATCCTTCATTTTATGGGATAGGCAGAGGATTTGCCACGCCGAATAACCCCCGTCTGGGAAAACCTCGATCGTGCTGATTGGACCGCAAGGACGGTCGGTTTGCGACAACAATTAAGTTAGGGCAGGACCTTGATCGTGCCGAATCAGACTTTTTGCTTGTGTTTCTGCCGCTTCTTCACAAATACACCCTCGCCATCGGCCGCCACCACGGCCAATCGTGATAACTGCGGTCGCCCCACACATACAACTCATGCCGGATCCCTCGCGCCCTCAAGATCGCGGCAAACTGCTCGTTGCGTTCCCAGCACATGTCCCACTCGCCGGTCGCGAGCACGGTACGGATGTGGTTGTACTTCCATCCGTCGGTGCAGTTAGCCAGGTAATCCGGCGGGTTGTTGAAGTACACGTCGTCGCTATACCAGCCGTCCATTAAGCTCTTGATATCGAACGACCCGCCCATGCAGATACACGCATTCACCATCTCTGGATGCCGGAAGGCGAAATTGACGGCGTGATAGGCGCCGAAGCTGCAGCCAGTCACCGCCACATAGGGCGTCCAGTTCCTGTTCCACATCAGCGGAATGACGTCATTGATGATGTAGCGCTCATACTGCATTTGTCGCTGCACGCGCCAGTAGGGATGCGCCCACTTGTTGTACCAGCTCTCACTATCCACGCTGTCCACGCAATAAATCTGTACCTCGCCGCTGTCGAGCTTGTCGGCCACAGCGTCCACCATCTTGTTATCTTCGTACTCGTAAAAGCGCCCTTGCGAGGTCGGAAATACGAGAACCTTTCGCCCCCCCCAGCCGAATGCGAGCAGTGACATTTCCCGCTGAAGGTCTTTCGACCACCACTTGTGAAATTCGCGATGCACGATGAGGCGCTCCTCGCTTAAAAATTTGCTGGAACGAGAACCGACTTGCTAATCTAAGGAACCACTTCGCATCACTGGCAGGACGGAAGCTGCGGTCCGTATTTCTGCGGCGAGTGGAAGCTCCATATTACAAGAATGTCCACTGAACGGTTCCTGAGCCGTGATGCTTCGCTCCCAATTGCAGAAATGAGACCGCGCCGCCGCACCAGCAGCCTGCAGTCGCGCCTGTACAAGCACGAACAGTTTGTGTCTGCCCTGAGTGACGAGAAGCACGACTTCATGGTCTATGTGCCGCAGGCCTTTCTGGACGAGCCAAACCGCTTTTTCCCAGTCCTCTTCCTGCACGATGGCCAGAACCTGTTCGACCCTCAGACTTCCTTCATCAAGGGCAATTACTGGCGTATGGGCGAAACAGCCGATGCCCTGATTGCCTGCGGAGAAATCGAGCCGCTGGTGATTGTCGGGATCTACAACAACGGTGAGAAACGCGTCGACGAGTACACGCCTGTGGAAGACAAGCGCCTCGGCGGTGGAAAGGCCGACGCCTACGGGCAAATGGTTGTAGAGGAGCTGCGGCCCTTCGTCGCCCGCCAATACCGCACGCTAGCAGGCCCCGAGAATTGTGGCCTGGGCGGTTCATCGCTGGGAGGGCTGGTGACGATCTATCTCGGCATGCGCTATCCCGAGGTGTTTGGAAAATTGGCCGTACTGTCGCCCTCTGTGTGGTGGCGAGACCGGGTGATTCTTCGATTCGTCGAGCAGCTTCGCCAGAAAACCGGCCAGCGAATCTGGCTCGACATCGGAACCAAAGAAGGGAAGCGCGCCTTGCCCGATGCCCGCGCCCTGAAGCGCCTTCTGGTGAAAAAAGGCTGGCGACTGGGCAAAGACCTTGAGTACCGAGAAATCGACGGTGCCCAACACAATGAGAACGCTTGGGCCGAGCGCGTCGGCCCCTTGCTGAAATTTCTTTTCCCACACCGGGCGTAACAAAGTTCAGATTTTGAAGGGGCAAGCTTCAGCCGTGCTGTATGGGCTTTCTTTTGTTGTCATCCCCAGCGGCCTCAGCCCCGAGGGGTCTGCTTTAAAAGCCACTGGCGACAGCAACCCCCCCCGTGCTCGTGACCTGCATGACCGCTTTCCTGCGGTTGGTGGCGTAATAGGCGCGTTATCGAAGTAAATTAGCCGATGCGACAGTCCTCGATCTTGCCGCAGGCGTCACCCTCTTCTCGTGGCGGCTTAGGGCTACGCCTGTTGGCACGATGTGCACAACGGAATACTCAATCAATCGACTTGTTCATGGCATGTCGGAGCAAGATGTCACCCGACTGATGGGTGTACCGGATTCAGTCGGCCCCTGCGGAAGTATCGGTGGCAAACCGAACGGATTTGTTCGTGAATACCTTTACAGCAGCTGAGACCTCTCAATGCAGGTTCCCGAGTAACGTGGGCTGTGTGTTTTTGATGAATATGGAAAAGCCATAAACACGTAACGGTACGTTTCGCCATAGCCGGTCGCCTCATCCACGCGCTCTTCGCCAATCCACCCAGTCGACGCGAATCCCTCTTGAGGTACTTCTCTTTAGGTGCTGACACCAATAACTGATAGCTGACAGCCTCGAGATAAAGGCCCCCGCGCCTCCGTTCACTCATCACATCCTCCGGTGACGCACACTCTCGCCAATCCACTCCTAATTCGGCAAACTCATCACGGGAGACTACGCTTGGCATCACTCATCACCGCAATCGAACCGGCCGTCGCAAATCGCATTCGCTCGCTCGAGCGACTCATCGGCAATACCCCTCTTCTCGCCATCGATTTCGAACTTCGGGGCCGCCATCGCACCATTTACGCGAAGAGTGAGCACCTGAACCTTACCGGCAGCATCAAGGACCGCATGGCGCTCCACATACTGCGCCGCGCTTATGCTGAAGGACACCTCCATCCGGGCGACACCATCGCCGAAGCCACCAGTGGCAACACCGGCATTGCATTCGCCGCGCTCGGCCGGGCGCTGGGGCATTCCGTCGTGATCTTCATGCCCAACTGGATGAGCCGCGAACGCATGGACCTCATCCACAGCCTCGGCGCGCGCATCGTGCCGGTGACCAAGCAGCATGGAGGCTTCCTCGGCAGCATCCGCATGTCGGAGGAAATGGCCGAAAGGCAGCCGCGTGTTTTCTTACCGCGACAGTTCTCGAACTCCGCCAACATCGAGGCCCATGCACAAACCACGGGACCTGAACTTTATCTCCAACTCAAGTCAGAAGGATTGACGGCCGATGCTTTCGTGGCTGGTGTCGGCACCGGTGGCACAGTGATGGGCATTGGCAAGTACCTGAAGCAATGCAATCCGCTGACTCGCGTCTATCCCATGGAGCCCTCCGAGTCGCCAACCCTATCCACCGGCTGCAAAGTCGGGCGGCACCGTATCCAGGGCATCTCCGACGAATTTGTCCCCGCAATCCTTCGTCTCGGCGATCTCGAGCCAGTGGTGGACGTCCACGATGGCGACTCCATCCTCCTGGCGCAGAAGCTGGCGAGCGAACTGGGACTCGGAGTAGGCATCAGTTCAGGCGCGAACTTCCTGGCTGCGGTAAAGGTGCAAAATGAGCTAGGAAGCGATGCAGTCGTGGCCACCGTCTTGGCCGATGACAACAAGAAATACCTCAGCACCGACCTGCTACGCGATGAGCCTGTCAGGTCGCATTACCTCAGCCCGGAGATCACGCTCAAGGAATTCCGCACCACCCGCCGCGTTTGCAACCTCTGCAGCGACCTGGCGGAATGCGCGGAAAAACTCCTGGTGCACCATGAAGGGTAGCCCCAAATGTGGCTACACCATGCTGGCCCGACGGCTCGGGCCAAATAATGGGCAAAATGATGATCGAGGTGCGCACCGGCGATATCTGGGGCTTCCCTGCGCTTGCCGAGAGCCCTTATCCCATCCACGCAACCAAATCCGATCCGCACCGGTCGCGCCCTGTATCTGGGCAGGTTCGTGCTGAGCGACTCTGTTCGCTGACCAGCAAGTAGCCTGGGGTTTACCTCGCCGCCGAAACGGTCTACAGTGCCAGCAAACAATTTGCTCGGCCCCAGAGGATCTGCCGTTTCCATAGTGCCGAGCTGCGAGGTCCCATGAGATTTGACTGGATGATTAAGCTTTTACTCGTCGCAATCGTGATCTTGCTCGCCATAGTGGTATTCCGCCTCGTTGCGCAGCCTCCGTCGGTCCTGGCGCAAGGTGGCTCGCCATACCCGTACTGGATTGAGCAGGGCACGGTCTCCCTGCGCAAGCCCGACGGCAATACCACCTGGGGCAAGGTAGTCGTTGATATGCGAACTGGGGATGTCTGGGGCTTCCCCATGAAGGCGCAGAACACGCCTTATCCGGTATACGGCCCCAGCGACAACCCCAAGGTGTCACATCCCATGTACCTGGGCCGCATGGCCTTTGATGAAGCCGTTCGGCACTAGCCCAGCATTCGCAACCCCGAGTGGACCCCCGGGTTGAATTTGAGGGAATCATGAAGCTTCTACGAACCGCAGTCTCGACGTCATGGCTACTGCTCCTCATCGTGTTTCTGCCGACCCTGGCCTCGGCACTCACGCCACCCAGCTCTAACAGCCTCGATGTCAAGGTAGACGGCAGCAAGCGCTGGGTCGACTCCGGCATGGACGTTACCGCTGGCGACAAGCTGCACATTACGGCGACCGGCACCGTGGATTTCAGCGATAAGCCAGGTGTCACTCCCGCAGGCGCTTCGCGCGACTGGAAGGATGCGCTGCGCGACCTCAGCGTCCCCAGCGCAGGTCGCGGCGCCCTCGTCGGCCAGGTCGGTAACGATCGCGCCGCCACTCCGTTCTCCATCGGGGCCAACGGCACCATCACCGTGCTAGCCACCGGTCGCCTGTATCTCGGTGTCAATCAGGACTCCTACTTCAAGGCCACCGGAACCTACAACGTTCACGTCGACCGTACGCCTGCGCCCAAGTCCGCGGCCAACACAACTAATTACAATTTTCAGCCGCTGTTTCAGACCTTACAGACCGATCTGCCCTACCGCGTCACCGACCAGCCCACGCCCGGAGGCAATCAGGGAGACCTGGTCAACTTCGTTCTCCTGGGCAGCCAGAAGCAGGTAACCGATGCCTTCAAGGCAGCCGGTTGGATCCTTCCCGACAAGACGGACCAGCAGGCGGTGGTCAGCGCTATCATAGCTACCTTGAACAAAGAAGCCTATGTAACCGTTCCCATGAGCACCTTGTATCTCTTCGGCCGCGGACAGGACTACGGTTACGCCCGCGCCGAGGCCGTCAAGGTCATCGGTGAGCGCGACCACTTCCGCATCTGGCAGACGCCCTTCAAGGGCCCTAATGGTGAGGCTCTCTGGGCTGGCGCGGGCACGCACGACGTCGGTATCGAAAGAGACCAGCGCAAGGAGAACGCTATCACTCACAAAATCGACGCCAACGTTGACGGTGAGCGCGACTTCATCGCTGAAACCTTGGAGCAGGTCGGCGCGGTCCAGGCCAAGGCCTATCTCGACCGTCCCAAGCAGGTGAAGGAAACGAAGACCGCGACCGGCGGCGAGATCAAGTCCGACGGCCGCACCTTGATAATTGTGCTGAAGTAAGAACACAGCCGAGCTTTATTTCGGCGTCGCGCGGTTTTTCGACTAACATCAGCCGGCTTAGTTGGCGTGGCACGACAACAATGAGTCACGCCACGACTTCAGTCGTGCCGATGAGCGCTGTTTTTGGTTTTGCGCGCGGACTTCAGTCCGCACGCCAGATGCAGAATCTGGCTTCCAGAGAAACCGCGTACTAAGTGCCGGTAGAGGCCCACAACTGACCACTGCCAACCGACAACTGATGTCTAGAATGTGGGCAACGCCGACCCCGCCTCTCCGAACTTGTACGACCCCAGCATCTTCAGATAATTACCGCGCAGGAACGCCGTCGGGTTCTCGATGTTCACTAGGCTCATGCTACCGCGCATCTGCGCGATGGACTGATACTCGTGATCTTCCATCCAACGCTCAATGCCCGCCAGCACCACGCCGATGTGCTCGATGCCGTATTTCAACAGCGCCGACGTGAGCATCGCCACATGCGCCCCCGCCATCATCGACTTCAGAACGTCGGTAGCATCATGAACTCCGCCGGTGATCGCGATGTACGTCTCCACCTGGTGATACAGAATCGCCGCCCAATGCAATCTCAACCGCAGTTCATGGGGACTGCTCAGCACCAGGTTCGGAACGACTTCCATCTCTTCCAGATCGAAATCCGGCTGATAGAAGCGATTGAAAATCACGATTCCATCTGCTCCTGCCTCCGAGAGCTTCTTGGCAAAGTTCGCCATCGACGTGAAGTACGGTCCTAGCTTCACCGAGATCGGAATCTTCACCGCCTTGCGCACCGCCCGCACCAGTTCGCAATAGCCGTACTCCAGCTGTTCTGACGTAATCGACGGATCGGTCGGAACATTGAAAATGTTCAGCTCCAGGGCATCCGCGCCCGCCTCTTCTATGTACTCCGCATACCGCGTCCAGCCGCCACGTGAATTCCCGTTTAAACTTGCGATGACCGGCACGTCGACAGCCTTCTTTGCCTTGTGCAACAGATCAAGATACCGCTCCGGCCCAATCTGGTACTTCGGCAGGTCCGGCAAGTACGTCGTCGACTCGGCGTAACTGTTCGCGCCATACTCCATAGCGGCGTCGAGATTCTCAGCCTCGGCCTCGATCTGCTCCTCAAACAGCGAGTACATTACGATTGCTGACGCTCCCGCATCGCGCAGCCGTTCGAAATTCTCCGGCTTCTCCGTAAGCGGTGAGGCCGACACCACAACCGGATTCTTCAGCTTCAGCCCCAGATAATTTGTCGACAGATCGATCATATGTTCCTCCCCTGGCTACTTCTCGAAGCTCATACTCGCCATGTGCTGGTACAGCTTCCAGCGCTCGTTCACGTTCTCCTGCGCCTCGTGGAGCAGCTTCTTGGCCTCCTCGGGATCGCTATTGACCAGCATCGTGTACCGCGTTTCGTTGTAGATGTACTTCTCCAGCGGAATCGTCGGCGCACGCGAATCCAGTTGGAACGGATTCTTGCCTTCCTTCGCCAGCGCCGGGTTATAACGGAACAGCGGCCAGTGTCCTGAAAGCACCGCATTCTTCTGCTGCTCGAGGCCGTACACCATGTCGTAGCCATGCGCGATGCAGTGACTGTAGGCGATGATCAGCGACGGCCCGTCGTGCGCTTCGGCTTCCGCGAAGGCCTTCATGGTCTGATTGTCATTTCCCCCCATTGCGACGTGCGCTACATAGGCATGGCCATAATTGATGGCCATCATCGCAATGTCCTTCTTCGAGGTGCGCTTGCCACCGGCGGCAAACTTCGCCACCGCGCCGATCGGCGTCGCCTTCGACATTTGCCCGCCCGTGTTTGAGTACACCTCAGTGTCGAGCAGCAGAATGTTCACCCTCGCATCCGATGCCAGCACGTGATCCAGACCGCCATATCCAATGTCATAGCCCCATCCATCACCGCCGATGATCCACACGCTCTTGCGCACCAGTTCGTCGGCTACGGCAAGGAGATCTTTTGCGGCCGCAGATTTGTCGTTTGCCAGCTTTTCTTTCAGCGCCTTCACCCGCTCGCGCTGTGCGAAAATCCCCGGTTCGGTCGACTGGTCAGCGCTGAGAATCTCGACCGCCAGCTGCTCTCCGATGACCGATGCCATGCGTTCTACCAGACCTTCGGCGTATTCCTTCTGCTTATCAATCGCAAGCCGCATGCCCATGCCAAACTCAGCATTGTCTTCGAACAGCGAGTTCGACCACGCCGGCCCGCGACCATCGCGGTTCTTGCTATAGGGCGTGGTTGGCAGATTGCCGCCGTAAATCGACGAGCAACCCGTGGCGTTGGCGATGATCGCGCGGTCGCCGAACATCTGTGTCATCAGCTTGATGTAAGGAGTCTCACCACAGCCGGCGCACGCACCCGAGAACTCAAACAGCGGCTCGAGCAGCTGCGCGTCTTTTACCTGCGTGTGCGAAATCTTGTCCCGGTCAATTTCCGGAATCGACAGGAAGTACTTCCAGTACTCGTTGTACTTTTCGCGCAACGGCGGCTGCGCCTCCATGTTGATCGCGCGATGCTTGGCCTCGCTCTTGCTCTTCGCCGGACACACCGCTACGCACAGACCACAACCGGTACAATCCTCAGGACCCACTTGTAGCGTGTATTTCAGCTCCGAAAATTCCTTCCACTTCGGCGGCGCCGTCTGGAAGCCGTCCGGCGCGTGATTGATCGCTTTCGGATCGTAAATCTTCGCCCGAATCACGGCATGCGGGCACACCAACACGCACTTTCCGCACTGGATGCAAAGCTGCTCGTCCCAAACCGGAATTTCCAGCGCGATATTGCGCTTCTCCCACTGCGTGGTAGCTGTGGGGAACGTGCCATCTACCGGCATCGCACTGACTGGAACCAGGTCGCCTTCCCCCGCCATCATTGGCCCTTCGACCAAGCGCACAAACTCGGGCGCTTCCGCCGGAACCACTGGCCGCACTTCAAATCGCGAGGTGATCGCCTCCGGCACCGTCACTTCGTACAGGTGTTCCAGGGCAGAATCTACCGCCGCGAAGTTCTTGCGCACCACTGACTCGCCCCGTTTGCCATAGGTCTTCTCGATCGAGTGTTTAATGGAGGCGATCGCCTCTTCGCGCGGCAGCACCCCGCTGATCGCGAAGAAGCATGTCTGCATCACGGTGTTGATGCGCCCGCCCATGCCGGCCGCGCGCGCTACCTCCACTGCGTCAATCAGGTAGAACTTCAGCTTCTTTTCCACTATGGTTCGTTGCGCCGAGCGCGGTAGGTTGTCCCAGACTTCGTTGGGCCCGAAGGGGCTGTTCAGGAGGAAAACAGCCCCTGGCACAGCTGCCTGAAGAACGTTGAGGCGCTCCATGAAGCTGAACTGGTGACAGCCGATGAAATTGGCTTTCGAAATCAAGTATGTCGAGCGAATCGGCTTCTTGCTGAAGCGGAGATGCGAAATCGTCACCGCGCCCGACTTCTTCGAGTCGTACACGAAATATCCCTGCACGTGCAGGTCAGTCTCTTCGCCAATGATCTTGATGGTGTTCTTGTTCGCGCCTACCGTGCCGTCCGCGCCCAGGCCGTAGAACATAGCGCGCACCGTTTCAGCATCTTCGGTTGAGAACTGGGGATCATAGTTGAGGCTGGTATGGGTTACGTCGTCCTTGATGCCGACTGTGAAATGGTTCTGCGGCGCTGGCTTTCGGAATTCGTCGAACACCGCCATCACCATTGCCGGCGTGAATTCCTTCGACGAAAGTCCATAACGGCCGCCAATCACTTTAGGGAAGCTCGCCATCGGCAGCTTGCCGGTGGCAATGCCTTCGGTCAGCGCAGTGACAACGTCCAGGTACAGCGGCTCGCCAATTGCGCCTGGCTCCTTCGTGCGATCAAGCACCGCGATGCGCTTGACCGATGCGGGCAGTGCCTTCAGGAAGTGTTCCACCGAGAACGGTCGGAACAACCGCACCTTTAGCACGCCCACTTTCTTGCCTTGCGCGTTGAGGGCTTCCATCGTCTCGTGTGCCGTTTCAGCACCAGAACCCATGATGGCGATCACTTCTTCCGCATCCGGAGCGCCGACGTAATCGAACAGACGATACTGACGGCCAACCACACTGGCGAACTTGTCCATGACGTTTTGCACGATTGTCGGGCAGGCCAGGTAGTAGGGATTCACCGTCTCACGTCCCTGGAAGTACACATCGGGATTCTGCGCCGAGCCGCGCAGCACGGGATGATCGGGCGATAGCGCTCGCTCACGGTGCGCCCGCACCATGTCGTCGCCGATCATGGTGCGCATATCGTCGAGCGAAAGCTGCTCGATTTTGGCGACCTCGTGCGACGTGCGGAAGCCGTCAAAGAAATGCAGGAAGGGAATTCGCGCTTCCAGCGTCGCCGCATGTGCGATCAGCGCCAGGTCCATCGCTTCCTGCACCGAATTCGACGACAGCAGCGCGAAGCCGGTCTGTCGCGTAGCCATTGCGTCCTGGTGGTCACCGAAAATCGACAGCGCTTGCGCCGCCACGGCGCGCGCCGCAACGTGAATCACCGTGCTGGTCAGCTCTCCCGCGATCTTGTACATGTTGGGAATCATTAGCAGCAGGCCCTGCGACGAGGTGAACGTCGTCGCGAGTGCTCCCGCCTGCAGTGCCCCATGCAGCGCGCCGGCAGCACCGCCTTCGCTCTGCATCTCGATGACTCTGGGAACCGTGCCCCAGATGTTCTTCTCGCGGGCCGATGACCACGCATCGGATGACTCGCCCATCGGCGACGATGGAGTGATGGGGTAGATAGCCGCGATCTCGCTTACCCGATAGGCCACATATGCCACCGCCTCGTTGCCATCTAGGGTCACTTTCTCTCTCGACATCTTGCCTCCAGCTTCGTGCTCGCCCACAGGCGATGTTTGCGCTGAACCGGGGACGCAGTTCACGGGAGATGCATCCAGCGTAGCAGCGGACCTGGACTGGCTAACTTCAACATTCGGCATGACTTTGCTTTCCTGGATCAAGCTATGGTTGCGATCTCTTAAGTAGCTAGAAAATCGATACTTCACACGATAGCCGCCGCTGTTCCATGTATCTGTGACCCCCGACCGCACAGGTCTGTGACCGCCGTCACATACTTATGGTTGGAGAACTGGAAAGCCCTTTACCGCCAGGTGCCCCGTTCACGCGAAGCTTGAGGAGCTCCTTTTTGACTGTTAACTGCGCAGCAATTGCGTGCGAAATCCTGCCCTCGACATCAGAGCATTCGGCAAGCAACGTCACAGACCCCTGGCGCCAGGTTCCATAACATCGTTCCTCCGAGCCCAAAAGGCTGAGCTCCTGTTTCGATGAGATTCGCGAGAAATGCCCTGCCGGCGCTGACGTTCGTGTTCGCCCAATGCTTGGCTTCCATAACTCGGGCGCTACCGCCGGGCTCTGCATCACCAGCCACAAGACGGAGAATGCAGGAAGTAAGGCGGCTCCAGTGAAAATGCGCCGATTGCCACCAGGAAGAGGCGTAGAAGTTCAGTGTTGCTCGGCCGCTGCCTTCAGATGTTCCATAATCTGCGCGTAGAAATCGTCGATCCCGTTGAACATGATCTGAATTCCGATGCACACAAGGATGAAGGCTGAGAGACGAATCAGGATGCTGGTGCCAGTCGGTCCGAGTAGCCGCTCCAGTTCATCTGAGAAGCGATAGCAGAGATAGATGGTGACACCAATGAACGCAACCCCGATGATGGAAGCTGCCGCGGTGGTTAGAAACTGCCGGTGCGATTGAGCCTGCGCGTTGCTGCCCAGTGTGAGAGCTACCGCTATCGAGCCGGGCCCGACCGTCAGCGGCATCGTGAGGGGGTAAAAGGCCTGCGTCAAGATCTTCTCGCTGCTCGGATGGGGGTCCAGGTTGCGGTCAGAGACGTTGCTCTGCTGATTCAGAATGCGCCAGCCAGAGATCATCACCACCAGGCCTCCACCCAACTGCACTGCCGCGATACTGACGCCAAAAAAGTCCAGTACGTACGAGCCGACGAACAACGATGCGATCAACAGAACCATTCCGTTCACCGCAACCCGCATCGCCATAGTGCGCCGCACAGGCAAATCGTACCCATAGGTCATCGAAGCGAAAATCGGCGCCATTCCAAACGGGTTGACGATGGGAAGCAATGCTGCGTAAACCAGCAAAACGCTGCGAACAATCGGGTAGGAAGTACGAAGCAACATAGCGGAAATGATACCTGTAACTCAGGCGTTCATCGGTATCCAAATGTGAGTTGAAACTTCTTTGATTTCTGGGTTGAATGGTTAGACCAGCAAGAGCGAAACCACAGTTGTTACCAAGCGATGGCAATTCCTCCCCGCACCTTCGGCGCAATGCAGATGCGATTACGCGAGTCGCTGATTACCCGTGCGCTCGTGCTGCCTATTCAGGAGTTCATTCATATCCAGGGCATCAGCAGCGTGGTCCTGCTGGGTGCTGCGATGGTAGCTCTCATTTGGGCGAACTCTCCGTGGCAAGAGTCCTACCATCATGTGTGGGAAATGGAGTTACAGCTCTCCAGGATCCAACTGCCCGTGCACGCCTGGATCAACGACGCGCTTATGGCGATCTTCTTCTTCCTGGTGGGGATGGAGATTAAGCACGAAATCGTGCATGGGGAACTGGCCGATATCCGCAAGGCCGCGCTTCCAATTGTAGGTGCCCTTGGCGGAATGATCGTCCCTGCACTGTTGTACCTGGTGCTCAATCACGGTCGCCCCGGACAGAATGGCTGGGGAGTTCCCATGGCAACCGATATCGCTTTCTCCCTTGGCGTGCTGGGAATGGTGAAAGGCATCCCCTCAGAGCTCAAAGTATTTCTGCTTACACTCGCCATCACTGATGACATCGGAGCAATCATGGTGATCGCGTTTTTCTACACCGGTGCGATTCACGTGAAGGCGCTCTTTGTGGCGGCCCTGATCTTGGGAGTCATGTACGTTCTGCGTCGGTTGGGCGCCTACCGCTCGATTTCCTACATCATCCTGGGTGCCATCTTTTGGTTGGCAATCCTTCAATCGGGAATTCACGCTACTATCGCCGGAGTCGTTCTCGGCTTTCTCATTCCCACCACTCCTCGTCTCTCGCTCGAGGAGTTTCAGGACATCGGTGCCGATCTGATGAAACGCTTCCGAGCAGCCCAAAGCGAAGGAGATATGGCCGCTGCCTACCAGGTTTTGGGCTGCTTTGAACCGCTGCTTAGCGCGACCGAAGCGGAATCGGAACGATTTACCCGTAGATTGAATGACTGGGTCTCATTTGTCGTCCTTCCGCTGTTTGCGCTGGCGAATGCGGGAGTAACATTCAGCACGGGGGCCACTCGGGCCATGTTAACCAATCACATCGCTTGGGGTATTCTGCTGGGCCTGCTAATCGGCAAGCCCATGGGGATAGTAGGGTTCAGCCGATTAGCGGTGAAGCTTCGCATTGCCGCCCTGCCCAGCGGCGTGAACTGGTTGCAAATGAGCGGAGTCGGCATCCTCGCCGGCATCGGCTTCACGGTATCGATCTTTATCAGCTCGCTTGCCTTCGATACCCCGCTGCAATTGGCGGAAGGGAAAACCGCTGTGCTGGCGGCGTCTTTGATCGCGGGCTTGGCCGGTTATTTCGCCCTGCGGCACGAAGCGCGACGCGCGCCGGTTTTCGCGCCCGCCAAGGCAATCGAATAAGCGGTGGAAGCCGTTTGTGTGGTAGTGGGTGCCTTAGGGGAGATTTTATTTCCCGGCCGTTCTCAGGCTGATAAGCTAAGGGGCATAGGAAGCTTCGAATGCGTGTGACCCCGCGGATGGCAGCAGCCATCCGATGCGAGACATCTTTCAAAAGGAGCAAGTTTATGCGTTCTCAAATTGCGACAGTTTTGCTCGGAGCGTTACTCGTTCTGGGCCTCGCGGGATGTAGCAAGAAAGAGCAGGCCACGCAGACCCCGCCGGCATCGACCGGACAGGAAGCACAACAGGCCACAGCTCCAGCACAAACCCCTCCAGCACAGCCCCCAAGCGACGCGACCACGCCGGCGACGACTACACCGGCACAGGTCCCTGCTGCCGCTCCCGTAGCACAGGAGCAGGCACCACCTCCCCCTCCGCCCCCGCCGCCGATCGTCATCCCGGCCGGTACGAACATTACCGTTCGCATGGGTGAGACGCTTTCCTCGAAGAGTGCGCAGGACGGGCAGCCTTTCACTGGTACATTGGCCAACGGGATCGCGTCGAAAGGCAAGGTCGTGGTTCCGGCTGGTTCAGGAGTCAGTGGCGTCGTGTCAGAGGCCAAATCGGCAGGAAGGTTCAAGGGAGAAGCGATTCTCGCCATCCGGCTGACTTCAGTGAACATCAAGGGCGTTCCCCACAATGTGGCCACCGACGAGTATGTGGTTACGAAGAAGGGTAAGGGCAAGCGCTCAGCCGTCTTGATCGGCGGAGGAGCCGGCGCAGGCGCCCTTATCGGCGGTCTTGCCGGCGGCGGAAAGGGTGCTCTCATTGGCGGCCTCGTCGGCGCAGGCGCTGGGACTGCGGGCGCTGCATTCACCGGCAACAAGGAGCTTACGATCCCGGCGGAGTCGGCCGTCAGCTTTAAGACGACCTCAAAGATAACCATCGAGCCGAGAGCACCGGCGGCGGAGTAATCTAGGGCACTTTCCGAGCACCATTAGTCTAAAACCTGACGGGGAGCCCACCGGCTCCCCGACTGTCTTCGTGCGGCTATCTCCGGGCTAGAGTTTCTTGGCCGTTTCACGCTGCCGGCGCTTCTCAGCAACCCACTCCAGTTTGTTAACTTGCCGTCCACGAGCAACAGCGAGAGCATCAGCGGGAACGTCTTGCGTGATACACGAGGCCGCGCCGACGTACGACCCCTTACCCAGCGTGACGGGTGCCACTAGAGTCGTATCGCTTCCCACGAAGACACCGTCTTCAATCACGGTCTGATGTTTGTTGAAGCCGTCGTAGTTACAGGTGATCGTGCCGGCCCCCACGTTTACGCCGTCGCCGATAACAGCATCGCCGAGATACGTAAGATGGTTTGCTTTTGAGCGGCGTCCGAGTTTGGTCTTCTTTGTCTCTACAAAATTGCCCACCTGCGCGTCTTCGCCGATTTCGCTGCCCGGTCGCAAATGAGAATACGGGCCCAGCTGCGCGCCATTAGATATCACCGAATCCTCCATAATGCAGCCCGGGCGGATGAGCACGTTGTCTCCGATCTGGCAGTTTGTGATGATGGAAAAAGAACGGATGCGGCAGTCAGCGCCAATCTTGGTTTTACCGATGATCTGCACAAACGGCTCGATCACCGTATCGGTTCCGATTTCCACATCGGTATCGATGTCACAAGTCTCTGGACGGAAGATGGTGATGCCCGCCGCCATTAGTTCGTCAGCCTTGCGAGCACGCAACTTGGCATCCAGTTCAGCCAGTTCCATCCGAGTATTGATCCCGAGGACCTCGTTCGAATCTTGCGCACGTAGCGCCAGCACCTTTTTTCCGGCGTGACCGAGTAGAGCCGCCAAATCCGTCAGATAGAACTCCTTGGCCGAGTTGTCTGTCGTGAGTTTGTCAATATTGTCAAAGAGTGAACCTACGGCGAAAGCATAGATGCCGGAGTTGATCTCCCGCTGCTCGCCTTCGTTATCACGCAACGACTTCTGCTCGACGATGCGGTCGACTTCATCGGTCGGCTTTAAGTCACGGTATTTGCGGAAGACCCGGCCATAACCTGTTGGATCCTGCGGTTCAGCCGTGAGGATGGTCATCGCTGCCTTGTTGTCGATGTGGTAGTCGCGCACTCGTTCGATGGTTTCAGGGCGAATGAGCGGAACGTCACCAGAGAGAACCATGACCTGCTCGAAAGCGCGCAACGGTTCGCGGGCCTGCATGACCGCGTGGCCCGTCCCTTTCTGGTCGGGCTGCTCCACGAAGTTGATTCCCGTTGGCCGCAAGGCTTCGCGTACCAGGTCGGCTTCGTGTCCAATGATGGCGAAGACGTTCTCCGGCGGAACAATTCTGGTAGCCGCAGCGACTACATGGCCCAGCAATGTCCTGCCGGCGATACGGTGGAGCACTTTGGGATGCCGCGACTTCAGTCGAGTGCCTTTTCCGGCGGCAAGGATGGCGATGGCGAATGTAGCAGACTGGTGGGTCGTCATGACTGTAAAGGGTATCAAGAGATGCTTAAGCGTGGCGGTCAGCCGTCAAGGTGCGAGCCTCTCGGACATCGAGCATGAGCTGCAGAAGATCGTGCGCCACGTGGTGGGTCTCGTGGCGTGCGATCAGTCCCTCGTTCGGGTCCATTTCTTCGGCCAGGTAATCGCCCAGAATAGGTTTCACGCCCAAAACGTCGATTCGCTCCGCGTCGACCATAATTTGCGACTGCTGTTTCTCGGCGTACTTGCGGACCATGGTAGGGGACGCCGGTGTCTGGTTCACCAGTGCGTAGTCAAAGAATTCGTGTCGGGCGTGCTTGTAAATCGCCTCAATATGTTGCGACGCGGTGAGGTTCAGGCTTTCGTTCGCCTGCGTCATCAGATTGCACACGTAAACCTTGAGGGCACGAGAGTCTTTGATGGCTTTGGACAGATCACGAACCAGCAGGTTGGGAATGAGGCTAGTGAATAGAGAGCCGGGGCCAATGGTAATGACATCGGCGTTTTCGATGGCGTGCAGAGCTGCTCGCGCCGGCCTTGCATTGATGGGCGCCATGCGCAGTTCTGTGATTCGCCGCTGACTCGCGGTGATGTTGGTCTCGCCCCGAACCACCGAACCGTCATCCATGATGGCGTACAGTTGGGCATCACTCGTCGTCGTAGGATAGATATGCCCGCGTGTGGCGAGAATGGCGGCGGCGTGCTTCACTGCTTCACTGAAATCCCCTGTAATGTCAGTCATGGCCGAAAGGAACAGATTCCCAAAGCTGTGACCTTCGAGCCCTTCCCCTGCCCTGAATCGATATTGAAAGAGCCGCGAGAGCAACGCCTCTTTTTCAGCCAGGGCAACAATGCAATTTCGGATGTCACCGGGGGGAGGAACGTTCAGTTCTTTACGTAGTCGTCCGCTGGAACCACCGTCGTCGCTGACGGTTACGATCGCCGAAAGCTCAGAGATAAAGGGAAGCGTTCGGTTGTAGGTCACTTCTCCAGCCAGGACGACATGCTGCTTCAATCCATGCAGCAAGGTCGACAGGCCAGTACCTCCACCCATGGCGACGACCTTGAACGAGCGCACAGAGGCAGAGTTAGAAGAGTTTGGCATGATTGGACAGCAGAGCTGTTAGAAGTGCCACTTTTGGGTGTCAGACGGCATCTCAGCGCTGGTATCAGGATATAGCAGTTCCGTGAACCGCGGGTCATCCGCTAGGTTCTTAAAGTCAGAGTCATTTCGCGCCTGAAAGCGGTTCGCCGGGTTCAAGCGGATCGCCTCACTCAGGCCGGAAATCGCATCCGGGAAATGGCCCATCAGGCAGTTCAGGGCGGCTGCTCCGTACCACACAAAATCCAGCTTGGGATGCTTTTGCGTCAACTCGGTAAAGACTTCCCGCGCACTGACGTAGTCACCCATGTTCATTAGCGATACGGCAAAGTCGTACCTTTCTTCAGGTGTCTTGAATGTTGCTGAATCGCTATTCAGATGCTGATTACACGTGCTCAGGTGGATGGCCGCACGATCAGCCAGTTCCGGACTCGCTCCGGTAACCACCTTCTCAAAGTGAGCCTTAGCTTTGTCGTACTTATGGACCTGCAGGAATTTGAGCCCCGCCTCATAGTTTTGCACAGCCTGTGCAAAACGTGGATCCTCGGTGACCCTCTGCGCTTTGCCTCCCGTTGGGCGATTCTCGAGGAATGATTTGGGAGCCTTTAATCCGTTCATTTTCTTTTGGTTAGAAGCGTACTCCTGAACGTCTTCTGGCTCTTTCTTCTTCATTTAAATGGATCCTTTGAGTTTCAGGCGGCAGGCAACCTCTCGGGGCTGTGGAAAACCCGAAGTTTTACAGATTGTTTGTGGTGAGTTATACCCGCATCCGCGAATGTCGTCAACTAGGCCCGCTTACCCTTTGCATTGCAATCTATTGCATATTCGTCGCGGCTTCCAAATCGATGGATTTCCACTCTCCTTTAATGATTCCGTCCCTGATCTGAGCTGGGGACTTCTTCAGTTTGGTTTGCTGGTAGGCGAAATAAACCTCTTTCAGGCAGATCCCGCAATGGGCCCCGTGAGCTGATTCAAAGCAGGTATGCAGGCTGGTGTGTCCGATGCGCTCACAAAAGCAATAGCAGGGAAGCTGGCTGATGACCCCAGGGATCTTCGCCGCCAGCTCGTAACCATGTACCTGGTAGGGGTACTTGAAATTCTCCCCGATCCGCAAATCGGCCGGAAGGATGGGCAGCAACTCGCCTGGTTTTGGAACCTGCGCATTGTACGCCGGAACGTGATCCCCTTGGGCGAAAGCAATCACCCCCACCGCCAGCACAAAGGCGCTGACAAACACTCTGTTCATTATGAGACCTCGCGAGACATTTTAGCTGATGCTGCAAAGCAGCCCCAAAGTCGCTGCTTACTCAAATTCTGGCGGTTTCAGGGATTTTCAGTCAGTATAGTCGTAGTCGTTGCAGTTATGTCCGATCCTTCAGTTCGTTCGGTTTCCACTACGCCACCTCAGATGACGGAACACGAAAATCGCCCTACGCCCGCGAATCAACCGAATCCCTTGCGGCGCCTCCTTGGGAGGTGGCTGCGAGATGTTCTCATCTCGCTGGGAGTGTCCATATTCTTCATCGTCTTCCTGTATCAGCCAGTGAAGGTCGAGGGTACCAGCATGATGCCGACCCTGGAAGACCAGGAGCGGGTCTTCATCAACAAATTTGTCTACCGGCTCGAGGCAATCCAACGCGGCGATGTGGTCGTTTTTCGTTACCCGCGCGATACCTCGAAAAGTTACATCAAGCGTGTGATTGCCGTCCCGGGAGATCGGGTACGCATCGACAATGGCCTGGTGTACGTAAACGGGCGACAAGTTGCTGAAGAGTATGTACCTCCGATGTATGAGGATGTGCGCTCATACGCCGAGATAATGGTTCCCCAACATTCGTACTTCGTTCTGGGAGACCATAGGAACTTGTCGAACGACAGCCGCGATTTTGGTCCTGTGGATGAGAGCTACATCTACGGTAAGGCTGTGTTTGGCTATTGGCCTTTCGGCAGACTGGGCAAACTGCAGTAATCACATTCGGAATGGGAGGTCTCGGTTAGATCGCTTGCGCAAAGCGTGTGTTTGTAGCGCGTAGCACAGTTTTGCTGGCTGCGGAGGGCGACCCCCAGGTACTGATCGACGCGCAGCCATTTTCCCTAGGGCGACTGCCGAACGCGGTGTTGATGACTGGATGAAATTCATGGCTGCCAATGCCCATCGGGCTTTCCGCCTGAGCCGCTGGTGGGGTTCGTGCAGGTATGACCAAGCAGTTTAGGATGCCCAGATTCAAGATCACCTGGGAGCCAACGGGCGCAGAGTTCCCCGGCAAGGGCGATGCCGGCTTTGCTGTGGGCCGTTACGAAGTCCCGTTTACCGCGATGACGGCGAACCCGTCATTGAGAACGGGACTTACCTGACAACTTGGCAACACAGCGGTTTCCGCACCCGCTCTGCGTTTTTTGAGCCCTACCTAATGACCAATTACTAATTACCCATCAGAAATTCCAATCGCTGCGCTCATCTCACCGCCATTCCCTGATAAAATCGATAAAATCCACTCCTCGGAGCAGCGATGCAGGCAATCCTTGCGCTGGAAGACGGCAGGATCTTCCACGGCAAAGGCTTCGGCGCCAAAGGCGAATGTTACGGCGAAGTCGTTTTTAATACTTCCATTACCGGCTATCAGGAAATATTCACGGATCCTTCCTACGCCGGACAGATCGTAGTTCTTACTAATCCCCAAATCGGTAATTACGGAACCAATTCCGACGACAACGAGGCGACTCGTCCGTACATCGAGGGACTGATTGTGCGGGAATTTTCGCGCATCAGCTCGAACTGGCGGTCGCAAGAAGTCGCCGAGGAATATCTCGAGCGTTACAAGATTCCCGTGCTTGCGGAGATCGATACTCGAGCTCTCGTACGGCATCTGCGGACTTACGGCGTGATGCGTGGCGTGATTTCCACCATCGAAACTGATACCGAAAAGCTGGTGGCCAAGGCGCGCTCGATTCCCAAGATGGACGGCACCGATCTGGCGAAGGAAGTTACCACGCCGCGGGTTTATCAATGGGACGAGGGTGTCCGATCGTACGAGCCGACGGAGGTCGTCGGTGTGAAAGATGAAGTCCCAAAGTACAACGTGGTCGCGTATGACTACGGCATCAAACAGAACATTCTGCGGAGGTTAGTTGGCGAGTCGTGCCGAGTGACTGTCGTTCCGGCAACTACGGGTGCAGACGAAGTGCTCGCGATGAATCCTGATGGAGTGTTCCTGTCAAACGGCCCAGGAGATCCGGAGCCGGTTACATACGCACAGGAAAACATTCGGCGGATGATCGGCAAGGTGCCGATCTTCGGTATCTGTCTTGGGCATCAGCTCATCGGACTCGCGCTGGGCGGCAAGACTTACAAGCTCAAGTTCGGGCACCATGGAGGCAATCATCCCGTAAAGGCACTGGCGACGGGCAAGGTCGAGATCACAGCCCACAATCACAACTTTGCGGTTGATCCTGATTCGCTGAAGCAGAGCGAGGTCGATCTGACGCACATCGATTTGAACGACAACACACTGGAGGGTCTTCGTCATAGGACGATGCCGCTGTTCAGTGTGCAATACCATCCGGAGGCCGCTCCTGGCCCGCACGACTCGCACTACCTCTTCAAGGACTTTGTACAGATGATGGATGAGTGGAAGGGGAAATGATTTGTAGAGCACAGTGCGCTGGCCAACGGAGGGGAGCGGCTTTAGCCGCGCCGCCGCCGCCAATATATTTGGGCTTTAGCGCCTGAGGGAATTCGAATTGAGATCAGCAAGAAAAATTTCTCGACCGGGCGAAACCTACTTTCTTACTTCCCGGAGGTGGGAGCGACGCTCCTTGTTCCTAAATCACACATGGGCCGATGTTTTTCTCGAAAATCTCCTCCGCTATCGCGGTCGTGCCTATCGATTACAAGAGTATGTCCTCATGCCGGAACACTTCCATGTTTTGATCACCCCGCGCGTTTCCTTAGAAAGAGCGCTTCACTTCATCAAAGGCGGCTTTTCCTTCCGCGCAAAGAAAGAACTTCGGTCGTCCAAGGAAGTCCGGCAGGCGGGCTTTTCCGATCACCGCATTCGCGGTGTCGATGACCATGCGAATCATGCTGGGCACATCCACTGCAATCCGGCCGGTCGGAAGCTTGTCGAATTGGCCAGCCGGTATCCCTACTGTTCGGCATACCGCACCGGGATAAAAGACGAAATCTCGCAGCGGCTAGAGCCACTCCCAGAAATTGCAACAAACGGCGCGTCTGAGGACACGCCCCCCAAAACCAGGACAGAGAGTTGGTCATAACGAGCTAATGCCCCGTAGAAACGACATTGCGAAAATCCTGATCATCGGCTCCGGACCCATCGTCATCGGCCAGTCGGCTGAGTTCGACTACTCCGGAGCGCAGGCCTGCAAAGCGCTGAAGTCTGAAGGTTATGAGGTGGTGCTGGTGAACTCCAACCCGGCCACCATCATGACCGATCCCGAGATGGCCGATCGCACCTACCTTGAGCCGCTCACCGTTACCTACTTGGAAGAGATCATCCGTGTCGAGTCGGAGATGCTTGCTAGCAGCGGGCCCCAGGGCGTATTCGCGGTACTGCCGACGGTTGGCGGGCAGACCGCGCTAAATTTGGCTGTTGCGCTGGCAGATACCGGCATCCTTGACAAGTACGGCGTGCAACTTATTGGCGCTCAACTTGACGCAATCAAGAAGGGCGAAGACCGGTTGCTCTTCAAAGATGCAATGACCAAAATCGGCCTCGAAGTACCGAAATCGACGCTGGTCAACAACCTGAAAGACGGCCTCGATTTCAGCAGCAAGATCGGATTTCCGGTCATCCTTCGTCCGTCCTTCACGCTCGGAGGTACGGGCGGCGGAATTGCCTATAACCGCGAAGAACTGCTGGAATTGCTCGCGCGAGGCCTAGACCTCTCGCCCGTCCACGAAGTGCTGCTCGAAGAATCAGTGCTCGGCTGGAAAGAGTACGAGCTCGAACTAATGCGTGACCTGGCCGACAACGTCATCGTCATTTGCTCCATCGAGAACTTTGATCCCATGGGCGTCCACACGGGCGACTCGATTACCGTCGCCCCGGCACAAACGCTCACAGATCGCGAGTACCAGGCCATGCGCGATGCCGCCATCGCGGTGATTCGCGAGATCGGCGTCGAGACCGGCGGTTCCAACATTCAGTTCGCCGTGGACCCGCACAACGGCCGTATGGTCGTCATCGAAATGAACCCGCGCGTGTCGCGCTCCTCCGCGCTAGCTTCAAAGGCCACAGGCTTCCCGATCGCGAAGATCGCTGCCAAGCTGGCGGTCGGCTACACGCTCGACGAAATCACAAACGACATTACCCGCAAGACTCCCGCCTGCTTCGAGCCAACCCTCGATTATGTCGTGGTGAAGATTCCCAAGTGGCAATTCGAGAAATTCCCCGGTGCTGATGAATCACTTGGCCCTCAGATGAAGTCAGTCGGCGAGGTGATGGCAATCGGCCGAACGTTCAAGCAGGCTCTGCTGAAAGGTGTGCGCTCGCTGGAGACCGGCAAGCGTATTGGGTCGGAGAACATCGAGCCTCGCATTCTCACCAAACGGCTGGTTACGCCACATCCGGAGCGGCTGCAATACATCCGCTACGCTCTGGCGCAAGGCATGACGGTGCGGGAAATTGCGCAGATGACCAACATCGATCCGTGGTTCCTGCACCAGTTAAAGGAAATTTCGGACCAGCAGGAGGATTTGCTACGCACCGCAGCTGCGTCGATGAGTTCCGAGAAGCTGCTGGCACTGAAGCGGGTCGGCTTTTCCGACGCCCGTATCGCGCAGGCCTTGCACTTGGGTAACGGCAATAGTCTGCCAGAAGCCGCGCACCAGCTTCGCAAAAAGCATGGCTTGATTCCAGTCTACAAGCGCGTGGACACATGCGCAGCCGAATTTGAGAGTTACACGCCATATCTCTACTCGACGTACGAAGAAGAGGATGAGGCAACGCCAACCGAGCGCAAGAAAGTGATCATTCTCGGTAGCGGACCGAATCGCATTGGGCAGGGAATCGAGTTCGACTACTGTTGCTGCCACGCTGCATTTGCCCTCCGCGATGACGGCTTCGAGACCATCATGGTCAACTGTAACCCGGAGACGGTCTCGACCGACTACGATACAAGCGACCGCCTCTACTTCGAGCCGCTCACCTACGAAGATGTGATGGCAGTCTACGAGCATGAAGCCAAGGCTGGCGCACCAATCGGTGTGATCGTGCAATTCGGCGGGCAAACGCCGCTCAATCTCGCTCTGCCGTTGAAGGGCGCCGGGGTGCCGATTATCGGCACTTCGCCCGAGAGCATCGACCTTGCCGAGGACCGTAAACGATTCGGAAAGCTGCTGGAAGAATTGGAAATTCCGCAGCCACCCGGAGCGACCGCGGCGAGCGTGGAAGAAGCCCTGACCAACGCCAATGGCGTTGGTTACCCGGTCCTCGTGCGGCCTTCGTATGTGCTTGGTGGCCGTGCGATGGTCATCGCTTACGACGACGACTCTGTTATCCGTTACATGAAGGAGGCCGTCGAGTACTCGCAGGAACGCCCGGTGCTGATCGATCGCTTCCTGGAGTCAGCGACTGAAGTCGACGTCGATGCGCTGTCTGATGGTGAGGATGTCGTCATCGGCGGTATTATGCAGCATATCGAGGAGGCTGGCATTCACTCTGGCGATTCCTCGTGCGTTCTGCCGACCGTTGATTTAGCGTCGTTCGTACTGGCCACGATCCGCGATTACACCTTCCGCCTTGCGCGTGCCTTGAAGGTCGTTGGATTGATGAACGTGCAATACGCGATCCAGCGCGACAAAGTATACGTGATCGAAGTAAACCCGCGCGCCTCGCGAACCGTTCCTTACGTTTCCAAAGCCACTGGCGTGCCGCTGGCGAAGATTGCTGCGCGTTTGATGACTGGCCGCAAGCTGCGCGAGTTTCTTCCGGAAAACGTCGAGCGTGCCATCGACCTTGAAACCGGAAACTGCTACTACGTGAAGTCTCCCGTGTTCCCGTGGGGCAAGTTCCCCGGCGTCGATACCGTGCTTGGACCAGAAATGAAATCCACGGGCGAAGTGATGGGAGTAGCCGACAACTTCGGCGAGGCTTTTGCCAAAGCACAGGCCGCTGCCGGCCAGGTGTTGCCTACTTCCGGATGCGTATTTGTCAGCGCGAACGATCGCGACAAGCCCTTCATCGCAGAGGTTGCCAAGCGTTTTGTGGAATTGGGCTTCAGTCTCGTAGCCACGCACGGCACCTCGAAAGTGCTCGAAGAAGCTGGGCTGCATGTGGAACGCGTCTACAAGGTGAAAGAAGGACGCCCGAACGTGGTCGACCTAATCAAGGGCGAGCGCATTCAGTTGGTGATCAACACCCCGCATGGACCAGATCCATGGTTCGACGAAAAGGCGATTCGTCGCGCCGCAGTGACGGCGCGCATTCCAACCATTACCACCCTCTCGGCTGCCCGAGCTGCCTGCGAAGGGATTGCTGCTTTGCAGCGCGGAGACGTCAAGGTGTATGCACTGCAGCAATTGCACGCGGAGCGGGCGGCGACGATGCAGTAGAACCGAAATAGCTAGGCATTATTGTGGCCTTAAGGATTCCTGATAGTCAGTTTCGAAAATATGTTCGGCGACGAATCCAGCACGCTAAACTGATAACTGGCAACTGACATGTTCTTACACGGCATCTTTCCACCTATTACCACGCCATTCTATCCGGACGGCAAGATCTATCAGCGCAAACTCGAACAGAATATTGAGCACTACTGTCGTACTCCGGTAGCAGGAATCGTCATGCTTGGTTCGACGGGCGAGGCCATCCTGCTTAGCGATGACGAACGCCGGGAGACCCTCAAGACCGCCATTGATTCGGCTTCGAACGAGAAGGTCATGATCGCGGGCACGGGGATCGAATCAGCCGCCGAAACCCTCCGCCTGACCGAGTACGCGTATGAAATCGGCTATGACGTGGCCATGGTGCGGACGCCCCATTACTACAAGACGCAAATGGTGAACCCGGAGAACATGCTGGCGTTCTATCGCTTCGTCTGCGACCGCTCGCCGCTACCAGTCATTATCTACAACTTCCCGCAGGCTACCGGCTACGACATTCCGGCCGAGTTGGTGATTGAACTCGCTGAGCACCCCAACCTCATTGGCATCAAAGAATCATCCGGGTCCATCGAGAAGGTACAAGAGATGGTGGAGGGGACGCGGCACGTCCAGCGCAAGGCGACCGTTACAGAGACCTCCTCTGCCGTGACTCGCCGAATGTTGAAAGCTGGCGAAACTCCTCCCGGTAACGATGGCGGAAACCTTGTTCCGGTGGGCGCGCTGGCCGGCGATGCCATCGCAAAGCCTTCTTCCAGCGCAGTCAAGCTGGTCGGCGGGGTCAAGACGCGCGAGAAGCGAGTCGGCTTCCAGGTGCTTGTCGGCGCGGCCCAAAAGCTCGCTCCCTCACTCGACGCCGGAGCTGCCGGGGCCATTCTTGCCTTGGCCGATTGTGCTCCTACGGCCTGCTACGAAATCTACGCCGCATGGAAGGAAGGGGACGGCAAACTCGCTCAAGAAAAACAGGAGCGGATCGGCAAGGCTGCGGTCCGCATTGTCAGCGAGCTCGGTATCCCCGGCGTGAAGTACGCTATGGACTTCAACGGCATGTACGGCGGGCCTCCCCGGCTGCCGCTACTGCCGCTGACAGCTGACAAAAAGACGGAGATCGAGCAGTTGCTGTCAACTATCCGCAATTGAATTTACGGTCCGCCTCAAATTCATCGGTCGGAATCGTTGGCGTCGGCTATATTGGCAATAATGCCGTCGCTCGCCCTCTCCGAACTGATCGGCGCTCCGGTCTACGATCCCTCCGGCACCTCGCCGGTTGGCAAAGTGCGCGAACTTGCGCTCATTCCACAGGACGACCCGAATCGCGTAGCGGCCTTTGTGGTTAAGACTCGCCATGGCGAGCGGCTACTGGGGATGCAGTCGGTGGAATCGGTCAATGGTGGGGTTCGTTCTGATACCCTCGCGTCCGATTGGACACCTTATGCAAGCGGGGAAGGCATGCTGCTTCTTGAGCGCGACCTGCTCGACCAGCAGATCATCGACGTCTTTGGCCGCAAGGTCGTGCGCGTCAACGATGTCGATATCCACGAGGAGTCCGGGCACGAGCACATTGTCCTGAAGCTCAGCGCAGTTGATGTGGGTGCGCGCGGAGCCATCCGCCGCTTGCTGCGTGGTGTCGTGCCGAAGCCGGCGCTGCGCTCAATGATGGAAAAGGTTCCTCCGCGAATGATCCCCTGGGAGTTCGTGGACCTCATCGAGACTGATCCGGCTCGCCGCGTCAAGCTCAAGATTTCGCTTGACCGCCTCTCAAAACTCCACCCCGCCGACATTGCCGATATCGTCGAAGAACTCGCTCCTGCCGAGCGCGAAGCCGTTTTCGAAACTATCGATGAAGAAGTTGCGGCTCAGACGCTGGAGGAGCTCGATCCGAAGCTGCAGGTCTCTGTTCTCAGTTCGCTCGACTCCGACCGCGCCGCCGACATTGTCGAGGAAATGGATCCCGATGCGGCCGCCGATGTCCTCGGCGACATGCCCCCCGAGACCACGGAAGAGATCCTGACCGAAATGGAACCCGAGGAGCGCGCCGAAGTCGCCGAGTTGATGACCTTCGAGGAGGACACGGCCGCCGGGCGCATGACCACGGAATATATGGCGCTCCGCGCGGGTGCCAAGGTTTCCGATGCCATCGATATGCTGCGTAATTTCCAAGGCGGGCTCGAAAGTGTGAGTACGATCTTCATCATCGGCGACCATGAAAAGTTACTGGGTCAGGTGCCGCTGGCAAAAATCGTGCTCGCCACCCCCGAAACCTCGCTGATGATGCTGAGCACGGGGCATATGCCGACAATTCCTCCTGGCGCAGACGAAAAGGAAGTAGCCGAGCTGTTCGATAAGTACAACCTGCTGGCCCTTCCAGTCATCGACGAAGAGGGCGTCTTGACGGGTGTGATTACCGCCGATGACGTCATCAACATGCTGCGCGCCAAACTTTGAACACGCTTTTTTTCGTCACTCAAGGGTTGAAGCAGTTAGCGTGAATCGCGAGGCGCAGTTATTCTGTTCTAGAAGTGCTAGGAGCTATGCATCCCACTTTCGGTAACACAAATTAGCACAAAATTTACCGGCTACGGTTGAATCCAACCCGCGCCTGAAGTGTCATCCGAGGTGTCCCGGTATTCTTCATTTTGCTTCGGCATTAGAAGGGCCCTGCATAGACAGAGTAAGCCTTCGTTGCATCTGCAACGTAGACCGGTGGCTTCAGTATGTCAGACACCTGTTTGCAGCTTGTAATCGTGAGAGTGAATTTCTTGCGTTGACCTGCCGAAACGCTTTGTTGAGTTGAATCAACACATCGAAAAAACTCCGCAACGTGAGTCCCTGTGGACCCGTCCACAGCTCGACTTGTGCTGGTTCCAGCTCACCGCTACTAGGCAAGCGCTTGATGAAGTGTGCACCAGCGCAGCTTCGCCATATGACGTCGCACACGACTCCCTTAGCTTCTTTGCCTGCAAGGTTCTAGGGAAGAAGCTGCGCGGCTTGCAAGACATCTGCGGGAGTTGCCCGTTTGCGAAAATCTTCAGTCAGGTTCCGCCAGCGCACGACACCCGAGGCGTCAACCAGAAATTCCGCCGGGCGAGCAATGTCCTTCCCGTCCGGACTGCCGGCCCGGTGCAGCAGATCATAGCGGCGAATGACTTCCGCTTTGGGATCCGATAAGAATGTGTAGGTGTATCCAGCCTTGCGACAGAGCGCCGCGGATTCGTCTGGCGTGTCCACGCTGATCGCTACCGGCCGCACCCCCCGCCGCTCGAGCTCACTCAAACTCTTCTGAATACCCCGCAACTCGGAGTTGCAGAACGGTCACCAATATCCCCGGTAGAAAACCAAGAGCAACCCTCGTGGTTTTCGCGCTTCCATTCCTGGCATCGGCTCGGAGAGCAGAGTGGACATCGCCACCATATTTCCGCTGGTATCGGCAAGGGTAAATTCGGGCGCCTTCTCCCCAACGCTGGGCGCGTCCACCGCCCCTGGCACTTGGCGCGAAGCATACAACGTTGCATACCCGAAGAAACCCGCGGCAGCAAAACTCAACACCGCGAGGATTGGGCCAACGACCTTTCCGCGGTATACCCCTGAGCTCGCGAAAGCCTTGCCGATTCCCGCCCACAACAGCCAACCAGCCACAGCGAACATGAGCCAGCTCGCCCATGGCACGTCTCTGGTAATGGGAAATCTTGCAAAGAGCAGGAAGTAGCCGGGAATGGCGGCCAGCGCGAGCAGGAACCCTGTCCAGATCCGCCAGTTCCATCCTTGCTTCACGGGCCTAGGCGCTTCTTCTTGCCGATTCATCGTCTTCGGTCAAATAGCTTACACCGCCGCGTGAGATGGCTCCTGTGTCTTGAGAGACGCATCGGGCTGCAAAGGCTTACTAGCGCTAACAGCCCGATTACACCGCCCGGCTCCAAGAGAACGGGTGTCATACTGTTCAGGAGCACGGCGGTTGAGAGGTCATTACGAAATTTCCTGAACGAGAATGGCGCTCGCAATCGCGTTTAGCGGCCCGCTGACGCACGATCAAAAAGTCATGCTGGAGGTACAGCACGCTTTTTTGCGCCGGGCGTACAGGCGGTGCATGCGCGGGTGAACCTGCTATCCTTCCGCTGCTAGCTACCTGAACATTAGCAGCATGTCCTTCGATCCGCAACCCACAGTCTTTTCCATGTCGGTAGCACATCAAATGTCCGGTCGAATTAGCACGTGATATGTCCGCTTTTCCGGCGGTGAGA
>Ga0306922_10000118_pt1 | contig 53408 bp, 45 predicted proteins | sample sta12Cox44000082_FD_203758 | JGI IMG/M metagenome (GOLD analysis project Ga0306922, IMG submission 203758) | Lab enrichment of tropical soil microbial communities from Luquillo Experimental Forest, Puerto Rico - statoxic.12C.oxic.44.000.082 (v2)... | ecosystem: Environmental > Terrestrial >... | reverse complement strand
GGAGCGGATTATTACGGCGACTATAGGCTCTTGGCGCTCCGATTGCCAATACTGATATTAGAGAAAGTGTCGTGAAGCTCATGAGAAGTAATGCAAGCGTGGACGGCTCGGGCGTGTTGGCGCTGATCACCAGACCGTTCCAGTCTCGGCAGGAACATGGGATTGCCGTCAGGAGCGGTCGTCCAGATGGCGTTGAGGTTGCCTTCGACGTCGACGCGGTTGAAGTAGTCGCACACCTGATTGGCATCGGGGCCATTGAAGAGAAACGGATCGCAGGACATGATGAAGTCGCTGGCGCCGTCCAAACGGAAAAAGTGCATGTCGAAGGTGTGGGTCCTGTCGAGAAACCCTTCAAAGACCGGAACCAGATTCAGCGTGAAATCGCTGCTATCGCCGAGCACTTCTTGCGGCAGCGTCCAGGTGTCGCTGCCCAGGGAAAAATTAAGCAATGGGATTTCATCCGCACGAACCTCGGGAACGAAAATCACAGCTGCAACCAGAAGTAGAAAAAGAGGTGCTACGATCCGCTTAGACGATCGATGCATGTTCTCACCCCCCGGACAATGGGAACTGACCGGTAATCTATACGTAAGTTAATATATTATAAAAAAGTAAATGTCAACACCCCGGTTGCGCTGCAAGCGCGATTCGCGTCTTCAGCGGCCAGACAATCATCCCCGACTAGCACTGGTTGTCGTTGCTCTAGGACAACAACGGACGTGTGACACTCTGCCAAGTACCACTGCGGTTTGCCCTTTGGTGTGCTACGATCCGCCTAACAGTAGTACCCATACAACACCACACCCCTAAAAGGCCCGGTGCGCTTCGCTGGGCCTTTGCTTTTCTGAAGCGCATCTGTCGTAGCTGGCACGCTTTACTGAACTCCCTTTCCTCTGCGAATCCTCGCTGGAGAATCTTTGTTAACGGCGAAACCCGCAAGTGTGCCGTGTTGATTGCCGCTGCCATCTTCGCCGCTAGAGCCCCGCCCAAAGCCGCACTATACGTTTTTGGCCAGCCTAGGACACACGTTCGCAGCCTGAACCGACCTCTGGGCCGTCCCTTTCGTCCAGCCCGTTTGTAGAGTGATTTCGCTCCAGGAGCACCCGGCCCGCCGTAGTTCCACCACTCGCGCCGAATCAACCGCCACTTTGGGCCGTCCAAGCCGCTTGCCTTTGGCCTTGGCCGCCGCCAATCCCGAGCGCACCCGGGAGCGAATGAGTTCGCGTTCGAACTCCGCGATTGACGCGAAGATGCCGAACACGAGCCGGCCGTTCGGCGTGCTGGTGTCCACGCCTTCATGCAGGCTGACGGAGTGGATGCCGAGGGCATCGAACTCGGTCAGGGCGTTTACGAGTTGCCGCAGGCTGCGAGCAAAGCGGTCGTATCGATAGACAAGAACCGCGTCGAACTTCCTACGCTTTGCATCGTAGAGCAGTCGGTTGAGCGCCGGCCGCATTTCTTTAGATCCAGACACGCCGGCGTCGGTGAATTCCTTAGCGATTAGCCACTGGCGACGCCGGCAGTAGTCGCGCAACTCTTCGAGCTGCATCGCGGCATTTTGCTCGTTCGTGGATACGGGCCGTAGAGAGCCACTCTCATTTGCCGCGGTGCGGGATTTGCAGCAGCTATCGACTGCGATGGTACGATTTGAGTAGCCATTACGAAAGCTCATCTTTTCGGTTTGGTTAGCCCTGCCGAGTAGTTGACGCTACACGGTGGGGCGTTTTTGTTTTTCTACCGCTTTGGTTTCGGCTTGCGGCCTCTTCCCTTGCGATAGTTCTGCTGCTTGTACTTGCGAACCCGTTCGAGGTCGGCTGTCGTCCATTGCCGAAATGTTCCGTCCCCAATGCGAACGGTTTTAGGACTCTGAACCTTTCCACCGGACAACCAGCGCTCCAACGTCACGCGATGTATTCCGACTGCTTTGGCTATCTGTGCGGTGGAGAGCGGGCTCATTAGCTACTACGTGTAGCATATTTACCGGGGTGATGTCAAGGGGTGACCGCACTGCGAACAGCTTTCTTCTTAAGAAAGAAGCGCGCCGAGTTGGCGCCCGTTAGGTCCAAAATAGGTCCAGAACCCAGGCTTTAACCCCTCCGAATCCAGCCTCTTCTCTCACAAGGGCAATTGAATCAACAGGGTTTTGGCGGAAGCGTGTGAGAGTCGAACTCACCACTCGGCTCGCTAAGAGCCGAATCGCCGGCTTTGAAGGCCGGGAAGGTCACCGGACCCCTTTCGCCTCCGCGGTCAGAGTAGCATGATTCTATAGGGGTTAATTGAGGTAGCCGTTGACATGTGCCTCTTGCCTCGGCTTCGGTGCTACTGGGGTGCTATTCGCAATACGGGAAACGGCGTCATGCAAGTTGGAAATGCTAAGGTGTGCGTACCTTCGGCTCATCGTCCGGTGAACCGATTGCTCATGAGGATCTGTGGGACGCAATTTTGAAATCAGTCCGGAAATTATCTAAAGTGCGCATCCGGGTTGATTTCCGCTGGAAACCGGGAAAGAAGGATGCACTAGGAAAGCTGATAGACAAAGCTGCCAAGACTGCAGCGCAGCGTGGCGGGTTTGACAAAGATCTTGGATTCAAGCCAGGGAGCCATGCACGTTCAATGGTGCCGGGTGGTGCCGCGGCAAAAAACTTTGATGCGGCAGGACAAGTATTGGTGATTCGTCCATATATGAAAAGAGTGCGCCACAGGCGCGAGGAAAAGGTCAGCTTCAATCTTTTCGATGAAGCTACTCAGACGTATGATGCAAAGCATATTCTCGATCTTTCCAGGCCTTGAGGATTCTGTCCCTTTTGGAGTAGGTTTTGATCGTTCGCATCATCACGATGACGGAGGGCAGAGGACACGTTTTTTCTGCTAGCCTTACAGGGCAGCCTGCCTTCAATCGGTAGCGTCGCCATATCTTTGAGGAGGATCTACCATGAAAATTCGGCGCTTTGTCCTGTTTCCGGCACTTTTGGTCGCAGCCAATGCATTTGGTCAAAGTTCAGGCACATCCGCTCACGCGGATTTCATCAACTCCCAAGGTCAGAAGATTGGCACAGCGGTACTCAACCAAGCTGGTGACGGAGTGAAGATTGATGTGAATTTAACGCAGCTTCCTCCTGGAACACATGCATTTCACATCCACGCAGTGGGGAAATGTGAAGTACCTGACTTCAAATCAGCCAGTGGACATTTCAATCCCGCCGGAAAGCAGCATGGCAAGGACAATCCTAATGGTTCGCACGCTGGCGACATGTCAAATTTTGAGGTTGGCACGGATGGGACTGCGAAGTTTTCGACAGTGAACACGAGCGTTACGCTGGACCAGGGCGCGAACTCAGTATTTCACGAAGGCGGAACGGCTTTGGTCATTCACGAGAAGGCCGACGATTACAAAACCGATCCGGCTGGGAATGCCGGAAACCGAATCGCCTGCGGAGTCGTACAGAAATAACTACCGGGATTTCCTTGCGACGCAGTTAAAACTTACAAGGATTCCGCTCCAACCTATCTGTGAGGTTAATGTCGTATCTGCGTGGTGACGAGAGGACTGGTCAATCGGGAGTATTCGATCGCGAAGAGCTGGAGCAGGTCCCGGGGGAACGGGGTTACCGTGGATTCGGTGGTAGTGGCAACTTTCCGAGCTCGCTGACCGTCAATTGGGGATGTTTGAAGCCGCCTCGACTTCTGGACTCACTCGGTGTTGCTCCTGCCACTGCTTCACCAGCTTGTCCATTTCTTCGACTCGTTCACCGGGTAAGTGTGTTTTGGGATCCGTCGCACTATCTGGCCCTGGTTCTTAGAACACCCCATGGCTGAACTAGCCTCCTGAACTATCATTCTGACAACCATGTACGAACCCGATTTGGCCGGTACCGACACTGTGAAATATGTAGGCTATCTGTGGTTTGGACACTCCTACCCAAAAGGGAAAATTGCGGGGCTGATTCTTGAGCGACTTGTAGCTATCGCGGAAAGGTCGTGGTTTCAGGCACGCGGATTCCATAAGTGCAATCTAGGTTTCTGCGGCGCGACACAGATGCTCCGCGACCAGCCAATGTTTAGATACCGGGGAAGGACCCTCACTCTGGGCTCTTCCGAAATCTTGGTGCCGGACGATGAAGTCCTCTATTCCGCACCCAATCTGATTGTGCATTACATCCGTCACCACAGATATAGACCTCCGGAATGCTTTTGCGCGGCTGTGCTTAAGTGTCCTGCGGCCTCTAAGCAAGTTAGAGCAGATCGCCTATGATTGGTCTCCAGACGGAAAGTCTCTACTCGTTCCTCAAGGTGTAGACAATCCACATCGCGTGGAGGTGTGGACAATTCATGTTTCGACCGTCGGTTCGGATGACAGAGATGCTGTAAAGAAACTCATTTCGGATCCCAGGCACGAACTCTACGAACCACATATATCGCCTGACGGTAAATGGATCGTCTTTGAAGCGTTCAAAAACGACCCGCCGGTGGAGTCGAGTATTTACGTGACATCGAGCGCCGGTGGACCCGTCACACGCATTTCCGAACGCGACCACTGGGACGACAAACCGCGGTGGTCTCCAGACGGGAAGATCATTTACTACGTTTCTGGGAGCGAAGGCATCTTTAATGTCTGGGGCGTTGCTTTCGACGCAGCCAGCGGCAAACCAACTGGAAAACCGTTCCGTGTGACTTCATTCGACAGCCCAGGTCTGGCTGTTGGCGACAACATCTCTGACGTTGAATTCTCGCTGGTTCATGACAAGTTTGTCCTTACTATGGAAGATCGAGCCAGCAGCATCTGGGTGCTCGACAACGTTGGCCGTTAGGAAAATCCTTTTCGTAAAAAGTGCTCGCCAACCGGAGTTATTGCAGACAAACACCAAGGAAGACCCAAGCGCCTGGTAAACGACGCGCGGTCACAAGTAGTCGTGGAGGTGGGCGAGATGCGCTGCCCGCGTTCGATTAAGCCGTTAGAAGGTGGCCGCTGGCGGTTGCGGCGGATGCCGGCTAGGGGCAAGCCCCAATCTAACGGCTATGGGAATTGAATCTTTTTTCGTCTTCAATCTATTGATTTTGCGTGGCTTACAAAAATAGGGGAGGAGCGAAAAACGCAGTTAAAAGCGCCACCTTGCGGCATGATGTGCTGAGCGTAGCACGCGAAGCGTCCGCCGCCGCGGGCGGCTTCGTTCAAACGGCCATCACTTGAAGTTCTCTAAAAGGGAAAGCCGCTACGTCGGTTCCTCTTGAACCCAGCACCGTAATATCTCAACGATTTCAGTCAAATTTAGCGCACCACCATGACCATGGAAAGCAGGTGCGTCCGGCTGCCCAAGAATCCTGCAATCTATCCAATCCAATTCTGTCCGCTCAATTCTTACGTCTTTGAATTTGCGCCATTGAAGTGCGGTGCCTGTCAAATTGACTGTCAGGTGCCAGCCCGGATTGTCCAGAGTCTCAATGGAAACCCCGTTTTGGTGTTCCCAATCCCCGTTGCACTGGGAAAGATACCATTGCTGTAACCAAGCCAAATGGTCCCCGCTCATGACCGCAGTTTACCAGCAAGCCCTGATTTACGCGGTTGCAGGTAATGTGCTTTTGGCCGAACCGACAGGTCCGCACAGCGTCCGTTCAAAAATTCTATGGTCCGCTGGCTGGCTCTGGCGCGATTGCCGAGGGGTGGGAGGGGTGACCTGCCCCCGGCCTGACTTCTGAAAGAATTCCTTTCTCCTAAAGAAAATGCAGGGAAGCTAACCTAAGTGCCTGACCGGCGTCTGTGCAGCACTGCCAAATGCCGGTGCTACCGGGATGCTATTAGCCGCGTAACTTGGTGCGGCAACGTGCGCCGTGTTGCGCGGTTCGGAATGTTGGGAAGCCGCATGAACACTGGTGATTTCGTGTTGGTGCGCTTCTGTGCTGATGGCTGCGGAATGCTCGGGACGGCTTTGAAGGCCGGGAAGGTCACCGGACCCCTTTCGCCTCCGCGAAAAAGTATAGTGGCTCGCCTGGACTTCGCAAAGTCAAGTGGCTCGCGCAAGAGGTCAAGATGAGTTCAATCCTTGAAAGAAAAACTCAACGAGAGGCGTGAGCGGGGACAAGCACCGAGGCTTGCGTTGTGCGAATTAGCGCGGCAACGAGGTTGAACAGCGCTGGCGCCGTACAAACCTCGTAATACACGTGTTCGGAACCCTTGCCGATTTTCCCGTCCGAGCCCAGCTCTCTCGCCGCGCCCTTTCGCAAAACCAGCAGTTCGACGCTGTCTCCCATGGGTACCTCGCCGTAAAACAGCGTCACCGTCTCTTTTCCCCAGGGCAAGTCCAGCTTCGTTTCTACCGATTCAAGCGATATCTCTTCGGAGAGTTTCTGGAACCCTTCCTCGTTCAACTCGATGCCGTTCCGGTTATAGCGCACGAGAAATTCGTCCAACTCTTCTGCCGAAGCGCCCTGCATGGACTGCAGAAAGTGGAAAATGGAAAAGCTGGACTTTTGCTCGGCGAGCATGCGGCGAGCGAGCTTCGTGCATCCCGATAGACGGTCGGAGAGATTCAGGGCCTTTGAAATCATGATGCGGGAATCGCCGTCGGTCCAGTAAGCGGGCGCGGAACCTTGAAACGCCACGCCCAACCCCAGCTCCAGCGCCGGAAGGTCGGTCTTGGCGGCGCTGTCGTTGTAGGAATTGCACACCGCCAGAATCTGCCGCGCCAACACGCATGCCTTGGCGACCGGCCGTGCAAAGGCGCGACTCGACTCGGTTTCAAAAATCGCCAGTATGATCGCGTCGCCCTCGATGAATACCTTCTTCGCCGAATAGCGATCGAGCAGCTTTTTGACTGGCTCGTGCAGGTTCAGGCTGAAGTGCGAAGCGGGGTTGAGGCCCCGGGTCAACAGATCCTGAGTCATTCGCGTGGATCCGCGCACATCGGCCTTGATGATCACGTGCGACACCACGGGATCCTGCTGGGGTTTGCCTTCGTCCTGCAGAACGCATTCGTACAGACGGTTGTTCAGCCGCGAAAGATCGCGCGCTTGCTCCGTGGAGACCAGATTTACCCGCTCCATGCAGGTTGACAGGTGTTCGGCGTCGCGTAACTCGCGCCGCAAGCGCAGGAAGTCTGTCGCAAACCTCAGCACCAGACCTTGCGTTTCTTCTCGCGAGTACCGTCGGATCTTGCGGCCAAGCTCTTCGATGGGCTTCGATGAAAGCTGCTTTGCGGGAACCTGCTTCAATACCTGTTCTACTCGCTTCAACTCGTCCTTGGAGACCAATGCTTTGCGCAGCTGCTGCAAGTGAACCGGCGGATGATATTGCCCCGCGATAGCGCGAATTTCGTAGCCGGCAAGCACGTGGTAGAGCACTTCCTGCTGCTCCATCCGCTCGATGAGCTTGGCAAGCAATTGCGAACGCTGGACGCGAAGCGAGTCAGGCTCTGCGGCCGGATCAAAAAGCGTGGCGGCGTTCCTCGGCTCGTTCAGATAATCGCCCAGCTGTCCGTGATGGTCCTTCAGGAAGAAATCGAGTTTCTGCTTGGTTGCTTCGAGCTGAGGGCCGAACTCTTCAAGCTTCAGCTGCTGGTGCTTAAGGCGCAGTTCAATGTCGTTCAGGGAGGCTTTGAGATTCGCCGGATCGCCCGAGCCCAGGAACTTGCTGAAGAGTCCGTCGCCGCGTTCGAGTTTCTTGCGATGCGCCTCGCGCTGCTCTTCCAAATTGGCGATTTCGTTGCGCATCGCCTGAACCTGGCCGAGCATGGATTGATGTTCGCGTTGCGCTTCGGAAAAAGCCTGATCCGGCGTGATGGCCACCCCGGCCTGCTGCAGAAACTCCTGGAACAACCCGTCCATCGCCTCGAAGCGGTCCGGGTCGCGCACGTAATTCCCCAGCAGCACGAAATGCTCGAGGAAATACAAATCATCCTTGCCGCCATCCAGAAAAACCAGCCGGTTCTTCAGCAGTTCGTAGTACGCCGCGAAGTCCTCTCCGAAAAGAGCACGTCTGGTCTTGCACACGACATTTTCCTCGGCGTCCACGATCATCTGCGCAACCTGCTGCCCCACGACGCGCAGTACACCGCGACGCGCCGACTGCAGTTCCGTCAGCTTTGCCTTCAGCGCGTGTGCCTGCTGGCTGCGCTCAAAGTGTTCGCCGCGCTGCCGGATCCATTCCTTACCCTCCAAAATGATGTTCGCAAACTGGTTGCCCAGCTCCTGGGTGATGAACTTCAATATGGCCAGCCGGAACAAAAGGTCGATTTCGATGTTTTTGTAGAATTTGGCCTGGGTCACCGCCGATTGCAACATGTCGCTCAGCAGCTTCCGGAAGCCGACTCCGTCGATCGTCCTGGCGTTGCGCAGCTCCACGCCTGACATGAAGCTCGAAGCCGTATTCTGACGGATCAGCTCAAACAAATAGTCCCGCGCAGCCTGTACGAACCGCGGGCTCAGGTAAACGTCGTGGTGGATGTTGTCAACGCCTATGGCCAGCGTTCCCATCGGCAGCTTGAGGTTGTAGCTCGCGAGCTCAATGCGCGGAGCCGCGTCACCACTTAGATTGAGCACGTCTGTGGGCATTGCAGTTTCGAAGGGCTACTTTTTACGCTAACAGCCGCAATTAGGCAGGGCAACCAACCGGTAGTACGGCGTAGCGTGAGAGTTAGGATGCGATTGAGGACACCTTAGGGGCGCTCTTAAAGCAGGGTGATCCGGCGCGAATCGCCCCCCAGATGCTCAAGCCGGATGCGCATTTCGGGCCAAGGCGAAGGCAGGGGAAACCGCTCCGACCACTCCAGAATCAGTACGCCGGGTTTGCTGAACAGGTCTTCCATTCCTAGGGTCTCAAAATCGTGGAAATTTTCGATGCGATACAGATCGCCGTGAAAAACAGGCCCGTCGGCCTGGTTGTTGCCGTAGCTATGCAGCAGCGTGAAGGTCGGGCTGGTCACTTCCTCCTCCCGCGCCGCTCCAAGTCCGCTCACAATCCCCTTGGTCAGGGTGGTCTTGCCGCTGCCCAGGTCTCCGGACAGCAGCACCAGGACCGGAGCCTTCAACCGCGCGGCAAATCCCCGCCCCCAGGCCGTCGTCTCCTCCGCCGAGTGCGTCACAGTCTCTTCAGCCACTGCGCCGGATCTCCTCTCGCAATTCGCGCCGGGCATACGGCAGGGCCCTGGCGACTTCACCCGCCATTAGTCCGGACTCATCCGCGTCCTCGGCCAGCGTTTCCGCCGCCCGGCCATGCAACCACGCTCCCAGCGCCAGTACGCGCAGCCAATCGTCGGTTCCAAACTGTCCGGTCAGCGCGGCGAGGATACCCGTCAACACGTCTCCCGATCCGCCCTTCGCAAGCCCCGGATTCCCTGTGGTGTTCACAAAAAGCTGGCCGTCCGGACCCGCCAAGATCGTGCGGAATCCCTTAAGCAGCACGTACACATTCCAGTGAGCAGCCGCGTCGCTCGCAATCCTTGCGCGATCCTTCTGCACATCCGCGTTTTTTACGCCGAGCAGCCGCGCCATCTCTCCCGGATGAGGCGTGATCGCCAGAAATTTCGACTTTCGTTGGCGCAACTCGTCCGCGTGTGCCGCAAATGCATTCAAACCGTCCGCGTCCAGAATCGTAGGCAATTCCGTCCCTTGGACCAAAGTGCGGATGAATCTCTGCGTACCTGGCTTCTGCCCCAGTCCCGGGCCCACCGCCAGCACCGTCTTGCCGGAGAGGATGTCCGCAAAGCCTGAGTCCTTTAGGTCGCTGACCGCAATCCCGCCATCCGGTCCAATAGGCAGCGGTTCCGTCATGAACTCCGACTGTCCGGCGGCGACGATCGCCTGCACCGGGGAGGGCGTCAGAATCGTCACCAGGCCCGCCCCCGCTTTGAGTGCGCCCGCTCCGGCCAGTACGGCTGCACCGGACTTACCCGCCGACCCGGCCACCACCAGCACGTGCCCGTATAAGCCCTTGTGCGAATCGGCCCGCCGCACGAGCGGAAGACGCGAAAACTCGTCCGGGGCAGCCCACCTTGGAGTTCCCTTGCCCAGTTCCTCGATCAGTTCGTCCGGCGAACCAATGGCGCAAACCACGAGTGTTCCGCAGGAATCCGCGGCGGCGGCAAGCAACTGTCCGATTTTTGGCGCTGTGAAGGTCACCGTCAGATGCGCCCGCACCACCGGCCCTTCTGCCTGCCCGCCGTCAGAAGGCAAGCCGGAAGGCGTATCCACCGCAACGATGCGGGCCGGCGACGCTCCCGTCGCGTTCCTTGAAACTTCATTCAAAAACTCGATGGCCTTGGCCGCGAATCCTGTCGCAGCTCCCCGCAGTCCGGTCCCAAGTATCGCGTCCAAAACCACGTCCGCCCTGCGGATCAGCACCGCCGCGCTTTCCCACGCGGAATCGTCGGTGACAAAAATGCACTCGCCACCCTCCTTGCGCCAGCGCTGCAAATTCGCCGCCGCTTCGCCGCGCATCTCGTCCGCCGAACCAAGCAAGACGGCCGTCACGTGGCGAAGTTCCGTCTTTAGTTGCCGCGCGGCAACCAACCCATCGCCGCCGTTATTTCCTTTCCCGCACAGCACCACTACGTTCCGCACCGGCGCCTCGAATCGCCTTGAAACCTCATGAAGCACGGACTCGGCAACCGCTTTTCCAGCCTGCTCCATCAGCTGCGCCTGGCTGATCCCATACCGCTCCGTCGTCAGCCGGTCGACTTCGCGCATTTCCGCCGCTGTCAGTGCTTTCATATGGGAAGGACTCTGAACTTGCCTGTGTTGCAAGAGGAGGCTTTGGTTTCCGCCGCCACTTCGCTTTCTCTCAGGCTCTCCCGGCTCTTTGGCGATCCGCTCTTACAACATCCACCCACCGCTCACATTCACAACCTGCCCGGTCACGTACTCCGCTTCTTCTGAAGCAAAAAACGCCACCGAAGCCGCCACGTCATCGACGGTAGGAGGGCGCCCAATCGGGAACCGAGCGTCGCGCAGCTTGCGCGCTTCTTCCAAGCTCAAATCCTTCTCGTCGATGCTGGACGGATTCACCACGTTTACCGTGATTCCGTTCTTCGCCTCTTCGAGCGCCAGCGAACGCGACAGTGCCACCACTGCCGCCTTGGCCGCGGCGTAGGCGGAAATCTTAGCCTGGCCAAAAGCGCGCTCCGCTCCGACCGCGCCCAGATTCACAATCCGTCCCCAGCGCCCTTTCCTCATATGCGGCAGCGCCGCACGGCTCATGAACACCACCGACATCAGATTGGAGGCGAAAATGTCCTGCCAATCTTCGAGAGAACCTTCGGCCAATGTTCCCCAACGAAAATCGCCGACATTGTTCACCAGCACATCGAGGCGCCCGAATCGATCGGTCACCGTTTTGACGAACTGTTCGCAGCTCGCTGCGCTCGTAATGTCCGCCTCTACCGCCACGCAATCAGCCCCCGCGGCCTGCAACTGGCGCAGGGTATTTTGCGCCGCCATCTTGTTGGCGCGATATCCCAGCGCCACGCGCGCCCCGTCCTTCGCCAACTTCAGCGCGATCCCGCGTCCGATTCCGCGTGTCCCTCCTGTAATCAACGCAACCCGGTTGCGTAGCGCCATTCTCTTGTCATCTCCTCAGCTTCTGTTGCACCCATCGCGTCCGCAAATTATATCTCACCACCTCACCTCATCCGCGCCACAATCACCGTCATGTCGTCCGCTTGCTCTGGCGTACCGGCCCAGTCTTCGACCGCCTGCATCATTCCGAGCGCTATAGTCCGTGGAGTCGAGCCATTCAGCCGCATGGCCGCGTCTTTCAACCGCGTTATTCCGAACTCTTCGCCGTACACATTCTCCGGCTCCACCAATCCGTCGCTGTATCCGATCAAGACCGCATTGGGCGGAACCGTCTCCGTTCCCTCGACAAACTCGTAGTCCTCAAACACTCCCAGTACCATGCCGCCCTTATCCAGGTAAAACGCTTGATCTCCACACAGGCAAAAAGACGGCAAGTGGCCGGCGTTGGTGTAGCGAAGCAGCCGCGTCTCGCTGTCATACACGCCGATGAAGAACGTGGCAAAGCGGTCATCGGCGGTATTCCTGACCAGGTGGCGGTTTAGCCTGGCCACCAGCTCGGCCGTACTCAAGGTGTCGCTCCCCGGAGCCAGCAGCTGGCTGCGCAGCGCGGCTTGCAGGCTTGCCATCAGCAAAGCCGCGGAGATTCCCTTGCCGGAAATATCCGCAATCGCGATGGCCACCTTGGTCGGGCTCAGCTCGATAAAGTCGTAGTAGTCTCCGCTGACCATGCGGGCCGCTTTGCAAATTGCTTCAATCTCGAGCCCCGGCACCAGCGGCACGCGCTGCGGAAAGAGTTGGTTTTGCACTTCGCGTGCGATGGAAATCTCGTTCTCGAGCCTTTGCCGCTGCTTTTGTTCTTCGATCAGGCTCCGGATCGAACCGGTCATCAGGTTGAACGACTCGCCCAGGATACCCAACTGGTCTCGCCGTTCGATCTTGACGGTGTGCGTCAGATCGCCTTCGCGCACCTGCTGCGTCGCGCCGTAGAGCTGGTCGACGGTTCCGGTAATCGCCCGCATCAGGACGATCCCGGTCACTACCGCCACGACTTGCGCCAACAACAGCAGGACCGCGATCAACTCAAACCCCAAAACGGTGCTGCCGCTGAACTCACCGAGCGAGCTGAAAATCCTCTCGTTCAGGACCGACGGCCGCGCCGTAAACGCCGCAAACACCGGCTGTCTTTCCCCCGCTTTTTCTCCTTGTTCGAGATAGGTTGCGTCCAGCTTCGAAAAACCCTCGATCACCGGATCGAACCAATAATTCGACGCCTGCAGCTTGCGATGCCTCGTCGAAATTCTCTCGATGAACCGGTACCTGGATCCGGCCAGGGGCACGGTATTGCTCGTGTCGCTCTCCGTCGCTTTTTGCAGGGCGGTTACCTGAATCGGACCGAGATCCGGCGATACGGTTTCGAGAAAATCCGGCGTCACCTGCAGGCTCAGCTCGATCACGTTCCGCCCGCGCGGAGACTCCACGTCCCGCATGGAGATCAGGTGCATCACCCCGCCGGACTGTACGATGCCTGTAAACTCCCTATGATTCGATCCTGCAATCCGCGCCAGACGCTTGGAGTCGGCATGAAAGTCAACCTTCAGCCCGGGCAGGTCCTTGGAGTACGCCACGCGAGTCTGCGCATCCAGCGCCTGCTCGACCACGTTGTCGGGAATGGAGGCGGGAAGCGTCTTTTCTGCTGCCGCCAGGCTTGCCGCCGAATCCGCCATCCGGGCCAAACGGCTGTGGATGTCTTCATACAGGATGTAGCCGCCCAATTGCGCATACAGGATTTGTCCCGCGAGAGCCGCCAGCGTCACCAACAACAGCACCGGCATGAGGGCCAGGAACAGCCCCGCGACGATCAAGCGGTTGCGGAGACTCCACAACAGCCGGCTCCGCCCCCACGCGATCAGCCGAAATGCCAGATACCCTGCGCTCAGCAGCGCCAGAAACCTCAAGAAGCTGTAGCCCCCGCCGCTTAGCCTCATCAGCATCGCCGTGCCGCCGAGCGACACCAGGACCATCGCTGCGAGATCCGGCCACGACAGCCGCCGCCACAGATTTCCTATCTCTAGGGCTGAGAGTTTCATGTGCGGAGAAAAATTGACGCCAACTCCAAGAACGACTACTTTACCTGATGGACAGCACCGTGACGAGTCACCGAATAGTCCCTAGCCAACATCCAATCTACTGCCCGGTAGCAATTGACATTGACTTGAGTTGATAAGTATCCGGGCCATCGACATAGACCCTTTGACGCTGGCAGCGACCGGACCTGGGGGCAATCGCTCGCTCCCATCGGTCATTGGAATGGTCTGTTTGCAATGCGGGTGTGCTCGAAACCCGGTCATCGATCCAAGTTACGACATCTGCTACTCAGTCCGCGCATTCCCGTATTTTAAGGATTTGCGAAGAAATGAAAGACTAGAGACAATCTCGTTCACGAAACAGTTAGCGGTCAGTCTGCGGTGATTCTATGGACGCCGTAGCGATTTTCTGCGAACTGCGGCGGTTTCAGGTAACTGTATGTTCAACTCCGAACCCCGAAGATTTCAGGTCTGTAGTCTTGCGCTTTGTCGCGGTTACCTTGCGCAACTTTTCAAAACCCCTTGGGAAAATCGCAAATTGAACGCGGGCTGGCCCTACTGCCCGGCTCCCGCGCGTACCCGGCTGTGCTTCGCGCTGTAGGCAAAATACACGAAGAGCCCAAGCACCAGCCAGATAATCAGCCGCGCCCAGTTCACCCACCCGAGCTTGTACATCATGTATCCGTTGAAGATGATCCCCAGAATCGGCACGAACGGGACCAGCGGCGTGCGAAACGGCCGCTCTTGTCCGGGATTCGTATTCCGCAGCACCATCACCGCGATGCACACGATTACGAACGCCAGCAGGGTTCCGATGTTCACCATCTTTCCGATGTCGTCGATCGGCGTGACGCTGCCGACAATCGCCGCCAGCAGCCCCACCGCGATCGTGTTCTTCCACGGCGTGCGGAACTTCGGATGAATGTCGGCGAAAAACTTCTTCGGCAGCAACCCGTCGTTGGCCATCGAATAGAGCACGCGCGTCTGGCCGAGCAGCATCACCAGCATCACGCTGGTCAGACCTGCCAGGGCCCCCAGCGTAATCACGTGCGAGGCGGTGCTCTGCCCGCGGTCGAGAAAGGCCCGGGCGATCGGCGCCTCGATGTTCACGTCCTGCCAGTGCACCATGCCGGTCAGCACGCCCGCCACTCCGATGTACAGCAGGGTACAGACGAGCAACGACAGAATGATTCCGACCGGCAAATCCCGCTGCGGATTCTTCGCTTCCTGCGCCGTGGTCGAAACCGCATCAAACCCGATATACGCAAAAAAGATGTATGCCGCGCCCGCTCCGATTCCGCTGAAGCCGTAAGGCGCGAAGCTGTGCCAGTCGCTGCCCCAGTTCGCGGTAGAAACGAACCGGCTGCCCAGGGCCAGGACGAAAAGCACCACCGAGACCTTGATCACCACGATGGTCGTGTTAAAGCGCGCGCTTTCCTTGATTCCCACGGCCAGAACCGCGGTAATGACCAGCGCAATCAGAAACGCCGGCAGGTTGAAGCCGATTTCCACTCCAAAAATCTTCGGCGCATTCACCAGATCGTGCGCCCGCTGGATGAGTTCCGGCGAGTGCGCAGACACGATCGCTGTCACCTTGTCCAAAAACGCCTGCGTCCCGGGCATCAGCGACGGGTCGGAGGCTTGCGCCATCTGCCGCGCCACCAGCTTTTCCGCCGTGTGCAGCGCTGTCCAATGGTCGTAGGCGAGCCACAGCGGCATCTTCAGGTGGAAAATATCCAGCAGCTCGATGAAGTGATTCGACCAGCCTGACGACACCGTGCTGGCGCCCATCGCATATTCAAGCGTCAGGTCCCATCCGATGATCCATGCAAAGAGTTCGCCAAGCGTGGCATACGCGTAGGTGTAGGCGCTGCCGGCCAGCGGAATCATGGCCGCGAACTCGGCGTAGCAGAGGGCCGCGAACGCGCATCCTAGCCCGGAGAGTACGAACGACAGCATCAGCCCCGGTCCGGCATAGTGCGCGCCCAGCCCGGAGAGCACAAAGATGCCCGCGCCGATCACCGCGCCCACTCCCAGCGCGGTCAGCTGAAAGGGCCCCAGCGTTCGCTTCAAGCTGTGGCCGCCCTGTTCTTGCGCTTCCGCAAGCAGCAGACTCATCGGCTTCTTCGCAAACAAGGGGTTGCCCATGCAACTCCTCCTTCGTCAGTTCAAGTCAAGGAAATGTAGCGCCGTCCGTTAGGCCGGCCTTTTTCGATCCACTGCCAATGCCACTTGGATCCACAAATTGTAGGGGCGGCCCCGCCCGCTTCCTACAAAAACTTTCAACATCCTAGGCTGCTTTTTCCCTCTGCCGCGACCATAGCCAATACACCGGCAGTCCCAGGAGCACAATCACCAGACTCCAGCCCGCGGTTTCCGTCCTGTAAAACAGCAGTACCAACAAAATCGTCAGTGCCAGCAGAACGTAGAGCAGTGGCAACACCGGATACCCAAATGCCCGGTACAGGCGCTCCGCATCCGGGCGCTTTTTGCGCAGCACAAACACGCCCAGAATGGTCAGCACATAAAAAATAAGCGCGGCAAACACCACGTAGTCCAGCAAGTTGCTGTACAAATTGCCGTACGTCACGGCGCCCGCCGCGTCCACCTTCCTCGTACGCAGCAGGATCAGCGCGCTGATCCAGATTCCCTGATAGACCAGTGCGGTTCCGGGCACGCCCTTATTGTTGAGCGTACCCGTCGCACGGAAAAAGAGCCCGTCCTTGGCCATGGCGTAGGCCACGCGCGAACCCGCTAGAATCAGTCCGTTATTGCAGCCGAAGGTAGAGATAATGATGGCGCACGCCATGATCACCGCGCCAATCGGGCCAAAAATCGCATTGAGCGCCGCGGTCGCCACGCGATCGTCCGGGGCGTTCTGAATTTGCGCCAGCGGCAACGCGAAGAGGTAGGCCAGGTTCGCCAGACAGTACAAGGTGATGACGATGGTCGTGCCCAGAGCCATCGAAAGGGCCACGTCGCGTTTCGGGTTCTTTACTTCCGCCGCCGTGAAACCGATGTTGTTCCAGGCATCGGCTGAAAACAGCGAACCGACCTGCGCCACTCCAAAAGCCACCAGCAGCCCAAAAAATCCGCTGGCCGCCGTTACCGTCGGGAAGAAACCCTTGAAAAGATTCGCCGGCTCCAATGGCGCGGCTCCGCGCACGGCCCAGAAATTGGAAAAATTGTCGGCAATGGCGGCGTGATTTCGGCCCACAAACACGCCGAGCAAAATAAGCCCGACCAGCGAAAGAGTCTTGGCGGAGGTGAAAATATTTTGTATCAGTTTGCCCAGGCGCACGCCGCGCGTGTTGAGAAAGGTGATAAACACGATCATCACGATGCCGACCAACTGCTGCGCCGAGAGACTCACGGCAATCTTGGAGCCGAGCGCGATCGGTTTGATGATCCAGGCCGTGGGTGAAATGGCCGGGAACAACACCCCCAGGAAGCGCGCGAATCCGACGGCGACCGCCGCGATCGTTCCGGTCTGAATCACCAGGAACAGTGTCCACCCGTACAAAAATCCCCACAGCGGCGAATAGGCTTCCCGCAGGTAGACATACTGTCCGCCCGCGTGAGGAAACAGCGCCGCCAGTTCTCCGTAGGTCAACGCCGCGGCGATGGTCAGCAGCCCGGTCAGAATCCAGGTCAGCAGGAGCCCGCCCGGGGAACCGGTCTGCTTGGTGATGTCGGCTGCGACAATGAAAATACCCGACCCGACCATCGAGCCGACGACAATCATGGTGCCGTCGAACAAGCCGATGGCGCGAACGAATCCAGCCTCCTCCTTCTTGTTCTGGGCGGTCACTGGAAGAGCGGTTTCGGCCATAAGCAGGTTGCCTCAGTTCGCCGCGGGCTGCGCCGCAGTGGGGAGAATCTCCAGGTATTGTTTGACGCGGACCGCGGGATGCCTGGCCGCCAGAATGTCGCTGATAATGGCGACGCTGTCGGCCCCGGCCCGGATCACGTCCGTTGCTCGTTCTAGCGTAATACCGCCGATCGCCACGATGGGCTTCGTCGTCAGCTTGCGTGCCTCACGGATTAACTCCAGGCCGACTACGGGATCGGGATTGGCCTTGCTATGCGTCTCGAAAACCGGCCCGACCGCGATGTAGTCGGCGTCGCTGCGAGCGGCTATGGAAAACTGTTCGAGATTGTGAGTGGAGATTCCGGCAAGGGCGTCCGGGCCCACGATTTTCCGCGCCGCGTCTAGGTCCAGATCCTCCTGGCCCACGTGAACCCCGCTGGCCCCGGCGAGGCGGGCGATGTCCGGGCGGTCGTTCACCAGGAACGTTCCGCCCTCCTGGCGCACGGTGACGTTGAGGGCTTGTGCGGCCTGCAGTAGCTCGCGAGCCGGTGCGGTCTTGTTGCGATATTGGAAGAGACGGGCTCCCGCGCCCATCAGTCTCTTCAGGAATTCGATTGGGTCCGAAGGCAGCAACGCTGCGTCTAGTATCACGTAAAGCGGCGACAGCGCAAGCCGACTGGCCATCAGTGCTTTCCGTTGCTCCTTAAGAGGCGTTCGATGAAGTGGGTGTCGAACTTCCCGGCCGCGAAGTCCGGGTCGGCCAGAATCCGCCGATGCAGCGGGATGGAGGTCTTGATGCCTTCAATCACAAACATCTCGAGCGCGCGTTTCATGCGCCCGATCGCTTCCGCGCGGTCGCGGCCCTTCACGATCAATTTGGCGATCATGGAGTCGTAGTAGGGCGGAATCACCGCATCCGCGTACGCCGCCGAGTCCACGCGCACGCCGGTCCCGCCCGGCGCTTGGAACGTCGTGATGCGGCCCGCCGACGGCACGAACGTCTCCGGATCCTCGGCATTGATGCGGCACTCAATCGCGTGCCCGCTGAAGTGAATCTCCCCGGTTGCATCTTCCAGCTTTTCGCCCGCCGCGATGCGGATTTGCGCCTTGATCAGGTCTGCGCCGGTCACAAATTCCGTCACCGGGTGCTCCACCTGGATGCGCGTGTTCATCTCGATGAAGTAGATCGAGCCGTCGCTCGTATCCAGCAGGAATTCCACGGTTCCCGCATTGGTGTAGCCGATCTTCTCTAGCGCCTTCACCACCTTCGCGCCCATTTCCTTGCGGAGCTTAAGAGCGAGCACCGGCGAGGGCGATTCCTCGATCAATTTCTGGTGCCGCCGCTGGATGGAGCACTCGCGCTCACCCAGGTGAATCACCTTTCCATGCTGATCACCGAGAACCTGAAATTCAATGTGCCGCGGGTGCTCGATGAAGCGCTCCGCATAAACGTCCGGGGTGCCGAAAGCCTGTTGCGCCTCGCTGCGCGCCGTCTCATAGGCGGCCAGCAGCTCTTCCTGCTTGCGCACCACGCGCATCCCGCGCCCGCCGCCGCCCGCGACCGCTTTCAAAATCAGCGGATAGCCGATCTTCGCCGCCTCCTTCGCCAGCTGCTCTTCGCCTTCAATCGCGCCATCGCTCCCCGGAATCGTGGGCAGCCCGGCGTGCTTCACTTCCCGCCGCGCGCGGTCCTTTTCCCCCATCATTTCGATGAGTTCCGGCCGCGGCCCGATGAAGGTGATTTCCGAGGCCTCGCACACCTTCGCGAAGTTCGCGCTCTCCGACAAGAACCCGTAGCCCGGATGGATCGCATCCACATTGGTGATTTCCGCGGCGCTGATGACTTGCGGGATGTTCAGGTAGCTTTCGCTGCTTCGCGGAGGCCCGATGCACACCGCTTCGTCCGCAAATCGCACGTGCAAGGAATTGCGGTCAGCCTCTGAATAAACGGCGACGGTCGAGATTCCCAGCTCTTTGCAGGCGCAGATGACTCGCAGGGCGATCTCCCCGCGATTGGCTACCAGAATTTTGTTGAACATAGAGGTAGCCGCCTACTTCTTGCGGCTCGGCCGGATTCCAAACAGGGGCTGGCCATATTCCACCGGCTGGCCATTCTCGGCAAAAATTCGCAGCACTTCCCCGCTCATGTCGGACTCAATCTCGTTCATCAGCTTCATCGCTTCCACAATACACAGCGTCTGGCCCGCCTCGATGTAGCCGCCCACTTCCACAAACGGTTCGGCGCCCGGACTTGGCGAGCCATAGAATGTGCCTACGATCGGCGACTTCACCAGGTGCAGGTCTTCTGAGGCCCGGGCCTCCGCCGCGGGCGCAGCAGCCGGGGCCGAGTTGGCCGCGCCTGCCGTCGGCGCTCCCGCCACGATAATTTCGGGTGTCGGAATAGGCACCGCTGCCGGTACATAGGTCATTCCGGCCGACGGTTTTTTCAGACGGATGCGCAAGTTCCCGCGCGAGTACTCAAACTCCTCCAGATTGTGCTCCGCCATGGTCTTCAGCAGGTGCTCAATCTGTTCCACTTCCGGGTTCGCAACCGCTTTGCGCCCGCTGGACTTCGAAGGCTTTTTTCGTTTCATTTTTTCCGAGTTGTATTAGAGCTCTATGAAATCCCGCGCGGCGCGGGTCAACACTTCGTTCCCACCCTTGCCTACCACCACGTCGTCCTCAATCCGGATACCCCCAACGCCCGGTACATACACCCCCGGTTCTATCGTAACCACGTTTCCCGAGGCAAGCAGTGTTTTTTGCCCCTTGGCCACGCGGGGATCCTCATGGACCTCCAAGCCGAGCCCATGCCCCGTACTGTGCACGAAATACCGATCGAGGCGGTGTGCTGCCAGTACCCCCCTGGCTGCCGCGTCCACTTCCCCGCAGGAGCTGCCGGCGGCCACTTTCTCGATCGCCGCCGCCTGCGATTCCGCTACCGCCCGATACCACACTTTCACCTTCTCGGGCGCCTTCCCCACAAAAACAGTTCGCGTGATGTCGCTGCAATATTTTTCCAGTATAGCACCCAGGTCCAACACGACCAATTGCCCTCTCTTCAAGCGTTTAGCGGTGGGACGCGCGTGTGGCAGCGCTGACCGCTGGCCGAAAGCAACGATGGTTTCAAAGGCGGGGGCTGAAGCGCCCCGCCGTCTCATCTGGTATTCAATTTCGGCGGCGACCTCGAATTCTCGTATTCCCGGCTTCAAGAGCCGGGTTGCCGCTTCCGCGACTTCGCTCGCCAGAATGGCAGCCTTGCGCATCTGCGCCAGTTCTCGGGCGTCTTTGACTCCGCGCAGCGCTTCGACCAACCCGGGCGCTTCCTGAAGCCTTACGCCGCCACCAGTAGCCTTGCGCAACGCGCCAAGCTGCGCCACGGTCATCTGTGCGGAATCGAATCCTACTTTGCGCCGCTTTCGCCCTTTCAGCAGTTCTCCGCAAGTCCTGTAGAGTCCGTCCTTCTGCAGGACGACAGATAGTGACGGCGCTTCCTGCGCCGCCTGTACCGTAAATCGTCCGTCCGTAATGAGCGTGAGTCGGTTCGGACCGACTACCAGCAGTCCCGATTCACCGCTAAATCCGGTGAGATAAAACCAGTTCACCGGGTTCGTCACCAGCAGCGAGTTCAAACCCTGCTTGCGCAGCAGGCTTTGCAACCGTGTGACGCGTTCTTTGTATGGTGTCGGCATAAAAAATCGAGGAGACCGTAGTCTCCTCGATTTCAGCTCAAGTGGAAAGCGTTGTTGTGCTGCCGGTCAGCTCGGAATAATCCGCGGGGTCAGGAAGAACAGCAGTTCCTGCGACGTCACGGTAGTCTGCGTGCGCTTGAAGAGGTTTCCGATCAGAGGAAAGCTGCCAACCACCGGGGTCTGCGTGATGGTGACCTGCTGTTGGGTCACGATGATGCCGCCGATCACCACGGTCCCGCCGTCCGGAACCAGAACTTTGGTTTCAGCCGACTGAGTATCGAGTGCCGGGATACCCTGCACGCGGGCGATACCGTTGTCGATCTGGGTATTTTCGACCAGCACGTCCATGAAAACCGTGCCTTCGGCTGTGATCAGCGGGGTGACTTCGAGTTTCAACACCGCGTCGATGTACTGCACGGAGACCGTATTGTTGATCGTGGTCTGGATGGGCACCTTGGTACCCTGCTTCACGGTAGCCTTTTCGTTGTTTTGCGTCACTACGCGCGGCTTGGAAAGCAGTTTGCCGACGCCCTTCGATTCCGCCGCGCTGATGAAAAAGTCGATCGCGAAATTCGGCGAACGGTGAGAAAAGCCGAGGCCGGTGGTTGGCGGCGCTCCTGCCGCAAAGTTCGTGGCCAGTGGCAAACCGGTGCTCACACCGTTGCCGGGCGTCCTTCCGGATCCGACCGACACCGGCGGCTGAGGTAGACCGCTTCCGGTGGTCACGCCGCTGCCGCCAACCGCGGGGGAGCCTGAAAACAGCGACCGGCCACCGGTCGTAGTTCCGGCAAAGCCGAGTTCCGTACCGATATCGCGGGCAAAGGAGCGGGAGGCCGCCACCACGCGCGCCTCGATCTCAACCTGCTGCGACTTGCGGTCAAGCTGGTGGATCAGGTTGTCAACGATCGGAATCGTCGATGGGATGTCGCGGATGATCAGTTGGTTCGAACGGTCGTCCGCCAGGATGTCGCCCTTGGGCGAAAGAAACCTTTTGAGGGTCTGGGTCATGGATTGGGCTTTGGCGTAGCTCAATACACGCGTCACCGTCACCGGCTGCGTAGCTTCGTTCTGCGCCTTTTCCAGATCGCGAAGCGATTCCGCTTCTTGTTTGAGGGTCGCCCGCGTAGCGATGCGCAGTACGTTGCCCTTGAGCTGCTTGTCGAGCCCGTTGTTCTGCAGAACGATGTCCAGCGCCTGATCCCACGGCACTTCATCGAGCACGATGGTCAACGATCCCTTGACCGCCGGGTCCAGAACCACGTTCAGGCCGCTGATCTCGTGGATGAGGCGGAAAAAGTCGCGCAGGTCCACGTCCTTGAGGTTTACCGAAATCGGCTCTCCGGTGTACTTGGCCGGAGCAGCGGCTGGGCCAGCTGGCTGCTGCGCAGCGCTTGCCACCGTTGCGGCGGCGCTGCCCGCCTGCTGCACGGCCTGTTGCGCGACGGCCGGCGGTTCTTCAGGGCGTGCAGGCTGCGTGCTGCCGGCAAAAGACCCAAGTGCGGCCCCTTGTGTCAATTCGGTCGGCAGAGTGAACTTGGGCGCCGCAACGTTGGCAAGCGCGGGCTGGCGGCGGATGGTGCGAGGTGCGGCATCCCCATAGTAGATGGCCGCCTGGTTGGCTGCGGAAGCGGTCAGAGTCGGTGAGTTTGCGACAACCTGCGAATCGGTCGGCGAGTCGAACGAAATGACGATGGCATGGCCTTCGTGGCCGATCTGGTATGGCGAAGCCGCGGTCAGATCGATGACCACTCGCGCCACGTCAGGCCGGAATTGTCCGAGCCGCACGCCGCGTACCGGCGCCGAGACGCCCGGAATCACGCTCTTTTGCACGGCCATCCGTGTCCCGGCGAAGTCCAGTACCAGCCGATCGGGATTCTGCATCCGTGTGGCGTGCGCAAAAAGCTCGCCTTCGCCTTCGACCCGCACGCTCGAGCGCGCAGCCGCCTGCGTCACGGCAACGCTCGAGATCACCGCTTCCCCGGTCGTCGCGGCCGCCGCTGCACGCGTCTGCGACAGCAATGGCGCTGCACTTGACGCCAGGCTTGCAAGGATTAGGCAGCCATTTCGTAAGGCCAGCCAGTTCGTCTTCATTGCTGTTCTCCTGCGGTCGAATAAAGTCTCTTGTTTACCTGGCGTTCGACAGGCTTGCCGAACGCGTCCTTGCCTTCTTCATGGAACGTCACGCCTTCCATGGAAATCTTTTCCACGGTGCCGTCGTAGAGCTTGTCGCCTTCGCGCAAAAAGTAGGTGCGCTGCTGGGGATTCGACACTACGGCGATCATGCCATTCGGTGCGCGCACGATGCCGTCGAGCCTCAGCGTGCCCACCTGCAGGCCCGCCTTGCCCGGCGGAAGGTTCTTGGCCAGGGCATCCTGCGCCTGCTGCCGGCCCACGAGCGACTCAAACGGATCGCGGCGCGCCATCTTTACCTCGCTCTCGGCCGGTCGCTTTTCGGAAACGGTCTTTGCCGCGGGAGTTGAAGACTTGGGTTTTGCGGACGCCGGTTTGCCTGCGGACTGGGGTTTGGCGGGAGCGGGTTTTGCGGACGCGGCTTGACCGGCGGGAGTCGGCTTCGAACCCGTCGCGGCCACGGCCTGGTTGGCCAGGTTCTTGGCGGCTTGCGGATTTTGCGCGCGCATTCCGGGCGCTGCAATCAGCGTCATTCCTGCTGCCACTGTGATCAGAAGTCGCATAGTTTGCTCATTCCAGCTCAATTCTTGGCCCCCGGTTTGGCGCCGCTTGCCGCAGCGTCAGCCGGCTTCGTGAAATAGGTGGTCGCCGTGAAAGTTCCCGTCACCGTGGTTCCCGGACGCATCGCGTAACCGGTGCCTTTGCTGGCGTCGGTAAATTGCAGGTCGCCCACGTTGATGATCCGCGACAGACGGCTCAGCCGCCCGAAGAAGTCCAGTACGTTGAAATACGGTCCGTCGGCCTGCACTTCAAACGGCATCTCGTAATAGTTGTTGTCCTTGGGCAGCACGGCCTTGGCCGCCAGATGACGGAGCTGCACGCTCGACTGGGTGGCCGCGCCCTGCAGCAGGCGGATGAATTCGTCGGTTTCCTTTTCTTCCGGAACGATGGTCTTCAAGGTGTCCAGCTGCTTGTTGAGCGCGTCCATCTGCTGTTTGAGCTCACCGAAGCGCTGCTTGTAGACGGAAAGTTGCGTCACTTCCTGGGTCAGCTGCGAGCGCTGCTGCACGGCTTTGTCCAGCTGCTCTTTTTCCTGCGCCACCGGCGAGAACGGCAGGTAAACTCCGAGCACCGCCAGCACGATGGCCAGCGCAGCGGCCACCAGGCCCTGCATGATCACCGACATGTCGCGCAATGGATTGGCCATGTCGCTCTCCTAACTCTTCTTCGCAGGCGATGCGCCCTGCGTCGGCGTGCTCACGGGCTTAGTTTGCGGCGCGGACTGATGGATTTCCGCGGTGAGCTTGAAGGTAAAGGTCTGCACGCTCTTTCCGGAGTCTTCTTTGGTGTCGGTCATCTCGATCTTGTCGAAATAGCCGGAGCGCTTCATGGCGGTAATGAAATTCGCCACCGCATTCACCGAAGCCGACGAGCCGGTGATATCGAGAGCGTTGCCCTTGCGCGTCAGGTTGGTCAGCCAAAGATTCTCGGTGCGCGATACGGTGTTCGCCACCATGTCCAGCAGTTCCTGCCCGCCGGTGCGATCGCGCTGCAATTTTTCAATGGTGTCGACGCGAACCTGCAGAACCTTGCTTTGCTTTTCAAACTGTTCCACCTGGCTCTTGATCTGCTGTAATTCCGTCTTTTGCGCCTGCAGCTGCTTGATGCGGGTGTTTTCCGCCGCGAGCTGACTCTGCCACGAGTAGTAGATATAGCCGAGCACCAGACCGCCCAGCAGGATGCCCGCTCCGATGAAGACCGCCGGCAACGCCGCTCCCGTGTCCACGGGACGCCTTGCTGCCTTCGGCCGCGCTTGTCCGAGAAGGTTTATGCGGATCATGGCTAGTCAAAGCTCCTCAGGGCCAGGCCCACGGCAATCGCCAGCCGCGGCGCCATTTCCCGAATCTGATCTTCGCTGTGCTTCCCGGGATTGATCAGCACGCGCCGGAAGGGATTCAGCTCTTCCACCGGCATCGCGAACTCCTCGCGCAGGAGGTCCACCAGGCCCGGCACGCGAGCCGTACCGCCCGCCACCAGGATGCGCTGGATGTTCTCGCCGCTCGCGGTGGCGCGGAAGAAATCGAAAGTCTTCTGGATTTCAAGCGTGAGGATGTCGCTCACGCTGCGCAGAATCTGCTGCTTCTGCTCGTCGGTGACGCTCGGCAGGGTGTCGCCCTTCTTCAGCCGCTCCGCGTCTTCAAAGCTCAGATCCAATTCCTTCTGCAGGGCGTCGGTGTATTGGTTGCCGCCCACGCTCACGTCGCGCGTAAACAGCGGGATGCCGCCGCGCACGATGTTGATGTTCATCACGCTCGCGCCAATATTCAGCAGCGCCACCGTCTGTCCCGCGTCCGGCTCATAATTCACTTCAAAGCAGTTCTGCAAGCCGAAAGCGTCGATGTCCACAACCACCGGCGTTTTTCCGGCCTGTGCCAGCACGTTGGTGTGGTTCAAAATCTTGTCTTTCTTCACCGCCACCAGCAGCACGTCCATCTGCGCGTCCATGGACTCCAGCAGCTGATAGCTCAAGTTCACATCGGCGATGTCGAAAGGAATATGCTGGCTGGCTTCCGACGGAATGCGGTCGTACAGCTCTTCTTCGTTCATCAGCGGCAGTGGCACTCGCTTCACGATGACCGAGTGGCCGGATACGGATGTCGCCACGTTTTTGGTTTTTACGTTGGAAGAGTCGAAGATGCGCCCGATAGCGTTCGCCACCTGCGGCGCGTCCATGATGGCGCCATCCACGACCGTGTCCGGCGCCAGTGACTCCATGCCGAAGCTCACCAGTTCGTAGCCCGCTTTGGTGGACTTCAGCTCCACCGACTTGATGGAACTCGAACCGATGTCCAACCCGACCAGCTGCTTGCTCTTTCCGCCGAATAACGACATCTTGCAGCCCCTTTATTCGTTCCTGCTACGCCTGTACGAAAATCGTCGCGCCGCTTTCCCGCAAAATGGCTCCTAGCGCCGCTTCGCGTGCACCTGGCTCATCTTGCGTTCCATCCAGCGGTCCAGAATCGTCTTACGCAGCTTCCACCGGTTGCCCAGTTTGAAGGCGGGAATTTCACCCTCGGTGATGTAACGGTAGAGCGTGTCCGGGCTAATCCCCAGATACTGCGACGCTTGCCGCACATTCATCACTTCGCGAGATTCGCTCACGATGAAACGCTGCTCCGACGACCTTCATTTCGCTTACCGCTGGAACCAGAACACGCCCGAACTTTTTTACGACGCGCTCGCACCCGCACCGGGAAATCGGAGCGCGCCCCGTGTCAGCGTTATCCCATCCGTAAACGACCGGGGTCAAGCGCTTAACTCCGGCAGTTGTCCTAAGAATATGGGTAATCTTAGGCAATTCTAGGGTTATCATGGGCACTGTACTCTATATATGCACGCATAGAATGTTCAGAACTACCACTAATTGTGTTTTATGCTGGTTTTACGGCCTGTACCGACGGACGGTAATTGTTTGCCGTCACTTGTGCCGTATTTTTCGGGTTTTCGCCGCAATTGGACGGCGCAGAAAAACAGCGACCGCGCACGGTGGTATACTCCGCGCCGCTGGCTCATTTTCGACGAGGTTTTCATGAAACTGCTTGCCACTCTGGCCCTTTTTGCTGCGCTGGGCGTCGTGCTCGGACCCATGCGGGCCGGCTCGTCTTCCGCTCCTGCCGGCCTGCTGTTCATCGCCAACCAATTCGACCACACCGCGAACCTGGTCGATCTCTCCTCGCGCCACCCGATTGGCAAAATCGGCGTCGACGTAAACGGCCACGAAGTCGCCGTCTCGCCCGATCACAAGTTGGGCTACGTTCCGATCTATGGAAATTCCGGCGTAGGGAAGCCCGGCACGGACGGCGCAACCGTGCAAGTGATCGACTTGAAATCCGCACGCGCGATTCGCATCATCGATCTCGGCAAACCGGTGCGCCCGCACTGCGCCAAGTTCGGTCCCGACGGACTGCTCTACGTGAGCGCCGAACTCGCCAACGCCATCTACATCGTCGACCCCGCATTGGGCAAGGTCGTAGGCCAGGCGCCCACCGGTGCAGCTGAATCGCACATGTTCGTCATCACTCCCGACGGCAAGCGCGCCTACACCGCAAACGTCGGCCCCGGCAGCGTCAGCGTAGTGGATCTGGAAAACCGCAAGCTCATCCGAGTCATTCCTGTTGCCGATCACGTACAGCGCATTTCCATCTCGCCCGACGGTAAACGGGTCTTCACCCACGACCAGGGCGCGCCGCGCATCGCCGTCATCGACACCCGCACTAACCGGCTTGCCGGGTGGCTCGACCTCCCGGCCAGCGTCTACTCCTCGACGCCTACCCCGGACGGAAAATTCCTCGTCGCCAATGCGCCTTCCGGCAAGGCCTTCGTAATTGACTTGTCTTCAGAAAAAGTCGCCGCAACCTACCCGATCCCGGAAGCCATCGGAGAAGTCGCGGTGGACGCGGAAGGAAACTACGCCTTCATCAGCTGCCCGGCCAAGGGCACCATCGAGGTATTGAATCTGCGTTCGGCAAAGCTGGAAGATCCGATCGTTATGACGCCCGGCGTAGACGGGCTCGAATGGATCCCGGGAATTTCGTGACCCCAAATCGGGTTCTGCCGATCCGGTCTTGATCGCGTCGTCTCCTCACAACCCGAGCGTTTTCCACCGATCAGCCACGCGCTTTTTCGTCGCTTCATCCATCAAAATTTCATCCGGCCACGGCCGCGTGAAACCCTCGCTCGGCCATTTCCGCGTGGCATCAATCCCCATCTTCGAGCCGTAGTCCTGCATGCGCGCGGCATGGTCGAGCGTGTCCATCGGACCAAAGGAAAACTGCACATCGCGTTCCGGATCGAGCGCGCACAGCGCCTTCCACACCACCTCGCTGTAGTTGTGCACATCCACGTCGTGGTCCACCACCACCACCACTTTGGTGAACATCGCCTGCCCCAGCGACCAGATCCCGTTCATGATTTTCCGCGCGTGCCCCGGATAGGATTTGCGAATGGCCACGATCATCAAGTTATGAAAAATTCCTTCCGCCGGCAGGGCCACGTCGACAATTTCCGGATACTGCATTTTCATCACCGGCAGAAAGATCCGCTCCACCGCGTATCCCATGTAGAAATCTTCCTGCGGCGGCGGTCCGACAACCGTGGTCAGATAGACCGGGTCCTTGCGATGCGTGACGCACTCCACGTGAAAAACCGGAAACTCCCCTTCGAGCGAATAAAATCCCGTATGATCGCCGAACGGTCCTTCCGTCCGCATCTCGTTCAGATTGACGTAGCCTTCGAGCACGATCTCCGCATTTGCCGGCACTTCGAGTTCGTTGGTTTCGCACGGCGCCATTTCAACCGGCGCGCCCCGCAGGAACCCCGCAAACATCATTTCGTCCAGGTCGGGCGGAATCGGCAACATCCCGGCCAGCGTCGTCGCGGGATCGCTTCCGATCGCCACGCTGACCGCAATTCGTCCCTCGGGATTCTGGGCCCGCGCGCGCCGGAAATGCTCGGCGCCATGCTTCTGCGTCTGCCAGTGCATGCCGGTGGTCCGTTCGTCATACACCTGCATGCGATACATGCCGACGTTGCGCTTCCCGGACTCGGGATTTTTCGTGAACACCAGCGGAAACGTGATGAATCGCCCGGCATCCCCCGGCCAGCACTGCAAAATCGGAAAATCCAGCAAGTTGACGTCCGGGCCCTTGTGAATCACTTCCTTCGCTTCGCCGTCCTTCACGCTCTTTGGAAAAAAGGAGCCCAGTTCCGCGAGCTTCGGCAGCATTTTCAGCTTGTCCAACAACCCCGCTGGCGATTTGGTGTCCAGAAATCCGCGGATTCGACCCGCCACTTCGTCGAGCGCCTGCACTTCAAACGCCAGACACATACGCTTCAGGCTGCCAAATGCGTTGATCAATAGCGGATACCGCGACCCCTTGGGCTTTTCGAAAAACAGCGCAGGGCCAACGCTCATGGGCGCGCGGTTAGGATCCCGCGCAACCCGCTGCGCCACTTCTGTAATCTCCAGCACCGGATCGACTTCCGCGCGCACGCGCCTCAGCTCGCCCGCCTTCTCGAGCGTCTTTACAAACTCCCGCAAATCGCGATACGCCACGTTTCCTCCTCTGGAAACCTGTTGCCCGACGCAACCAACTTACACCCTCTCTCTTGTTGCACAGTCAAGATTGCGGCACCGGCCTCACTTCGGCCCTCGTTCGCTTCGCATTGCCGTGCCGGCATGACTCCGCTTACAATCGGCGGCATTCGGAGGTCTCGATGAAAAACGCTTTCCTCGCCCTGTCCGCGTTCCTGCTCGCGGCAGTTCCGGGAGCCCTGTCGCAAGGCGCGCCCCCGCAGGGGTCCGCCGACAAACCCTACAGCATGGAGTACTACTACAAAGTCTCCTGGGGTCATCAAAAGGAGTTTCTCGACCTCTTTCTCAAGAACCATTTCCCACTGCTGCAGGAAATCCAGAAATCCGGCCGCATCCTCGCGCTCAAAATCGAAACTCCCTCGAACCACATGAGCGAAGAATCGCGCTGGGACTACCGTGTCACGATCACCTACAAAAACTCGACTCTGGCCACCACCGCCAATCCCGACGAAGAAGCCCTCATCAGGAAACTCTACCCGGATCAGGCCGCCTACCAGAAAGAAGAACAGCGGCGCTTTGAAATCCTTCTCGCCCATTGGGATTTGCCGGTTTCAGACATCACGCCAGCGAAAAAGTGAGCCTGCGCACGCGCTCCCGGCTGAAGCGTGGCGTTCAGCCGCCCTGTGCACGCGCCTCGGCCAGAATCTTTCGTGCTTCGGGCGCGTCTTTCTGCGACGCCACGAGCTTAGCGCCGCCGAGGGCATCAGAAACCTCGGCGGCCTTCGCCACATCTGCATAAGATCGAAGCACCAGCAGCAGGTTACCGTCGTTCGGTAGTTCCGCGCCATTTTTCGACAGGGTCCTCGGGCCATTCGAGCCCGCGCTCGAGCATTTCAGGGCGCAGAACTTCGCGCGCCTGCTCCGTCGGCTCTCCCTGATCTCGCCCGAGGCTTCCCAACTCCGCGTCGCTCATCCCGAGCTTTCGCTTTCGAAAGAGGGCATTGGGAACCGGAATCGCCGCATACTGCATCAGATAAGCATCGTGAAATATTGTGATCTTCGGCGCCACCGGTATGGTCGGCCAGGGCGCGTTGCGCGAATGCCTGCGCGATCCCGACGTTCACCGCGTCCTTACCGTGGGGCCACAAATGACTTTCCTCTTCATCTCCGGAGCCGGCGCTGACGGCACCGAGCGTGGCCCCGTCATGTGGGCCCGCGTCAAAGGCAAAACCGAAAACGCCCTGCGCCGGCTGCCCTTTAAAGCCGTGTACGTCCTCAGCCCGGGCATCATCCAGCCTCTCGACGGCATTCGATCGAAGACCGCCGCCTACCGGGTCTTTTATGCGATCGCCAGTCCGTTTCTGCCCATCGCACGCCGTCTCTTCCCTGACTACGTCGTTCCACCGAACAAATCGGCCGCGCCATGCTAGCCGCTGCCAAGCGCGGCGGCCCTGAGCCCATCCTCGCTGCGCCCGACATCCGAGCGCTCTCTCTATCGAGCGATCAGCCTTGCACTTCTTGATCGCGCTCCCACGTCCGATCCCGTGGCTCCTGCGGGCATGCAGTGCCAGTGGCATGCCATTTCGATTTTCTCGGCAGAGCGTTATTCTGAAGGCCTGAGCCATGCCCCGCGTTTACCTCGATCACAACGCCACCACTCCCGTCGAGCCGGAAGTTTTACAAGCCATGCTCCCCTATTTGTCCGGTGAGTTCGGAAACGCTGCCTCCATCCACACTCCCGGCCAGCGCGCCCGGGCCGCTGTGGAAACGGCGCGTGAACAGGTCGCGGCGCTCATTGGCGCTCGCTCGCAGGAAGTCGTCTTCACCAGCGGCGGGACGGAATCCGACAACCACGCCATCTTCGGCATCGTGCGCGGCGCCTCGGGTGCCGGCGCAAGCGGAGCCCGAAAGGAAGCGAAACACGTCATCACCGCCCAGATCGAACACGAAGCCGTCCTCAATGCTTGCCAGGCGCTTGAAAAAGAAGGCTGCGCCGTCACCTACCTCCCCGTGAATTCAAGCGGCCTCATCAACGTTGAGGAATTGCATGATGCCATTAGTCCCGAAACAGCCCTCATCTCGGTCATGCACGCCAACAACGAGCTCGGCACCGTCCAGCCGCTTGAAGAGATCGGCAAGGTCGCCGCGCAGAACGATATCTACTTCCACACCGACGCCGTCCAGTCCGCTGGAAAGATACCGATCGACGTCGCCAGCCTCAGCGTCGATCTGCTCTCGATCTCCGGCCACAAGTTCTACGCACCCAAGGGAATCGGCGCTCTCTATATTCGGGGCGGCACGCGTCTGCGCCAGCTTCTCTACGGCGGCCATCATCAGCGTGGCTTCCGGCCCGGTACGGAAAACGTCCCGGGCATTGTCGGCCTCGGTAGAGCCGCCGAGCTGGCGCGCAGAGCACTCGAAGAAGACGCCTCGCGCATCTCCTTGCTGAGAGACGAACTCGAACGCGGCCTCCTGGCAAGAATTCCTCACGCTCGTGCCAACGCCGCCGCGGCACCGCGCACTCCCAACACCACGAACATCACCTTTCCCGGGATCGAAGGCGAAGCCCTGATCATCGCCCTCGACCTGAAGGGTCTCGCTTGCTCCACCGGCGCCGCCTGCTCCTCGGGCGCCGTCGAACCTTCCCACGTGCTCACCGCCATCGGCCTGCCGCCCGAAGAAGCCCGCGCTTCCATCCGCTTCAGTCTCGGCCGCCACACTTCGTCCGCCGACGTCGCTTTCGCTCTCGAAGCCGTTCCCGGCGCCGTCACTCAGCTCCGTCAGCTCTCTCCCGCCTATCGGCCCTAGGCTCGAGCTCTGCTGGTTCCTTCTGATAGCCGCCAAGCGCGTGAAATACGGGCGAAAGATAGGGTCAGTAGCACTCCTCTGTTCTTGGTCCCATATTGGGAGTGGCTGGACGGTGAGGACTGACTTTCACCCGCGCAACCCTCCGCATGCGGTAAAATGCTAAAGACCATGCCGCGGACGGCCCAACCCGAAACCGCATTACCGACCAGCGCCGCAATCGAGCCTGGCCTTGTCGCCGTGGCCATGTCTGGCGGTGTGGACTCTTCCACCGTCGCGGCCGTGCTACAGCAGCAGGGCCGCCCTATCGTCGGCCTCACCATGCAGCTCTGGAATCAGCGCCGGCTCCCCGAACTTCAAGGCTCCGACTTCGGCGCGCAACACCGCTGCTGCTCTCTCGATGACGTCTACGACGCCAAGCGCGTCGCCGAGCATCTCAACTTTCCGCACTACGTCGTAAACTTCGAACACCAGTTTGAAGAGCGCGTCATCCGCCCCTTTGTGAACGACTACCTTAGCGGCCGCACTCCCATCGCCTGTACCAATTGCAACAGCGACGTAAAGTTCGAGCCGCTGCTTAGAATGGCTCGGCAGATCGGCGCCGATCGGCTCGCCACCGGCCACTACGCTCGTATTCGCTACAACCCTGGCGCGCAACGCCACCAACTTTTGCGTTCGCTCGATCCCGCCAAGGATCAGTCCTATTTCCTGTGGGGCCTTTCGCAGGCGCAGCTCTCCCACAGCGAATTTCCCCTTGGCGAAATCTCCAAGGACGAAGTCCGTGAAATCGCGCGCCGCGCCGCGCTCCCGGTGGCCCAAAAGGCCGAGAGCATGGAGCTCTGCTTCGTCCCTAACGGCCACTACGTGCAGTTCATCCACGCCTACGCCTCGGAAAACAAGATGCCCGTGGCCACGGGAGAGGGCGAAATTGTCTCGGCATCCGGCGAAATCCTCGGCCGCCACAACGGCATTCACAATTTCACCATCGGGCAGCGCAAGGGCCTCGGCTTTGCCGCGGGCAAACCGCTCTACGTCCTGGCCATCGAACCCGAAACCAATCGTGTCGTGGTCGGCGAAGAAGACGCCCTGCGCACCACCGTATTCGAAGTCGAATCGGTAAACTGGGTCAGCATCGTCGAACCCGCGGCACCTATCCGCGCTGCGGTAAAGATTCGACACAAGCACGAACCCGCTCCAGCTACGGTCGCAGCCCTTCCTCTCCTGCGCGCTCGAATCACCTTCGACACTCCGCAGCGCGCCGTAACGCCGGGCCAGGCCGCCGTCGTGTACCAGGACGACGCCGTCCTCGCCGGCGGGTGGATCCGCTAGTTCCTTTTTCCATGCGGGCGCGGCAGGCTCTCGTTAGAGCCCGGCTGGATGGATCTTCCCTTCAGATCTCTACCGGCGGGTTTTCTTGGCAATCAGCTGCCTGCGAATCGTGATGGTCTTCGCGAGTCCCGGTCGCGGCACCGCATCGCAGCAAAAAGTATGGTTATAAAAAACAGAGGCGCGACTTGCCGTCGCGCCTCTGGGGCTTTCTCGTTGGAACTCGCGGCTCTGAACTTCCCTTAAATGAACAGTTCCTCTTCCTGCTCGGCTGTTTCGTCATCACGGCGTCGCGGCCCGGGTGCGCGTCTTGACCGCAGCAAATCGAGCCCGACCTTGATCCCGTGAACCAGCGCCGAAGCCTTCTGCACCGGCCGCCAGAAACTCTGCCGGAACTGCACGCCGGCATCCTCGACAGCTTCCATGGTCCCGGTCAGGATACGGTCAACATGCAGCAGCTGTCCGCGCAAGCGGTCCGCCGCATCGGTGAACACGCGGTCTACCTTCTGGGCCTGCCCTCGCGCCAAATACACGATGTGCGCCGCGTCGCTGACCATCGTTGATATCTTCGGCTGCGTGTCATCAAGCAAAATCTGCACACGCGTCAAGATCGGTCCGGCGCGATCATTCAGGTCCGTCACGGTCTTCTCAACTCGTTGCATGGTTCGCCGCGTCTGCAAAAACAGTGCGATCAGCACCGACACTTGGAACACCAGCGCGATCGCCACCACGATTCCGACCCAGTTTTGCATGTCCGCCCTTCCGCTCGAATCCCTTCACTCCGCGGCCGGAATGAAGTCAGACGAACTTTTCCCGGCGCTTACCGCGAACCGCGCCTTACGACTTCGCCGCCTCGCGCCGGTACGCATCCCGGGCGCCTTCCACCGCCGCCGAAATCGTCTCTTTGTGCCGGCTTGCCGCATCCTTGCCGCGCTCGATGAGATCGTCGGCGCGTTCGCGCAGCTCGCGGGCCTTTTTTTGCGCATAGTCGCGGCCTTCGTCGGCCTTGTCCGACAAGAACCTGCGCGTTTCTTCCCCAGACTTCGGAGCAAACAGCACACCCACCAGCGCGCCGATTCCCATCCCCACCAAAAAGTACGTGACTTTGGATCCCACGTTGTCCGCCATGATCTCTCTCCTCCAAATCGCACCGTACCACACGGATCCGCGGCGCCACAATATAGCCTAACCGGTATAGCGCCGCCTCAACGGTTAGTTTCCACGTCCTGCTCTTCGAGCTTGACCAGTACTCTTTCCGCGCTCTTCCGCGGAATCACCATAGCCAGGCGCTCCACCCCCGCGCGCCGGACATTCGCGACGCTGCCGAATTCCTTCAATAGCTTCTGCGCCGTCTTCGCGCCGACTCCGGGAATCTCAACCAACGCGCTTCGTGTCTGGCGCTTTCCCCGCCGCAGGCGATGGAAGTTCACCGCGAAACGGTGGGTCTCATCGCGGATCTGCTGGATCAGATGGAGGACGGGCGAGTGCCGGTCGAGCACCATCGGCTCGTCCTCCTCCCCGTATACGTACAGGATTTCTTCTTTCTTGGCGATACTGGCCAGCGGCTGATTGATAATCCCCAGCGACTCCAGAGCCTCGGCCGCAGCATGCAACTGCCCCACCCCTCCGTCAATCAGTACCAGACCGGGCATGGCCTTCTTTTCTTCCTGCAGTCGGCGGTAGCGCCGTGCGACCACCTCGCGCATGCTCGCGAAATCGTCGTTTTGCCGGTACACGGGCAGGACGCGGACCCCATTTTCGGGCCATCCGGAGGGGTCTTCCGTTGAACTTGTAATGGAGCGCCCTTCGACGGCCGGCCCTTCGAAACCCCGAATCACAAATCTTCGATAATCGCTTTTCCTCAAGCGGCCTTTTTCCCACACCACCATCGAAGCCACGGTATCGCTTCCCTGAATATGCGAAATATCAAAGCATTCGATGCGTTCCGGCTCCTCCGCCAGGTTCAATGCATTCTGCAAAGCCTCGCCGATGGCCTTCGAAGTCGGCTTCAGCACGCGGAATCTCTGCTCAAACGAATGTGCCGCGTTGTTCTTCACCAAATCCATCACGGCGCGCTTCGTTCCGCGCTGCGGCGTAAGAATCTCCACGCGATGGCCCGCGCGCTCGGTCAGCATCTCTTCGAGCAGTGCACGGTCTTCAAATTCCTCCGGCACGTGAATTTCTTTGGGCAAATACTCGGCGTCGAGGTACAGCTGCTTCAGCAGGGCCACTACAAACTCGCTGGATTCAAACGCTTCCAGGTCTTCCCAATAGAATTCGCGCCGGTCGACCACCCGCCCGCCGCGCAGGTGAAACAGGTTGGCCGCTACCAGCGGCGGCTCGGCGTAGTACGCCAGCACGTCCGTGTCGTCCCCCTGCGCCGCGGCAATCCGCTGCCGTTCTTCGATGTCTTCGAGGGTGCGCAGCAGATCGCGGTAGGAGGCCGCCTGCTCGAACAACTCTTTCTCCGCCGCAGCGGTCATGCGTTCTTCGAGGCTGTTGATCAGGTCGTGTCGCCGGCCTTCGAGCAGCATCCGCACGTCGCGCGCGGCTTCCGCGTATTTTTCCTCCGTCGTCAGTCCCGCCACGCACGGCCCCAGGCAGCGATGGATGTAGTACTGCAAGCAAGGTCGCGGATGCCTGCGCGTCAAATCCACGGTGCACGACGGCACCAGAAACCGTTTGTGCACGAAATGCAGGATCCGCCGCGCCAGACCCGCCGGAAAGTAGGGCCCGAAATAAAGAGAGCCGTCCTTCTTGATCCGCCGCGTGAAATAGACGCGCGGGTAGTTTTCCCCTGCAGTGAACTTGATGTAGGGGTAGGTCTTGTCGTCCCGCAGCATCACGTTGAACTTCGGCTTGTAGCGCTTGATGAGCTGATTTTCGAGCGCCAGCGCCTCGCGCTCATTGGCTACGACGATGGTCTCCAGATCGGCAATTTCGCGCGCCAGTGAACCCGTCTTCGCGTCCATCCAGCGCGATTCGAGAAAGTACGAGCGCACGCGATTGCGCAGCAGGCGGGCCTTACCCACGTAGATGACGTGCCCGGCGGCGTCACGGAACAGGTACACCCCGGCCTTCTCCGGTAACAGCGCCGCTTTTTCCTTGGGTTCCATGGGGGGAATGCGTACCTGCCGCAAAACCGTTGCCCGCTATTCTCGCGGGCCAACTTCCATCATACTAGATTGAATCTCACTACCATGCTGCGCTGCCTTCTTTCCCGCCGTTCGCTGCTCGCCGCGCTCTCTTGCGCGCTGCTCTTCCTCACAACCGCGGCTGCCGCCAGGCAAGCGCCGGAGCCCGATTCCAGAAAGCCCAAAGCAAAACCAAACAGCAACACCGACAACGCCACGAAAAACGCCGAAGACCAGCCGATGTGGGATCCACTGCGCGCGGAAAAGGACTTGGAGGTGGGCCAATACTACATGCGCAAAGGCGACCTGGATGCCGCCATGGACCGTTTCGAGGACGCCATCCTGGCCAAGCCCGGCTACGCGATTCCCTTCCGCCATTTAGGGGAAGCGCAGGAAAAAAAAGGGCTTAAACGCGACGCACTGAAATCCTACACGCGTTATCTCGAACTGCTTCCGCACGCCGAAGACAGGTCCAGAATCGAAAAGCGCATCGAAAAACTCCGCGTGGAAGTCGAAAAAGGCAAGAAGTAGTTCTGCCAACCATCGGTCGTAACGCGTTGGGTTTCCTCTGGCGTGCGAAACCCGGTTCGCCGGCAATTCCTCACCGCGCGAGCCGGTCGAGCGCCTTGCGCGCCCGCTCGAATTGCGGGAACAATTTCTCTTCCGCGCGAAACTCCGGCGAATGCGACAACAAGGTGCACCCTGACTTCCGCGTCGGATGCTTCACGTGCAGCATCTCGTGGTACAGCACGTATTCCACGACGTAGCGCGGCACTTCCGGCCGGTCCATTCGCTTGTTGAGCAGGATCTGATTGGGCCCCGGATCGTAGGAACCAAACTGACGCCGCCAGCCGCGCGTGCTCCATCCCAACTGCGGTCTGCGCAGCGCGCCGGCAAAGAATCGCACGTTCAAATCATCGAACATGGCATTCATGTCGAAGTGCCGACCGGTGGCATCGAGCGACGCGCGTCGCACGCGGCCGCTGCGCATGTTCTGAATGCGCTGCCGGGTACGATGCGACTTCGCGTATTGGTTATAAGGTGCTACCAGCGCGCGCGGAGTCCGTCGCCGGTAGATCTTTCCGAGCAGGAGCGCGGCCGCGCCTTCGAGCACGATCATGGGAGCGCGTTGCAGCAGATCCGAAAACCGCACGATCATCTCTTCATCGCGCCGGCGAATGGTCAGCGTCAAACTCGCATACGGGTAAAACTCCACGCGAAAAGCCGGCGGAGGTCCGGCGCAGCCGATGCGGGTAAACATGCGCTGACACAGCGCAGCCCCGCCCGGCACTGCGACGACCGTTCCCCGACTCTTTCCGGGCTTTGCCTTTTTGCGCCGCACTTTTTTACCTGCGCTCATGCGGGGCAAGGCTAGGGACTCTTCCCTCTCTCCCGCGGCACCCGGAGCTGCGGGCGGTTGCGGATGGGCCTCTGAACCGAACAGGCTCAACTGGCTTTGAAAGCTTCCCATGCTCAGCTCTTCCTCCGCACCGGCGGAGGCGCCACGTTTTTCTTGGCCTTCTCGGCGTCGTTGATCGCGTCTTGCGTACCCTCGATCGCATCATCGAGGTTGTCCTTATAGACGTCGATCTCCTTACCGTCCGCTTGAATCTTTTTCAAAATCTCCAAGAACTCCTTGCCCTTGCTGGAAATCAGATCGATCGCGGCGCGCACGTTTTGCTGCTTCTGCACGCCTTCTTGCATCAGGTCCGCCGCGTCGTCCACGCAGCCGACGTAGGAATTCATCAGGTAATTCAGCATTTGCGTGTGGTTGGTCTGCGCGGGATGTTCGAGTTCGTACTGAAATTTTTTCAGCCGGTCGTCGGCGAACTGCATGAACAGCTTGATTCTCTCGCTGGGGGTTTCCGCGTCGCGGATCTTATCCGCTTCGATGGCGCTCAGATAATCCTTCTCGGGTGCCTGGCTCTTGGCTGCTGCGGCCGCAGCCGCCGCCAAACTCAAGGCCAGAATGACTCTGGCCGGCGCTTTCCTTGGGCACCAGTTCACAGCTGCTTCTCCCGTCCATCGCTTCTCTCGGGAGTGGATGCGCCCGAAGCATGGGGCGACTGTTCGCCCGGCCGGCGCGGGAACAAGAGCTTGAGCAATTCCATGTTCATCTCTTTCAGGTCATTCTCAACCACCTGCATCGGCGGCCGCAACGGCTCGGGCATGGCCAGAATCACGTCGCGCACTTCCCTAAGTCCCTGGCCTGTGTGAAACTCCAGCTGCTTGTATCCGCCCGGATGTTTTTCCGCCTGCGGATGAGCTTTCTTGAGTGCTTCGAATGCGGTGCGCACGTTGTCGCGGTACTTTTCCATCACCACTCCGGCGGTCACGAAATCACCGGCGCGCGTGGCTTCGCGTTCCTTGGCGAATTGCGCGTCGCCGAGCTTCTGCATCAGCTTGGCCTTGCGCACGGCCTCAGTTTCCTTGTCGAATCTCTCCTGCAATTGTTCGAGGGTTTCCGGCGGGCGCGGCAGGACTGTGGATGCTGCGGTAAAGAAAAAGAACATCGCGAGGGCAACCGTCGGTCCTCGCAAAGAGCCTACTTTTTCTTCTCGAACGCTTTTTTCAGAACGATAACGCGCTGCTGCGCCTGCCATACCTGGTCCGGGTTGCGTTCCTGGTCGGCCGCCAGAAAGTTCTGGTAGGCCTCCAGGGCCGCCTTGGTCTGCTGCAACTTATCGTAGCAGAGTGCGCGCACAAACAACTCGCCCGGTGTCGGTGGTTCCCGTTTCGCCACCTCGTCGAGCAACGCCAACGTTCCCGGATAGTCGCCCCCGAGATAAGAGGTGGTGGTCAAATCCTTCCAATAGGTCACCTTTTGGGGGTCGAGCGCGATCGCCGCCTTCAACTCGCTGGCCGCGTTCGGAAAGTCGTGCTGCTGCAGATAGGTGCGGCCGAGGCCGCCACGCAGCTGCGCATCGCGGGGCGCCAGCGCGACCGCTTGCTGCAAAACGGCGATCGCGTCGCCCCATTTTTTCTGGCCGATCAAAATGTCGGCGCGCAGCTTCAGGGACTCCAAGGACGCGGCGCCCTGGGGTGATTTTTCCATCTCCGCCAGGGCTTCGTCGAATTTCTGGTTCGCGATCAGCAGATGCACCAACCGTTGCCGGGCCGCGGCGTCGTCCGGTTGCACCTTCAAATAGTCCTGGTAGGCTTCGACCGCTTGTGGCTTCTGCTCCGCCTCCAAGCTCTGCGCCAGCCCCAGGAGGGCCGCGCGCGATCCCGGCTCCGCGGCAAGCACCAGGCGATATCGCCCTTCCGCCTCGGTGGGACGATTTTGGCGAAAAAGAAGTTGGCCCAAATGCAGGCTGGTTTCTGCGTCTTTGGGATCGAGCGCCAGCGCGCCTTGGTAGGAGATCGCGGCATTTTTCAAATCGCCGGATTGTTCGTAGGCAAGTCCCAGCAGCGTGCGCGGCCGGCTTTGCGTCGGCAGTAAGTCGACCGCTTTTGTGAGCGGCGCGACGGCGGCCGCCGGATCCTCGTTGAGCAGCATGATTCCCAGATTCAGCGCCGCTTCCGACATTTTGGGATCGAGCAGAAGAGCGCGCTCATACTCGGCCCGCGCTTCCTTTCCCCGCCCCAGAGCCGTATACACATAGCCCAGCTGAAAGTGCGCGTACGCGAAGTCGTCTTTTTCGGCTATGAATTTTTCCAGCGGCGCGATCGCGGCTTGGTAATTCTGCGCTTCGATATCCTTGCGCGCCTCATCCAGCAGGTCGTTGAGCGGATTGGCGATTTTCAGCTTGGTTCCTTTGCCCGCGCCGGGTGCCTGCCCTTCAGAAGCTGGCGCCAGGAGCGCACCCAGAAATAGGGCTGCGGCCAGGATGCGTGTGCAGATATCGCCCGTCATTGCGCCCGTCGTTAGAAGGTTCATCTCGCGCCTGGCAGCGTTGCGTTTTGTCCGTTCCCTTTACCGGGTTCTGAGCCGTTCGATGCGTGATTGCCGTTGCGCTTTGCCCCGTTGGCTTGCAAAACTTTGGCCAGGAACTTGCCGGTGTGGGAAGCCGAGTTGCGGGCCACCTGTTCCGGCGTTCCCGTGGCGATGATTTTTCCGCCAAGGTCGCCGCCTTCCGGACCCATATCGATCAACCAGTCCGCAGACTTGATCACGTCCAGATTGTGCTCGATCACCAGCAGCGACGCTCCCGACTCCAGCAGCTTACGAAACGCCGCCAGCAGCTTGGCGATATCGTCAAAGTGCAGTCCGGTTGTCGGTTCGTCGAGAATGTAAAGGACGCCTTGATTTTCGGTGCGCGTCAGGTGCGCCGCCAATTTCAGCCGCTGTGCCTCGCCGCCGGAAAGCGTCGTTCCGGATTGTCCGAGGCGCAGATAGCCCAAGCCGATTTCGTTCATCACGCGCAGTTTCGACGTCACCTTGGGCACATTCACAAAAAACGCCAGAGCCTCGCGCACCGTCATCTGCAGCACTTCGTGCACATTTTTGCCGTGATACTGCACTTCGAGCACGCTGCTCTTGAAGCGCGTGCCGCGGCACTCCTCGCAAATCAATTCCACGTCGGCCAAAAATTGCATCTCGACCGTCACCGTGCCGTCGCCCTGGCAGGTTTCGCAGCGTCCGCCCGGCACGTTGAAGGAAAAATGCCCCGCCAGATAACCGCGCCGCTTGGCATCCGGCGTGTCCGCGAACACTTCGCGAATGGCATCGAAGGCCTTCAGATACGTTGCAGGATTCGAACGCGGCGTCCGCCCGATCGGCGACTGGTCCACGATCACTACGTCCTTTACCTGATAATCGCCGTCCAGCCGGTCGCAGAACTCCTTCTCTGTGCCGCTGTTGCGCTTCGCCACCAGCGACTTGTACACAACGTCGTGCACAAGAGTGGATTTGCCCGAGCCACTGACCCCCGTCACCACGGTCAGGATGCCCAGCGGAATCATCGCGTCCACATTCTTCAGGTTGTGCAGCGTCGCGCCATAGAGGCGCAGGAATTTCCCCGCCGGTTTGTGCCGCGTGTTCGGCACCGGAATACGCTGCTCGCCACTCAAGTATTTGCCGGTCACCGACTTCGGATCGCGCAAGATCTGCTCGTAGCTCCCGGAAAACAAGAGCTTCCCTCCGAGTTCGCCGGCTCCGGGACCAAGATCGATCACCCGGTCCGCCGCCTCAATCGTGTCCGCGTCGTGCTCGACCACCAGCACCGTGTTTCCCAAATCGCGCAGCGACTTCAAAATATCGATCAGCCGCTTGGTGTCGCGCGGATGCAGGCCGATCGACGGCTCATCGAGCACATACAAAGCACCCACCAGATGCGAGCCGAGCGAAGTCGCCAGCTGAATTCGCTGCGACTCGCCGCCCGACAGGGTCGAAGTCAGCCGGTCCAGCGACAAGTAGTCGAGCCCCACCTCGTCGAGGAATTGCAGCCGGGAACGAATCTCCTCCAGAATCTTGTCGGCGACCTTGGTTTGTGCTTCGCTCAGCTGTAGCTCCCGGAAAAACTTGCGCGCTTCCTTTACCGTCAGCCTGCAGACGTCGGTGATGGTCCGCCCGGTAATCTTCACGGCGCGCGCTTCCGGGCGCAGCCGGGTCCCGCCGCACTCCGGACACGTGGCGTACCCGCGATACCGGCTCAAGAACACGCGTACGTGCAGCTTGTACTTCTTGCGCTCGAGCCACTGAAAAAACCCCTTTACGCCGTCGTAGTCGTTTTCCGCATCGCCTTCGAGAATCCGCCGCCGATCTTCTTCCCGCAGTTGGCGCCAGGCTAGGTTGGTCGGGATGTTCTGCGCCTTGGCCCAGGCCTTGGCTTGGTTGAGCAGTGCGCGGAAACGCGGCTTGGTCCACGGCTCGATGGCTCCTTCGTCGAGCGATTTGCTCGGGTCGGGCACCACCAGATTCAAATCGAAGTCAATGGTGTTGCCGAATCCTTGGCAGCGAGGGCACGCTCCATACGGATTGTTGAAGGAAAACAGGCGCGGCTCAGGCTCCTGAAAGATGGTTCCGTCGTTCTTGCACTCGAACCGCTCGTTGAAGGTCATCCGCTCCGCCGAGCCGCCATGGGGGTCATTTCCGTCGGAGGGCAGGAACTCCACAATCGCTTCTCCCTGCCCTTCGCGATAACAGATCTCGACCGAATCAACCAGCCGCGACTTGGCTTCGTAGGTGACCGACATGCGATCCACCAGCACGTACACCGGCTTCGTAAAGTCCACGTCGAGCAGCGATTCCGGCGTCACAAACTCGTGCACCCGCCCGGCCTGATACAGGCGGTTGAATCCGCGCTTCTGCAAATCGAGCAGAGCCAGTCGCAGCGCGTCTCCCGCCGCCTCGCTTGCGCTCTTTTTCGCCGCCGGCTTCTTCCCTTTCGCACCCGCCGCCTGCACAGCGGCCACGCGCAGCCGGTACATTACGTAAAAGCGCCGGCCGCTCCCGGCGCCCAGCACACGCTTTGCGATCTCGTCCGGCGAATCCTTGTGTACCTCGGCGCCGCACTTGGTGCAGAAGGTCGTGCCGCAGCGCGCAAAAAGCAGCCGCAAGTAGTCGTAAATTTCCGTGGCCGTTGCGACCGTGGAACGAGGATTGCGCGTGGTGTTCTTCTGCCGGATGGCAACGGCCGGAGCAATGCCGGAAATCTCGTCCACCTCCGGCTTCTCCATCCGCTCGAGGAATTGCCGCGCATAAGCCGAAAGCGACTCCACGTAGCGGCGCTGCCCTTCTGCGTAGATGGTATCGAAGGCCAGCGACGACTTGCCGCTGCCGCTGACGCCGCTTACCACGGTGATCGCGTTGTGCGGAATTTCGACCGTGACGTTTTTGAGGTTGTGAACCCGCGCGCCGCGGACTTGCAGCGTCTCCTGATCCAACTGGCCTGAAGTGGCCTCGGGAAGGGTGGTGTCGTTCTGTGCCAAGGGAGGAAGCTCAGACACTGCGTTAGGAACGCACTTTCTAAACTTCAAATTATACGTTGTTCGTCAAGATGAGACAAACAAGCGGCACCTATTCGGCTGCGGTGAGTCAGTCCTGAACAAGTTCGATCTGTCCGATGCCGCCTTGCACATCGAGCGTGATCTTGTGCGGGGTCTTTCCCCACATCTCATTGCTGTAGTCGTTGCCGTCCTTCTTCAGCCCTTCCGCGTCAATCGAGCCAATCCCGCCCGCGGCGTGCGCGCGTACCGCCACATCGCGCGGCAACCGGATCGTCGCCTGGCCGACTCCGCCTTTTAGCGTTACGTCGAGATCGGACTTGCGCGGCCCGGTCAAGTCCAGCTCCAGCTGCCCGGCACCCATGTGCAGCTCCAACTCGGTCACATTCATGTCGCGCAGTTTCAGCTCGCCGGCTCCCGCTCCCATCTCAATATGCAACTGGATCGGCACGTCGTTGTTGAAGGTCAGGTCCCAGTTGTTGTTGCCGGCGTCAAAGTTGATGCTGCCATTTTGATCTTGCACAATTTCGAGCTCACCCTTGTCGCCGTTTACGTGATAGTTCACGCGCGGACTGTCCCACTTGCGGTTGAAGAGAAACCGCGAGTTCAGCAGGTGGCTCGAACCGCCTTCGATATTCAGTTCGCCGGCGCCCATCTTGAGCTCAGCGCGCACCGACTTGGCGCCCTGCAGCTCCAGCACTTCGTCGGTGTGGCTTGCGAACTCACCACGATCCGATTCGTCGCTGCGGCTCGAGAATTTGCGATGCGACTTCTGGTACTGGCCGAGCAGAAGCACGATCACCAACACTGCGGCCACGACGCCAATGGTTGAGCCGAGCGCGACTCCGCCTGAAGCTTGCCCCGAAGGGCCCCGGCTGCGCGAGTAATCCCAAATCTTGCCCAACCCGACCGCGATCAGAATGAGCGGCCACCAGTCACGCAGCAAGCGGCCAACTTCAAAACCCGGATGCCAGTTGCGAAACAGAAACAACGCGCCCAGCGTGATCAGCAGTATGGGTACCACCAAGGAGTTTTTGCGCTGCGGATCGTCTTGTGGCATGGGCAACCACCTCCCGCTCTATTCTGTACTACGCAGGGGGAGAAGAAATAGTTCAGGATAGCTGCTGCGCTGCCAGCGGGACCGCTTCGGCTTGATCCCGGGTTGACACACCGAAGCGGCCGGTTTGCTAGAGTCCTGGCTAGCCTGCCATGTCCTTCTACCGAAACCACGTCTATCCCCATATCGTCACGGCACTCGGCAATCCGGAGCCGATCAGCATGGCCTCTCACCCGATCTGCCCGTCCGCCGCTGGCAGCAGCGCACCGAACCTTTCTTCCAGTGGGCTTTTGAAGGCTGCCACGTCACGCGCGACATTCCCAGACTCATCCGGCAAGCCGGTTTCCGCATCGAGCGCATGGACACCGGCTACGTCCCACGCTTCCCCAAATGTGGCAGCTACTGCTTCTGGGGCGCGGCCGTTCCCCAGCCCTGACCCTAACGCGATGCACTCTGGTCAGCATCCCAACCGAGATGCCGAACCCGCCGACCATGGCGCCTGTCTCTTTCGCCCCGCACCGGCGCAATCTACGCCTTGCTCTGGAAGCGAACCAAATCGCCCGGCTCCGTGCGCACACGCCCGTAAGACGAACACACTCGTACGCCATGCCGCCAACGCAAGCGGGTCGACGCTACGTGTGCGTTAACTTTCCATGCCGCTGCGAGATCGAACTAGTTCGCCCGTCTTTCGACCGTGGCGCCAACCCCAGATGCGCTTGCGGGGCGGAGATGAAAAAGCCCTTCAGCGCACCGGTCCTTCGCCGGATTCACAAACAACCCCCGGAATTCGGTTTTGTCGACCAGAAAAGGCGCGTGGCGTGGCCAAAGGCCTCCCAGCTATGCTAGAAAACCTCGGGCTTGCGATCGCCATCCTCGCAGTCTTCTCGGGCTCAGCGCTGCTTTATGACGCCGCGGCGGCAGGGGATGCCACCGCACTCGTTCGCCTTCTCGCCGGTGCCGCTCTTTTGACCGCGGGGCTGGTCACGGCTGCGCTCGTCGTCCGCAGCAAACTGCACTGGCGGCAAATCCAGAAGCAAAACCGTCCGTAGTCGTGTCCCGGTTTGTTAACCTCCCGGCAACAACGTCGCGCGCGACGCGCCCTATAATTACCCGATGAACCACATCCTGGTCATCGGCGCTACCGGCCGTGTCGGACGCCAGGTCGCGGCCCAGCTTCCCGGCCATCTCAAGGTGCGGGCGCTGGTTCGCAATCCCGAATCCGCCCATCTTCCGCCGCACCTCGAAGTGGTCCGCGGCGACCTCGCCGCGCCCGAATCGCTCGTCACCGCCTTGCGCGGGATCGAAGCGGTGTTTCTTGTCTGGACCGCGCCTGCCGGCACCATCGCTAGCGCGATTCAACAAATGGCAAGCCACGCCCAACGCATCGTATTGCTCTCTTCGCCGCACCAGACGGCGCATCCGCTGTTCCAGCAACCCAATCCTCTCGCGCGCATGCACGCGCGAATGGAAAACACCATCGCCTCTTCCGGTCTTCAGTGGACCTTCCTCCGCCCCGGAATGTTTTCGGCGAATGCTCGCGATTGGTGGGCTGGCGCGATCCGCGCGGGCTCTCCCGTGCGCTGGCCGTATCTCTCGGCACCCACGGCTCCGATTGACGAGCGCGATATCGCCGCCATTGCCGTGCGCGCCCTGTGCGCTGCCGACGACGACACCACACACGCCGGCAGGGACTACGTGCTCACCGGACCTGAATCGCTCACGCAGCGCGAACAAATCGAAATCATCGGCCGCGCAATCGGTCGCCCAATCCGCGTCGAAGAACTGACCTCCGACCAGGCGCGCCGCGAACTCACCACGATTTTCCCGGCCCCTGCGGTCGACATGCTGCTCGACGCCTGGGCCGCCGCGCTCGGCCAGCCCGCGCTCGTTACCAGCACTTTCGCCGAACTCACCGGCGCCCGGCCGCGGACCTTCCATCAATGGGCCACCGACAACGCCACTTACTTTCTTTAGGGGCGGGGCGGGGGGTTTCCCGCCTTGGCGGGCTATAATCTTGCCTCTGACTCAGGCCAGGTCAAAAGCGATCTTGACGCCGGGCGTTGTGCCACTTGAAATCTCAATTCGTGAATCCGACGGCGACGTCACCATCCTCGACCTCCGCGGAAGGGCGACGATCAGCGACGGCGAGAGCGACTTGCTCGGGGCCAGACTCGATCAGCTCATCGCCAACGGCGCCCACAAGTTCATCCTGAATCTCGCCGAACTGACTCACGTGGACAGTTCCGGATTCAGCGTCATTGTCAAGGTGTGTGTTTCCGCTCGCGACAAGGGCGGTGACGTACGATTCGTACGGCCGCGCGGCTCCGCGTTGCAGGCCTTCAAGATCCTGCACCTGCTCGACCTGATGCGCACCTTCGACAACGAAGCCGAAGCAATTGCCAGCTACAAAGCCAGCCGTTAGGTCGCCGGGCCCGACAATCGCCGTTTCCCCGCATGCGAGTTTCCCAGCGCGACCACGCGTCGCCCTGCTCTTGGTGCTTCTTCCTGGCCACAGCCTCGACGCGCAGACGCTCCGAACCATCGTCACCGGGGGTCTGGTCTCCGGTTGCCCGCTGCCAACGGTCTTCATGGCCTTCCCTGAAGCTCGTGGCAGAGCCCCCGGGGCGCGATCAAGCCGCGTGCCTGCCAGGCGCCGCACTCTAGTTCAACGCGCCATCGCTAGCAAGACGATCAACGCGATTTCCGTCGCAGAGTTGGCGCTGCCAGCAACAATCCCACCGGACGCTTGACCTGCTTCGGATCCGACGCTACCATCCATCTACTCTCCTGCTCACCGCCGAGGACCCTATGGCTACCAACCCAAGCCCGATGGCGGCAAATCCGAATCAGGCCCTGTGGGAAAAGGGCGATTTCACGGAAATTGCCGCGTTCATGCGCGATTCCGGCAACGCTTTCGCCAATTCGCTCGGGATCGAGCCCGGCATGCGCGTGCTGGACCTCGGCTGCGGTGACGGCACCACGGCTCTGCCCATCGCCCGCCTCGGCGGCGAAGTGACCGGCATTGACATCGCGCGCAATCTCGTCGAAGCCGGCATTCGTCGCGCGGCGGCGGCCGGGCTCAACAATCTGAAATTCCAGGAAGGCGACGCTTCCCGTTTGCAGGGCGTGCCCGATCACTCCTTCGACCTGACGGTCAGCATGTTCGGAGCGATGTTCGCGCCCCGGCCTTTCGACGTAGCCAAGGAAATGGTCCGCGTCACCAGGCCCGGCGGGCGTATCGTCATGGGCAATTGGATTGCCGGCGATCCGACCTTCGTTTCGCAACTTCTGAAAATCAGCGCCACATTTCTGCCGCCGCCTCCTGAAGGCTTCATCAGCCCGGTCACGTGGGGCGTCGAAGCCCATGTTGTCGAACGCTTCGGCCAAGCTGGCATCGCGCGCGAGAAAATCTCCACGGTCAAAGAGACCTGGTACTTCACCTCTCCCCATTGCAGCGCCACGGAATTCATGGACCTTTTCGGACGGTTCTACGGTCCTACCATGAACGCCGTCGAAGCCGCGGAGAAATCAGGCCGGATCGAGGAACTGCGCGCGTAGCTTAGGCAGCTTGCCATGTCGCAAAACACCAATGGTTCCGGCGGTACTAACATCCCCGCTTCCTTCCTGCGCGTCACCGCGCACGTTTAGACCAAGCGCCGCTTCAAAGGCCGCCAGCCCAGACGATTTGCTAAGCCTTGGCTGCGGGAATTCCTAGGGGCCAGGAAACTGCCCGGCAAAATGTCGGTCTAAGGACCGCCTCTCACCGTAAACTAGCGCCATGAACTTTCGCGAACGCCTGGAATGGCTCGGCCGCATGGTTTTCCTGGTTTTCATCCTAGCCTCGGCCGCTTTCCTAAGCGCGATTACCGCGATGCGCATTGCCATCCACGGACGGGAAGTCAGCATGCCGAATCTGGTCGGCAAGGGCGTCACGCAAGCCAGCAACGACCTGCGCTCCCGCGGCCTCATTCTTCGCGTCGCAGACCGCGTCTACTCCGAACAGGCCATCAACACCGTGGTTCGCCAGACTCCCTCTCCCGGGATGCTCATGAAAATTTCCCAGCAGGCTCACGTCGTTCTGAGCCTCGGACAGCGCGCGCTGCAGATACCTCCGCTTGAAGGAACATCGCTGCGCGTGTCTCGCATCGAGTTATTGCGCGGCGGCTTGCAGGTCGGCGAAGTCTCGACGCTCTCGCTTGCTGACGTTCCCGCCGATACGGTCGTCTTGCAGAGTCCCAAGCCCGGCGCCGGGGCCGCCACGCCCCGCGTGGATGTGCTCGTTTCCCAGGGTGCCCGGGAAGGAGCTTACGTCATGCCGCATTTGACAGGGATGAATGTCGCCGACGCCGTGCGCAGACTCGAGATTGTGAGCATCAAGCGCAAACTCAATACGGTCAGCGCACCGCAGTGGCCGCACGGCACCGTGGTCGATCAGACGCCAACTGCCGGGTCGCGAATTCCGCTTTCCGCAACCGCAGAACTTACCGTCGCCGAATAGCGTCCCCCTCAACCTCAACGGGGCGATCCCACCGAGAACCACGCCGGAATCAAGACCTCGCTCAAATGCTCCGAGTTGCTCCGAGGGCCGCAAGTCAGACTGGGCCGGCTGGTCCGCCAGGGATGCCAGGCCCGCCAGGAAAAGACCGCACTGCGCCCTCAGTGCAAGGAAATCGATTCAAGTAAATGCCAGCAGGAGAGTCCCGGGGAATTCGCCGCCTATAGAAAAAAATCGAGGGCGCAACCGCCGCCGGGCTTTTGGCCCTTCGGTTGTTACGCCCTCTAATTGATCCGTAAAGTTTCTGACCATCCCGCGCCGTCTGTCGGTTGCGGCCCGCCTTGCGGCTTGCCGATTCCTTCATCCGGCTGCGATCCGGCTTCGAATCTTTCGCAGTTCAATCTCGCATCGCAACTGCACCTTGAACTCCTAGCGCTCCGGCCTCCGCCTTGCGGCTTGGGCCAGAACCCCTCTTGTTCGCGGTTGCGCCTTGCGGCGCGTTGCGCGCTCTACTGAGCCGTAAAGTTTCGGACCTTGCGTATTCCAATCCGGCGGTTCGTCGGTCGTTCCGCTTGCGCGTTCCGGCTGGCGGCCGTCTGAGTAGAGCGTGAAGTTTCCTTCCCTCCGGTTTTCGGCTTCTTTGCGCGGCTTGCGGTTAAGCTCGCTACGCTTTTCCACCGAACCTGGCGGGCCTTCCACTTCCCAGCTGCGTCCAGTGATCCGGCTCGTTGTTTAGACTTGCCGTTTCCCCGATACGCCGCCGTCAAGGCTTCGAGCTTTGCAGTTCAATCTCGTGGCGCGGGCTTCGTTTTTCACGGCGGGTCCCAGTGGGACCCGCACCCTGCGCCTTCAACTGATCCGTAAAGTTCTTGCTCTCCGGTTCAATCTGGTGCGCAAGATATTCCTAAACAATTTTCACGTCAACGAAATTCGTAATTCACACTTGTGCAAATCTGTGGACGCTTGTTGAAAGAAGTGGAGATTTCAACAGGCCGCGGGCGCAGCGCAAAACGGCGGCACAGAAAACCCTGGCGCCGTCGGTGGCTGGAAAACGGCTATTCGCTCGCAGCCTCAATTTTTGGCGATGCCGGCGTTGTTTTTCCGGTCCACGAAGAGATTTTCGACCGGCATTTTGGCGTCGAAGACGAGATTGAAGAAACCCACCATCATTTCATCCCAGCTTTGCTCGCCCCAAGTGACCTCCTTGGTCGGATCGGCGTTTTCGGGATTGTTGGCGGAGTTGTCGAAGTGCGCCGTGCATTCAATGCGGGCCCCTTTGGGGAGCGAGACCGCCTCGGTCAGGTTGTACCAGTTCTGCCAGTGCCAGTCGTAGTGCGGGACGCTCAGCAGCGTTTTGCTTTCGCCCGAAGGAAACACAACGCGATACTCGAAGTCCTTGCCGCGTCCGTGCATGTGGGGATGCAGCCCGGAGAGTTTCACGTCGCTGCCAACCGTGAAGTCGGCGTCCACGCGGTAGTTCGGGTCTCCGGGAGGGATCTTGAACGTGCCGTTGGTAGCGGACAAAGTGAGGACACGCTCGTTGGGCGGCTCTTTGGCGAAGACAATGCCGAGTTTCGACTGGTCTTTGCCGGCATGGCCATGCGGCGTGTAGTGCACCTGGAAGACGATATCCGAACCGGCCTTGATGAGCTTGGCTTGGCCGGGCCGGAGAATTTCGGCGGGCTGGCCGGGCGCGTAGCCGACCAGGAAGTCGCTCGGGAGCGCGCTGGTATCCGGCTGCTCTTCGGTCTTGACCTGCGGAGCGGTGAAGAAGACCCCCGGTTTCTGGCCGCGGAACCAGTTCGAACGCGGCTCGCGCACGAAGGCGATGATGTGATGCACGACCATGCGGTCGGTAGGGCGAACCTCGGCGGCTGCGACCCACCTGTCCTCGGTGAAGCCGGTTGGAACGATGACGTGCTGGTAGTCGACCACGCCCGAAGCCGGAACGTCGAAAGGGACCGGAAGTTCGTAGATCTTGTCGGGTTTACCGATGCCCCAACCTTCGACCCAGTCTACGGGCGGAGGGAGGTCTTTCGGATCGCCCTCTGGCGCGCCGGCATCCGCCCATTTTTCGAGCGTCTCCTTTTCGGCGGCCGAGAGGCTCATGGCGTTTGAGAACGAGCCGTAGCGAGGGTCGGCGAACCAAGGCGGCATCTTGCCTGACTCCACGGCCACCTTCATCGCCTGCGCCCAGGGCCGCACCTGCTTGTAGTTGAGCATCGGGAAGGGCCCCGCTTCACCCGGCCGGTGGCAGACCTGGCAGTTCCTTTGCACGATGGGCGCGACGTCCCGAGAGTAAGTGGGAGCGGCTGCCGGCTTGGCGTCGTCCGAGGCGTGAAGCCATTCCAGGCCAGCCGCCGCGACCATGGTAACGACAACTGCAGCGAACCAGACTCGCACGCTCATCGAGATCCTCGCCGAAAGGGAGAAGTGCAGAGAACTATAGCTCTAATTGGCGATTCTGAGTAGGTTTGAATCGGTTTAGAAATTAGAAGGCGAGAAGCCGCCCGGTGCTCCTTAACGGGCGGCGTTCGCTTGCCGTCAGAAACGAACGGCCTAGGACCCCCGCCTCACTTTGCCGACTGTTTTTTATGCAAGTCGGTGCAGACGGAGAGAGCGTTATTGGGATTGACGGCCGAGTCGCCTTCTTCGATGTGCTGCACGACGCCGTTCTTGTCTATGACGATGTTGGCGCGCTGGGCCCACTCGTAGGTGTCGCCCTGGACGTCATGGCCCTTCAAGATGCCGTAGGCTGTGAGCATCTTCTTGTTCATGTCGCTCAGAAGCGGGAATTTAATGTTGATCTGCTTGGCGAACGCGGCATTGGCCGCGGGAGAATCCATGCTGACGCCAAAAACTTCCGTGTCCGAGGGGTCAATCTTGCCGCTGTCGATTCCAGACTGGACCGCCTGGAGTTGCTTCGTTCAACCACCGGTAAAGGCCAGTACGTAGACCGCCAGCAGGACGTTTTTCTTGCCCTTGTAGTCGCTGAGCTTGACGGGCTTCCATTGATCGCTCAGAAGCGTGAAATCAGGAGCGGTGTCGCCGATTTTGAGCGAAACTTTTGCCACCTTTTCCTGTTGAGTAGCGCTGGAGAGGAGCGTTAGAGCAGGGATCGCGGCCAGTACCAGAGCCGCGGCCAGAATCTTTTTCATGCACAGCCTCCAAGAGATGTGCGTGCGAGGTAACGCACAGACTTTACGGCAGTTAGTTCCCAGAGTGAAGTAAAAAGTTTGTCAGACCGGAACTTGGACGGCTTGAAGGAACCGATCGGAGGGCTTCGCCGTATCATGTTCGAGCGCGACGGAAGGAACCTCCATGCCCGGCTTGAAGCGAAGGGTATCGGTAAGGCCCGTGGTCGGCAGTCTGCTGCTTCTATTGGGCGGCGGCATGCCTCCGGCCCGCGGGCAAGAGACGCCGGCGATTCATTCCAAGGTCAACCTGGTGAACGTTGCATTCACGGCGCGCAATGCCTCGGGCGGGCTGGTGGACACGCTCTCCGCCGAGGACGTGCGTATTTTCGAAGACGGCGCCGAACAGAAGATCGCCTACTTCGCACGTAGTGCCGAGGTCCCGCTGACCTTGGGTTTGATTGTGGACGCCAGTGGCAGCCAGGAGCGCTTTTCCAAACAGCACGAAAAGGACCTTCAGGTCTTTCTGAAGAGCGTGCTGGGTCCAAAAGACCGCGCATTCTTGCTAGGCTTCGGAAATCACTTGCGGCTGGTGAGCGACTTCACGCAGTCGGGGCCGGAGATGATGGAGCGGTTGAAGCAATACGAGAAGAGCAGCGACCGGTTTCCGGAGATCGGGCCAGCGGAGAGACGGGACCTGGGGACGGCGTTCTACGACGCGATCTTTTACGCGACCGAGGAACGGCTGAAGAACCAAGAGGGCCGCCGGGCGATTCTGATCTTCAGCGACGGCGAGGACAATTCAAGTTCCCACGACATGATGACGACGATCGAGGCGGCGCAGGCGGCGAACGTGCTGGTATACACGATTCGCTACACGGAGACGATGAAACACGGCGAGCTGTCGGCCCGCAACAAATATGGAATTCGTGTGATGGACCGGATCGCCAAGGAAACCGGTGCATGGAATGTGGACGCGAGAGAAACCGATCCAGCCGACTATTTCCGCAAGATTGCCGAGGAGCTGCGAACCATGTATGAGGTCGGCTACTATCCGGCAAATCCCATGAAGGATCAGAGCTTTCGCAAGATTGCGATTCGACCTACAACGGATGGCGTGGCGATACGGGCCAAGAGCGGCTATTTTTCCCGCTAGAAACGGGACCGCGGCGAGCCACGGCCGCTGCCGGCTTGAGGCGGCTAACGCAGATAGCCCCAGTTGTGGAGCTTGTCGGAATCTTCCACCCAGCGGT
>Ga0306922_10000117_pt1 | contig 53701 bp, 36 predicted proteins | sample sta12Cox44000082_FD_203758 | JGI IMG/M metagenome (GOLD analysis project Ga0306922, IMG submission 203758) | Lab enrichment of tropical soil microbial communities from Luquillo Experimental Forest, Puerto Rico - statoxic.12C.oxic.44.000.082 (v2)... | ecosystem: Environmental > Terrestrial >... | reverse complement strand
CGCCACGTAGCGCTCCTGCCAGCGCCACACCGTCGGCTTGCTCTTGCCCACCTCCCGAGCGATCGACATCGTCCCAACATGGGCCGCCGACAGCAGTACGATGCGCGATCGCCAGACCAATTTCTGCAGCGTATTACGGTCCGCCAGCCAATCCCTCCAGCCGCGCCCGATCCTCAGGAGACAGCCTGACGCATATCTCTGTGTTCACACGCCAATTATTACACAACCCCACCCAAAAGGGAATCTTCTGTTAGCCTCAATACACTAGAATATTGGCGGACGAAGTTTCGCGACCAGGACTTTCTGGCAATCGATTGCATTCGCCCGCAGCTCGGAGGGAATCAGACGATTCAGAAGTGGTACCGGTACAATATCGTGCTTTACGTACATGAAAAAGTCGTTCAAGAGTTATCCGACAGACTACACACTTCTTCGTAGCCGACAAACAATGTCTCACCGATTACTGGCCTCTTTCGGATCCGAATACAATATCCACTGATCGAGAAGCACCGTGTTACGGTCAACAAATGGATCCGCGAGTCCGACGCTTTCGATGGCGTCGCCGACTTCGATGCTGCGCTTCGCGACCCCGAGGCCCCGACAAAGATGCGGGCGGTGGACGATTTCGGCGATGGGCTGCACCCCAGCGACGGCGGGTACTGCAAGATGGGCGACGCGATCGACCTCGCGCTGCTCGATTGACCAGAAGAAACTGTTTACGACCCATTCGCCGGGTCCTACGTAGGGCTTAGGGGATACCCCCGGCCCCTTGTCGCGGTCACCCGAGACATGAGCCTAGCGCTGCTGCAAGGGCTTCTCGAGCATTCGAGCCACCTGACCACCCATCGCTACGCGCATTTGCAAACATCCCATGCGGGCAGAGGCTGACGGTATCGCCGCGAGCATCGCGGCGGCGCTCAAGTTAGGCGCCCGCTAAACCCTGCAGGTGAACGAGGTCGATTCCGCGTTGAAGCGCCGCCCGCGCAGGGCATAAGGAGGGCTAAGGCGACATGTCCCCCGGGTCCCGGCGACATTACGGATCACTCGTCCCACTGTTGAGCGAGTGTCGCGAGGCGATCCGGGCCTGCCGTTCGCGTGTCGAAATCATGCTCGTGGCCTTCAATAACCTAATGCCCTACGGCGCGGCAGATTGCGATTTAATTATCCATGGCCCGCGAATCGGTACATCACCATCGGGCCCAACTACGCGCCTCCTGGACAGCCACAGCCCTGGACTAAAGACGGAACGATTGCTCGCAATTTTCGCACGCTCCGAGAGGCAGGCATTACCGTAGTTCGTATGTGGCTGATGGGTGATGGGGCTAACTACGACGGGGAGTTTAAACACGGATCTCTTGGTGGAATTGTTTATTGGGACTTTGTCCCACCAGACACAGTGCACCAGTCTTTTCTCGATGACTTTGCGATGCTTCTAGAGATTTGTAGAGCGGAGAAAATGCGGCTCATCCCTGTCCTACTTGACTTTGGTTTTTTTAATGAACCACCCCGAGATGGAGAGGGTCGCTACCCAACAGCCGCATCGACGTTCTCCAGAGGCACGTATGCAAGAGGCAGAAGATCCATTGCGGAGAACCCGCTCTTTCAGAACAAGTTCATCAAGGGCACATTAGAGCCCCTTCTCAAAATCGCTGCAGCGGAAACGGAAATTATTTATGCATTTGATATAATAAATGAACCCTTTTGGTGCGTTTCGCGATGGCCAACGGGTATTTTCGGTAGGCCCGTAGTTAAAAATGACATGATTGATTTCTTCGTTCAGTGTTGCAAATCAATTAAGGACGCCGGTCTTAAAAGCACAATAGGCCACCGATATCTCGGCGACATCCACGGAGAATTCTCAAAAGTGATCGTTGACCATCCGCAGCATCACTATTATGCGCACCCCCCCTTATTGACCGTCTCATGGACGCCAACACGACTCCACGCCCCGCTAAGATTCTCGGAGAATTTGGTTCGATAACGCAATATGAGTTCGCCAAATTGAAACGAGATGCACGTGATGAAACTAACGAGAAATGGCGGGCTGAACTAAATAGCCAAGTCGAACAATACGAGCTTCAATATCGACCCTGGCCTGAAGTTCGCCCAAAAACCGACAACGATACGGATAGAATACTCGAACTTAGGTTACGTGTTGCTAGGGATCGCGGCTATGAGCTTGCAATGTGTTGGCCTAGTCCGGTCAGACCATGGAGGGTCACGTATGATGATTTGAAATTGGAACCCCGAAAACTTGCAAGCATCAGTCGATTTACGCGGAACGGGTGAATTACTCTGGCCATCTCGGCCCCGCGGTGCGTTTTAGATGACTCTGCTCCCCTTTGCCGGCCGAGGAGAGGTGTTCAAGGAGCTCGACGAGGTGACACACGGGCATCAACATCGACAGCTCGCATTTTGGCTTTCTGCACACCGGCAGCGTGCAGCCCGAAGACGTCGCAACGGATAGCCTGATGCGCTGGACCTTGGTCAACCGGGCGCCCGAATATCACATCACCGACACCGCCTACGGCACTATGTATTGCGCCTATCGCCCAGCGGAAAAGGGCCAGACCTGTTGGCGCTTTGCCAATTTCCTGTTTCCGTTCTGGACGCAGACGCCGCAGGGCCCGTTCGACCGCGTCAACACCCGCGCCTGGGTCCGGATGGACGACACGCACACGATGTTTGTCAGCTTGAGCTGGCGCGGCTCGCCGACCTCGATGCGCCCGTTGAAGAACGGGCAGATGGTGCCGGGGTCGCGGCTCGGCTTCGACTACCTCCCGAACACCATCTACTGGTACGGCCGCTGGCGGCTCACGCAGAAGACGTCCAATGACTGGATGATCGACCGCCTCGCACAAAAGGCCGAGAGCTATACCGGCATCGCCAGCATCCACGGCCAGGACCAGGCGGTGACCGAGAGCATGGGACCGATCACCGACCATGATTTCGAGAATCTGGGGCCGAGCGACATCATGATCGCCCGCACCCGGCGGCGCCTGCTGCGCGCCGCCCGCGCCTTTGCCAAAGACGGCAAGGCACCGCCCTGTGTCGACGAGCCAGGGATCTACACCCAAGTGCGCAGCGGCGATTTTGTCACCGACTCGAAGATCGTCTGGCGCGACGCCTACGACATGCAGATGCGCGCCGCCTTCCGGCCATTGCAGCAGGCGGCAGAGTGAGGTGAACCTCAATGCGTTTGGCGGGGATCTGAGAGACGACTTCACCCGGAGTGTGAGCCGGTTCACACACGGTAACGCTGCGGCTGGAGGATAGCTCGACGGATGCATTATGCGTAGACACTCACCCTGAGGTAGTTGCCGGCTCCCGCAGTAGTGCGCCAACCCTGCTGCGGAACCGGCCAGACCTATTGCCGCTTTGCCTATTCCTGTTTCCGTTCTGGACTCAGACGCCACAGGGCCCGTTCAATCGTGTCAACACCGGGGCCTGGGTCCCGATGGACGACCCCCACACGATGTTCGTCAGCTTGAGCTGGCGCGGCTCGCCGACGTCGATGCGCCCGTAATGTGCAAATGTGGAACCTTATGTTTGCGTCAACCCGGTGGTACCAACCGATCTGACCATCATCATCAAGACGCGGGTTCGAAAACTACACCCTCAGCAGACAATCAGCGTCGAGGACTTGCTGTCGAATTTTTCCCAACAGATCGCAACGATCCGCAGCTGAGCGCGGCTGCCTCGGCACCCTGCGGCGCTCTTCCGCTCTCCAGCATTCAGGATCCACGTAGCATAGCGTGTTGCCGCCGCTGCTATTACACTACCCGTTGACAAGCGGTCCTTGCGCCCGAAAATCGGGTCCCTTGATGCGAAGGTGTGGGGGCCGGCGGTCCGCGGCGTTCTGGTGTCGTTGTGAAAGATTTGGCAACGCGATATGGTTGCTTCGCCTCTCGCAGTGGGTGAAGGAGCATTCCCGATGAGCGGAGCAGGAACCCCGACGCCGCAAACGGCCGACATACTCGCTCCTGAAGCCAAGGCGCCCTATGCGGAGCCAGGGGTCGCGCAGGCGCACCTTCGCAATTTTCTCGGGGCCATGTACGCAGTCGGCGAAGACGCTGAGGCCGAATACCAGCGTGCTCTGCGCGACCTGAGGCACGATCCCGGGGCGAGCGTCAGCGGGATCGCCGTGGCTTATGGGGCGTCTCGCACGCGCGACTATCCCGGGCGTTGGGCACTGATTTTCGCGGCGGGTGAGTTGCGTCACCCGGCGGCTCTACCATTCCTGGTGAGCGTAGCAGAAACGCCGCTGCCGCCGGAGCCCGCCGAACCTGGGCACGGCTTTTCCGTTGTGGGCGAGGAAACGATTCTTCGCACGACTGCGCTCGAAGCGATCGGGCATCTGGTCGAAGAGCGACGCGAGCCGGCGACCGCTGCCCTATTGCGCGCGTTAAGGCAGCCTTCGCTGTCGATCCGCCGGGCGGCCGTGCAGGCGCTCAAGAGGGCGGGTGCGGCCGGCGAGTTGATCGAGCGGATCCGGGCGGAGCTGCCGCCCGATTTGCACTTCCTGCTGACGCTGTCGACGCCGCAAGTGCACGAGGTGGCGCAGGTGCCGGATCCGCGGAGGTTCCTCAGCGAGCGAGGCCGGACGGCGCCGGGCAGCCCGCCTCCGGCGCTGGGCGCCCCCAGCTCGCCCGAGGGTGAGCCGCCCGAACACTGACCGCACAATATCGCTGGGAATTCGGCAAATGACCACCTGTACCGTTCCCGCCCACGACAACAACGCGAGCGGCGACAGCTTGTATGGCCCGCGCGCCTGCTGGCAGGACTTCATTAACTGGTGCTGGACAACGCATAGCTTTGACTACGATTCCTGGCATCATGGCTTCGGTTACGAAGATTGCTGTAACATCGACCTGCCGATGTCACGGACCTTCGGCGCCTTCTGGCTGCTCAATTACTCTGCAGAGGATTACAATAACGACGACTATTCGAATAACATGTTGCACTGGGGCCGCCACTACGTGCGTGATGAGATGCATGATGTGCAGGCAAAATGCGGTGACGGCACCTTCAATGCATATACTTTCAGCTCGCATGTCGAGCTTTACTTGCCGTTCTTTTACCAGTTGGACGTAGTCGGCCGGGCAGCGACCTTGGTTCACGAATCACGCCACTTCGGCGGAAAACCGCACGACGCGAATTTCCCGTCCTGGTCGGCCCTCGGACCGGGGAAAAGCGGTGCGGATTCCAGCTGGGATTATCATGGGGCATGGATGTTTGACGTTTTATACCTATGGTGGTTCTACGCGGCGGGGGCGCGGACCACGACCGCACTGCAGCAGTCCGCAAAGCAGCGGGCGAATTTTTTGCTCGACAACGCCTTCGCAACATCGCCAGGGTTCACAATCGCCTAGGCGATACGGACCGGGCGGAAGTCGGCGTCGTGCACCTCGTGCAGTGCGAGTGCAATTGGCTGCAGGCGCTCGAGGGCGACATCGACACCTCGCATTTCGGCTTTCTGCACACTGGCAGCGTGCAGCCCGACGACGTGCCGCCGGACAGCCTGATGCGCTGGACGGTGGTCAACCGTGCGCCGGAATACCATATGAACGACACCAGCTACGGCACGATGTATTGCGCCTACCGGCCGGCAGAGCCGGGCCAGACCTATTGGCGGTTTGCCAATTTCCTGTTTCCGTTCTGGACGCAGACGCCGCAGGGCCCGTTCGACCGCGTCAACACGCGCGCCTGGGTCCCGATGGATGACACCCACACGATGTTTGTCAGCCTGAGCTGGCGCGGCTCGCCGACCTCGATGCGCCCATTGAAGAACGGGCAGATGGTGCCGGGATCGCGATTGGGCTTCGACTACCTCCCGAACACGACCGACTGGTACGGCCGCTGGCGGCTGACACAGAACCCGTCAAACGACTGGATGATCGATCGCGTCGCGCAAAGGACCGAGAGCTATACCGGCATCCCCAGCATCCACGGCCAGGATCAGGGGGTGACCGAGAGCATGGGACCGATCACCGACCACGCTTTCGAAAATCTGGGGCCGAGCGACATCATGATCGCCCGCACCCGGCGGCGTCTGCTGCGCGCCGCCCGCGCCTTCGCCAAGGACGGCACCGTCCCGCCCGGCGTCGACGAACCGGGGATCTACACTGCCGTGCGCAGCGGTGACTTTGTGACCGACGCCAAAATCGCCTGGCGCGACGCCTATGAGATGCAGATGCGCGCCGCCGTGCGTCCGCTTGCCCAAGCCGCGGAGTAGCATTCGGCGCGGCTAGTCGCCGGGTTTGCGGCCCCAGGCGAGAAAGCCGTCGTTCTTGAAGCCGGGCTTGCCGTAGGCGAGCGGGTCGCCGGCCAAGGTCTCGACGCGGCCGCCGGCGGCTTCGAGAATGGCTTGGCCGGCCGCGGTGTCCCACTCCATCGTCGTACCGAAGCGCGGGTAGAGGTCGGCGTCCCCGGTCGCGATGACGCCGAATTTCAGCGCACTCCCGCATTTCTTGCGCTCGAGTACCGGATAGTAGGCGAGAAACTCGGCGAGGCGCCGGCTGTTTTCGTGCGAGCGGCTGTGGACGACGACGAGCCCGTCAGCCGGCGCGCGGGCATGGATCAGCTCGGGCGCACCACCGCGGCGGCGGCGGACCGCTGTGCCCGGACCGCACGCGGCGTAGGTCACACCGATGGCCGGCCCGTGCACGACGCCGAGTACCGGCCGCCCCTCCTCGACAAGCGCAATCAGCACCGCGAACTCGCCGTTCCGGGCGATGAACTCGCGAGTGCCGTCGAGCGGATCGATCGCCCAAAAGCGGTCGCAGCAGGGCGGGGTTCCCTCAGACTCGCACAATTCCTCGGCGACGCAAGGGATGTCGGGAAAGGCCGACATAAGCCGGTCGACGATGATCCGCTCGGCGGCGAGGTCGGCCTCGGTCACCGGGGTCTTGTCGGTCTTGTGACGAACGTCGAATTCTTCGGCGTAGATCTTCAGGATCGCTTCGCCGGCGACGACCGCCGTCCGGCATACGAAGTCGAGCATTTCCTGCCGATCGATGCTCACGCCGCCTTCCTTTCTGCCGCAGCGCGGATGGCGGCCCACACCCGCTCCGGCGTCAGCGGCATGTCGAGATGCTCGATCCCGAATTCGGCGAGCGCGTCGATGACCGCGTTGACGAGAGCCGGCGGGGCGCCGATCGCACCCGCTTCGCCGGCCCCTTTGACCCCGAGCGGGTTGGTGCGACAGGGCACGACATTGAAGGCAAACTCGATCGCCGGCAGGTCGTCGGCGCGCGGCAGGCAGTAATCGGTCAGCGAGCCGGTCAGCAGCTGTCCCGTCTCCGGGTCGAAGACGCAATGTTCGAGCATCGCTTGGCCGACCCCTTGTGCGACCCCGCCCTGCACCTGGCCTCTGAGCAGCAGCGGGTTGATAATGGTGCCAAAATCGTCGACCACCAGATAACGCAGGATCTCGATATGCCCGGTCTCGGGCTCGATCTCGACCTCGCAGAGATGGCAGCCATTAGGAAAGGTCGGCTGCGGCGGCGCGTAATGGCCGGTCTCGGCAAAGCCGGGCTCGACCCCCGGCGCCTGCTGCGCCGGGTTGAAGGCGGCGCGCGCTATCTCGTCGATGCCGAGCCGGCGATCGGTCCCGCTGACCGTGAAGACGCCGTCAGCGAATTCGACATCCGCCTCGGCCGCCTCGAAGAGGTGTGCCGCGATGCGGCGGCCCTTGGCGATCAGCTTGTCGGCGGCCTGCACCAGTGAGGCGCCACCGACCGGCAGCGAGCGCGAGCCACCGGTGCCTCGGCCAAACGAAATGGCCGCGGTGTCGCCCTGCAGCACCCGGACCTTGTCGGGGTCGACGCCGAGCCGCTCGGCGGCAAGCTGGGTATAAGCGGTCTGATGCCCCTGACCCGATGACTGCGTCCCCATCAGGATCGTCAGGGTGCCACTCGGATCGAAGCGCAGCTCGGCGAACTCGTCGGGCGGGAAGCCCGATTGCTCGATATAGACGGCGTGCCCCAGCCCACGGTAACGGTCGCGCGCCCGCGCCGCGGCCCGCCGCGCCGGAAAGCCGGTGAGATCGGCGGCGGCCAGCGCCTGATCCATATTGCGGGAAAACTCGCCGCTGTCGTAGTTGAGGCCGAGCGGCGTCAGGTACGGCATCGCCTCGGGCTTGATGAAATTGCGCCGGCGCAATTCCTCCGACCGCACCCCCAACCGATGCGCAGCGTAGTCGATCAGCCGCTCGACCGCATAGGCCGCTTCGGGTCGGCCGGCGCCGCGATAGGCGTCGACCGGCACGGTGTTGGTAAAGACGCCTTTGACCCCGACGTGGATCACCGGGATGGCATAGACCCCGCTGTGCATCACGGCACCCGAGACCGTCGGGATCTCCGGGGCGAAGTTCGAGAGATAGGCGCCCAAATTAGCCAGGATCTCGACATCGAGCGCCAGGAAGCGCAGCTCGTCGTCGAGCGCCAGCTCGAGCCGGGTGACGTTGTCTCGGCCCTGCGTGTCGGTCAGGAAGGCGTCAGAGCGCTCGGGCGTCCATTTGACCGCGCGGCCGAGTTTTTTGGCCGCCCACAGCACCAGGACATGCTCGGGATAGAGAAAGAGCTTCATGCCGAAGCCGCCGCCGACATCCCGCGTCACCACACGGATGCGGTTCTCCGGAATCTTGAAGATGCTTTCAGCCAGCAGGTTGCGGACGAAATGCGAGCCCTGGGTCGAGCTCCACAAGGTATACGAATCCTCACCCGGGTCGTATTCGCCGATGGCACCACGCGGCTCCATCGAATTGACGACGACGCGGTTGTTGACGAGCTCGAGGACGATGCGGTGGCGCGCCCCGGTCATCGCCCGCGCGACTGCGGCGCCGTCACCGACCTCCCAGTCGAAACAGAGGTTGCCCGGTGCTGTGTCCCACACCAAGGATTGCCCGGGCTCGAGGGCGCGCGCGGTGTCGACCGCGGCCGGCAGCGGCTCATAGTCGACCGCAATCAGCTCGGCGGCATCGCGCGCCGCCGCTACGCTCTCCGCCACCACCATCGCGACCGTGTCGCCGACATGCCTCACCCGGTCGCTCGTGATCACCGGGTGCGGCGGCAGCACCGAAGGCGACTGGTCACGGTTGGTGACGGCGCTCAGACACGGGATCGTGCCGAGCCCGTCGCGGGCCAGGTCCTCCCCGGTATAGACGGCGAGAACACCCGCCGCTGACGCGGCGGCGGTCGTATCGACCGCGCGGACCCGCGCATGGGCATGCGGCGAGCGCAGCATAAAGGCCCAGGCTTGGCGCGGGCGGTTGATGTCGTCGAGGTAGGTGCCGCTGCCGGTGATGAAGCGCCGATCCTCGACGCGGCGGACCGGCTGGCCGATGCCGAACTGCTTCATGGGACATGACCTCCGATCGCCATATCAGAGGCTAGGATAGGTTTTGCCACGCCGCGCGGCGAGGCTTTTGCCGACAGTTGCAGGGTAGCGGGCGCAGGCGTCTGTCCCTGCTCTCAGGGAGAATCTAAAAAAAACCGCTTCCGAAACCAAAAATCGCTCGCCTTAACTTCCAATTATCCATCTCTCTCAATGTGTTACGTGACCGGTTTCGATGCAGACCGTCTCTGCCTCTGAGGGAGCGAGCAGGGAGGCCACAGGCCCGGGAGCAGGGAGGCAGCAAGGAGAACGAACGGGCCACCGCGCGACGGGCGGTGACGGCTCACCTCGTTACCCGAACCGACCCGACGACACGACGCCGTCACCTCGGCGTCCCAACTTCTATACACCTCGATCTTGACGCCGAGACGGCGCGGGTACGGCGTTCGGGACCGAGCCCCGCCTCCGACAAGAATGCGTCGAGGTAGTTGGTGCGAGCCGCGATGAAGCGCCGGCCCTCGACGGGCGACTCACCGCGAGGAATACGTCGCTTGTGTCAGCCCGTACCTCGCGCGCGCGAGCAGTCCAAGAACTTGCTCTTCTCCTGACCGGTCGCCCGCCAGGAGGCGATTGCAGTGTAGGTGTACGTAGCTGCTGTACAGCCTCCTCTTTGGTTGCGCGAGCTCACCCGCTACGATCAAGGTGTCGAGCCGCTGCCCGATCTCGATGACACGGTCCGTTCGCGCTGCCAGCGCTCGCGCCAAAGCGTCACCGCCGGGTTGCGCTCGTATTTGCTCGGGATCGCCAAGCAGGCGCCGCAGCACTTCTTTGCGTCGGCGATACTCTTCTCCAGCTGTCGTCCGCGAAGCTACTCGGTCCCGGTACCAAGCAACGCGCTCTGCCTCGCTTGCTCCCAGGCCTGCGAGCAGGTTGTCGATGCTCAGAACCGCCAGAGACGTCATGTCGAGTTCCAGAAGACCTCCGCGAATCAGTCGCAGCATTTCGATGACGGCGCGGCTATCCGCGCCAAAGATCGCTTCGGCCGCCATTGTCCCTGCTGTACCACCGAATCGCTCCACCTCACGGTCATAGGTGTCGAAGCACAGACGAGTACAGAGACCCTCGCTCACGAGTGCGTTCGCCCAGTCGCAGACTCGGGGAAGAAGCTCTTTGGTCAAACGCTCGGAATCTCCCCGGAAGCGAAGCCTTAGATGGGGGTCCGGGTCGGTATAGCGAATGAAGAACCAGTCCTCGGCGACACCCATCGCGAGGGCCTGCTGGCAGAGCTCGGTAACCGGACCGGTCAGCAGGTCGTCCTCGAAGGCGCGCGGGCAATAGAGCTTGGCGAACAGCCAGTCGCTGCCGGGCGGGCGCACCCGATCGGCGATTGTGAATGAAGGGAGTAGGTGCGACGGGGAAGTGGCGGCTTCCGCGGCACCGCGGTCGGGTTGCAGCACCAGCGGGATCATCAGCTCGGTAATGAAATGGCCTTCGGGCCCGCCGACCCACGCGTGTTCGGGCGCTGGCAGCGCCTCTTGCAACAGGAGCTGGGCAGTCTCCGCTAGCCGACGAATCTCGGCTCGCAGCTGGTCGGCTTGCGCTTCGTCGTCGAGATCCAACAGCAGCCGGTTGTCGCCAAAGCTTAGATAAACATACCGCGACACGAGCCAGCGAGCCCGCCACTTGCGGAGCCCCGTCATGAAGGTGGCCGATGAGTCGGAGGCCAACTCTTTCTGCGCTCGGGCATCAATCCGCCACTGGGCAGGGCAAAGCACGATTCGTCCTACCTGTACGCGGGGCAAGACCGGGAGTGCGGCTGCCGATCCCCAGTCGAAGGAGCTGAACTGCGCCCTGCCGTCGCGCCGCAAGTCATCAAGGAAGCGGCAGACATCCGGGGCCTGCATATTGTTCAGCATATGGCCGGTGCACGCGAGCACCTCGGCACCCCGCGCCGGCCAGCGCACGTAGAACCGACCGGCTCGGGTGCCCACGACCAGCTCGTCGAGCGGGATCACGCGGTCCGGCGAGAGCCCCGGGGTCGTCCCGATGGTGATCTCGTAGGGCCGGGGGTGAGGGCGGATCGAGACATTGGCCAAGCGGAATCGATGCGGGAGGTAGGCGAGTTCGGTCCAGATACAGTCGGGATGCTGCAAGAACTCCGCACTACCCAGCTCCTGCAAAGCAGTCGTGGCCTCCTCCCCGAGGAGGTCGGCGAAACGGCCTAGGTTCCTCGCGGCTGCGATCGCTCCCAGATTAGGTCCGACCACAACCTGGAACCGACCGTTGTCGACGTCTGTCGGCGATCCCGCCACGACGAACAGCGAGAGATCCAAGGATTGCGGAGCCGCGAAGGCAGTGGGGCTCCAGCTCTCCAACTGGGCGAGCTTCGGCTCGTCGAGCTCGACAACAAGCTGCTTTTCGCGAAGCGCGGTGATAGCCAAATCGTACAATGTCTGCTGGCGCAAAGCTGCCTTGCGGGGATCTCCGACAGGGGCTGCGCCATGGAAAGGGGTAGGCGGGCCTAGACCGAAATTCGGGTCCAGCAACTCGAGCAACGGTACCTCGCGCTCGGTTCCGTAGCGGGTCTCGAATGCGCGATGGTAGGCCTCCAGATGCGGGAGACCGGCCGGTAACGGGGTCAGCCTGAGCAGCAGCTCTGCGGCCCGTGCGGCCTCCTCGGCGACTGCCCGGGTGATGCGAGAGCCGCCCAGAGCCAAGGCCATATCGACCTGCGAAGACGGCTCCGACGCGGCGGGCTCGTTGGCGTTCGGATGCGTGGCGAGCTTGCGGTAGGCGGATGCGGCATTCTCGATCGGGCTAGCGTCCCAATCTGCCATCGCGGATAGGGCCGCTTCGAGCCGGTCCAGCAAATCGGCCGCAGCCGGGTTTTCGCGTAGGCGCCGCGCGACATAATTCGCCGGGCTCGGCTCGGTCAGCGGTGGACGCAGATCGGTCAGTAGAAGGGTCTGGCGCCACAACTCCTCGATCAGTTTTTCGACCTTCTCGATCGTGGCCCCCGGGGCGGTGGCGAGCTCTGCTACGAGACGCTCGTGGGGTATTGATGTGCGGGCGAGTGCCAGTGCCCGGCGCACGACATTCGACGCACGGACCGAGACCGCCGGCCCCGGCCCGCTGGCGTCCGCCATCGGCGCGGCTTCCGGTAGAAAAACCCGTCCGGCGCGCACGAACGCTCGGGGATTGGCGAGGTAGCTAAGCCGTCTGCGCACCTCCGGTCGGCTTTCGGCTTCCATCACGAGGCGCAGCAGCCACGCCATATCCGGCCGCGTGCGGGTTCGCGGCCGCGTTGCCGCGAGGCTCAGGTCGGTCTCGGAACCCCAACGGGCCAACGCCACCCCGGCAAACAGCCCGTAAGGTGTCGGGCGGGTCGACATGCGGATCAGGTAACGCAGCAGCTTGGCGCCCGCGTCGGGGTCGCTCTTGCCGGAGGCGTCGGCACGACTGAGAACGTCGTAGAGGTTCCCGCCGCCTACCGCCAATGCGGTGCAGATGCGGGGATCGTCTGGCAATCGGGCATCCGGCGCATGTTTGCCGTTTGCAAACCCGCCTGCAGGAGGCTGGCCAAGGGCGAGGTATGCCTCGACCGGCAACAGCGGGGCCCGCACCAAGGCCCAGTCGAGGGGCTTGTATAGGGGTCGGCGGCGCGCTGCTGATTTGGAGGCGGTTCCGCGGCTCACGGCGGTCACTTCCGGGGCCGCTGGTCGGTAATCAGGAGAGGAGAAAGGCGCGGTCCCATAAGGGCTCCGCGTCGGTCGAAGCTGCCAGCAGCGTTAACAAAACACCAGGTGCGCCATCCAGCAGGCCGGGCTGGTCGACCCGCGTGCCGCCGGGCTCCCAATTTCGATAACCCAGCAGGCTGTCGGGCTCGTAAGCAGACAATAGCTGTTCGGCAAGGTCAGCCGCTGCGTCAGTAAAGACGGGAAGCGCGGTGTCATTGGCAAAGCGCAAGGTGACCTGCAAGAGGCCAGACACACCGTGACAGAAGGTAGGTGAATCAATCTGACGAGCAGCAATCGGCCGCCGGTACACGGCTTCCATCGCCTCAATCGCCAGATTGCGCCAGTCGGGCCGATCGCGGGCGACCCCTGCCAGCCACAGCGCGCGAGCCACGCCCGGCGCCCCATAGCACCAGGCGGCACGGCTCGGACCGTCGGTGGCGGCGCTGCGGTCAGGCAATCCCTCTTGGGTAAGCGAAATGGCGTAGGGCCAGTTCACCCCCCACCCGTCATCGGCTCGGTGCGCTAAAAGCCAAGTTACCAATTGGTCGACAGCCTCTTCGATCCCCGGAACAACCACCTCACGCGACAGAGCCAGTGCCATCAGGGACAATGGCCCTGGGATCCCATGCGCCAGTCCGCAATTGAGGTTCCCGTGCGGGTACAAAGCTGCCGTCTCCTCGTCGCCCAACAAATGGGTGGGCGTCCACCAGCGCGGCCTGCTCCCGGTGTCGTTCGCGAGAACAACAAGAGCGCGGAGTGCAGACTCGAGCGCGGCAACCGCGCCGGGTTGCTCGCATCGAAGCAGGAGATAGGCGCCGATGCCGGCCAGGCCGGAGATCACGTCGAATTGACCGAATGGCATGCCGTCCATTGTCGGCCAGGCCAAGCCGTTTGCCTGTGCGGTCACCTGAGGCACCAGAGCATCGTCGAGTGTCGCCAGCAGATGGCGGTAGCGCGTACCCCCCCGGGACAATGACCGCGCGGCGAAGGCGAGGCCGGCGAGGCCGCCAAAAATAGCCGGTGACAGCTGAGGCAACCCTTCAGCGGCTACAGCCGCCGTCGTCAAATAATTGTGACCAACTCGATCCCATCCCTCGCCTGCCCAGCAGGCGTCGAGATAGGCGCAGGTCATCGCGATCCCGGCGTCACCCTGAGCCAGTGAGGGCGCCAGCCAGCCGACCGCAAGGGGAAAGGCCGTTTGCGTAGGAGCCGCAGCAACAGCAAGCTTGACACGCTGCTGATCCCGTAGACGCCCGGCGAGGTCGCGAACCACGCTTGTTGCGCGGCTCGCCAACGCCGGCGGCAGCGCCGACGTCCACGATGACTGACCCATTTCAGCTTTGCGGCGCCAAGCCCGTTACACGCCAGCATGGGGTCTGGGTCTGCGGCACGTCAGCCAACACAGGTTCCCGGACAGGTAGCGCCTTGGCAGGTGATGCAGGTCATCTGCTGACATATCGTGGCGCAAGTGGCCTGGCAGGTACCATGTCCGGCGCAGGTTGCACCCGCTGCACAGGTTGCCTGACCAGCGCAGGTCTGGCAGGTCACGCAGGTCTGGCAGGTGGCCGGACAGGTATTGCATTGTGTGTGAGGGCAGGTTGCGTCTCCAGCACAGGTACGGCAGGTGGCCTGTCCTGCACAAGTGTCGCAGGTGGCGCCATCGCAGGTTCGTGTTATAACTGGCAGCGCCGCTGCTGCTGCCGCCGGCGGGCCAAGCCGAACGTCGAGGTCGAATTCGTCGACCGGCTGCGGGCTTCGCGCCCAGATGTAGTGGATCGTGGCGTCCCGCGAGACGCTGACCCGGGTTGCGTCGTGGCCGGGAAACGGTGATTGGTCGGCGGCCACGGCCTCCGAATGCACCATGTCCGACGTCAGAAATTCGGCGTAATAGTCGAGCTTGGTTGTCAGATAGAGGCGCTGATAGCCCGGCCGGTCGCTGTTGCCCGGCAACCCGACAAGCTCGACAGCCCGCTTTGCGGGCTGAGACGGATCGGGCTTGAGTCGCTCGACATAGGGACTCTGCGGCAGACCCTCCGGATCACCCGGTCCGCCACCAGCAGATCTCGCCATCGGTGTCCTCCCTTAACTAACTAGGGGTCAGTCAATGAGCGCTCCACGATCGTTTTTTATCATCTTAACCTTGGTTTGGATCACGTCAAGGCCGCATTCGGACGGGGCAACCGACTCGATCAATCAACCCCGGCCCTAGAATTGCCCCAGCCTGAGCCGGTGCATTGTCAGCGTTGCAAGGCTCAGTCCGCTACACGCTTGTCTGGAACCTGCAGCCGGTCACTGAGGCTACGGCACACAGGTGAGCGCACAGGTTGGGTGTCCAGGGCAGGTGACGCAGGTCAGTTGGCCGCATTGAGTAAATAAGCAGGTTTGCCCGTGGCATTGCGTGAAACCGCAGGTCTGCTGTGCGCATCGCGTGTGGCCACAGGTGCCGTGTCCCGCACAGGTTGCTTGAAGGTTGCAGGTCTGGCAGGTCTGGCAGGTTATGCAGGTCTGGCAGGTGTCGCAGGTCCGGGCGCACTGGGTTGGAGGACAAGTTGGTCCCACCTCGGTGACGATAATGCAGGGCGGAGCCGGCGGCGTCAACTGGGCGTGACAGGCTATATTGGTTGGCGGCTCACGGGGCTGGAACACTGGGCCTGCGGCCGGTGCGCCAAGCCGAACGTCGAGATCGAATTCGTCGACCGGCTGCGGGCTCCTCGCCCAGATGTAATGGATCGTAGCGTCTCGCGAGACGCTGACCCGGGTCGCCTCGTGGCCGGGGAATGGCGATTGGTCGGCGGGTACCGCCTCGGTATGCACCATATCCGAGGTCAGAAACTCCGCGTAATAGTCAAGCTTGGTTGTCAGGTAGAGGCGCTGATAGCCGGGCCGGTCGCTGTTGCCCGGCAACCCGACCAGCTCGACAACCCGCCTTGCGGGCTGAGACGGATCGGGTTTGAGCCGCTCGACGTACGGATCCTGCGGTAGTCCGTCCGGTCCGCCACTAGCAGATTTCGCCATTTTGGCGTCCTCCCTTATCTAATACGTGGGTCGCTGAGCGCTCCGCCATCGTTTTTGTTTCATTTTAACCTTAGGCTGGATCAGGTCAACCCGGCATTTGGATGGGGCCGCTGTGTCAAATCTGCGTCATGGCTTGCCGGCGCTCCATGTGGCGTTGGCGTTGAACAACGCGATCGTCGACAGGCTCATTTTCGCGCTCGCGTCTTTGACCTGCCGGCTGTAGGCGACATAGACCAATGTGTCGTTGTTCTTGTCGTAGATCCGGCGCACCGCGATCGACTTGAAGAACAGGCTCATCCGCTGGGAGAAGACCTCCTCGCCCTTGGCGCCGGTGACGATCTCGCCGATCACGATCGGCCCGGTCTGCTGGCACGCGATGCTGCTGTTCGACGGGTTCTCGAACCAATTCCCCTTGGTCAGCCGGTCGATCACGCTGCGATCGAAATGCACGAGGTGACAGGTGACGCCGCGGACCTTAGGGTCGGGGACGGCCTCGACGACGATGCCGTTGCCGGTCCAGTCGTTGCTGAACGAACCGACCTCGTCCGCTCGCGACACTCCGGCGGAAAGGCAAAAGAGCAATAACAGGGGTAAACGCCGTATCATCATCGCGAAACCTTTTTGCCGTGGTGAGGTTCACCCCAGCATGCCTGACACCGCCGTCGTCATCGAGACCGATATCCCGGCACGGCTGGATCGTCTGCCGTGGACCCGGTTTCACACGCTCATCGTCGTGGCACTCGGCATCACCTGGATCCTCGACGGGCTCGAGGTGACGTTGGCGGGTTCGATTGCGGGGGCTCTGCAGGAAAGCCCGGTGCTGCAATTCAATGCCGCCGAGGTCGGCCTCGTCGGCACCGCATATCTGACGGGGGCGGTCATTGGGGCCGTGCTGTTCGGGTACCTGACCGATCGGTTCGGCCGCCGGAGGCTGTTCTTTGTGACCTTGGGGCTCTATCTGACCGCGACCGCGGCAACCGCATTTTCGTGGAATTTCTGGAGCTTCGCGCTGTTCCGCGCACTCACCGGCGCCGGTATCGGTGGCGAATACACGGCGATCAACTCGGCGATCCAGGAGTTTGTGCCGGCCCGCTTTCGCGGCCGCACCGATCTCGCGATCAACGGCAGCTTCTGGATCGGCGCGGCACTCGGAGCCGCGGGTGCCGTCCTGTTCCTGCAGCCAGGCACCTTGCCGCCGGATTGGGGGTGGCGGGCCGCCTTCGGGATCGGCGCCGTGCTGGGTCTCGGCATTCTGATGCTGCGGCGCCTGCTCCCGGAGAGCCCGCGCTGGCTGATGTTGCATGCCCGGCTCGATGAGGCCGAGGCGGTGATGGGACAAATCGAGCGACGGGTTGCCCATGCCGCCGATGCGCCATTGCCCGCACCGGCGGACCGCCGGATACGCCTTGCGGCCACCTCGCGCACGCCAATTGTGCGGATGGTGCTGGCAATCGTTAGCGACTATCCGCAGCGCACGGTGCTGGGCCTGGTGCTGATGGGCTCGCAGGCGTTTTTTTACAATGCCATCTTCTTTACCTACGCGCTCGTTCTGATCCAGTTTTACGCCGTGCCTGCGGCCTCGATCGGTTGGTACATATTGCCGTTCGCGCTCGGCAATTTCCTCGGCCCGCTGCTGCTCGGACCGTTGTTCGATCGGATCGGGCGCAAGCCGATGATCGCCTCGACCTATGCGATCTCGGGGGTGTTGCTCGCGCTCGTCGGGTTTCTGTTTCGAGAGGGTGTAGTCGACGCTCGACAGCTGACGCTATGTTGGAGCGGGATCTTCTTTTTCGCCTCGGCGGCGGCGAGTGCCGCGTACCTGACGGTCAGCGAGAGCTTCCCGCTCGAAGCCCGCGCACTGGCAATCGCCTTCTTTTATGCCGTCGGCACCGCCTTGGGCGGCGCGGTCGCGCCGTGGCTCTTTGGTGTCTTGGTCGCTTCCGGGGAGCGCGGCGCCGTCTTCGGCGGTTATCTCTTCGGCGCGGCGCTAATGATCGTAGCCGCGCTCACCGAGCTCGCGATCGGCGTCAAGGCCGAACGGGTGCCCTTGGAAAGCGTCGCCCGCCCGATCTCCGCCCTCGCCGACTAGCCCCCTCCCTACCCTCCCCCGCCCGCGGGGGAGGGTAGGGAGGGGGCGAAAGCAGGCGCCACCTCAGCCATAAAGCGGGACATCTCATCCTTGACTTGGGCATGCGGCTTCAGACCGACATTGAAATAGAGGATGACCTCGTCGAAACCGGCGGCCTCGACCTTCTTCAGGGTATCGGTGATCCGGGCCGGCGAGCCCAATAACACCGAATTCTCGGTCAGGTCCTCGGGGCGCACATTGCGCAGCCGCTCGACCATCCCGACGAAATAGCGGTAACTCGGCGGCGCCGTCCTGGGGTCGCCCGGGAAGGCGGCGATCACGCATTCCTTGTAATAGCGGATCTGGCGCGCCCGCGCGGCCTCCTCTTCCTCCGGCGTATCGGCAAAGTGGATGAAATAGCTGCACATCAACCGTCCGGGTGCTTGCCCGTGGCGAGCGCAGGTCTCCTGATAGAGCCCGGCGACCTGACGCAGCCCGCCATAGGTCATCGCGGCGGCGAAGGGTGCCACGATCAACCCGCAGCCGAGCCTGCCGGCAAGCTCGATCGAGGGCTGCGAGAACGAGGCGACATAAGCAGGCATTGGGCGCTGCACTGGTTTGGGTGTGATTCCGACATTGTCAAACTGGTAGTGCTTGCTGTGGTGCGAGATCGGGCTGTCGCTCGACCACAGGAGGCGAACGATCTCCATCCCCTCTTCGAAGATCTCCTGGTTGTCAGTGAACGAGACTTTGAAGGGTAGGTATTCCCGCCGGTCATAGCCGCGGCCGGCGGCGAAATCGACGCGGCCGCCGCTGATCAGGTCGAGTGTCGCCCATTGCTCGGCGACGCGGATCGGGTGATGCAACGGCAGGACGGTAACGGCCGGGGCGAGGCGAAGGCGGCGCGTCCGCGCCGCGACATTGGCGAGCACCAGATCCGGGCAGGAAAGGACCCCCAGGGTGCTGAAATGATGCTCGCCGATCCAGGCGGAATGGAGACCCACCTCCTCGGCATAGACCGCCTCGTCGATGATGTCGGCGACGAAGTCGTTGGCGCTCCTGGTATTGTCGTCGTAGTGGTTGTCGCTCAGCGTGAAATAGCCGAAATCCATACGCGCCTCCCAAGTCGGCGGAAGATGCACTTAGCTTAGGGGTGGGTACAGGCGCAATACCCAAATAAGTACCGTATCGCTCGCTGCGACTACAACCTCAGACTGTATCACTGGTTGCTTGTCGCTGCATCTGCAGCAAATCTGCAATGCTCTCCTTGAGGTTGCGGCCGCACGCGAAGGATTCTCAACCCCTTCGCCGCACGACCATCCAACCCCGGTCGGTTGCTAAAACTGCCATCGGCCGACAACATACGATGAGAAATAAGAGATTTCTAGATCATCATTATCGTAACAGAGGAACCATCCGGCCACCCACATCGCTGAATGCGCGCTCAGGCCGAATAACGTCGTTAGTCATTTCGTTTGGCGACAACGCGACCAGCGTATTAGCATCGCTTAGCCGCAGGGGAGGATCCGATGCCCATACCGCGTTCGTTAAAACATTGGTTACGTCTACCGGGCCGTCTCGCGCTGATCCTGGGAATGGGCGCGCTGTCGACAGCCGGCGCCCGGGCCGACGCAGCGGACCTAGCTAATCGCCCGGCCTTCGGCGATCTGCAGATCCGCAGCGCGGGTGGAAAGATCTATTTCTCCCAAGGCGGGCAGGAATTTCAGGAGTTGCGGCTGAGCGCTACACCGCAGCGCGATCGTTTGTTGCGGCTGCTCGAAGAGCACGGACCGGCCAGGGTCAAACTCGATCGCGACCCCCACCTGCTCATGTCCAGCGGCGGCGGCAGCTCTTTTTTTTGGTGGAACACAAAAGCGCCCGTGGCGGATAAGTCGGCAGCTGCTCCGCAGGACCCGCCGCAAGTTAACCCGCCGCCTAGCTTGCGTGATCGGGAGTTGGCACCACCCGGCCAAAACCCTGTCGCCGGCAAAAAGGGGTGACGCGCGCCAGTTTTCGCGTCGCGAGCGCTGCTGCCGAGACGGCTTTGCTGAAGTGTTTCTGCGCGGCACCTACCGGATCGTCGAATAAGCACCTTCACGGATAGGCTTGCTGAAAGCATGTTACTTTCCTATTGAGCAACCGTTTCAAATTATTAGTATAGTCCTTAGGAATATCGTCCGGCGGTTGCGTTTTGGCAATCTGCTGTGCAGTAATTGTGATAGGTAGGGACGTTAAAGGTGTCGTCGTCTTTGTCAGAACGTAAAATTTAAAAGTTTCGACAAAATCCTCGTCGGGAGAAAATGCCGCAAAAAGGCTAGCCCAACGGCCCTTTGTCATATAAATCCTGTGTAATAACTCAGCGGCTGACCCAGGATTCCGGTGAACTAAAGCTAGGGCCATATCCGCTACATTATCCGCTACATTTGGGTCGGAAAGGACATGTGAGTTTTGTGGGGCGCCGAATTGACGCCACAAGGGCGGCTGATCCACGTGTCGCCACGAGCCCGCGAAAAACGTGCCATCACAGAATGTATCGAAATTGTACGGGCCGCCGGCGGCGGGGCGGAAGTGGTCGTACCAAAGCACGTGACCGAGCTCATGGGCGAGGGCCGCGAGGACGGCCATCGCGGGGGTGTCTGCACTAGCGGCGGCGCCGTATGCAGGCGGCGTGGAGCCGGAGGGCCAGGGTAAGAGCTGGTTAAGGAGCATTTGCTCGTAACCGCTGTAAGGGGGTGCGTGAGACGTTGCCGTGCTCCATGGCCCAGCCGAAATCGCGATATACCTACCGTAATGCCCCGGCGGCGCACCCGGCGGGAATTGCCACGGCCCTTCCCGGTACCCCCATGAATTCTCGGTCACTTGCTTAGGCGTAAGGGACCCCGAACAAACATCATTTGTAAAATTACTACAATCGTTAGTGTTTATAAAAATGCCATCTAAACCGCATAGTTGCTGTTTAAAAAATTGCGGTGCGATGGCGGAAGCTTGGCCCAGGTCTGTCGCCATCGCCGTGCCGGCAGTTAAAGTAGTGGAGGATGTTGGTGAGGTGTAGGTGGGGCTGCCTGGTGTGGGGTTGGCGTTGTAGGCGAGAGACGGATCGAATTTCGGCCCCAGAAGGTAAACATTGAAAGGGCCTGCAAGCCCGCTAGGACAGGGCGGCGTCGCCGCGGTCGCTGGTCGCGACTGCGCACTCGCTAGATAGAGCAGCGTGACAATGCCGAATATGAGGGTCAGCGCGCCGAGTTTCATAAACGTTCTCCCCTCGCAAGTGACGACGGCTTGGTCGCCGTCTGGTCAAGTTTGATCGTCGCGTGTCCGCGTCCACCGGGCGGATGGGAAACCTTGGATAGCTTAACGGCAATGCCTATGCCACTACCAGCTTTTTGGGTCAACGCGGGATCAGATTTGCGCAAGCGGCGCTTCTTCCTCGCTCATTGCGCTAGTCTCCGGAATTGAGGCGAAGCATCACGATGCTGCCGCGGAGAGCCCGATGGACGCGCCGCGGTCGAGCGCGGCGCGGGCCCTCTCGACCCTGGCAGGCTCATCTAACGTGCCAAGCGTTTGGAAAATTGCATCGGCCTCGTCCAATAGCCGCCGTGCCGTCGTAAGGTCACCGTTGGCTTGGCGCAACGCGGCGCGTGTCACGATCGCCCGAGCGAGGTCGTTGCGCGCGCCGATGCGCCCCAGGATCTCCATCGCGGTCACGACGTAGGGTTCGGCAGAAGCGGGCGCTTCGGGCGCGTCGCACTCGCCCAACAACCAGCTCGCCAAACCCTCGAAGTGGGGGTAGCCGGTTTGCCGGCTCGTCTCTAGGACGTTTTCGATCAAGGGCCGGGCGATTGCGTGGTCGCCGCGGCGAAGATAGCCTTCGGCGAGCCGCAGCGCATAGTGCGCATGGGTGTAGCGCAGGCGAAAACTCTTGAGCCAGGCAACCGATTCTATGAGATCCGCAATGCCAGCGTCGACCCGCCCAGACTTGATTTCCCCGTAGCCGCGTATTCCTTTCGCCATTGCGGCATCGAACGGGAGGGGGCCAAGTTCCAGTGCCTCGTTGCAACACTGCAGCCCACGCTCGAGATTGCCTTGATAGATGTATCCGGCTCCCATGCGCCATAACCCGATTACCCTGAGGCGGACATCATTGAGAGTGGAGCCGTATTCAAGGACGCGGCGGCAGTAATTTAAGCTCCTGTCCCACTCACCAAGCGCGAGTGCGGCCGGGCTCAGATGAGTAATCGTTCGGCCAGCCCACCAAAGATTGCCGAGAGCCTCGAAGCAGGCCAGGGCGCGCTCACCGGATTCGATGGCCTCGCGGAACCTGCCGGCGGTCAGGTAGACCTGTGCCAGGCAGGATTCGGCGAAGGCTTTGATGTCGTCCAGGCCGGCCGTCGATGCAAACCCTGCCGCTTTGTTGCAATGGTCGATGGCGATGTCCGGCCGGCCGCCTGTCAGGATGTGCGCCCACCCGCGCCAGTAATGCCAAGTGGCCCGGCGGCGTGGGTCGCCTGTCTGATCGACGAGACTGCCAATTTGGTCGAGGGCCCGGATGTATTCCGCGTGCTGTCCGAGGGCGAACTTGCCGTCACCCTGCTTGATCACGGCGTCGACGCGGCGCAGCTGGTTGGCTTCCGTGTCGGGCAGCAGGTCGAGACGGTGGAGCGCGTCGTTGAAGTAGGTCAACGCCTCGTTGTTGGCCCAGCGGCTTTGCGATTTTTCGCCGGCCAGGATCGCGTAATCGACCGACTTTTCTGCCACGTCGCTGCGACCGAAGTGCAGCGCTAGTAGTTCCGCGACCTCGTGCGCGCGGCCGTCATACAATTCCTCGAGGGCGTATCCGACAGTGCCGTGATGCACCCTGCGCTGGCGCTCGAGCAGGCTCCCGTAGGCCGTCTCGTGCGTCAGCGCATGCCGAAAGACGTAGACGACCCCGTCGCCGACGACGCGCTCATGGACGAATTCGAGACGATTGAGCTCGCGGAGCAGGTTGTCGAGCGGCTTTGCACCCCTCCATACGGCATTCAGCAGGCGCAACGAAAACTCCCGGCCGATGACCGAGGCCATCTGCAGAAGCTGCTTCAGCTCACTCGGCAGCCGATCGATCCGCGCCATCACGACATCATGGATCGTGTCCGGTACCATCAGGCCCGATCGAAGATCCTTCGCCTCGCCGGCGTGCAGGGTCAACTGCTCGAGAAAGAGGGGATTGCCGTCCGCCTTTGCGACGATCTCCGCCGTTGCCTGTTCGATAAGCCGCTCGACACGCAGCACCGAGCGGACGACGTGAATACTGTCGTCCCGCGACAGCGGCTGCACCGGCACCTGTCCCGCGTAGGATTTATCGATCCATGACGGACGGTATCCCGGCCGATAGGTCGCCAGCATCAATATCCGCGCCTCGCCGATATTTTCTGCCAGGAACCCGAGGAACTCCTCTGATACTTTGTCGACCCAATGCAGATCTTCGAGTACGAGGACAAGAGGCCGTTCCAGACTCAATTTAATGCTGATTTGGCGGAATATTTCGAAGGTTTTTGTCTTGACGGCTTCGGGATTGGAAAGGGCGGGCGCCGCGCTGGCGTCCTTGACGTCCAACAGATGCAGCAGCACGGGGCTGTCCTGATCGGGATCCATCCCAACCCGCTCTAGACCCGAGCAAACCTTCTCGATGATCGACTCGGGGGTATCACTCTCGAGGATGCCGCAATTGCTGCGCAGCAGGTCGAGCAACAGCAAATACGGGATCGCGGTGCCGTAGGAAACACACCGGCCCTCGATCCAGGTCACGCGCTCGCTGGCAAGTTGCCTCCGGAATTCGGAGAGAAGCCGCGACTTGCCGATGCCGGGCTCGCCGACGATGCCGACGGCTTGCCGGTGGCCGCTTTCGACCTGCCTCAAGAAATTGTTCAAGATCGCCAGGTCGCCCTGCCGGTCGACGAACGTCGTCCTGCGAGCTGCCGTGGATGGCCGGAGTGCGGCGAGCGCTTGTGAGACTTCGAGCAAGCGGTAGGCGGTGATAGGATCGGTTTTACCTTTGAGGACGAGCGGACCGACCGGCTCGACCCGAGCATAGCTTTGCGCCAGCCGGTAGGTGGCCTCGCTCAAGAGGATTGTCGCCGGCTCCGCGGCTTGCTGAAGTCGAGCGGCTACATTGGCGGTGTCGCCGATCGCCGTCGAATCCATCGGCAGTCTGTCGCCGACCGGGCCAAACACCACCGGCCCAGTATGGATGCCGATACGCACGGGCAAATCCAATCTATTCGAAGCGCGGGCATCCTCCGGCCCGCCTAAGGCTCGCTGGATCGCCAGTGCGGCCAACAGAGAGCGCTGCACATGGTCTTCCTGGGTCAAAGGGGCACCGAACAGTGCCATGAACCCATCGCCGGTAAACTGCGGCGCGGTACCTCCGTAACGATCCACCTCGGCAAGGCTAGTGGCCAGAAACGAGCTGACCAGGTCGCGCATCGCCTCGGGTCCCAACCGTTCGGTCAGCGGGGTGGAACCCACGATGTCGCAAAACAACACGCTGACCTGTTTCATTTCGCCCGGGAGCATGCTCCCAGGCGCGGCCTGCGCCGCGGTGGGTTTGGCAATAACGGGCTCGGGCGCAGCACCATCCTGCAGACCCGACGGGTCGAGCGGTGCGCCGCACTGGCCGCAGAATTTGTGTTCGGGCGGGTTGCCGGCGCCGCATGACGGGCAAGTCGCTACCAGCGGCGCGCCGCACTGCCCGCAGAACTTCATGCCGGCCGAGTAGTCCGCCCCGCATCGAGTGCAGCGCATACCGGGCCTACCCCGCAAAACGCAGCGGGGAGGCGGTGCAAGCACCAATCGTCATGGCCGGCCTCCGAGCCGTGGGCCTTCAGCCCACGGACACGTTCCCTGGGCATCCACGTGCCACACGCTGCTTCCGTCATCACGGAAAAGGGCAGGGATCACCGGGTCAAGCCCGGTGATGACGCTCTCTTGCTCTCGCCTCACAACCCGGCGCCGAACAATTGCGCCTTGCTCAAGCCCTGCCCCACAATTCTTTGGTCGCGAGACGCGCGCCCTCCCCCAGTGCCGCGAGCTTGGCCCAGACGACGCTCGGGTGAACCTCGCAGGAGGTGGAGAAGCTGGCAAATCCGCAATCGGCGCCGGCGATCACGTTCTCGCGCCCGACGACAACGGCAAAGCGCCCGATGCGCTGGGCGACAGCCTCGGGATGCTCGACGAGATTGGAGGCATGGGTGATGATGCCCGGGATCAGCAGCTTGCCTTCCGGCAGTTTGACCGTCTCCCAGACGCGCCATTCGTGCTCGTGGCGCGGGTTGCCGGCTTCGAACGAATAGGCGCCGGCCCGTACGCCGAGCATGATATCGACGAGGTGCTTCAATTCCATATCGTGGACGCGCGGGCCCATGTTGATGCTGTAGCATGTATGGTAACGAATGCGCTCTGCCGGAATACCGCGCAGTGCATGGTTCAGCACCTCGACGCTAGCGCTCGCCCATTTGCGGCATTGGGCGAGGTCGATCTCCGGGTGCATTGCCCAATGGCTCGCCAGCTGCGGGTCATCGATCTGCAATATCAAGCCGGCGTCGACGATCGCCTGATATTCGTCGTGCAACGCGTCGGCGAGGGCGACGCGAAATTCCTCGTCGGTTTTATAGTACTCGTTGCTGTTCCAGTTGGCGAGGTTGGTCGGGGAGACCGCCGGCATGAAGGCTTCCTCGCACGCGACCTCGGCGAGTGCCGTCTTCAGATTATCGACGTCGCGCTGCAACACGTCGCGGCCGCGGTACGAGATCGGGCCGGTGCAGACCCACTGGGTTGGCGGCGCCCTTCCAGCGGCACCCGGCATTTGCGCGGCCCATTGGTAATATTCGGGAAACGCGAGGTGCTCCCGCGAGCCGCTCCAGCCGCTCCTGCCGCCGACGCTCTTGCGCGGCTCGATACCGGCGAGCCGCTCATTGACGTAGGGGATAAACCCGAAACGCCCGACCTCGCCATCAGCGAGGATGTCGATGCCGCATTCGGCTTGCTTGCGCACGACCTCCGCGACCGCACTCTTGGCGCGGCTCGCATAGAGTTCCGCATCGAACGGCTCACCTTGCTCCTTCGCCAGGATCATCGCCAGCAAATCAGGCGGCCGCGGCAAGCTGCCGACATGGGTGGTCAGAATCCGCTGCGTGCTATTTTTCATAAATGTCTCCCGTGCTGCGCGGCGATAGCTTAGCCCCGCTCGAGCTCCTGGTCGATGGCCAGCACGCGCAGGAGCGGAATAGTACCGCAGGAGTTTTTCGATTTGCGAGAGCTGCCGTCTCGGTATTAAGATTGTTTTGCGTTGGGGAGGATTTGATGGCCATACCGCGTTCCCTGCACCGATGGTTGGCTCTGCCGAGCCGTATCGCCCTGATCCTGGGCTTGGGAGCCCTATCGACGGCCCGTGCCTCGGCCGACGCACAAGCCAACCAGACGGTATCCGGCGGGGCGCTGATCCGAAGCGATGGGGGAAAGATCTACCTCTCGGAAGGTGGCCGCGAGACCGAGCTACGGCTCACCGCGACTCCGCAGCGCGACCGGCTGTTGCGGCTGCTCGAAGAACACGGACCGGCCGGCGTCAAACTCGATCGCGACCCCCGCCTGATCATGTCCAGCGGCGGCGGTGCAGGATTTTATTGGTGGGGCCAAAAAAAATCGACCCCCGAGAGAGTGGCCCCAGCGGGGTCAGCCCCCTCGCCGCAGGTGACCGAGCCATCCAGCTCGCCCAAGCAATCGACGCCGCGTGACCGCAGCCCGGCTTCCGACAAGAAGGAGTGACGCCCGTCGGCTTGGGCATTGCGCGCGCCGCTCTCGAGGTGGCTCTACCAAAGGGGTTTCGGCGCGGCACTCACCGCATGGTGGCGCCGTCGGAAACCTTGGCACGTTTCCGCTCTTTTGCGGCGGAGATGGGGATGACGCGGCTCGGCAATATCACCGGTCTCGACCGCATCGGCATCCCGGTGGCCGTCGCGGTACGGCCCAACTCCCGCTCGGTGTCGGTGTCGCAGGGCAAGGGGCTGGACCTAGCACAGGCGATGACTTCGGCGCTGATGGAAGCCATCGAAGGTTTCCATGCCGAGGAAGTCGGGGAAGGGAGGCGGGCCTCGTATCGCGCGCTTGCCGCCAATTGCAATGTCGTCGACCCCGACATGCTGTGTAGTACAGGCCAGACCTTTGATATGGACGTTCCGATCTGTTGGCTGGAAGGGTTCGATTTGCTGCGGCAAGAACCATGCTGGGTGCCGGCCGAGATCGTCCACACCGACTACACTCAGCCGCTGGACGGCTATTTTCTCGCTGGCTCAAACGGGCTGGCGTCCGGCAATCACTTGGTCGAGGCGCTCAGCTCCGCAATCTGCGAGTTGATCGAGCGCGATGCCGCCGCGGTCTGGAGTGCGTCGGGCATTCGCGCGAGAGCACAGCGGTCTCTCGACCTCGCTTCTGTCGACGACCCGGATTGCCTTGCGCTGTTGGCCAAATATGACGACGCCGGTATTGCCGCTCGGCTGTGGGATGTCACGACGGATATCGGCATTGCCGCCTTCGTCTGTGATATCTGTGACCTGTCCGTGCACGAGCCTCGGCGGCTGCGCCATTTCCACGGTGCCGGATGCCATCCCGATCGAGCGATCGCGCTGGTCCGGGCCCTGACCGAGGCGGCGCAGACGCGTTTGACCTACATCACCGGCATCCGCGACGATCTGTTGCCATTGGAATACGAGGAGCCGCCAAACGCCGAAATTGTAGACGCTCTGCTCGACGCACTGCGCCAGGAGAGCGAGCCTCATTTGTTGCACGGGGTTCCGGCCTTTGCCGCCGATGATTTGGGCGAGGATCTGCGCCATGAATTGGAGTGCCTGCGGTCAGCCGGGATCGCCCGAGTCGTCGCCGTCGATCTGACCCGTCCCGATTTCGGCATTCCGGTCGTCAGAGTCGTGATCCCCGGTCTCGAAGGGGACATCAAGCACCCGCATTATCTCGCCGGCGTGCGGGCGCGCCTGGCCGCTGCCCAATCATGACGATCAGCGTGGCACCGAGAGCGGTCATCTTTGCCGGCCCTTCGCTGCCCCCATCCATCCGGCACTCCGATCCGGCGCTCAAATGGTACCCGCCGGTCAAGCAGGGCGATGTCTATCAGGCAGCACTCACTCGCCCGGCGATCATCGGCATTACCGACGGCTATTTCGAGGTGACACCCACAGTCTGGCACAAAGAGATCTTGTGGGCGATGGCGCAGGGGATCCATGTGTACGGCAGCGCCAGCATCGGCGCGCTCCGCGCCGCCGAGTTATGTCCCTTCGGCATGACCGGAGTTGGTCGCGTCTTTGCCGCCTATCGCGACGGCATTCTCACTGATGACGACGAGGTCGCGATATTGCATGGTCCCGAGGAGCTGGACTACCCGGCCGTGACCGAGGCGATGGTCAACATCCGCGCAACCCTCGACAAAGCCGTCGCGGAAGGCGTGCTCGACTGCTGGCTGGTTGCCCGCCTCACCGAAATTGGCAAGATCTTGTTCTATAAGGAGCGCAACTGGGACGCGATCTTAGGGCTTGCCACCGGGCGCGGTCTGCCGCCGACGCCGCTTGATCAGCTCGCGCTATGGCTGCAGAGCGGTAGGGTCGATCAGAAGCAGATTGATGCACTAGAGATGATCGCGGTGATCCGCGAACATCTCGCCGCCGGAGTCACGCCGCTCGAGGTGTCCTATCAATTCCAAGATACCGGATATCACAAAGCCGCAACTCGGCAAGTTACGGAAGGGCAGAGCGGCTAGACTGTCGAACCCCTCCGGTGACTCCACAGCGTTAGCGAGGTTGAGCGGCGCTCGCAAAACACTGCAGCTTTGTTCGCAATGGTGGAGAAATAGTTACGTCGCGTACAACGTTATCCGAATGCCGGCCGCGACCATAAGTCGTAATAGCGGCTTGTCGCAACCCCGCATTCATAAGAACGAACAATTCGAAGGTTTCGACAAAGTCCTCGTCGGGAGAAAACGCCGCCAGAGCGCTCGCCCATCGCCCATCGGAGTAGATCCGGTGCAGAACCTCAAACGCTTCGCTATAATCCGCCGAGCGCAAAAAGCGCGCAAGTTGTAAGACGTCAGAGTTCTTAGGCTGAAGTCGTATCTGGCCAAATCCCAGCCAGTGGTGCGGTGGCAAATTGACCGGAGTACCTTGCCAGGATCCTGAAGGGTAAAAGCTACCATTACAGAAAGTTGTAGTATCCATGAATTCGGTCCGCGTCTGCGGCACAAAAGTCTGCCACCACGACACGTGCCCCAACTCGTGGGCCAAGGCCGCTAGAACAGTCAATGCGGGAGCCTCTGGGGAAATCCCGTAGCTGGGCAGGTTGAGGCGCGGCCGATGACCCTCAGCCGAAAGTCGGCGGAGGTCGTCCTCGGCTGTCCGGTTCAAGAGCGCAAGGAGGCGTCTCGTCTCATACGTCTGCAGCGGAGCGGTGCATACTTTTTTCGCACCGTCGCACCGATTGTTCTTCCATAGCCCGAGCGATATCGCGATATACCCTTGTTTTGCAGTGTTCCTAAATCCCCATGAATTGTCGGCAATGTCAGTATCCGACAGGCTGCCGCAAGTGCTCGGATCGTATCCGCTGCAGCCGGTCCGGTCGATGTAGATACCGTGCAGACTGCAGAGTTGAGTTTTGAAGAACGGCGGAGCCGCTTGGAACGCGGCTGCTAGATCTGACTGAATGTCCAGGTTGACTGGGGCAGGATCAGCTTCCGGGCTCTCCTGGAAGGGTTCGGATGGAATGAAGGGTACCTTTAAAAATGGCACCGGGTTGAGGACGCCATTGGTGCAGACCTGCGCCATCGGCGGAGGAGGAGGCGGCGATGGTTGGACACAAGCAAAGCCAACCAGGGCTACCAAACCTATGATTGAGATTAGGGTTATGGGCTTTCCCAAAGTTCTCTCTCCCTGAGCATACGATCGCGACTTGGTTAACGCTGATTCTGCCCTCAAATGTCCGGCTTCATTGGGGCTCAATCGGATATAACGTTGTGTAGCTTACATGAGCGTCTTCGTCACTTGTAGCGCTTTTTACGGTTGTGTCCCTCGGAGTGGTGTAGGAGTGTTGTGGGTAAGTAGCCCGCCGCAGCGACCGCCAAGAGTCTGGCGGCGGTGGGCTACTTATCCACAGCGGTGGTCATCGTGAATATCCGATAGGGTTTGGTTGGAACTTGTTCAACCGAACCGAGGATCCGACGATGACCGACAAGATGATGAGCCTTCGCACCCTGCTGGAGAAGAGCGCTGATGCCGATCTGCTGCGCGAGATGGTGGGATTTGCCGCACAGCGCCTGATGGAGTTGGAGGTCGAGAGCCTGACCGGCGCCGCACACGGCGAGCGCAGCGCCGACCGGATCGACCACCGCAGCGGCTACCGTGATCGCGATTGGGAGACCCGAGCGGGCACCGTTGAGCTGCGCATCCCCAAGCTCAGGAAGGGGAGCTACTTCCCGGCGTTTCTCGAGCCACGCCGGATGGCCGAGAAGGCGCTGGCTGCGGTGATCCAAAAGGCCTATGTCCAGGGGGTGTCCATCCGTTCGGTCGAGGAACTGGTCAAGGCTATGGGCATGACCGGGATTTCCAAGAGCCAGTCAGTCGGCTGTGCAGCGAGATCGACGACAAGATCTCCTTTCTCGACCGGCCGCTGGAGGGCGACTGGCCCTATCTGTGGCTCGATGCGACCTATGTGAAGGTCCGCCAGAACGGGCGCATCGTGTCAGTGGCGGTAATCGTCGCCGTCGCCGTCAACAGCGACGGCCGACGCGAGGTGCTGGGGATGGCGGTCGGCACCTCCGAGGCCGAGACCTTCTGGACCGCGTTCCTGCGCACACTCGCCCGGCGCGGCTTGCGCGGGGTCAAGCTGGTGATCTCGGACGCCCATGAAGGGCTTAAGGCGGCGGTTGCCAAGGTGCTGTACGCCTCCTGGCAGCGCTGCCGCGTGCACTTCATGCGCAATGTGCTAGCCCACGCCGGCAAGCAAGGGCGTCGCGTTGTCGCCGCGTTCATCGCCACTGCATTTGCCCAGGAGGATGCCGAAACCGCCCGTAGCCAATGGCGCCAGGTCGCCGATCAAATCAGACCCAAAGTCGCCAAGCTGGCCGCCCTGATGGACGAGGCCGAAACCGATGTGCTCGCCTTTATGCTCCACCGGCCGAAGATCGACTCGACCAATCCGCTGGAGCGGCTGAACGGTGAGATCAAGCGTCGCACCGAGGTCGTCGGCATCTTCCCCAATGAGAACGCCATTACCCGCTTGGTCGGCGCCATTCTGCTCGAACAGAAAGATGAATGGGCGGTCCAGCGGGCCCGCTACATAACACTGGAAACCATCGCACCGTTGAGCGATGATCCCTTCGTCAAGCTGCCCGCTGCGGCAGCCTGACGAAACCGGCTAAACCCGCCGGAGAGCGCGAACCCGCCGCCGCTCTTACACCACCCCCTGGGGCACGATCCTTTTTACCCGAGTCTGTGCGCACCCTCAAACGGTGCTGTCCGGAGAGTTCCGACGTGTTACGCTCGTTCTGGAAAGCAGGCCGATCGGCGTGCTCTGGTCGAGCGCGGCGCGAGCCGCTTCGACCCGAGCCGGTTCATCGAGCGTGCCGAGCGCTTGGAAAATCGCGTAGGCCTGCTCGAGCAGTGCTCGTGCCGTCGCGACGTCACCGGCGGCTTGGCGCAAGGCCGCGCGCGTCACCATGGCTCGCGCGAGTTCGTTGCGCGCACCGATCCGTTCCATAATGCCCATCGCGCTCTCGACGTAGGGCTCCGCAGAACCTGGATCTTCGGGCGCGAGGCACTCTCCCATTAGCCAGCACGCCAAACCCTCGAAGTGGAGGTAGCCCCTGGCTCGGCTTGGTTCGAGGATACCTTCGATTAGGGATCGTGCGGCGGGACGATCCCCTCGACGAAGATGGCCCTCGGCGAGCAAACAGCTAAAGCGCCAGCGCGGATACCACAGACGAGAGCTCTCCAGCCAAGCCACTGCCTCGCTGAGATCCGCAATGCCGGCATCGATGCGACCTGCTTTAATTTCCCCGTAGCCACGCGACGCTTTCGCGGTTGCGGCGTCATATGGCAGAGGTCCAAGCGCCAGCGCTTCGTTACAATACTGCACGCCTCGTTCAGAATCGCCTTGCTGAATGTACGTCACTCCCATGCGCCACAAGCCGATTACCTTGAGGCGGACATTGTTGAGAGTGGTGCCGTGCTCGATGGCGCGGCGGCAGTAACCTAAGCTCCTGTCCCACTCGCCGAGAGCAATTGCTGCCGGGCTCAGATGCGAGATTGTTCGGACAGCCCACCACAAGTTACCCAGCGACTCGAAGCTGCCAAGGGCCCGCTCACCCGATTCGATCGCCTCGCACAGCTGCCCAGCGATCAGATACCCCTGAGCCAGACAAGATTCCACATACGCCGTGACTTCGTGCAAACCGGCGGCCGCTGCAAACCCCGCCGCTTTGTTGCAGTGTTCGATCGCGATATCCGGGCGGCCACCCATCAGCATGTGCGCAAACCCGCGCCAATAATGCCAGGTGGCGCGGCGGGGCGGGTCGTCGCTCTGCTCGACAAGTTCGCGAATGTGATCGAGGGCCTGAATGTACTCGCCATGCTCCCCGAGGGCAAACTTGCCATCGCCCTGCTTGATCACGGCGTCGATCCGGCGCAGCCGGTTTGCTTCGCTGTCGGGTAGCAGGTCGAGGCGGTGGAGCGCGTCATTGAAGTAGGATAGCGCCTCGCGGTTGGCCCAGCGTCGTTGCGACTTTTCGGCGGCCAGAATTGCGTAGTCGACCGATTTTTCAGCCTCGTTGCTGCGGCCATAGTGCAGCGCCAGCAGCTCCGCAACCTCCTCAATACGGCTGCTGTAGAGTTCCTCTAGGGCCTGTCCGACAGCGCCGTGGTAGGCGCGGCGATGCCGCTCGAGCAGGCTGCCATAGGTGGTCTCCTGCGTCAGCGCATGCCGGAAGACATAAATGGCCCCCTCGGTCTCAACCCGTTCGTGGACGAACTCGAGACGGCTCAGCTCGCGCAACTGGCGTTCGAGTGACCCGGCACCCTTCCACACCGCACGCAACAGGCGCAGCGGGAATTCCCGGCCGATCACCGACGCAGTTTGGAGAAGTTGTTTTGTTTCCTCGGGCAATCGATCGATCCGCGCCATCACGACGTCGTGGATCGTGTCCGGCACCATCAGGTCCGATCGAAGATCCCTAGCCTCGCCGGCGTGCAATGCCAGTTGCTCGAGAAAGAAGGGGTTGCCGTCCGCCTTGGCGACGATTTCCTCGGTGACCAGCTCGACGAGACGCTCCACGCGAACCATCGAGCGAACCATGTGGATGCTGTCGTCCCGCGACAGCGGTTGCAGCGGGGTTTGCCCCGCATAGGACTTGTCTATCCACGGGGCGCGGTAGCCCGGCCGGTAAGTTGCGAGCAACAGGATCCTGGAGTCACGGACATTCTCCGCCAGGACCCCGAGAAACTCTTCCGAAACCTTGTCGACCCAATGGAGGTCCTCGAGCACGAGGATCAGAGGGCGCCTGAGACTGACCTTGATGCTTAGCTGGCGGAGGATTTCGAACGCCTTCTCTTTGACCGTTTCAGGATTAGAGAACGCGGCAGAGCCGTCGACGTTCTTGATCTCCAACAGATGGAGAAGAACAGGGCCGTCCTGGTCCGGATCCATCCCGACCGCTTGGAGACCCAAACGAACTTTGTCGGTGATCGCATCGGGTGTATCTGTCTCTGCAATCCCCCAATTGCTACGCAACAGATCGAGGGCCAGTAAGTAAGGGATTTGTGTGCCATAGGAAAGGCAGCGGCCCTCGACCCAGAAGACGCGCCGCTGGCCGATCTGCTGGCGAAACTCGGCCAGGAGTCGAGACTTACCGATACCGGGCTCGCCGACAATGCCGACCATTTGGCCGCGGCCGTTTTCGACCTGCCGCAGGAAGCTGTTCAAGATCGCGAGTTCGCTCTCGCGGTTGACAAAAGCAGCCATGCGAGCCGGTGTTGACTCGCGCAGCCCGGCGCGCCGATGGGAGACGCCGAGCAGGCGATATGCCAGGATCGGCTCGGCTTTACCTTTGAGCGTGAGCGGCCCCACGGGTTCGACGCGAGCAAAACCTTCCGCCAGTAGGCGGGTTGCCTCGCTCAGCAGGATCGTTCCCGGATCCGCCGCCTGCTGAAGTCGGGCTGCGACATTGGCCGTGTCGCCAATCACCGTGTGATCCATCGGCAGTCGGTCGCCAATCGAACCAAAGATCACCGGCCCGCTGTGAATGCCGATGCGCACGAGTAAATTCAGTCGCTTGCGAGCGTCCGTCTGATCGTCGCCGCTGAGCGCTCGGCGAATGGCGACGGCGGCCAACAGAGCCCGCCGTACATGGTCCTCGTGCGTGACGGGAGCACCGAAAAGGGCCAGAAACCCGTCGCCGGTAAATTGCGGCGCCGTGCCCCCATAGCGGTGCACCTCGGCGAGGCTTGTCTCCAGAAACGAACTGACAAGGTCGCGCATCGCCTCGGGCCCGAGACGCGCGGTCAGCGGCGTCGAGTTCACGATGTCGCAGAAGAGAACCGTGACCTGCTTCATTTCGCCGGGAAGCATGCCCCTGGGGGTGCCGACGGGCGCGCGGCGGGGCCGGGGTGTATAGGGTTCCGCCGCAGCGGAATCCTGCAGCCCGAGCCCGTCGAGCGATGCCCCGCACCGGCCGCAGAACCGGTTTTCGGGCGGGCTGGCGACCCCGCATGACGGGCAAGTAGATTCCAGCGGCGCCCCGCACTGGCCGCAGAACTTCATACCGGCAGGATTGTCTGCGCGGCACCGAGAGCACCTCAAGCCAGGCCTCCAAAGGTAGCGCGCCGGATGCTGGTTAAATATTATTAACGCTCGCCGCGTGGTGTACCAAGGTCAAAAATCGGCGACCCGTCGGCGGCGCCTCCTTCGGCCGACGGCGACGTTTGCCTTACGAGGTCAGCACTGTGCGAAGTGCGGTAATCGACGGCATGAAGAAGTATGCGGCCGCCGTGAGTTTCACGAATTGTTCGGGTATGTTGAGAGTCGTCCGCCTGTTCCCGGCCGGGTAGTTCGGAAACGGTTCGTCCATCTCGCGGGGACCATTGCCGGCTGCCTGCCCTACGATCGGGTCAAACCCCGGCATGACCACCCCCGCACCGCCGGGACGCCGCTTGCCACCGACAAAACCGGGGTCGTTCGCCTGGCGCTGTATGCACTCGAACTGGCGCTCGATCGAGGTCTGATAGCAGACGAACATTAATCCCCGGCTGTATCTGGTTGTCGTTTCTCCCGGCGCCACTTCGGGACCAAACGGGATGCCCTGGCGGATAATGCGGTGCCGGAGCATCTCGGCCCTCTCTGCGGGCACATCGTCGCGCGGGTTCGTCTTGCGGATATGGGCGGCGTAGGGGCAGGCGCGCTGCCAGGGATCGCCGCCATAGCCGAAATCGTTGTTCCGACGGTCATCGGCTGCGAGCGAGGGCTTATCGTCGATGGGGGCTAGTTCCAACGGCGCGCCGCTCCGCCACCGTCCGACCATCCGCGCCGCCAGAAGCTCAGGGTACATCCCAAGGCGCGCAGCCTGTGCTCTGACGAAAGCGTTGAACTCAGGCACGCGCTGTTCGAGGCGCCGGAACACCATGTAGGAGCCGTTCTTCGCCCACGGTGCTGGCAATGGCGCGATCGCCCCCGGCTTCCTCGGGTCGCGTGGGTCCTGACCCGGATAGCCGAGGATGAATTCGCCCGGCCATAGTAGGTCCTGCCCCGGGAGCCCCTGATCGGAGGCGCCGCTCGGCCGCGAGGTCGGAGTGAGACCGCGTATACCCGGCTGCGAAACACCGTCGCGAAAACCGAAATGCTCCTTGCGGCGCTCTCGCCCCGGCCGCGTGTTGCCCATCTCTGAATAGACGACCTTGATCCAGCCACCCAGAAACCCCAGCAGTTGATGGCGGTGAAACGCTAGGAGCGCGCGATTGTAAGCCGCCACCAGGAACACACCGTCGATCCGGTCGCCGAGGAATTCCTTCAGCCAATCCGCGCGACTGGGGTCGTGCAGGGCCGCAATCGTGCCGGGGTGATCAGCGCCGCGCTCGAATGAGGGATCGAAGGTCGGACAGCGAGGACCGAGGAGATGCGTCAAGCCGTCCTTCGTGAAGCCCAGGTTCAGCCCCGGCATCGGATCGCGCCTGACCTCGCCGAGCCGGTGGCGTCGCGCGATCGCCAGCTCGCGCTGCTGCGCCTGGCGAGCGCTCGTAATCCGACCGATCACGTCGCGCCTCAGCGCGAGTTTGAAGGCGTCCTTTTCCAGGATCTTGAAGAATACGAACTCTTCGAAATCCTTCTGCAGGCCGATCGGAACGTCGCCTTGGATGTCGTCGAGATCCAGCATCGGCGCCTCGAGCAAGCCTGGTCCGATTCTCGGCAAAGCGCCGGCGGCCGCTGCCGAATCCCAGCGTCCGGCAACGGCCGTGCGCGAGCCGCAGACGAACTAGCCTCCGTTCGCGCCGGTGTAGCCGATCAACAGGTTCCCGGTGGCCCAGACACCGCTCGGCTTATCGCTGTCCTTGCCTCCCAGCACCTGATACCGATAGGGGATGAGCAAAGCTCGTTTGATCTTGTACATCTGCCCCATGAAGGTCCACTCCCCTCCCTGGTAGTTGTCGACCTCTACGGCAATCTGGGCGAGGCGCCCGGCGTCATCGGCCGCTACCCCTTGTCCCGGCGCGCCAACCGCAAACTGCATTCTCCGGATCTCGCCAAAGGGCTCACATTTCGGATTGGAGTAGGGATTGAGGGTATTGATCAGTTTGCCGAGTGCTGTTTCCATGTTCGTCATCCCCATTGTTGAAGTTGGTGATTGGCCTCGCCGCCGCAGTCCGAGTAGCAGCCACGGACACCTCTTCGGCAGCTCGACGAGGTTACATCGGCTTAGACATCGGCCGTGTGAGCCGGCTCACACAACGGCAAATTATCGCCAATCTCGACGAAGTGAAATTCGATTTGCGGCAACTGCCGGCTTACCGGCTTTCGATTGTGCTCACCGTCACGCCGCCCCGCCGAGCAACGCGATGGGTGAACCGCGGTCAAGCACGGCAAGAGCCGCTTCGACGCGCGCGGGCTCATCTAGAGTGCCGAGTTCGCCGAACACAGCAGAGGCACGTTCGAGAAGCCGGCGGGCCTCGGTTGTGTCGCCGACCCTCTGGCGCAACGCCGCTCGGGTGAGCATCGCTTTGGCAAGATCGCTGCGCGCGCCAACGCGTTCCGAAATCTCCATCGCGCGCTCGATGTATCCCTCGGCCTCTGCCGAGCCCTCGGCAGCCAGGTATTCCGCCATCAGCCAGCAGGCCCTACCCTCGATGTGCGAATAGCCCCTGGCTCTGCTCCCCTCGAGTACGTCCTGGATCAATGGGCGGGCGCCTGCGGTGTCGCCGTGGCGAAGGTAGCCCTCCGCGAGAAACAAGGCGAAGCTCAGATAAGTAAAGCGAAAACCGGAGCGATTCTGCCAAGCCAGAGCCTCCCTCAGCTCCGCGAACCCTGCTTCGAACCAGCCCGCTTTAATTTGTCCATAGCCCCGCCCCACTTTTGCCAGAGCTTCGTCGCGCGGCAGGATCGGGGCGAGCGCGAGCGCTTTATCGCAGCACTGCAACCCGCGTTCGATGTTCCCCTGCTGAATATAGGCCAATCCCATACGCGCCCAGCCCTGCGGCTGCACCGATCGGGAGAGCGGGCTGCCCAACTCGTCCCCGTGCTCGATCCCACGCCGGCAATAGTCGATGCTTGCCCTCCACTCGCCGAGATAGTTCGCCGCTACGGTCAGAAACCAGAGGGTCCGGGCGGCCCACCAGTGATCGCCGCGCCCTTCGAAATATGCCAGGGCACGCTCGCCGGACTCAATCGCAGCCCCCAGCCTGCTGCAGACGATGTAGACTTGTGCAACACAGGAGGCGGCGAAGGCGTCTATCTCCTGCAACCCCTGTGCGCCGGCGATCCTCGCTGCCTGATGGCAGTGTTCGATCGCGATGTCCGGCCGGCCCCCCGTCACGCCATGCAGCAGACCGGTCCAACAGAGCCAGAGGGCACGGCGTCGGGGCTCGTCGGTCTGCTCGACGAGATCGCGGATGTCTTGCAGGATCTGAAGGTATTCGGTGTACTGTCCCAGACCATACCTGACATCCGCCTGTTTGAGCACAGCGTCGATACGGCGCAGCCGGTTCGGCTTCGTGTCGGGCATCGCATCGAGCCGAAGCAACGCGTCATTGAAATAAGTCAGCGCCTCGCTGGTGGCCCAAAGACGGTGCGATTTTTCGGCCGCCAGTATCGCGTAATCCACCGCCTTTTCGGCCTCTGCGCTGCGACTGAAGTGAAACGCCAGCAACTCAGCGACTTCGTCGATCCGCCCGCCATAGAGCTCTTCGAGCGCTCGTCCGACGGCGCCGTGACGGCTGCGGCGATGGCTTTCGAGCAGGCTCCCGTAGACCGCCTCCTGCGTCAGGGCATGCCGAAAGACGTAAACCCTGCCCTCGGGCTCGATGCGCTCGTAGATAAATTGGAGGCGGCTCAACTCGCGCAGCTCGCGCGCGAGAGCGCCGCTCTCACCGCACACCGCGCGTAACAGGCGGACCGGAACTTCGCGGCCGATCACCGCGGCTGTCTGAAGCAGTTGTTTTGTTTCCTCCGGCAAACGATCGGTTCTCGTCATCACGACGTCGTGTATCGTGTTCGGCACCATCAGGACCGATCGAAGGCCTCCAGCCTCGCCCGCATGCAGTGCTAGTTGCTCGAGGAAGAGCGGGTTGCCATCGGCCTTGGCGACGATTTCCTCGGTTACCTGATCGACGAACTGCTCGGCTCGGATCACAGAGCGAACGACGCGAAGACTTTCGTCGCGGGTCAGCGGATTTAATGGGATTTGCCCGGCATAGGATTTGTCCAACCACGGAGGCCCGTGACCCGGTCGATAAGCAGCGAGCAGAAAGATCGGAGCACCCGGCACATCCTCTGCCAGGACTCCAAGCAGCTCTTCCGATACTTTGTCGACCCAGTGGAGGTCCTCGAGCACTAAAACGAATGGGCGTCGCTTACTGCCGCGAATGCTGAGCCGACGGAAGACCTCGAAGGTCTTGGCTTTGACCGCTTCCGGGGTCGACAGCGCGGGGGTGCTGGCAACGTCCTTGATCCCCAAGAGATGCAGCAGGACGGGCCCGTCCTGGTCGGGATCGAGCCCCGCCTCGCGCAGCGCCGAATGGATCTTGTCGGCGATCGCGTCGGGCGTATCCGTCTCGACAATCCCGCAATTGCTGCGCAAGAGGTCGATGACGAGCCAATATGGGATCGAAGTACCGTAAGAGAGACATCTTCCCTCGACCCAGGTCACGCGTTCGGCCGGCAGCTGCCGATGGAATTCGGCGAGCAACCGGGACTTGCCGATACCGGGCTCACCGACCACGCCGATCGCTTGACCCTGGCCATTTTCGACCTGCCGAAGAAAATCGTTCAGAACGGCAAGCTCGTTGTCGCGTCCAACGAACATCGTCTTGTGAGCCGATGTCGCCTCGTCGAGCGCGGAGCGCCGATGCGATACGCCGAGCAATCGATAAGCCAGAATCGGCTCGGCTTTGCCCTCTAAGGTTAGGGGCCCCACCGGATCAACCCGCGCGTAGCCTTGTGCCGAAATGCGGGTCGTCTCGCTCAGCAGGATCGTTCCGGGCTCGGCCAGTTGCTGAAGTTCGGCGGCAACATTCGCCGTGTCGCCAATTACCGTGCGATCCATCGACAGGTTTTCGCCAATCGGGCCAAAAACCACAGGCCCGGTGTGGATGCCGATCCGCAAGGGCAGGTTCAGTCGGTCGGTATCGGCCCCCTCACCATCGTTGCCAAGCGCGCGTCGTATGGCTGCGGCGGCCAAGAGAGCGCGCCTTACATGGTCCTCGTAAGTGAGGGGAGCGCCGAAAAGGGCCAAAAACCCATCACCGCTAAATTGCGGCGCCGTGCCGCCGTAGCGATGCACCTCGGCAAGGCTCGCCTCTAGAAACGCAGCGACGAGATCGCGCATCGCCTCGAGCCCGAGGCGCTCGGTCAGCGGCGTGGAGTTGACGATGTCGCAGCAGAGAACCGTGACCTGCTTCATTTCGGCGGCGACGTCGCCCCTTGGCGCCGACGTCGGAACAGGCTGGGGTATGTACCGTTCGGTCGTAACGGAATCGTGCAGACCGAGTCTGTCGAACGGCGCCCCACACCGGCCGCAGAACCGGTTTTCAGCAGGGTTGGCGGCGCCGCACGACGGACACGCAGATGGCAGCGGCACTCCGCACTGGCCGCAGAACCTCATAGCGGGAAGATTTTCGGCGTGGCACCGAGAGCATCTCATACCGCGCCTCCACGGAGTAGCGCCGGGATGCTGTGTGGACGCAGGGGTTGTACTTAATGGCTTGCTGCAGGGGGGTCAAGTTTACCGGGGCTTGAACTGGACGTAGAGGCACCACCCGAACGGCGATCCGTACTCTCGGCAAGGGTAAAATTTTTCGCCGAGTGTGACGGACCTCACACTTGCCTCCTCGCGACCCGTGATATGCGGCCCGCCATCGCGCGGTTTTATAACCTCGGGGAGATTTTGCTGTGACCAGCCGCAAGCCGACATTTGTCCGCTGGGCGGAGGAAGCCGAAGCTAAGCAGGTGTGCGAGTGGGCCGGGCTCGAGCAAACACGCGACCGGTCGGATGTTGACACCGAGCGGTCGCGTGGGTCGGGTGAGCGACTGCCCTTCCTTCGCCGGCTGCGCGGCATGTTCGGAAGCCAAACCGCGCAGATTGAGCGAGACGGTTAACAACTAGCCAGTCTATCATGAACGCCGGGTAGACGCGGCGGCCGCAAGCGGGCGAGCCGGTGCGTTTGTTCGAGGGCGAGAACGATGTCCCGGACATCACTGTTCGCGGGGTCGTTGCTGCTTGGCGAGGACTGTCATGACCGGCCCGACATATGAGGAAAAGAGGCAGATATTCGAGCGCCATTTCCTGCTCGGGAAATTGAGCGGCGACGAGATCGACACGTTGCTGCATTACGCGCGAGTGGAGCGTTATCCCGCGGGCCGCGAGATCTTCTCGAAGGGCTCAGCCGGAGCGAGCATGATGGCGGTGTTGCGCGGCACCCTCAAGATGAGCTCGGTCTCCTCGGAGGGAAAGGAAGTCGTCTTCAATCTGATGAACCCCGGTGACTGCTTTGGCGAGATTGCGTTGCTGGACGGCGAAGCGCGGTCTACCGATGCAGTGGCGATGAGCGAGTGCGAACTCTTGGTATTGCAACGCAGAGACTTCATGCCGATCCTGGAGAAGCGGGCGGATGTTTGCCTTATCCTTCTCAAAGTGCTGTGCCAGAGGCTGCGTCAGACCACCGAGCAGGTCGAGGACGTGCTTTTTCGTCATCTGGAATCGCGCGTTGCGAAAGCGCTATTGCACCTCGCGGAGAGCGTTACCTTACACATGGTTCCAGGTTCACCGGTCGAGCTTCACGTCTCACAGCGAGAGCTCGGCACTATCGCGAGTGGCAGCCGGGAAAGTGTCAACAAAATTCTCCAGGGCTGGCACAAGGCGGGCTGGATCGAGCACGGCAAGGGGACGATCGTGATCCGTGACCTCGCTGCGATCAGGCGTCTGGCGGCGATGCCCAATCTCTGATCCCGCAAACCGTCGCCTGCCGCCTATAAAGGGGAAACCTGCAACCACTCAGCGGTGCCTTAATGGCCTTCGTTGCCCCGCGGCCGGAAACCTGGATCAGGACGACCTCGGCCGGGCTCTACTGCGAGGCCGGCGACTTTTACATCGATCCTGTCCGGCCAGTGCCGCGTGCGGTAATCACCCATGGACATGGCGATCACGCCCGGTCCGGTAACGAGCGGGTGCTGGCCACACCGGGCACGATCGCCATCATGAGAGAGCGTTACGGCGAAGCGGCCGGCGGCGCGCTGCAGCCCCTCGCCTATGGTGAGACCGTTACGACAGGTGATGTGACCGTGCGGCTCGTTCCGGCCGGTCACGTGCTCGGCAGCGCGCAGATCGTTCTCGAATGCCGCGGCGGCCGGGTGGTTGTCTCCGGCGACTACAAGCGCCGGCCCGACCCGACCTGCGCGCCGTTCGAGCCCTGCAATTGCGATGTCTTTATCACGGAAGCGACCTTTGGGTTGCCGGTGTTCCGTCATCCGCCAGACACTCAGGAGATCGACAAGCTGTTGCATTCGCTGGCTCTCTTTCCCGAGCGCTGCCACGTTGTGGGGGTCTATGCGCTCGGGAAGTGCCAGCGGGTGCTGGCACTGCTGCGGCGAGCGGGATACGAGCAGCCGGTCTATCTGCACGGCGCGCTAATCACGTTGACCGAGCTTTATGAAAGCCTTGGTATTTCACTCGGACCGGTGCTGCCCCTGTCCGGTGTCGCCCGCGAGGCGCTCAAGGGCCGCCTCGTGCTGGCGCCGCCCTCCGCCACCGCCGACCCTTGGTCGCGGCGGCTGCCTGACCCGCTTGTCGCGATGGCCTCGGGCTGGATGCGGGTGCGCCAGCGCGCCAAGGCGCGTGGCGTTGAGCTCCCGCTGGTGATCTCCGATCACGCCGATTGGGACGAGCTGACATCGACCATCGACGACGTTGCCGCTGAAGAGATCTGGGTCACGCATGGCCGTGAAGAGGCGCTCGTCCACTGCGCGACAAAAAAGGGCTACCGCGCCCGCGCGCTGGCCCTTTCCGGTTTCGAGGAGGACGAGTGAACCGCTTTTGCCCCTCGCCCTCCCGCCCCTCTCGGCAAAGCGCAGCTTCGCCTGGCGGAATAGCGCGAGCTTTGCTCGCGCCCGAGGAATGGCGCATCTCCGACGCGCCAGGGGCCTCTCCCTCCACCCCCACCCTTCCCTCCCCCGCTTGCGGAGGAGGGAAGGGTGGGGGTGGAGGGAGGTGAGGGGCAATCGGTGAACCGCTTCGCGGCACTCCTCGATGCTTTGCTGTTCACCCCGTCGCGCAACGGCAAGCTGCGGCTGATGCGGGAGTATTTCGCCAGCGTCCCCGATCCGGAACGGGGCTGGGCGTTGGCAGCATTGACCGGTGAACTGGTTTTCGACGAGGCGAAACCGAACCAGGTGCGGGCGCTTGCCGCGGCGCGCGTCGATCCTGAACTCCTGGAGTGGTCCTACGATTTCGTCGGCGATCTCGCCGAGACTGTGTCGCTGATCTGGCCTGAGACCGCCAACGGCGAGGACCCTGTCCCGAGCCTCGCCGAGATTGTCGAACAGCTCAAAGGGACGAGCCGCGGCGAGGTCGGGCGCTTGCTCGAACCGTGGCTCGATTCACTCGACGCGACCGGGCGTTGGGCGCTTCTGAAGCTCGTCACCGGCAGTCTGCGTATCGGCGTCTCGGCCCGGCTCGCCAAGACTGCGCTCGCCGAATGGGGCGGGGTCGAGGTCAATCGCATCGAAGAGGTCTGGCACGGGCTCGCACCCCCTTACCGGTCGCTCTTCGATTGGCTCGAAGGCCGCCAGCCGGTGCCCCAGACCGGCGATCTGCCGACCTTCTGCCCGCTGATGCTGGCACAGTCGCTGGAAGACACCGACCTTGAGGGCCTCGACTCGCGCGATTACCTCGCCGAGTGGAAATGGGACGGCATCCGCGTTCAATTGGTCGCTCGCGGCACCGAAAGGCGGCTCTATTCGCGCTCTGGGGACGAGATCGGCGCCGCCTTTCCGGAGGTTCGCGCGGCAATCCCGGCCGAGGTCACACTCGATGGCGAGCTCCTCGTCTTGCGCCCCCGCCCCAACCCTCCCTCGCGTACGGGGGAGGGAACGGGTGGGGGCTGTTATGGCGAGGTGGCCTCGTTCAACGATCTCCAGCAGCGGCTCAACCGCAAGACCCCGAACCCGAAGCTGCTGCGCGACTTTCCGGCCGCGGTTCGGCTCTACGACATGCTGCGCGAGGGTGGCGAAGATCTGCGTGGCTACCCCTTTGCCGAGCGCCGGCGCCGGCTCGAATCATGGTACGCACTAGAGCCGCGCATGGCGCTTGATCTGTCGCCGCTGGTGCCGTTCACCAGCTGGGCGGAATTGCGCGAATTGCGCGACGGCGCCCGCGAGCGCGGTATCGAGGGGCTGATGCTGAAGCGGGCGGATTCGGCCTATGTTGCCGGCCGGCCCAAGGGTCCGTGGTTCAAGTGGAAGCGCGGCGCGCTGACCCTCGACACGGTCCTCTTGTATGCCCAGCGCGGCCACGGCAAGCGCTCGTCGTTCTATTCCGACTATACCTTCGGCGCCTGGTGCGGCAGCGAGCTAGTGCCGGTCGGCAAGGCCTATTCGGGCTTCACCGACGAGGAATTGCGGCGCCTCGACCGCTGGGTGCGCAACAACACCGTGCAGCGTTACGGACCGGTGCGCGAGGTCACACCGGAAGTCGTCCTCGAAATCGCGTTCGACAGCGTGCATCGTTCGACGCGCCACAAATCGGGGCTGGCGATGCGTTTCCCGCGCATCCATCGCATCCGCTGGGACAAACCCGTCGGCGAAGCCGACACCCTGGAGGCGCTCGAGGAGATGCTCACCTGAGAGGTTGTGAAGGACTTGTCGAAGCCCGCGGATGAGGGCCTGCATCGGCGTCGTGCGTGCTTCGAAACGCCCCTTGTGGGCGCTCCTCAGCATGAGGTATATCATTGACGGCATTAAGAAATGTCCTCATCCTGAGGAAGCCGCCCACGGGTCCGGCCTTCGGCCGGCCCGAGGACAGGCTCCACGGCTGTCTCGAAGGACGGGTGGCGCTGATCCAGCCACTCGCGAATTCCTTCGCAGCCTCTGAAGAGGCCTCTCCAGCGCCAACGCTTGAAAATCCGCGATCGGCATTTCCCATGAGCGGGATTAATTTCCCCGTTAGGCCCGATTTAATTCTCTGTTCGCTCGCCTAGGGAAATTGCGCCGAGATTTGCTGTAATTCCAGCGTCTTGCAGGGGTGAATGGCGCCTGCGAGCGGTCTGCCGAGGCGTTCTTCGCTGTATCCTCCCGTGCACCAGGGAAGCCCTGCTCGGCTAAACGGCTCAGCCTCCCGATGCCGCGGCGGCGCTCGGTCCCGGGGCGCTGCGGCGGTATTCGGGCACCAGGCGCTCGAGGAGCTGGAGCACCCGGTCCTCACGGCGCAGGCGGGCGTTCTCCTCGAGCTCGTCGATCGCGCGGACGAGCATCGCGTAGTCGGCGGTGCGCGGTGCGGCAAGACGGATCGCGGGGTTCGCTGTCGGCATCAGCGGCTCGGCCGAATGGAACAGCTCCTCGTGAAGCTTTTCACCGGGGCGTAGCCCGATAAACTCGATCTTGATGTCGCTATCGGCACGCAGCCCGGCGAGCCGGATCATCTGGTGCGCAAGGTCGACGATTTTGACCGGCTCGCCCATGTCGAGGACGAAAATCTTGCCGCGCGTTTCCGTTGTCTCGGAGGCAGGCGATAGGGCGGAAGCCTGCAAAACCAGCTCGACGGCCTCGCGCACGGTCATGAAAAAGCGTGACACCTCGGGATCGGTGACGGTCACCGGCCCGCCGGCGGCGAGCTGGCGCGCAAATAACGGCACGACCGACCCGGTGGAGCCGAGCACATTGCCGAAACGTACGGTGACATAACGGGTTCCCCGTCCATAGGGTACGCGGCGGCGCGCCTCGTACAGGTCGAGCGCCTGGCAGAAGCTCTCGGCAAGGCGTTTGGTGGCCCCCAGCACGCTCGTCGGGTTGACCGCCTTGTCGGTCGAGATCATGACGACGCGCGAGGCGCCGAAGGCCCGCGCCGCTTCGGCAACATTGCGGCTGCCGATGATGTTGGTCAAGACGCCCTCGATCGGGTTGGCCTCGACCATCGGCAACTGCTTTAGGGCCGCCGCATGAAATACGATCTCGGGCCGTTCGGCGGAGACCACCTCTTCGACCTGCCCGCGCTCGCGCACATCACGCAACAGCGGCAGGGGTGCCAGCGCCGGAAAGCGCTCGCGCAGCTCCGCATCGATCGCATAGAGGGCGAATTCGCCGTTGTCGAGCAACACGAGCCGGCCGGGCAGGAGGGCCGCTATCTGCCGGGTGAGCTCGGCGCCGATCGTGCCGCCGGCTCCCGTGACGAGCACGCGACGCCCTGTTATCAGCTGCGCCATCCCGTCGCGGTCGAGTACCGCTTGCGATCGACCAAGAAGATCCTCGAGGGCGATCGGCTCGACGGCGCGTTCGGCATTGTCGAGGTTGTGGCGAAAATCAGTCAGCCTCGGGAGGCGCGCAAGCGGTATCGCGAGAGCGTCGGCGCGGTCGAGCAGCCCGCGCACCAGGGCGCCGGGAAAATTCTGGGCGGTGATGATCAGTTTTTGCGGGCGCTTGCCGCGCCGATCGAGCCGCTCGACGACATCCTCGAGTGCGTCGATGGTGCCGAGGACCGGCACGCGGTAGATCTCCCGGCCAACGCGGGAGGGTGTATCGGCAAGGACGCCGACCACGCGGTAGACCGCGCGCGGATCGCGCATCGTCTCGCGGATGAAGGTGTCGGCTCCGTCCTTGGTGCTGATCAGCAGCACCGGAACGCTCGGATGCTTGGCGCGCTCGAAAATGTGGTCGAGGCCACGGTCCTTGAACAGCCGGTAGGCGAGACGCGGCGCGCCCAATAGCGCGATCAGCACGAACCAATCGATCAGCAACGTCGACCGCGGCAGCGCCACGAGGCGGGTGAGGACGAACATCACCGGTAGGAAGACCGCTACCGTAAGGGTCACGGCGCGGGCGATGTTAAAGAGATCGGGAAGCGAGGCGTACCGCCAGATGCCGCGATAAAGGCCGGTAAGCAGAAATACGCTCGCCGCAATCACCGTAAAGCTGAGGATGTAGTTGATAGTCAGGGGCGGCTTGTAATCGACGATTTCGGCCCCGAGCCGCAGATAGAGCGAAACGACCACCGACAATGCTGCCATCAGCACGTCGTGGACAAAGGCGAGAAGGGCTCGCCGGTTATTCGGAAGAATCGCCACCGTCCCCCGCAATCCCGACCCCTATATCAGGAATCACCGCGCGCGGGAAACGCCTGCCGAGACCCCCCAGGAACCACGCCCTGCCGAGAGGGGGGTTCGGTAACGCTCGGAAAAGATGCACCCTATTCCGGGCGCGCCGCCGAATCTCTAGAATGGGGCATGGACGAGGAGCGGCTCTACCAGATTCTGCATCCCGAGACCCGCGCCCTTCCCGCGCGGATCTTTCGCGGCGTGCATCATGCGATGGTGGCGGCCGGGATCGGCATCATGCTTGCCGACACGGTGACGGAGTGGCGCGAGGCTTATGGCGGTGCGCTCGAGGCCGGGTTTCAAATTGTCTGCGCCTTCTTCTTTGCCGAATACGTGCTTCGTCTGATGGCCGCGCCCGGGGCTCCCGGCGCGGCACACCGCGGAAAGTGGCAGTCACGGCTCGCCTGGTCCACTTCGCTCGGCGGCACATTCGATCTCCTCGGCGCTCTTCCCGGCGTGCTCGACGTCGTCTTCGATCCCCGGTATGCGAGCCTCTTCGGCTTCATCTGGGCGTTCAAGCTAGTCCGCTATACGCCGGGCCTCGTGAGCCTGCAGCGAGTGATCAGCAATGCTCGACACGCGTTGCTCTCGGTTCTGCTCGGCTTCGGCATCCTCCTCCTCCTTGCGGCGAGCCTCGTCTACCTCTTGGAGCGCACCTCCCAACCTGACGTCTTCGGCTCGATCCCGGCGGCGCTATGGTGGGCGATTGTGACCATGACGACCACCGGCTACGGCGATGTCGTACCGCAAACCGCGCTCGGACGGATGCTGGCCGGGATCGTCATGGTCAGCGGCATTCTCGTTTTCGCCCTGTGGGCCGGCATTCTCGCGACCGGCTATGCCGAGGAGACGCGGCGGCGCGAGTTTCTGCGAACCTGGGACCTCGTCGCCAAGGTTCCATTCTTCCACGACGTCGGTGCCGCGGTCATCGCCGATGTGACGCAGCTTCTGCGGCCGCGGGATTACCCGGCCGGAGCGGCCATCATGCGGCGCGGCGAGCGCGGGGATTGTATGTATTTTGTCGCCGCGGGAGAACTCGAAATCCGCGGGAGGCCGGAGTCGATATCTTACGGGCCAGGGGACTTCTTTGGCGAACTGGCATTGCTGACCGGCGACCCACGCAACGCGACGATCGTTGCGACAAAGCCATGCACGCTGCTCCGGCTGGACATTGTCGATTTTCGCCAGCTGCTCGGGCGCCAGCCGGATCTCGCCCGTGTCATCCACGACGAGGCGGAACGCCGCCTCGAGGCCGCTACCGCATAATCGGGCTCTGCAAGCCTAAGCCGGAAACGGAGCCAGCCGCTTGCGCATAAAGAATTTCGCATGTCCGGGAGGGTAATCTTCGAGGGTGCCGAAAACCTCGTAGCCGCACTTCTCGTAAAATGGTCGCGCCTGGAAGCTGTGCGTCTCCAACGTCGCCGCAAAGCAGCCGCGCTCAACAGCATAATCCTCCGCCGCCTGGAGCAACCGAGTACCGTTGCCCTGGCTCCGCGCGGCCGCATCCACCCAGAGAATTTTGACATGCAGCCAGCCGCCCCAGATCTCACCGATCAGCCCGCCCAGCCATTCCCCGCGCAGACTCTTCAGGAAGAAACCGGCCGGGTAGTAGGTCGAAAGGCCCGTCGCAGCCAAATTATGAGCAACGAGCTGGTCGATGATCAACCGGCTCAGGGCCTCTGTCGGCAGCGGATCGAATACGATCTCGGGTTTCTGCATTTTCACGCTCCAGATGCCGAGGCGTCGTCGAGGATGCGGACGAGATGGCGGGCCTCGCGGCCGACGGCGTCGGCTATCTGGTGGCGGCAGCTCGTACCGCAGGCGACGAGGAGCGTGTCAGTGGGCGCCGAACGCATCTTCGGCAATACGTCGAGCTCGCCGATCTTCAGCGACATCTCGTAGTGCTCGGCCTCGTAGCCGAACGATCCAGCCATGCCGCAACAGGTCGAATCGAATGTTTCGACGGTGAGGCCGGGAATAAGCCGCAACGCCGTTACCGCCGCACCGACCGTGTCGAAAGCTTTCTGGTGACAATGTCCGTGCAGCAATGCGGTCCGACCCGGCATCGGCGCCAGTGCGAGCCCTAAGCGGCCGGCCGAGCGTTCGCTGTCGACGAATTCCTCGAAAAGCCGGGCACGCTCGGCGAGCGCATTTGTCGCGGTGCCCGGCAAGATCGCCGGAAACTCGTCGCGCAAGGTCAAGAGGCAGGAGGGCTCGAGCCCGACGATCGGTGTACCGGCCGCGACATGCGGGGCGAGAGCGTCGAGCATACGTTTTGCCTCGTGCCGCGCTTCATCGACGAGACCCGCCGAAAGAAAGGTCCGGCCGCAGCACAAGGGGCGGCGGCTCGCCGGGTCCGCGGTGACGACACGATAACCCGCGCGCGCCAGCACCCGCTCCGCGGCACGGGCATTTTCCGGCTCGAAATAGCGGTTGAAGGTGTCGACCAGCAATACGACCTCGCGACCGGCCCCTGATGACCACCCGCGGTAGGGACGGGACGCCCATTCCGGTAATTTACGACTGGCGCTCAACGCGAATAGCCGCTCTCCGAGCCGGGCGAGAAGGGGCATGCGGTTTCGCGAATTCAGTAGCGGAGCGATGCGTGAGGCATAGACGGCGTAGCGCGGCAGATAGGCGATCAGCCGGTCGCGCCGCGAGAGCTCGTGACGCTGACGGTAATAGTGCAGAAACTCGATCTTCATGCGCGCCATATCGACGCCGGTCGGGCATTCGCGCTTGCAGCCCTTGCACGAGATGCACAGTGCCATCGTCTCGCGCATGTCGTCAGAGATCAGCGCGTCGGGCCCGAGCTGGCCTGACAATGCCAGACGCAGGGTATTGGCGCGGCCGCGCGTCAGATGCTGCTCGTCGCTGGTCGCGCGGAACGAGGGGCACATGACACCGGCGTCGCGGGCCCGGCACGCGCCGTTGTTGTTGCACATCTCGGCGGCGGCGGCGAACCCGCCCCACTCCGACCAGTTCAATGCCGTGTCGACCGGCAGCGGGCGGTAGTCGGGCTTGAAGCGAAAAAGGCTGCGGTCGTCCATCTTGGGGGCTCTGACGATCTTGCCGGGGTTGAACAACCCCTCGGGATCGAAGGCGTCTTTGACCTCCTCGAAGGCGCGCACGATGCGCCCTCCGAACATCGCCTCGTGAAATTCGGAGCGCACGAGCCCGTCGCCATGCTCGCCCGAATGCGAGCCCTGGTATTCGCGGACCATCGCGAAAGCCTCTTCAGCGATCGCCCGCATCTTTCTGACCTCGAGCTCCTGTTTGACGTTCAGCACCGGGCGCACATGCAGGCAGCCGACCGAGGCATGCGCGTACCAGGTGCCGTAGGTTCCATGCTTCTCGAAGATGCGGGTCAGACGATCGGTGTAATCGGCGAGATCTTCGAGCCGCACCGCGCAGTCTTCGAGAAACGAGATCGGTTTGCTGTCGCCCTTCATCGACATCATGATGTTGAGGCCTTGAGCGCGCACGTCCCAGACCGCCTGCTGAAAGGCCGGTTCGACCGCCTCGACGACGCCGCCGGGGAGACCGAGATCGCCCATCAATTCGATCAGCGCTTTGAGGCGCCGTAGGTTTTCGGGCGGGTCGTCGCCGGCGAATTCAGTCAACAGGACCGCCGCAGGCTCGCCTTGCACGAAACGATCGACCACGGCACGGAACATCGGGATGTCGCGCGACAATTCGATCATCGTGCGATCGACCAGCTCGACCGCGCTGGGCCCGAGGTCGACGATCCGCCGGGTCGCCGCCATCGCGCTGTAGAAGCTTGGAAAGTGGCAGATGCCGAGCACCCGGTGCGCCGGGATCGGCTGCAATTCGAGCTCAATTTCGTTGAAGAAGGCGAGCGTGCCCTCGGAGCCGACCAGTAGCCGCGCCATGTTGTGGCCGGCGTCGTCAATGCTGTCGATGTTATAGCCGCCGACCCGCCGCAGCACTTTGGGAAAGCGCCGCTCGATCTCCTCGGCCTCGCTGCGGTGCAGCGCGCGCATCCGGCGGACGAGATCGCGATAGCGCTTGGGCATCGCACCGTCGTCAAAGTTGCCCGGGACCTCGCCGAACCACGCCTGCGTGCCGTCGGCGAGCAATGCATCGATGCCGCGGACATTGTGGACCATGTTGCCGTAGCGCAGCGAGCGTGAGCCGCAGCTGTTGTTGGCGGTCATGCCGCCGATCGTCGCGCGGCTCGCTGTCGACGGGTCGACCGGGAAAAACAGCCGGTCCTTGCGCAGCAGCCGATTGAGCCGGTCGAGCACTACCCCGGGTTCGACCCGCGCGCGGCGCCCCTCGACATCAACCGCGATCACCCGGTCGAGATGTTTGCTGCAATCGATGACGAGTGCCTGCGCCACCGTCTGCCCGCATTGCGAGGTGCCGGCGCCGCGCGGCAACACCGGCATCCCCTCTTCGCGAGCGATCGCGATCACCACGGCGGCGTCCTCGCGGCTCCGCGGCACGACGACCCCCAACGGCTCGATCTGGTAGATCGAGGCGTCGGTCGCATAGCGCCCGCGGCTGAATGCGTCGAACAGCACCTCGCCCCGGATCTCACGCCCCAGGCGGGCTTCGAGGCGCGGTGAGCCGTCACCGTTGAAGGGCATCTTCCGGACCATCGCCCCGCGCAATTGACGACATCAAGGCGAGCGCCCCGAGGAGGCGGGGCCTGTTACGCTTGCCTGTATGCGAGATGTCATACCATTAAACGATGTTTTTCTAAGAGATGCTATGGGGCGAGCGGCGAGAGAACGGCATCATCGTCGCTGCAGCTGAACCGACGGGGTGCCCCATGCCACAACCGAATGACCTGAGCAGGTCGCTCGCCGCTCTCGACGAGAATAGCACGCTGATCGCAGTGATCGAGATGAGCCAATCGGCCTGGCTCATCGCCGGCATTATTCCTGGAGTCGAGCGGCACGCGGTAAAGAAGCTGAACCCGGACGAAGCAGGACTGCTCCAGCTGCTGCATCGCTGGCGCGACGAAGCGGAGAAGGTCGGGCGCAATATCAACCGGATCGCGGTCGCGTTCGAGGCGGGGCGCGACGGCTTCTGGCTGGCCTGCTGGCTGCGGGCGCACGCCATCGAAGCCTATGTGATCCACCCGAACAGCATTGCCGTTTCGCGTGAACATCGCCGGGCGAAGACCGATCGGCTCGACACGGCATTGTTGAAACGAGCCTTTCTCGGCTGGCTGCGCGGCGAGCGGGAACACTGCAGCATGGCGGCGATCCCGAGTCTGGAGGAGGAAGACGCCAAGCGGCCGAGCCGCGAGCGCGAGAACCTCGTCGGCGAGCGCACGCGCATTGGCAACCGAATCAAGAGCACGCTCGCACGGCTCGGCATCCGCGGCTTCAAACCGACCTTGCGCACGGCCGCGCAACAGCTCGAGCGGCTGTGTACTCCAGAGGCAGAGTCGATACCGCCGCACACGCTGGCCGAGCTGCGGCGCGAGATGTCGCGATTGCGCCTGCTTGCCGAGCAGATCCGGGAGATCGAGACGGCGCGCCTCGAACGGCTGGAACGACAGCCAAACCGTGGTGGCCATCCGATGATCCGATTACTCGCGCAGGTCCGTGGCCTCGGCATCGAGACCGCCGACATGCTCGCCCACGAGGCCTTCTCGCGCCGCTTGCGCGACCGACCGGCGGTGGCGCGTTACGGCGGGCTGACCGGCGCTCCGGACGAGAGCGGGGCGCGCCGCCGGGAGAAAGGGCTGGCCAGGCCTGCCCCTGGCAGGGAACAGGGGGCGGGCAACGCCCGCGTGCGCCGCGGCATGATCCAGTTGGCCTGGCGTTTTCTGATGTTTCAGAAAGACAGCGCTCTGGCGCAATGGTATCGAGCCCGCACCGCCGACGCGCGCGGCGCCACCCGCAAGGCGCTGATCATTGCGCTGGCGCGCAAGCTGCTGGTCGCGCTGTGGCGGCTGGTCACCACCGGCGACGTACCGCACGGCGTCGTGTTCCGTCCCGCGGCCTGAGCCCTCGGTCGACATCAAGGTCATCCCAAGGAATTCGGCGCCTGTCGCTAGGATCGACAAGGCGTTGATGACGATCCGAGGTGGCGGTGACCCGAGTCAGGCATGGCTCTCACGCCGTCTTAGAGAATGGGCCCGCCGCCCCGGAACCTCGCCGTCGATGCGCATGGCTGCATCATGGTCCGGTCTCTCCCAGACCCCCGAATACAAGAGTGTAGGCGCGATGTTCGGCGCCCCATGGCGGGTTCCCCTCGGATCATCCCAGGAAACGTGACTGTCACGATTGATTATAGGAATTCGGTGTGTCCAGACCCCGCGATCCACCACGTGGTTACGGCCGCGACTGACTGACCGATAGCCTCTTGACAGCCAAGGCCCCATACAAGCCTGACCCAAAAGCTACATGGCTCCAATCATCGGCAGCAAAGGACCGCTTTCGAAACCCACAACGGCCGCTCAGCCTCGGCGGCGGGAACCG
>Ga0306922_10000110_pt1 | contig 54861 bp, 50 predicted proteins | sample sta12Cox44000082_FD_203758 | JGI IMG/M metagenome (GOLD analysis project Ga0306922, IMG submission 203758) | Lab enrichment of tropical soil microbial communities from Luquillo Experimental Forest, Puerto Rico - statoxic.12C.oxic.44.000.082 (v2)... | ecosystem: Environmental > Terrestrial >... | reverse complement strand
ACCGCTGCCAATCAACCTGGCACGGCGGGGCGCATGCACATGTCGCTGATATTGCTGTTTTTGGGATTCGTCACTGCTGCTGCGGGCCTCGCGACGGTTGGATTCGGTATTCCGATCAACGAGTTCAGCCTGGGAACGACGCTCATCGTTGCCGGCACCACAGCATTGGTCGGCGGCCTCATCCTGATCGGTCTTTCAGCGGTCGTGACCGAACTTGGACGGGTTGCCGAGGGACTGCGCGCGCGCGCTTCGTCAGAGGCTTCCGCTAATGTTTCGGCGTCGACGTCCGTTGGTCCCGGGGTGAGGGTTGACGCCCGCGCAACGCCAGCGGGCTTTGCGGGTCCGCAAGTGCCGGGGGCTCAAGTCGCCCGACCTGCTGACTTGAGATCAGCTCCCGCAGCCGCATCGGTCGACGCGTCCGCTCGCGCTTTTGAGCAGGTGCGCTCAAACGTTCCAGGGGGTGAGCAAATTACGCCTGAGCCCTCGATGGTCGAGCATGGCGAGGAAGTTCCGCTGTCGCCGACCGCAGTCCCACATCACATGGGACAGCAGCCGAATGATTCTGTTCTGGCTCTGCGGCAATCGAAAACGTCAGATGACCGGCCCGGTGCTGGGGCGGTGGAAGCTCTAAAAGCATCGCGTCTGGATTTCCTGTTCCGCTCGAAGCCGCCGCAGCCGCCGGCGCAGTCGGCCAACTTCGATGCGTTCTGGCCGACCGATGGGCGCTCCGGTCGAATTGCGGACAGCCAAACGCAGACTCGAACCGCAGGGCCCGCGCAAGAGATTGAGAACAATCCAGCGGTTCAGGAGTCATTGCCCGAAGCATCCAAGCCCGAACAGCCCCGCGCGTTGACGGTGCTCAAGTCGGGTATCGTGGATGGGATGCCGTACACGCTCTACGCCGACGGATCGATCGAGGCGAAGCTTCCACAGGGCGTGGTCCGCTTTGGTTCAATTGCCGAGTTGCGCGCGCATATTGAGAGCAACTCGTAGCGATATCCCATCACCCTGGCCGGCGTATCGGGCGGAGACGGCCGTCAGCGATGACATGCCGCGCGCACACACGGGTTGCCACCGGGCGGATTGTTTGGTGGGAAAGATGGTTCGTCGCGCGCGCCCTCTCTAAATGGCGGTAACGCGGTCGAGTTTTCAGGTAAACTCACCAGAGAACGTTAGCATTCCACAAGGAATGAGATGGTATATCAAAGCAGAGACAAAGAATTACAAAGATCATGTATGGAAACACTTCTTGATAGCGATCGAGGAAACGAATAGAAACTCACGTAATCGTCCTCCAAGAAGCCGCCAACTCCAATAAAACCGCTCGACCGAGAAGAGTATGGTCGCGCGGCGGCGAGTATCAAAGTTAAAGCGCGGCAGGAGCAATGTTTTCATGGCTGAGAATGCGTCAGGCGGACTATTCATCGAGCTGACAGCTTCAATCGTATCGGCTTACGTCAGCAACAACTCAGTGCCGTCGGCGGATCTGCCCGCCCTGATTGGTCAGGTGTATTCGGCGCTCACGCGAGTGTCGAGCGGGCGCGGCGATAGCTCCAGCGCGCCTTCAAAGCCTGCCGTGTCGGTGAAAAAATCGATAACTCCCGACTACATCATTTGTCTGGAGGACGGAAAAAAATTCAAGTCACTCAAACGTCACCTGCGCACCCGATACAATATGAGCCCGGAAGGATATCGAGAGAAATGGGGGTTGGCCGCGGACTATCCGATGGTGGCGCCGAATTACGCTGCCGCACGTTCGCATCTGGCCAAGGAGATGGGACTTGGCCAGCAGCGGCGCCGACGCAAGTAACCGGTCGAGAGAATCCAGATAAACCAAATGTGCCGTGAGCGTGACGGCGTGGTAGGCAGGCTCACGCTGCTTGGTCGAGCGCCATACGCGCGTCCGACCTGATGCGTTCGACCATGGAACGAAAGCCGTTCGAGCGCTGTGGAGTCAGATGCTCGCGCAGGCCGAGGCGTTCGAACAGCGCAATCGCGTCGGTGGTGAGGATCTCGCGAGCGTGACGTCCGGAAAACATCGCGAACAGGATGGCGATTAAGCCGCGCACGATATGGGCATCGCTGTCCCCAGAGAAGGAGAGCACCGGGCCATCGGCGCCGTTGTTGCGCACCGTTGTCGCGAGCCAAACTTGGCTGGCGCAACCCTGCACCTTGTTTGTGTCGATGCGGTCCCTTTCCGGCAAGGGCCTGAGCGCGCGACCGAGCTCGATGAGATAGCGATATCGGTCGTCCCACTCTTCGAGCAGCGAGAAATTATCGACGATCTCGTCGAGCGGCACAGAAGCAGGCTCGGCGGCGGTCATGGTCTCGGCCATGGGGAATATATAGGCGCAAGCGTGCGGCTTGGCGAATGCTCCGGTAGCGCAATCCTGGGTCGGAAATATCGGAATTTCGGCGCTGTGGTCGCGCGGGAGTTCGTGCGTTCAGGAGGACGGGGGCAAGCCCGGCGCGTCCTGGCGCACTCCTGGATGCGGCTGTGGACCGCGCCAAGCCGGCGCGAGATCGGCGGGAGAAAGCGTGTGTTGCGAAGGTCGCGCCAACAGGCGCTCATTCGCTTTGCCTTCCGCGTGGATCACCGCGCTGCCGGCATTGGGCGCCAAGCGTTCGTTGAAATACCGATACAACATCCTGGCCCCAGCTTGTGCGCGCTGTCCGAGCGCGCCCGCCGCCTGCGATCCGATCGTACAGGCGTCCGGCTGGCGCCGACAAAACGAGCCCATGTCGCCCAAGGTGGCCTTGGCCGCCGATACGGCGTCGACGGCGCTCACGTTGACCTTGGGAGTGGGCTGGGATCCACCGCTGGGCAATAACACCAAGATCACGGTCAGCCAGAATGCCATCCGCAGGAGGAAACGCATGATCGAGCCTTTGCTGCGCCAGTCTGTAATTTGTCGTGCTGGACCAGACGCTATCAGCCGGCACTGAATTCACAGTTGCCGCGACTCAATAGTTTTTGCCCGTATTCGTCGCAAATCAGTCGCGATTTTTCAGAAAATTTGAAGTATCACCACGTAGGTTCTGGCCGAGTGTCTCGCGATCGGCAGCGATCGGGCGCTATTTCAGGTAGTGATCATTCACCAGCGGCGCCGAATCCGCTGTAAGACCGGACCCAATGAACGGGTAAACGGGTCGCAGCTGCCGTTTTTCCAGTTTTAGCGTTCGGTTAAGGCACCTCTGACACGATCACGCGCCAATGGGAGGCGCGGCCCGATCATGGGCGTCGCGCGGAAGCTGGACGATCCGCTGTGAGCCAAAACGAGGTCGACACGCCGCTGCGTGCGCCGCCACGCGCCTCTCCGCGGCTGCGCGTGCCGCTCGTCATGGCCGTGAGCCGGCAGCGTTCGGGTGGGGTGAGCAAACGTGCGCAACGAGCGTGACCGAAGGTCGGGCGCTGACCGTGCATTGCCGCTGCGTCTGCTCGGGTGGAGTCCCGCGGATGTCGTCGCCGTTGTGATCGGCAGCGTCGCCGCGACCGCCGTTCTCGTCAATGCATTATTCCTGCAGCCGACCTCGCATCAACCATCGACATTGACCGGTGCAGCCGTTCCCGCTTCATCCGGCAATCGATCGGCGCTTTCGCCGCGTCCACGTCGGATCGAGCCGGCGGGCGGCATGGCGACGCAGGCGCCTGCTGGCGCCGTCAAGAGCGCAATGGCAGGGCCTTATGCGGCCCGTCCAAGCTCAACCACATCTGCCGCTGCCGAGCGCTCTCCGAGTTCGAAACGGGTCATCGCGGTGCAACGCGCACTCGCCGAATATGGCTACGGCCAAATCAAGCCGAGCGGAATCGTCGACGCGGAAACGCAAGCAGCGATCCAGAAGTTCGAGCGGGAACGCAAGCTGCCGATTACGGGGCAAGCCTCCGAGCGCGTAATGCGGGAGCTGGCGGCCATGACCGGCCGCCCGATGGAATAGGCGCCGGGGCGAACTTCAACACGCCGTTCGAATGTGCATTGCTCGCCCCGTCCGGATCCGGTGCCGCGGTATCATGCTAAAACCCACATAGTGCGAAGCCGGAGGTGACGTGCCGACGCCGGACGGAGCAAACATGTGCGCTTGAAGTCTGCCATTTGGGTCGCGGCTTATATCCGCCGCTGCCAGGCTGAAGGCGCCTTCGCGGCGGTGCGTCGCCGCGGGGCCGAAGAAGCGGGTGCTATTTTCGTCAAGCTCAATCGCCTCGACGGGACTGCCGAGCTGTTCGGGCCGGCCCCGCAGAGTGCCTTTGAAGACGCGCGTCCTGCCGAGCGGCTCTTTAACCGATGCCTGAGGGAACAGCCGGCCCCCGAAGCCAAGGTCGAGGAGCGCCTGGCACGCGAACTAAAATTCGATCCGGACGCGTGGATCATCGAGGTGGAGGATCGTTCCGGCCGCCACTTCCTCGATTGCGTCGTGGCTTGATCCGTAAGGTTTGCGCCGAGTCTCGGGTTTCGCATCGGCAGCCTGCCAGATCGTGACCATACGCCGCGCCGACGCAACACTGATTTCATCGTAGAGCGCTGCGAGCACCTCGATATGGTCGGCCGGTCGCGTCATGGCGCAATCCCGCTGCTCCAGCCAGCGGACCAGGAGCTTGGCCGGCAGGTTGATGGCCTTGGCGACAACCACCATCGGCTCGCCCCGCTCGTCGTCAAGGATCCGACGCAGTTGCATGCGCGACACACCAAGAGCGGTTTCGAGTTCGTGCGCAGCCGCCTCGATCCGCGGTTGTGGGATGACGGAAGCCCACCGCCAGATTTCGGCGCATGCCGCGCTGGACAACGATGCCATCGGGATGAGCACGGCGTAGTCGAGGTTGACGAGAATCAAGCGGCGCTCGACCGAGCTTGCGGCAAAGAACAGCTGCCAGAGCGCATACGCTTCGCTCTCCGTGGGGGAATGGGAAGTGCCCGTCGGCGGTGGTCCCGCCGGAGATGTGGGCGCCTGCGCGGCGCTTTTGCCGCCGGCTGGGCCTATCCATCTCGGGTGATCGAGAATGGGTCGCGCGACCTGGATTACATCGCGTGCCAAGCGGTCGAGGAGCGCCCGCGGCGCCGACGAATATCGGGCTAGCCTGGCCGCGAGGGCGGCTCGTTCGGAAACATCGACGGCGTCGAGGAGCCGGAGCGCCAACTCGGTGTAGTAGCTCTCGTCCTCCGGCGTATGGACCGGCTGCTGCAGATAAAGATCAGTAAGCACGCGCAGCAAGGCGGAGCGCAGATCGAGCGCGTCTTTCCGGCCCAGCTGGAGTGGGTCGGCAAGGCTCGCCGGCGATGCGTTCCACATGACAAGTGCGGCTTTGCTGCAACAGTTCGGGCTGCAAAATAGGTTATGATCCTACCGTTAGCGGGGCGTTAACCTTGCGCGAATCAAATCGGCAGCAGCCGATTTTGCGGCGCGCGGCCGCCAGGGGCGGGGGGACGAATATGGGGATTGTCATCAATTTTCCGGCGGCCGAGCGCACCGGATCCGGGCCGAGGACGAGCATCGAAAGGTCCGAGCCGGCAGCCATCATCATTCTTCCGGTCATTCGGATCGAGCGTTATGGTGACCCGTCAGGAGACATGGAACCGGATGCCGGCAATTCGTCACGGCGCCGCCGTCGCCGCCCGGTGAGCCGCTCCTAACGGGCAAACGATCCCAAGGAAGATCACCAATCGATATCATTGCGGGCGGCACTGCGCCGCCGCGAGCGCATTGCGTGTTGCCGAAAGCCATCCTGGTTCGGGCACCAAAGCGCGAATCACGATCAGTCCGGTCGGCGTCGGCGATGCCACGATCAATCGATCGGCCGCAGTAATCTCCTCGTTTTCCGGCAGATCCGCGCGTTGCGCCGCCGTCATGAGATCAAGCTCGATTACCCGCCGCCCGGCGGCGCGATCGTTGATGGCGTAATAAGACACGTCAGAGCGCGTGTAGAACGATACCGAGGTATAGGCTTGGCTGATCGGGACCGAGAATTTTAGCGGTCCGCGCGAAAGGTCATAACGACAAATGGATACCACAAACGCCGGATCCATGAATGGCATGAGGGCCTTTTCCGGCGTTGGGCTCGGAATGGCAACTACCGTATTCACAGGTGCCACTGCAGACACCCGCGCAAACGCGTCCTGGCTTGCCATCAAAGGAATCAAAAGCACCGTCGCGAGGTGGACTATGCCTCCGAGCAGGACCGCGCCGAGCAGCCAGAGCAGCAGCCGAATCACAGGCATGCTCCCCTGCTGATTGTCGGCATCGGCGCTTCGCGTCCGCTGCGGGTCGCCATTCCGACCGGAGTATCGTAGAGCCGCAGCACCAGGAGGTATCGCTCGACGCCACCGGTTGGCAGCCAGTTTCCTGGTCGCGCGCGGGGCCCCACCATGATCTCGAAACTTCCATCCGCTTTGCGGATGATTTCCTGGCTGGTAAATCCCTGTCGTTGGGCCGAATTGGCGACCAATCGTCCGTCGGGATCGTACAACGTGACCGTCCAGAAGCGGGCTTGTGGCGTGATCCCGCTGAGCAACACGTCGCATCGGCCGTCAAGAGGCTGAGCGGAATCATCCGCATTTGCATAGAACGCAACCCCGTCGCCTGAGCCCACTGGCAATTCCCCGGTGCGAGCCATCATGGCGCGCGCATAGGGGTCGATTCCTGGCGTTCCGTTCTTCGGCCATGCGGTCCAGGCGCCGATGTTCACGCCTCCATAGGCGGTACCCCGTGTCAGCGCGATCCAGGTCGCGCCGAGGCCCACCACCGCGGCAACAATAAGCGCGAAGGCTGTTCCCAGTAGCAAACGCACGTCAGTGCCCGGTGGAATTACAACGTCGAATGGAAAGCATTACATTCGATTTCAATTACCGCGCGTCGACGTCGGTGTCTGTGGATCAGATGCAGCAACCGTGTCTTGCCCGCTCGGCAATGGCTGTTCCGAGGTCTTTGTCGACGCGCGACGGGAGATGAGCGCGCGTGTGGCATCGTCCATCAGTCGTTCCACGCGAACAAGGGCGTCGGCACCGCGTCGAGTCAGCACCGGAAGCCGACTCGCCGGTGTGTCACTGCCGCTCTCCTTTCGACCCTCGGCGGTTACCGTGCGCCCGGACGATCCGCCGAGTCCCGGGATCGGCCTGAGCTCGATCCCCTGGTGGGCATAGGCCATGATTTCGTGCCAGGTCATCGCGGGAAGCGAGCCGCCGGTCATCTGGTTCATGGTGCTGTAATCGTCGTTGCCGAACCACACGCCGCATATGAAATTGCCGGTGAAGCCCACGAACCAGGCGTCACGGTGGGCATTGGTGGTGCCGGTCTTGCCCGCAGCCTTGATTCCATCGAGCTGGGCGCGCCGGCCGGTGCCCTCCTCCACCACGTGGTTCATCATCATGCTCATGTCCATGGCGACCTGCGGCGTGAGCACTTGCACCGGTTTCTTGCCGTCACGGTCCCATCGCCAGATGAGGTCGCCGGCGCCGCTGCGCACCTCGAGGACCGCGTGCGGCGTCATTGCCTTCCCGAGATTTGGGAACATGCTGTAGCCGCCCGTGTGATCGAGCACGGTGACCTCGTCGGCGCCGATCGGCATCGAGGGCGTGTCGGGCAGCGGCGTGCGCAGTCCCGCCTTGCGCGCGGTCTCTTTGATCATGGCACGGCCGATCTTCGGGTTGCCGTGGCCGAGCGCGATCGACAGCTTGACCGGAATGACATTGATGGAGCGGGTGATCGCCTGGGTCAAAGTCATCGCGCCGGCATGTCCACCGCCGTAATTTTTCGGACACCAATTGCCGATGCAAACGGGCGAGTCGACGACGACCGAGGTCGGCTTGAAACCGTTCATCAGCGCGGTCGCATAGACGTAGGGCTTGAACGATGAGCCGGGCTGGCGCAACGCGTCGGTCGCGCGGTTGAATTGACTCTCACCGTAGTCGCGGCCGCCGACCATCGCGCGCACCGCGCCGTCGATTTCCATCAGCACCGACGCGCCTTGTTTGGCTCGATATTCGCGGCCGTATTGCCGAAGCGAGTCTTCCACCGCCTTTTCCGCGTGCCGCTGCAGGTCGACGTCGAGCGCCAGTCGAACCACGAACACCCGCTCATGTACAGATTTGGGCAAGGTCTCGACGAGCTTCTTCATCTCGTCGAACGCCCAATCGAGGTAATAATTCGGCGAGCGTTCGTCGCGCCGGTCAACGGCGGTGGCAGGATTGCGGCGGGCGCCGAACACCTGTCCCTCCGTCATGAACCCGGCCTCGACCAGGTTGTCGAGCACCACATTGGCCCGGGCGCGCGCCGCCGGCAGATTGATGTGCGGGGCGAAGCGCGACGGCGCCTTGAACAGGCCGGCAAGCATCGCCGCCTCTGCCAGGTTCACGTCCCGCGCGGATTTGTTGAAGTAATATTGCGCTGCTGCGTCGACGCCGAACGTCCCGCCGCCAAGATAGGCGCGATCAAGATAGAGCTTGAGAATTTCGTTTTTCGGCAGTCGTACCTCGAGCCACATCGCCAGGAAAGCTTCTTTTACCTTCCGTTCGATGGTGCGCTCGTTGGAAAGGAACAGATTCTTGGCGAGCTGCTGGGTGATCGAGGACCCGCCCTGCACCACGCCCCCGGCCCGTGCGTTGGTGAGCATGGCGCGAAACAAGCCGGGAATATCGATGCCGAAGTGCTCGTAAAAGCGGCGATCCTCGGTCGCCAGCGTCGCCTTGATCAGGTGATCGGGAAATTCATCGAGGGGAATCGCGTCGTTATGCCTGATCCCGCGGCTGCCCACCTCGTTGCCGTAGCGATCGAGGAAAGTGACTGCGAGCTCCGACTTCTTGAGCCAATCGTCGTCGGCGGTTTCCCGAAAAGCGGGGATCGCGAGCGCCAGCATCACCACCATGCCGCCGGCCCCAAGCGAGAGACTTTCCGAGACCGGCTCGATCAAAGTCCAGCGGCGCCAACCCGCGACATGAAAGCGGTCCATGAAGACGGTAAACCGCTCGAACAGTTCGCGCCCCCACCGGCGCATCTGGAACATGCCGAAATCGATGCGCGAATCGAGATCGAGCAGGAATCGGCGCAGCCGCGACTTCCAGGTGTTACGGTTGTTGCCGTCGTGAAACAGGTCGCGCAAGCTTGCCTCGAATCGAGTGATGCCGGCAGACGGGAACTGCCGCGCGGTTTACAATGTCTAGCCGAAAGGCCGGTTCCAAACTATGGCGACATGATCACAAGATGCGCGGAAAGCGCTAGGTAATTGAGGGTGACCCCAGGCGATCCACTGACCGCCATGCTATCGGCGGCGCAGGCTTAAAGGGACTGTTGATATGGCTGCCGAGGAGTTGCCGTTTTGGCGACGTAAGTCACTGACAGAAATGACGAATTCTGAATGGGAGAGCCTGTGCGACGGCTGCGGCCGCTGCTGCCTGGTCAAGCTCGAGGATGCCGACGATCCGAGCCGGACCTATTTCACGGATGTCGGCTGCCGGCTGCTCGATGGGACAAGCTGCCGCTGTCGCGACTATGCCAATCGTACCGCGCAGGTGAAGGACTGCGTCCGGCTCACCCCGCGCAACATCAGGCGCATCGTCTGGCTGCCGCCGACCTGTGCCTATCGTCTGCTCGCCGAAGGGCGCGATCTGTACTGGTGGCATCCGTTGGTTTCCGGCGATCTAGAAACGGTACACCAAGCCGGCATTTCGGTGCGCGGCCGTGTCGGCGCCAGCGAGGATGACGTCAGAGACGAAGAGCTGGAGGATCGCATCGTGAGCTGGCCTTCGCGCGTGCCGAAGGCCGCCCGGCGACCACCGCGCCGCTAAATCCGGCTTGCATGCCATCAGATACTCCATTGTGACGAGCGTGCTGCGCCGCGTGTCCCCGCGTTCCCTGCATGGCTCCGGTCGCATGGTTCACTTATAAAAGGGATCGCGCCTTCGCCGCCCGGGCCGGCACCAGGCCACCTCATGCGCGATCCCCTCATCAAGCCATCGGCTGAGTATCTCGATCATGCCGACGCGCGCCGTATCGTCGTGGGCGTGCTGCTCACAATGCTCCTTGCCGCGCTCGACCAGGTGATGGTCGCCACGGCCCTTCCTACGATCGCTGCAAACCTCGGCGATATCGAGAACATGTCCTGGGTTGTCACCGCCAATCTGCTTTGTGCCACCGCCGCCACGCCGCTCTACGGGAAACTTTCCGACATCCACGGTCGCCGCACCATGATGTTGATCGCGATCGGCATCTACGCCGCGGGCTCGCTTGCCTGCGCGCTGGCGCCGACCATGCTGACGTTGATTCTCTCGCGGGCACTGCAGGGTCTCGGCGGCGGCGGCCTCATGCCGCTGGTACAGACCATCATCGGAGATGTCGCCTCGCCCCGCGACCGGCCGCGTTATCAGGCGTACACTTCCTCCACCTTTATCGTGTCGACCGTGGGCGGGCCGCTGCTGGGCGGTTTCATTGCCGAGCACCTGCATTGGTCGTGGATTTTCTGGTTCAACTTGCCCCTTTGCGGGATTGCCTTTCTGCTCACCCACAACGTGCTGCAGCAGCTGCCACGTCACGATCGCCCGCATCAGCTCGACATCATCGGCGCAATTCTGATGGTGGGTGCGGCGATCGCGTTGATGCTGGCGCTCACCTGGGGCGGTCGGCGCTACGCGTGGTCCGCTCCGCAAATCATTACGCTATTCGCCTGTTCCGCCGCGCTGTGGCTGTTGTTCGCTTGGCGCGTGATGACCACAGAGGAACCGTTCATCCCGTTGTCGGTGTTGCGCGACGGCGCCATGCGGGTTGGCACCGGGGCTGCATTTTTCGCGGTCGGAACCGTTATCGCGCTGACGATCATTCTACCCCTCTATGCGCAAGTGGCGCTTGGCCTCACGGTGAGCGAGTCGGCGGCTACGATCATCGCGCTGCAGGGCGGCGCCACGCTCACGTCCGTTGTGGCCGGGCGGCTCATTGCGCGCCTGACCCATTACAAGCGGGTGCCGATCGCGGGACTCGCTGTTTCGGTTGCGGCGCTGGTTCCGCTCGCGCTCATGCCGGCCGCGCTCCCGCCCGCCGCCGCGCTCGGGCTGATCGCGCTCGTCGGACTCGGAGTGGGCCCGAGCTTTCCATTCACGATCGTGGTGGTGCAGAACGCGGTCGCGTTTCACCAACTCGGCATCGCCACAGGCACGATGAATTTCTTCCGCGCGCTTGGGTCTACGTTCATCGTGACGGGCTTCGGGGCCCTCGTGCTGGCCGGTGCACCCGGGGTGCGCCGAATGTCGACCGCGTCGCTCCTGGCGGGGACCGAGGCCGAGGCCTTCCGTTTCGTCTTTGCCGCCGCGATTTCGTGCCTTCTGATTGCGCTTGCCTGCATGGTGGCGCTGGAGGAGCGTCCGCTGCGCGGAGCCAGCACGGCGCAAACATAGCTGCCTTGTGCGCAAGCGCATTGTCAGCAGGGGGCTCGGACGGCATATCAAGCGCGATCCGATGATTCCGCTGCGTCGCATTCCCAGCAACTCGCAACCGACCGGTCATCCGTCGTCCGCTCCGCTCAGCAAAGCGGACGTGCGCAACATCTTCTACGGTCTGATGCTGGGGATGTTCTTGTCCGCGCTCAACCAGACCATTGTTGCTACGGCACTGCCAACCATCGGCCGCGACTTGGGGAACTTCGATGACCTTTCATGGGTAATCATTGCCTATCTGCTCTCGTCCACGGTCGTGTCACCGCTCTACGGTAAGCTGTCCGATATCCATGGGCGGCGCGCGATGATGCTGGTCGCGCTCGGCCTGTTCGTCGCCGGCTCGGCCCTCTCGGCGGCGGCACCAGGCATGGCGACATTGATCGCCGGCCGCGCGTTGCAGGGTATCGGCGGCGGCGGAATCGTCCCGCTCACGCAGACAACGATCGCCGACATGATCACGCCGCGCGAGCGCGGTCGTTACCAGGCTTATATGGGCACTTCCTGGATTGTCGCTGGCGTGGCGGGGCCGGCCCTTGGCGGCCTTGTGGCGGAGCACCTGCACTGGTCGGTCATCTTCTGGCTCAACGTGCCGTTCGGGGCTTTCGCGGCGCTGCTCACGAATCGGGCCATGAAACGGCTGCCGCGGCATGACCGTCCGCACCGGCTCGATCTGCTCGGTGCGGCGCTGATGATGTTGGCAGCCACGGTTCTCCTCATCGCGCTCACCTCGGGTGGAACACGTCTTCCATGGTTATCGCTGGAAATCATCACTCTCACGGCGCTGTCGATTGTCCTGACCGTCGCGTTCGTTTGGTGGCTCAGGGTGGCGCCCGAGCCGTTCCTCCCGCTTACGGTGTTGGCCAATCCGGTGATGCGTGCGGGTACCGCCGCGACCTCCTGCACGCTTGGGGCGGTGCTGGGATTGACCGTGTACATGCCGTTTTATTTCCAGGTGGTGCACAAGCTCTCGGCCGCGGACGCCGGATTTGCACTGATTCCAATCGTGGTGATGACGACCCCTGGCTCCATGCTGTCTGGGCGATCGATGATGTATCTCCGTCGCTACAAAATATCGGCGATCGCCGGCGCGAGTATTGCCATCGCCAGCGTCACCGCGCTGGCAATCTGGCCTGACATGCCTGTTGCGGGCGTCGTTGTCGCGCTCACCCTCATCGGCTTCGGCGTCGGCACGGTCTATCCGATCGCCACCGTGTCGATTCAGAACGCGGTTCCGATGACGCAGGTCGGCACCGCGACCGGCGCCATGAATTTCTTCCGTGCGCTCGCCAGCACGTTAGCAGTTGCGGTGTTGGGCGCGATCTTGCTGGCTGGGCTCGGCGTCACCCCCGAGCGTGGCGCTGCCGTCGAGCGGCTGATCGAGTCTGCCGGTGGCGTGGGCGTCGACTTGGCCGGCGTATTTCGGCTCGTCTTCGTGGCGGCGGATATTTTTATCGGCCTTGCCCTGCTTGCCGTGTTGGCGATGGAGGAGCGGCCGCTGCGTGGCCCGACAACGAACGCGCCAGCGGTGGCACCGGAAGCAAGGCCGGCTCCAGCTGAATAGCATCCTGCAACCGGAAAGGGCCGTTCCAAGCGCGGTCGGCCGGATCGCTCTCGCACCGAGCTTGTCGTCCCTCGGGTTATCAGGCGGCCTTATTTGTTGCGCACCACTTCATCGTAGACGGGCGCATCGTCGAGGAAGCCGCGGGTCACCATCCAGTCGACCTTTTCCTTGAACTCTTCCGGTCGATAGCTCTTGACGCCGGTCAGTTCGGGCAGCAGGCCCTCCTTGCGCAGCTGCGGCTCCAGATCACGCAACAGCTCGGCCCGGGAGCGTTCTTCGCTTGCGCGCAGCCAATCGATGGCGCGATTGAGCGCGCGCCGGAGCTTGGCTGCGGTCTCCTCGTCCACACCCTCGCCGGCGACGATACCGCCGCGCCAGCGCAGATCCGCGATCTTTCGGCATCCGGCCGCGAGCGCGCGGCTCACCAGCGGTTCCATCAATGCGGCTGCTTCGTTGCGACCGCTCAGCAGCGCCTCGAGGCGGTCGTTGGCGTGTTCGAGCTTGATCTCCTCGAACGGCACGCCGGCTCCTTCCATGGCCTCGATCGCCGCATAAAACGTGCCGGCGTGCCAGGTCACCGCGATCGGCACGTTGCGAAGATCGGACAGCGTGACGATGCGTGAATCTTTGCGCACCAAGATCGCGCCAGTTCGCACCGTGGCATCGAGCCCGATGATCTTGCCCCCGCCGAGCGCTTGCACCCGTTCGATCGCGCCCCACTCGCACACCGGATACACTTCGAGCGCGCCTTCGCGAAGCTGGCTTTCCTTCCAGCGTTGCGTGAAATCCTTCACGCGTCCCTCTGCGCCCTTCGGATTGTCCTCGTTGTAGACGACATCGAGCCCCTCATCGGCGAAAAAGCCCTGCTCGACCGCCACTCGCCAGGGACGGTCATGGGCGTTGCTGTCGCTTTGAACACGGATCGTGCGGACCATGGGGCGTTTCCAGTTGCTGGGGAAGGCGTGTGCGTGCCTCAGACTATGCCTTCAAATGCCAGCGGCGGCAACGCAGCTCGGCCCCTCCGTATGGGAACAACGACGGAGTGGATTGCTCGCGTGTTCACGCGGATTCATCATGAGCCCTGCCGAATCAGAAGGAACTTCTGATGGCAAAGCCTTTCTGGTGCCGCTTGTGCCTCACCGAGATCGAGCCGATCGCGCTTGCCGACGGCACCATAGCGCTCGTCTGCCTTGACTGCGATTTAATTGGGCTGGCGCATGAAATCGACGAGGGCAGTCGTATGTGGCCCGCCCGATTGCATCTGCGATCCGTGCGCAGCCCCGGTTCGGTCATCGTCTGAGCGGCAGAAATGGCCGGGACGCGAACTCCCGGCCCGACCGAATAATTCAAATCGATCGAAAACGTCTAAGTCGCGGCGGCTGCCAGCAGACCGGCCGGGTTTGGGATTTCGACGTTGATCTCCAGTGTCGACACTGTGGCGCCGCGATCCATGCTAACGTCGACCTTCTCGTGATCGATGGTGATGTGTTTTGTGATCACGGCGAGAATTTCCTCGCGCAATTTGGCGAGAAGATCCGGTTCGCCGCGCGCCGCCGCCCGCTCATGCGACAATAGGATCTGAAGCCGCTCGCGTGCCACCGGGGCCGAGCCGCGGCGGCGGAAAAAATCGAACCAGCTCATGCCGCCCTCCGTCCGAACAGCTTGTCGAACAGGCCCTTTCGATCGGTCGGAATGTGCATGGGCACGTCATCGCCCTTGAGCCTGCGCGCGGCATCGAGATAGGCGCGCGCTGGAGCGCTGGTCGGATTGCTGAGCGTGACCGGCGATCCGATATTGGAGGCGCGCAGCACCTCTTCGCTTTCCGGGATGATCCCCAACAACGGCGTGGAGAGGATCTCCAGCACGTCCTCGATGTTGAGCATCTCGCCGCGCGCCGCACGCTGGCCATCGTAGCGCGTGATGAGGACATGCTTTTCGACGCGCTGACCCTTCTCCGCCTTTTCGGTTTTGGAATCGAGCAGCCCGATGATGCGGTCGGAATCGCGCACCGACGATACTTCCGGATTGGTCACAATGACGGCGATATCGGCGAACCGCATCGCCAAAGTGGCGCCGCGCTCAATTCCCGCCGGGCTGTCGCAAATCACCCAGTCGAAGTTGGGCTGCATTTCCTTGATGATCGCGGCGATGCCCTCTTCGGTAAGCGCATCTTTGTCACGGGTCTGCGAAGCCGGCAGCAGCCACAGCGTGTCGAGTCTTTTGTCGCGGATCAGTGCTTGCGAGAGCTTGGCGACCCCCTGAACCACGTTGATCAGATCGAACACCACCCGGCGCTCCGCCCCCATCACCAGATCGAGATTGCGCAGACCGACGTCGAAGTCGATCACGGCGACCTTCTGTCCGGTCTGCGCGAGCGCGGCGCCTAGCGCAGCGGTCGATGTGGTCTTGCCCACGCCGCCTTTGCCGGACGTGACCACGAGAACCTTGGCCATGTTTGCCATTTCTCCTGCCTTTCAATCCAAGGCTGCTACTGACAGGACGCGGTCTTCAAGCCAACATTGGGTCGGCCGACTGCGGAGGCTCGCGTCCATTTCCTCAGCGGTCCGGTAATACCCATCGATCGAGACCAATTCGGCTTCATTTTTGCTACAGAAGATCCTTGCCCGCGCATTGCCCATCGAGCCCGCCAACGCACGGCCTCGCAGCGCGCCGTAAATGTGGATCGAACCGCCCGCGACCACCTCGGCGCCGGACGACACCGATCCGAGCACCGTGACGTCACCGTAGGGGAAAATGACGGATTGGCCCGAGCGGATCGGACTCTCGAGCAGAAGCGATGTCGGCTCCTGACGCTGAGGCGCCAGCCCGGCGCCTTTTGCCGCATCGGCGGCGCCAGGCTCGACCTCATCGTCCCTGGGGCGTCCGCCCTTGAGCACCGGCGGCAGGGCAGGGTCGAGCCCCTCAGACTCGATGCCTTCGAGGCCAATCACCCGTATGCCTCGATTACGCAGGATCGCCAGCAGTCGGAATATCCCCGCGGCGCTGAGCGAGACACCCGTGAGATCGAGGATGATCGGCCGCCCGACGAAAAAATCTGGCGAATTCTTACGCCAATCGTCGAGCTCCGCGATCCAGCCGGTAATCGGCATCGCCGGCGTGAGCACGAAGGCCATGAACGACCGGCCGCGAAAGCGGATCGAGCGTTGCGGTCGAACGGCGATCGCGCGCTTCACTGCAGAACCTCGGAGAGCTTTCGATGCCGGTATGGCGGTTCATCTGATTAGCGCCGATCGTGGTTAAGGGGCGGTTAATGGACGCTTGCTCAACATCAAGAATCGCTCGCGCTGCAATGCGGCCTCACACATCGAGAGTGTTCGTGCGTGGATAGGCAGTCGCTTGGGGCGGGGGGCGCTATTTTTCCGGAACGGTCGCGGGTTTGCTGGGATCGGACACCTGAATCACGAGATACTTGAGCGGCTGCGTGGTGCTTGCATTGCGCGAAATTGCATGGAGCGCGTTGGGCGGCTCGTAAAAAACTTCACCCGGCTTGAGGATCTTGGTCGGTCCGTCATCGATCTTCACCTCGTAGCTGCCTTCGAGGATGTAACCGACCGTGTGGCTTCCCGGATGCCGGTGCGCCGGGCTGCCATTGCCGGGCTCACGTTCCTGCAACCGAACCGTCAATCGACGGCCAAGCACGTCTTGCATCACCTGATTGAACAGTTCGGTGGTTTTCAGTCCCGACGGTGCCGCTGGCGCTTGCGCGTATGTCGTGGCAATCCCGAGTTGACCGGCACTGACGAGATGGCCTGCGATCGCTCCGAGACAACCAATGATCGCATGCGAGCCAAGCCAGCTGATCCGCATGGTAATCCTCCCCAGCGTTTGTTGGCGGAGAAACCGTAGCTGGTGGCCGCCGCCGCCACAACACCGTGGGGCGTCGCTCACGGTCCCCCAATCACCGCACAATCGAAGCCCCGGACTCTCGTCTCGGGGCTTCTTTCATGCCGCGTCCGTTGGGGGATGTGGGGAAGTGCGGAGCGCGACACTACGTGTTTTATGTAGATAGGTCTCGCCGAGTTTCCAGAAGCCGATCCTGCTCCCGTACCGCAGGGGCCGCCGCATCCTGCTACCTGTTGGCCGGCCTCGAAGGCAACTTTTTCACGCCGGTGTGGACGTACGGCAAGGATCCCTATCCGCCCACATAACCGATTGCCGAAGACTCGATGGATCGCCCGGACCTTTCGGCCCCAACTACGCCAAACACTGGGTGAATAGCGGAGCCGCGCCCGGGCGCCCTCGCGCTTGCACAACGGTGGGCTGCTCAATGCGCACGCCCTTCATAGCTTGATGCGCAGGAGCTGAGCCAATTCTCCAATGATGCCGCGGCGGAAAAGCAGGACGCAGATCACGAATATCGCGCCCTGCACGACGAATACCCACTGTCCGATGGTGGTCAGGTAATTCTCCAACGTCACCATGAAAAATGCGCCCGCGACCGGACCGAACAAGGTGCCGAGCCCGCCGACCAGCGTCATCAGGATGACTTCGCCCGACATTGGCCAATCCACGTCGGTCAACGAGGCAAGCTGAAACACCAGTGCCTTGGTGGCCCCAGCCACTCCCGCAAACGTTGCCGACAGCACGAAAGCGAGGAGCTTGTAGCGATCGGTCTTGTAGCCGAGCGAAATCGCGCGCGCCTCATTTTCGCGAATTGCCTTGAGCACCTCGCCAAATGGCGAATTGATGATGCGATAGACGAGGAGAAAGCAGCCGAGGAAAATCACAAGCACCGTGCCATACATGTTGGCCTGGTCGGCAAGATCGATGAGGCCGAACAGCTTTCCGCGCGGCACCGCCTGTATGCCATCCTCGCCATGGGTGAACGGCGCCTGCACGGCGAAGAAGTACATCATCTGCGCCAGCGCGAGCGTAATCATGGCGAAATAAATGCCCTGACGCCTAATCGCCAACCCGCCGACGATCGCGCCGAGCACGGCCGCCATGGCTGTGCCTGCGAGAATTGCCAGCTCCGGCGGCAGTCCCCAGACCTTGGCCGCGTGCGCACTGACGTAGCTGGCCCAGCCGAAGAACAGGGCATGGCCGAACGAGAGCAGTCCGACATAGCCGATGAGCAAGTTGAAGGCACAAGCGAACAGGGCAAAGCACAACGCCTTCATCAGAAAGACGGGATAAGCAACTGCCGGCGCGAGCACGAGGGCGCCCGTCATGATCAGGAAAGCGATGACCTCGCTGTGGCCTCGCGCCGTGCCGGCCGTTTTCACCTCGGCCGCGCGCTGCATGTCACGCACCCCGCCCGAACAGGCCGGCCGGCCGGATCAACAGCACGATCGCCATGACGATGAAGATCACGGTGTTGGATGCCTCGGGAAAGAAAACCTTGGTCAATCCCTCGATGATACCCAGGCCAAATCCCGTGACGATCGCGCCCATGATCGAGCCCATGCCGCCGATCACCACCACGGCGAACACGACGATGATCAGATTGGCCCCCATCTGCGGACTCACATTGTAGATCGGCGCGGCCATCACCCCGGCAAGCGCGGCGAGCGCGACACCGAAGCCGTAAGTCAGCGTGATCATCCGCGGCACGTTGATGCCGAAGGCGCGCACCAGGGTCGGGTTCTCCGTCGCGGCACGCAGGTAGGCGCCGAGTCTGGTGCGCTCGATCACGAACCAGGTGCTCAGGCATACCGCGAGCGAGAAGACCACCACCCAGGCCCGGTAGTTGGGCATGAACATGAAGCCGAGATTCTGTCCACCTTGCAGTTCCGGCGGCACCGAATAGGGCAGGCCGGAAGACCCGAAGAAGTTGCGAAACGCTCCCTCGATGATCAGCGCGAGGCCGAAGGTGAGCAGCAATCCGTAGAGGTGATCGAGCTTGTAAAGCCACTGCAAGAACAATCGCTCGATGACGATGCCTGTCGCTCCCACGAGCAAGGGCGCGATGATAATCGCCCACCAGTAGCCGAGTCCGGCGTAGCGCAGAAGAAAGTACGCAGCGAACGCCCCGAGCATGTATTGGGCGCCATGCGTGAAATTGATGATGTTGAGCATGCCGAAGATCACGGCAAGCCCAAGACTCAAGAGCGCGTAGAACGATCCGTTGATGAGGCCGATGAGTAACTGCCCGAACAGGGCCTGCGAGCTGATGCCGAGCACTTCGAACATCGGGGTCTCATCCGCCGGTATTGCGACCGCCGATCAATGCACGATCAGCGGTCGATAATCAGGACGCACCATGCGTTCCTTGCCGAATCCCGATTGCGCCGAGGGGGCGCGGCCGCGTGAGCTCTGGCGTTTGCTGTGCCGCGCCGGGCCTGTGATCCATCAGCTCTTGACCAGCGGACAGCCGCCCTCGGCGAGCGGCCGGAACGCCTCGTCGGCGGGAATCGTGGCACGCAGTTTGTAATAATCCCAGGGCGCCTTCGATTCCGCAGGCTTTTTGACCTCGAACAGGTACATGGGATGGATCTTGCGGCCGTCGGCGCGCACGGTCCCTTTGCCGAAGAGTTTGTCGTCAGTCGGCATTTCCTTCATTTTCGCGACGATGGCCTTGCCGTCGGCGTCGCTCTTGAGCGCCTCGACCGCCTTGAGATAGTGCGTCACCGCCGAATAGACGCCGGCATGCACCATGGTCGGATACACGCCCTTGAATTGCGGCGCAAATTTCTTGGCAAACGCGCGATTGGCGTCGTTCAAGTCCCAGTACCAAGCCTCCGTCATGATCAATCCCTGCGCAGTCTGCAGGCCTAGCGCGTGCACGTCGGTGATGAAGGCGAGCAACGCCGCGAGATTCTGGCCGCCTTGAGTGATGCCGAACTCGGACGCTTGCTTGATCGAGTTGATGGTATCGCTTCCCGCGTTGGCGAGCCCGACAATCTTCGCTTTCGAAGCCTGCGCTTGCAGCAGGAAGGAGGAGAAGTCGGTTCCGGGGAAGGGGTGGCGTACCCGGCCCAAGACTTTCCCACCGTTTTTCTCCACAACCGCTGCAGTGTCGCGTTCGAGCGCATGACCGAACGCATAATCGGCGGTGAGGAAGAACCAGGTATCGCCACCGGTCTTCACGATGGCTTTTCCAGTACCGTTGGCGAGCGACCAGGTGTCATAAGTCCAATGGATGGTATTGGGAGTGCATTTCGGACCGGTCAGGTCGGAGGCGGCGGCGCCGGAGACCAAAAAAACCTTGTTCTTGTCGCGCACGATTTCGTTTACCGCGAGCGCAACCGAGGACGTAGGCACGTCGACGATGACGTCCACCTTGTCCACGTCGATCCAGGTGCGCACGACGTTCGAGCCGACGTCAGGTTTGTTCTGATGATCGGCACCGACGATATCGACCTTCATGCCTTTGGCCGCGGCGCCGAAATCCTCGACTGCCATGCGCGCGGCCACCACCGAGCCCTGACCGCTCAGGTCGGAATAGGTGCCGGACATGTCGTTCATGACACCGATCTTGATCGTTCCATCGGTGTATTGCGCCTGTGCGCCGCTGCACCCGACGGCGACCGCGAGCGCAGCAAGGCTAATCAATCGTGACATCTGGGTTTCTCCTCCGGTTTTGATGATGTCTGTTCAGAGCATTCCTTGGGGTCGAATCAGACGCCGAGATAGTCGTGCAACTTTTCCAGGTTGGCGTTGAGCTCGGCATTGGCGAAGCGGTCGATGATGCGGCCATGTTCCATCACGTAGTAGCGGTCCGCAACAGTCGAAGCGAAGCGAAAATTCTGCTCGACCAGCAGAATGGTGAAACCCTGTTGCTTGAGCAAGCCGATGGTGTTGCCGATCTGCTGAATGATCACCGGAGCCAAGCCCTCGGTCGGCTCGTCGAGGAGCAGGAGGCGGGCGCCCGTGCGCAGGATGCGGGCGATGGCAAGCATTTGCTGCTCACCGCCGGAAAGCTTCGTCCCTTGGCTGGCCAGACGCTCCTTGAGATTGGGAAACAGCTCGAAGATGCGGGTGAGCTCGAGCCCGCCGGGCTGCACCTTCGGAGGCAGCAGGAGGTTCTCTTCAACGCTCAGGCTCGAGAAAATGCCGCGCTCCTCCGGGCACAACGCAATGCCGAGCCGGGCGATCCGGTCGCTGGTCAGATTGATCAGTTCGCGACCCTGGTAACACACCGACCCCGTGCGTTGACCGACGATCCCCATAATCGATTTCAGGGTCGTGGTTTTGCCGGCGCCGTTGCGGCCGAGCAGCGTCACCACCTCACCGGCGAGAACCTCGAAACTGGCGCCGTGCAGCACATGCGATTCCCCGTACCAGGCCTGCAGCCCGTCGACCGAGAGCAATGGCGCAACCGTCGGACTAAGCATGGCCGGCGCCAAGATAGGCTTCGCGCACAGTTGGGTCGGCCGAGACCGTCTCGTAATCGCCTTCTGCCAGCACGCGGCCCCGCGTGAGCACGGTGATGCGATGGGAGAGGTTGGCCACGACGCTGAGGTTATGCTCGACCATCAGCACCGTGCGGTTTGCCGCGACCGATTTGATCAGCGCACTGACGCGGTCGATGTCTTCGTGCCCCATCCCGGCCATCGGCTCGTCGAGCAGAAGCATTTCCGGGTCGAGCGCCAACGTGGTGGCAATTTCGAGCGCGCGCTTGCGACCGTAAGGCAGCTCTACCGCCGTCCAGTGGGCAAACGACGCCAGCCCCACGTCGGACAGCAGTGCCATCGCCCGTTCATCGAACACGTCGAGAACGCGTTTCGACCGCCAGAAGTCGAAGGAACCACCGCGCTTCCTTTGCAACGCGATGCGAACGTTTTCGAGAACGGTGAGGTGGGGAAAGACGGCGGAAATCTGGAACGATCGGACCAGCCCGAGCCGCGCGACGTCCGCGGGCGCGAGCGAGGTAATATCGCGCCCTCGGTAGACGATGCGTCCGCGGGTCGGACTGAAGAATTTGGTCAGCAGATTGAAGCAGGTGGTCTTGCCGGCGCCATTGGGGCCGATCAACGCATGGATGGTGCCTCGCGCCACGCGGAGATTTACCCCGTTGACCGCAACGAAGCCGGCGAATTCCTTGGTGAGGCCTTCGGTTTCGAGGATGATATCATTGCTCACGGCGCACGGCCCGATTGATCGGCGGTAGTGTTAGCGCTTTTCTTACAAAAATGAAATCAACGTGCGGCGCGGCACCGTGCCGCCGCCGCTCTTCCTCTTGGTTTCTTCCAGGCTTATCTAATTGCGTGACCGCGCCTGCAAGCTGCAAGTCTGCGTGGACCGGCGGGGGTGAGCAATGGGAGGGACTTTGCCTTGCGCCTCCTCGTGATCGAGGATGATCCTGATCTCAACCGGCAGCTCGCTACGGCTCTCACCGATGCCGGCTATGCCGTCGACCGTGCGTTCGACGGCGAGGAGGGGCATTATCTCGGTGATAGCGAACGTTATGATGCGGTCATCCTCGACATCGGATTGCCCAAGATGGACGGGATTTCGGTGCTCGAGGCGTGGCGTCGTGCGGGCCGCGCTATGCCCGTCCTGATTCTCACCGCGCGTGACCGCTGGAGCGACAAGGTCCAGGGCTTTGATGCCGGCGCCGATGATTATGTGGCGAAGCCGTTTCACCTCGAGGAAGTGCTCGCGCGCATTCGCGCGCTGCTGCGCCGCTCGGCCGGTCACGCCAAAAGCGAACTCGACTGCGGCTCGGTGCGGCTCGATACCCGCACCGGACGCGTCACGGTCGACGGCAATCCGGTAAAGCTTACGTCGCATGAGTACCGCTTGCTCTCCTATCTGATGCATCACAGCGGCCGCGTGGTTTCGCGCAGCGAGCTGGTCGAGCACCTCTACGACCAGGACTTCGATCGCGATTCCAATACCATTGAGGTCTTCGTCGGACGCATTCGCCGCAAGCTCGGCGTCGATGTCATCCAGACCGTTCGCGGGCTAGGTTATCTGCTCGCCGCGCCGGGCGATGCGTCTTAATTCGCTCGCGCTTCGGCTGTTCTTCTCGGCGACGACCTGGACCGTGGTGATTCTGGTTGTCACCGGGATCGTGCTCTCCTCGATCTATCGCGCGGCGGTCGAACGCGCGTTCGACCGCCGGCTCGGCGTCTACCTGCGCACGCTCGTCGCCGATGTCGCGACCCCGCAGGAGAATGCCGGCAAATTTCCGCAATCGCTGGGCGAGCCGCTGTTCGACCTGCCGCTTTCCGGCTGGTACTGGCAGGTGACCCGGCTCGATGCAGCGACGCCGGAGGTCCGCTCGTCACGCTCCCTGTGGGATGAAAAACTGTCCCATCTCGCCGATCTCGGCGTATCCGCGGCGCCGGGCGCTGCGCGGCAAGGCTACGGAGAGGGCCCCGAGGGCCAGCGGCTGCGCATCGTCGAACGGACCATCGACCTCGGGGAGGAGGGGCGTTACCTGGTTGCAGTTGCCGGCGATGCAGCCGAAATCGACGAAGAGATCCGCAGTTTCGACGGCGCGCTCATCATCACCTTCGCTGTGCTCGCGGTCGTGCTGCTGCTCACCACCACCTTCCAGGTCCGTTTTGGCTTGGCGCCACTCAAGCGAATTTCGGAGGGGCTTGCCGCCATCCGATCGGGGGCGGCGGAACGGCTGGAAGGCGCCTTCCCGGTCGAGATCGCGCCGCTCGCGCGCGAGACCAATGCCCTCATCGATGCCAACCGCGAGATCGTAACGCGCGCGCGCACGCACGTGGGCAATCTTGCGCACGCGCTCAAGACCCCGATCTCGGTCATGATCAACGAAGCGGCGCGGCAAAGCAATGATCCGCTGGCGGCAAAGGTGCGGGAGCAGACCGATATCATGCGTGACCAAGTTACGCGCCACCTCGAGCGCGCACGCCTTGCTGCCCGCGTTGCAGTGATCGGCACGGTCACCGAGGTGGCGCCGGTTGTGACCGCGCTGGCACGCACGATGGAGAAGATTCAGCACCACCGCGGCGTCGTCATCGACGTCGACCCTGTCGAGGACGCGCGCTTTCGCGGCGAGCGGCAGGACTTGGAGGAGATGGTGGGCAACCTCGTCGATAATGCGTGCAAATGGGCACAATCGCGGGTCGCGATCGCCGTGCTCTCGGAGAAGCCGGATCCGGTATCCGACCGCCGCACCGTACGCATCATCGTCGATGACGACGGGCCCGGCCTTTCCCCGCAGCAGCGGGAACAGGTGGCACGGCGCGGCCGCCGCCTGGACGAGACCAAGCCGGGGTCCGGACTCGGGCTTTCGATTGTGGTGGAGCTTGCCAATCTTTATGGCGGCGGACTGACACTCGGTACCGCGCCGATTGGCGGATTGCGCGCCGAACTGGTGCTGCCCGGCTCGTAAACGTCCGTTTAACCCTGTCGGAACAGAGTTTTGCCCCAATTTGCGCCATTAGCTGCGAAGGTCGGCACCGGCTAACCGATCCGGACTGCCGCCCTGTTGGGGATCACAGGTGGCGGGGGCTTGATATGCATATCGTCCGTTTAAGCGCTGCCGCGCTGGTCGCGATATTCGCCGCAGCCTGCAGCGGGACTCCGGAGACCGGTCAGGGACCGCGCGAGAACACGGGCACGCTCGTTGGCGCGGTCGCGGGAGGCCTGATCGGATCGCAGTTCGGCGGCGGCACCGGCGAGCGCATTGCTGCCGGCCTCGCCGGCGCGGCGATCGGTGGGCTCATCGGCAATCGTGTCGGCGCCGCCATGGATGACGAAGACAAGCAGCGTGCCTATGCGGCACAGATGCAGGCGCTGGAAAGCGGAAAGTCCGGTGTCGCGGTCGCGTGGAAGAATCCGGATTCCGGACGTTACGGATCGGTCGTTCCCGGCCCCGCCTATCAGACGAACGGACAGCAGTGCCGGCAATACACCCATACGATCTATATCGACGGCAAGCCGCAGGTCGCGCGCGGCAATGCCTGCCGCAATGCGGACGGGACCTGGACCGCAGTCGGCTGATCCTCCTCATCTGTCGTAGCAGCCAAGCCTCTGATTACGACAATTTGCCGCTGGTTATGACAATTTTATAGCGAGGTCCGCTTCGCCATGTCGCGGCTGGAAGCCGCGTTCTCGATTGCCGCCATTATCTTCGCGTGATGTAACCACGCGTGATGTAACCACGCCGGCAAGGCCGCAATCGCCGCGTCCTGATCGACTACGTCGCCGCGGCACGTCGAATTCAGACGGATGAATTTGACCCCATGACCTTGTGGTTCGCACTTGCATTGATGACGGCTGCCGCCGTTTTCGCCGTGCTCTGGCCGCTCGCGCGTCGCGAGCGGATATTGCGCTCGGGAACCGACGCAGCGGTCTATCGCGATCAGCTCGATGAGATCGAGCGCGACCGGGCTGCCGGGCTTATTGCCGCCAAGGAAGCCGCTGCCGCGCAGGTGGAGGTGTCGCGGCGACTCATTGCCGCCGCGGACGCGCCGGCGCCAGCGAGCCCGCCCCCCCGCGTCACGGTGCGGTGGCGCCGATCGGTTGCGGTCGCTGCGCTTGTTGTGCTGCCGCTCGGCGCCGCGCTGTTCTATGTTGGACTCGGCTCCCCCTCGCTGCCGGACCAGCCACTCGCGGAGCGACGGATCGCCGCGCGCGCGGGTGGGTCGCTGGCCGGCCTCATCGCCCAGGTGGAGGAGCATCTTGAGCGAGACCCACAGGACGGGCGCGGGTGGGAGGTGATCGCACCGATCTATTTGCGGCTCGGCCGTTTCGAGGACGCCATCCGGGCACGTCGCAACGCCCTTCGGCTCAACGGCGAGACGCCGGAACGTGCGGCAGCACTTGGCGAAGCACTGGTGTTTGCCGCGAATGGAATGGTGACGGCGGAGGCCAAAGCCGCGTTTGAGAAAGCGGTCGCGCTCGATGGCGGTGCCGTGCAGGCGCGCTATTTCCTCGGGCTTGCCGCCGAGCAGGACGGCAATCACGCCGGCGCAGCCGCGATCTGGCGCGAACTGATCGCCTCGGCCGCTCCTGACGCACCGTGGGTCGAAGCTTTGCGGGAGGCATTGGCGCGTGTCGAACGCGCGGCGCCAGCGAGCGGCCCAAGCACTGGTCGTAGCGAGGAGCAAGTCGCGGCTGTCACGGATCTGAGCGCAGATCAACGCAACGTCATGGTCCGCGGCATGGTCGAGCGGCTGTCCGAGCGGCTGCATCACGAGGACGGTTCGGATGTGGAGGGATGGGTGCGCTTGGTTCGCTCCTATCTCGTGCTCGGTGAACGCGAGAAGGCGCGCGCCGCCGCCGTCGATGCACGGCGCGCGCTTGCCAGCGATCCGACCAAGCTGCAGCGGCTCAACGACCTCGTCAGAGGTTTGGGTATCGAGGGCTGACCCGGCAGGAGTCATGACGCGCAAGCAACGCCGCCTCGCCTTAATCGGTGCTGCACTGGCCGTCTTGTCGCTCGCGGTCGCACTGGTGCTCGTCGCCCTTAAGGACAGCATCGTATTCTTCAATTCGCCGAGCGACGTGGTCGAGAACCACGTCAAGCCGGGCGCGCGAATACGCGTGGGCGGCCTCGTCAAGGTGGGCAGCGTGCGCCGGGGCGACAATCTGGCGGTGCTGTTCGAGGTTACCGACGGCCGGAGCACCGTGCCCGTCGCCTATCAGGGACTGCTTCCGGACCTGTTTCGGGAAGGACAGGGCATCGTTGCCGAAGGCGTGCTCGATGCAACCGGCACATTCCGGGCCGACAGCGTGCTCGCCAAGCACGACGAGACCTACATGCCGAAAGAGGTGGCCGACGCGTTGAAGAAGCAAGGCCACTGGAAGGACGATTATGACAAAAAGTTTGGTGCGACGTCGCCTGAGCCAGCGCGGTGATGCCGGTAATGGCGCACGCGGTTGTTCTGGTCCCGTGCCTCACGAAGGGGTCACACGATTACTTATGTCGAGAACCGCGCCATGATCGCTGAACTCGGTCACTACGCACTCGTCCTCGCGCTCGGCTTGGCGCTGTTTCAGGCTTGCGTGCCGATCCTCGGGGCACGGCGAAACGATGCATCCCTCATGGCGGTGGCCGAACCGACCGCAATCGCGCAATTCGGCTTTGTCGCATTCGCGTTCGCCGCGCTGACCATTTGTTACGTGCGCTCGGATTTTTCCGTGGTCAACGTCTTTGAGAATTCCCATTCGGCAAAGCCGCTCATCTACAAGATCACCGGCGTGTGGGGCAACCACGAAGGGTCGATGCTGCTGTGGGTTTTGATCCTCACCACGTTCGGAGCTCTGGTTGCATTGTTCGGCGGCAATCTGCCGGCGCGACTGAGGGCGAACGTACTCGGCGTCCAGTCCTGGATCGCGGTGGCGTTCGATTTGTTCATCCTGGTCACGTCGAATCCATTCCTGCGCATCAGTGACCCGCCGTTCGAGGGGCGCGATCTAAATCCAATTCTGCAGGACCCCGGGCTCGCCATTCATCCGCCGCTCCTCTACCTCGGCTATGTCGGGCTCTCGATCTCGTTCTCGTTCGCGATCGCCGCGCTGATTGAGGGGCGCATCGATGCAGCCTGGGCACGCTGGGTGCGGCCGTGGACGCTGCTGGCATGGATGTTTCTAACCCTCGGAATCGCGATGGGCTCCTATTGGGCCTATTACACGCTGGGCTGGGGCGGCTGGTGGTTCTGGGATCCGGTGGAAAATGCCTCCTTCATGCCGTGGCTGGCCGCCACCGCGCTGCTTCATTCGGCGCTCGTAATGGAGAAGCGCGACGCGCTTAAGGTGTGGACGATCCTGCTCGCGATCCTCGCCTTCTCGCTGTCGCTGATCGGCACGTTTCTGGTGCGCTCGGGAGTGCTCACGTCGGTGCACGCCTTCGCCAACGACCCGGCGCGCGGTGTCTTCATTCTGGCGATACTCGTCCTGTTCATCGGCGGCGCGCTTGCGCTGTTTGCGCTGCGCGCTCCGATGCTCAAGCAAGGGGGACTGTTCGCTCCGATTTCGCGCGAAGGCGCACTGGTGCTCAACAACCTGTTCCTGGTAAGCGCTTGCGCGACCGTGTTCATCGGCACGCTTTATCCGCTCGCGCTCGAAGCGATCACGGCCGAGAAAATTTCGGTCGGGGCGCCTTTCTTCAACGGAACGTTCGGGCCGCTGTTTGTTGTGCTGTTGGTGGCAGTGCCGTTTGGGCCGTTGCTAGCGTGGAAGCGGGGCGACCTCGCCGGGGTCGCGCAACGCCTTGCGGGTGCCGCAGGCATCGCCGGCATTGCCGCGGCGGTGGTCTTCGCGATGGAGGGTGGCGGGCCGATCCTGATGCCGTTCGCGATCGGTCTCGCTTTGTTCGTGATGACCGGTGCCCTCACCGAAATCGTGGAGCGTACCGGCTTGCTCCGAGTACCGTTCGCGACGGCGCTGCTACGTGCCAAAGGACTGCCGCGCTCGAGCTGGGGCGCCGCGTTCGCGCATTTCGGCCTGGGGGTCACGCTGCTTGGGGTAATCGGCGAAACCCAGTGGAGCCTCGAGCGAATCGCGGAACTCAAGCCGGGACAATCTATTTCGATTCGCCGGTATGACCTGAGTTTCGACGGCGTGACCTCGCACCAAGGTCCGAACTACCGCGAGCTTGCGGCCCATTTCACCGTGCGGCGCCATGGCGACCTCGTCGGCGTCATGGAGCCGGCCAAGCGCAGCTATCCCTCGCGCGGCACCGCTACGACCCAGACCGCCCTGCTGACACGCGGGCTCGCCCAGCTCTATTTGTCGCTGGGTGAGCCGAATGCGGACGGCTCGATCGCCGTGCGGCTCTACTACAAGCCCCTGGTGCTATTGATTTGGTTGGGGGCCGTCGTAATGGTGATCGGCGGCGCGCTGTCGCTTTCCGACCGTCGACTGCGCGTGGGGGCGCCCAAGACGGCGCGCAGCAAGGCCGCGCTGACCCCCGCGGAGTGAACGCTGTGCGCTTGCTGCTTATTGCTCTGCTGCTCGCGATGTCATTCGCCGCGCCGGCTGTGGTTGCGGTGCAGCCGGACGAGGTTCTCTCCGATGCAGCTCTTGAGGTGCGCGCTCGCGCGCTCTCCAAGGAGCTGCGCTGCATGGTTTGTCAGAATCAATCGATCGATGATTCCGACGCACCGTTGGCACGTGACCTGCGCATCCTGGTACGCGAGCGATTGCAGGCCGGTGACAGCGACCGCGAGGTGATCGATTTCTTGGTCGCGCGCTATGGCGAGTTCGTGTTGCTCAATCCGCGTTTTTCCGGGCATACCGCGCTATTGTGGGTCGCACCGGCCGCGCTTCTCCTGATTGGCGGTGTAGTGCTGTTTGTTCTCGCACGCCGCCGCCGTAAAGGGAGCGAAACTGGATCTGCGGAACAGGTCAAACTCACGTCCGCGGAACAGGCGCGCCTTTCCGAAATCCTCGATCAGCGTCCCTCGTAATAATGCATTTCACTGCGGTAAGTCACTGATATCCCATAGCTCTCTTCGACCTGCTGACCTTACCAAAGTTTAATTTTGCCGACAGCGGCTGGTAAGGAAGCGGTCCCCATCTTGTTCTGCGAACGGGCGGGCATGCATGCCCAGTCGCATAATGGAGATGGTCGCTATGGTTGAGAGCGCTCCGAAATCGGGACCCCTTTTTCGACGTCGTCTTATTCTGCTTGCCAGCGTCGCTGGCCTCGGTCTCACCGTTTTGGTTGGCGGGAGCGGGTTTGGCCCGCAAGCGACTGCCCCGGTACTCGCTGATATCGCCTACGCGCAGGGAATCCAGCGTCCGGTCGGGTTTGCCGACATCGTCGAGAAGGTGAAGCCCGCGGTCATTTCGGTTCGCGTCAAGATGGACGCAGGCGGTAATCTGATGAACTTCGAGGGGAATTCGCCGTTCCCGCCCAACTCGCAAATGGAGCAATTTTTCCGTCGCTTCGGCATGCCGGAAGGCATTCCGGAAGCTACCCCGCGCGCCCCGCGCAACCGCCTGGTGACCGGCCAAGGCTCCGGCTTCTTCATCTCCGCAGATGGGTATGCGGTGACGAACAATCATGTGGTCGACAAGGCGACGACCGTCGAGATCACAACCGACGACGGCAAGACCTACACGGCCAAGGTGATCGGCACCGATCCACGCACCGATCTCGCGCTGATCAAAGTCGACGGCCGCGGCGACTTCCCCCACGTGAAGCTTGCGGACAAGGCGCCGCGCATCGGCGATTGGGTGCTCGCGGTCGGCAACCCGTTCGGCCTCGGTGGCACGGTGACGGCCGGCATCGTATCGGCGCGCGGCCGCGACATCGGCGCCGGCCCCTACGACGACTTCATCCAAATCGACGCACCAGTGAACAAAGGCAATTCCGGCGGCCCGACCTTCGACGTCGACGGCAACGTGATCGGCGTCAACACGGCGATCTTCTCACCATCGGGCGGCTCGGTCGGTATCGCGTTTGCTATTCCCGCTCCGACCGTCAAGTCGATCGTTGCCCAGCTCAAAGACAAGGGTACGGTCACGCGCGGCTGGATTGGTGTGCAGATCCAACCGGTGACGCCTGAGATTGCCGAAAATCTCGGTCTCAAGCCGGCGGAAGGCGCGCTCGTCGCCGATCCGCAACCGAACAGTCCAGCAGCCAAGGCCGGCATCCAGGCCGGTGACGTGATCACTGCGGTCAATGGCTCGCCGGTCAAGGACGCCCGCGAACTCGCCAGGCAGATCGGCGCCATGGCGCCCGGCGCGACCGCCAAGCTGACCGTATGGCGCAAGGGCGAGGAGAAGAGCTTCTCGATCGCGCTCGGCGAATTGCCGCGCGAGCGGACGGCGCGCGCGGACGCCTCGGACTCGAAAGGCACCGACGTGCCCCGGCTCGGGCTCACCCTTGCGCCGGCCGGGCAGGTTGCAGGCAGCGGTTCAGAGGGCGTGGTTGTGACCGAGGTCGATCCCAACGGGATCGCTTCCGATCAGGGCTTCCAGACCGGCGACGTCATTCTCGAAGTGGCGGGCAAGAAGGTCGCCAACCCGGCCGATGTGCGCAGCGCGCTCAATGCTGCGCAGAAGGACGGCAAACGCACGGTTCTGATGCGAGTGAAGTCCGGCGAAGCCACAAAATTCGTGGCCGTGCGCCTCGGTCGAGCCTGACTTGGATGGGGCGGATCGCCGGTATCCGTCGCCCCCGCCGGCGATACGAACCCGGGGACGGGCGCCAATGCCCGTCCCCAAGACGTTCCAACTCCATGCCGGCATCCGTCGCCCCCGCCGGCGCGGGGTTGGTTGAGGGGCGGCGGATCATCTGCCGCCCCTCGCATTTCTTTGGATAGAACTGCTCGCTGGGCCGCCAGCAGGACACTTTAAAAGCGCGCCGCTATGATTAGCTCAGTTCCGCACGAGCCCGCCCACACGGCCTACCCAAGAGACGATCATTTTCTCATGCGTCTCCTCATCATCGAAGATGACCGCGATGCGGCCGACTATCTTGCAAAGGCATTTCGCGAGGTCGGCCATGTCGCCGACTTGGCCGCCGACGGCGAGGAAGGATTGGCGCAAGCGCTTGACGCTCAATACGACGTGTTGATCGTGGATCGCATGTTGCCGAAGCTCGACGGCCTTTCGGTGATCGGGACGTTGCGCAGCAAAGGCATCGACACGCCCGCCCTGATCCTTTCGGCGCTGGGCCAGGTCGACGACCGCGTCAAGGGCCTGCGCGCCGGCGGTGACGATTACCTGCCGAAACCCTATTCGTTTTCGGAATTGCTGGCGCGTACGGAAGTGCTGGCGCGCCGCCGCGGCGGCCGCGAGGAAACGGTTTATCGGGTCGGCGATCTCGAGCTTGATCGCCTCTCGCATCAGGTGACCCGCGCCGGCGAGGAGATCGTGTTGCAGCCGCGCGAGTTCCGCCTGCTCGAGTATCTCATGAAGCACGCAGGCCAGGTGGTGACCCGCACCATGCTGCTCGAAAACGTCTGGGATTACCATTTCGATCCGCAGACCAACGTCATCGACGTGCATATCTCGCGTTTGCGCTCGAAAATCGATAAGGGTTTCAGCCAGCCATTGTTGCAGACGGTGCGCGGCGCCGGTTACGTGATCCGCGACGCCAAGTGATATTGTCTTCCTGCTTTGCGCAGGATGAATGCAGGTGATTGATGACGGCGCTGGGAAAGCTCCTGCGCACGACCGTATTCAAGCTGACGCTCGTCTATTTGGCGATCGTCGCGGTGTTCGCCGCTTTCCTGCTCGGCTATTTCGCCTGGAACACGCGCCGGTTGATCACCGAGCAGATCACGCAGACGGTGGACGCCGAGATCACCGGCCTTGCCGAGCAATATCGCCAGGGCGGGCTGCGCCGGCTGGTCTTCGTGGTCGATGCGCGATCGCGGCGGCCGGGTTCGAGTCTCTATCTGGTGACCACGCCCGCCGGTGAAGGATTGGCCGGCAACGTGGGGTCACTGGCAACCGGGATACTCGAGCGAGCCGGCTGGACCGAGACCGCGTATCGGCGGCTCGACGATCCGGATGGCGCCGAGCATCACGCCTTGGTCCGCGTGTTTCAATTGCCAGGCGGCTTTCGCCTGTTGGTGGGGCGCGATCTCGAGGAACGCGAACGGCTGCGCGACATTGTTCTCGCCGCGGGCCGCTGGTCCTTGGCTATCGTGATCGTGCTTGGCCTGGCCGGCGGGCTGTTCGTCACTCGGCGGGTGCTCAAACGCGTTGACGCGATGACCGAGACGACGCGTCAGATCATGGACGGCGATCTCGCCGGCCGGCTTCCCATCGCCGGCACCGGCGATGAGCTTGACAGGCTGGCGGGCAATCTCAACGCCATGCTCGAACGCATCGAAGCGCTCATGCATGGCCTCAAAGAAGTCTCGGACAACATCGCCCATGATCTCAAAACGCCCCTGACCCGCCTGCGCAATCGCTGCGAAGAAGCGTTGCGCCTTGTCGAGGACGAGTCACAGTATCGTCAGGCGCTGGAGAGCACGATCGAGGAGTCGGACGCACTGATCCGCACGTTCAACGCGCTGCTCATGATCGCCCGCGCCGAGTCGGGTCAGGCGCGTGATGGAATGACCGATTTCGATGCCGCCGAGATCGCCCGCGGAGTGGGCGAGCTGTATGAACCCGTTGCCGACGTGAAGGGCATCCAACTCAAGGTCGAGGCGCCGGCCCGTGCCCCGATTCACGGCAATCGCGAGCTCATCAGTCAGGCGCTGGCCAATCTCGTCGACAACGCCATCAAGTACGGCGGCCCCGATGGCGCTGCAGTCAATGGGATGCCGGCCGAAATCATCATCAAGGCCGATCGCGCAGGCGAGCGGATTCTGCTGACGGTGGCGGATGGCGGGCGCGGCATTCCCGAGGCCGATCGCGGACGCGCGGTCGAGCGTTTCGTCCGGCTCGAGCAGAGCCGCTCGCAGCCCGGCTCCGGACTCGGGCTCAGCCTCGCGTCGGCGGTGGCGCGGCTGCATGGGGGCGAGCTCAAGCTTGAGGACAATCATCCCGGGCTGCGAACGGTCATTTCGCTCCCGCCGGGGGTGTCGGGACAATCTCAAGCGTGACGCATCCGGCTTGCGGTGAACCGCGCGCATCAGCACGCTGACCGCAGACTCGCGAGCCGCTCGCGGCCGCTGCTTTGACTTAGCGGCGGGCTCAGGAGCCAAATATCTATTTGCGAATGATGCCCGTCGCCGATTCACTTCGTTCTCTTGCCCAACGCGTCGTGTCGGGACCGAATCTTCACGACGCGGCGGCAGCCCGCGCGCGCCTTGATGATTGGCTTGCCGAGATTGGAACGAGTCCCGCGGGCACGAGCGTTCGGCAACTTTTTGCAGAACTCCCGACGCTGCATGCATTGATGCTGGGGCTCACCGACGGATCGCCCTACCTCTGGGAACTCGTGCGGCGCTCCCCCGAGCGGCTCGTCGATCTGCTCCAAGCCGAACCCGAGCGGCGTTTCGACGACATCCTGCATGGCGCGAAGCGTGCGATAGCAGTCGCCCGCGAGGAGGCTGAGGCCATGCGCGTGCTGCGCCACATGAAAGCCGAAGCGGCGCTATTGATCGCTCTCGGCGACATCGGCGGCCTGTGGCCGATTACGAAGGTCATCGACCTGCAGACTCGCCTCGCCGACACCGCCGTGAGCGCGGCGGTGGATTACCTCATTGGCGATGCACAACGTCGCGGCAAGCTCAAGATTTTCGGCCCGGCGCAACAACCTCCCAGCTACATCGTATTGGCGATGGGCAAGATGGGGGCAGGGGAGCTCAACTATTCCAGCGACGTCGATCTCATCGTGTTCTACGCCGATACCACGCTCGCCTCGGACACAGATCCAGCGCCCTTCTATGTGCGGCTTACGCGCGCGCTGATAAGGCTCCTGCAAGAGCGCACATGGGACGGCTATGTGTTTCGCACCGATCTGCGCCTGCGTCCGGACCCGGGCTCGACCCAGATCGTCCTTTCCACCGCCGCGGCGCTTCATTACTACGAGACGCGCGGGCAGAACTGGGAGCGTGCCGCGCTAATCAAGGCGCGGCCTTGCGCCGGCGATCTCGCCGCCGGCGAGGCGTTGCTCACTGCGCTCTCGCCGTTCATTTGGCGCAAATATCTCGATTTTGCGGCGGTGGCCGACGTTCATGCGCTAAAGCGACAGATCCACGTCTATCGCGGCCATGATGAGATCGCGGTCGAAGGACACAATATCAAGCTCGGCCGCGGCGGCATCCGTGAAATCGAATTTTTCGTGCAGACGCAGCAGCTGATCGCGGGCGGCCGCCATCCCGAGCTGCGCATCAAAGCGACGCTGCCGGCGCTTGATGCATTGGCCGACGGCGCCTGGATCGATACGCAGGCGCGCAACGAACTTCATGCCGCCTACTGCTTTCTGCGGGTCGTCGAGAATCGGTTGCAGATGGTGGCGGACGAGCAAAGTCATACTTTGCCGGTGGAGCGCGACGGCCTCGAGCGCTTCGCGCGCTTTTGCGGGTTCGCGAACCGCGACGCGTTTGCGGAGGCATTGCTAATCCATCTGCGCAACGTGCGGCGCCACTATGCGGTGCTGTTCGAGAACGCAGCCGGGCCCGAGGCCGAGTCGCGGCCGCTGGCTTCGTCGTCGGCGCTCGATGGGCGCGAACCGCTCGAGCAGCTTGCCAAGCTCGGATTTGGCAAGCCGGCCGACGTGTCGGAACTCGTGCGCCGCTGGGATGGTGGGACTTATAGCTCACTCAAGAGTCCCTTCGCACGCAGCCAACTCGCCCAGATCGTGCCGACGCTGCTCGACCACTTCTCCCGTTCGGCGAATCCGGATGCAGCGGTCATCGCTTTCGACCGGTTTCTAGCGGGATTGCACAGCAGCGGGCGGCTGTTTTCGCTGCTGCGGCAGAATCCCGATCTGATAGCGCTGATTGCGGTCATTCTTGGCACTGCGCCTCGCCTTGCCGACAGTCTTGCCCAGTTTCCCGAAGTGATGGACGCAATCATCGATCCAAGCTTCTTCGGCGCGCTGCCGGAAGAGGGCGAGCTCGCCCGTTCTCTCGAACGCTCGCTGCGTCAGGCGGTCGGCCATGAGGATTTTCTCGATCGCATCCGCGCCTTCGCGCAGGAGCAGATGTTCCTGATCGGCACCCGCATCCTCTCGGGAACCGTATCGGCGGAGCAATCGGGTGAGGCCTTTGCGTGGCTCGCAGATGTGCTGCTTCGCTCGCTTCATCACGCGATCGAAGACGAATTTGCGCGCGTGCACGGGCGGATAGCGGATCAACAAACCGCGATATTGGCGCTGGGAAAGCTCGGTGGGCGCGAGATGACCGCGACCTCCGATCTCGACCTGATCGTTGTGTACGACTTCGATTCTGAAGCTCCCGAGTCCGACGGCCGGCGCCCGCTCTATGGGGCGCAATACTTTTCGCGATTCACGCAACGCTTGATCGGCGCATTGACGGCGCGCACCAACTACGGGACGCTGTATCAGGTCGACATGCGGCTGCGTCCCTCGGGCCGCTCAGGCCCGCTGGCGACGCAGATCGACGGCTTCCTAGATTATCAGCAGACCCAGGCGTGGACCTGGGAGCACATGGCGCTCACCCGGGCGCGCATCGTTTCGGCAGCGCCGCAATTCGCGGCGCGACTCGAAAGCGTGATCCGCAATGTGCTGTGCCGGCCGCGCGATGCGAGAATGGTGGCCGGCGACATCATGGAAATGCGCGATGCGATCGCGCACGAGAAGGACGACCGCAACCGCTGGGACCTGAAATATGCCGCCGGCGGACTGATCGACATCGAGTTCATCGCGCAATATCTGCAGCTCGTTCATGCTGCCCGCGCCCCCGAGATTCTCGATACTGCAACGGCGCGGGTGCTCGATAAGGCATGGCGGCTGGGCGTACTCGCGGTCGATGATGCCGAGGTGCTACGGGCCGCTGTGCGGCTCTATCACGATCTCACGCAGATCCTGCGCCTCTGCCTGCCGGCATCGTTCGATCACCATTCGGCGGCGCCCGGCCTGGTCGGACTGTTGGCGCGGGCGGCGGATGTCCCGGATTTCGCAACGCTGGATGCATTCATCGGCGAGACACAGAGCAAGGTGCGCGCCAGTTTCACGCGTATCGTGGGTGGATAATGCGCTCAAGCGGCGGTGTGTTGCCGCGACGAAGCGCGGTCGATTACTTCACTTCCAATTCCACGACTTCGATGGGCGCCGTGCCGATGTTGCGTACCGCGCGTTTCCCGCCCGGCTCCTGCCAATAAAAGTCGCCCGGCCGAAGCAACATGCCGCGTTCGCCCGCGCCGGGAGTGCTCTCGATGATCTCGCCGCCCTGGATGATTACGCGCAGGCCAGGGGCCTGCTGGGCGATAACGCCGGCCGATTGTCCGGGTTCGAGCACCAAGCGCCAGCCGCGAACGCGTTCGTTGTCGAGCACCTGGGTGTAGCCGGTGACTTCGCGTGCCGCCGGGGTGAAACGGCCGGGCTGCGCGTCCGGAAGCGTGATCACGATATTGTGGAAGGCGGTGGGACCGACGTTGCTGACTCTGTGGGTCAGCGGTTTCTTGGAGTAAGCGGTGTAGCTCACGTTGCCGCGGGGATTGCGGCGCGGCGGCGTCGGCTGTTCGCCGAGCACTTGCGCGGTTTGATCGGCTTCCTCGACCAAAATGCTGATTTGGTCGCGCGAATGAATGTGATACCCCGCCGATCGCTGTGACGGGATGTTGACGCGCAGCACGCTCAGAAATTGATTGCTGAATACCGGCACATGGTATGCCGCTTTCTCAACCGGCACCGGCGCGCCTTCATCCTGTGCAGTGGCTAATTGCGCCGAGGCCAAGGCGCCAAGCACCAAAAGCATTTTGAGTTGATGTCGCATGGCGATTCCTCCTTGCGCCTCGGCTGGTCGTCGCCATCCGTGATCGCCTATCAAGCAAAATTATCGACGGTCGCAGGGTGCACTTGCGCGTCCGCAGGCGCAAGGGCCCGCGGGCTGAGCATGGCCGTGAACCGGGAGCGCCGCCGCTGGTAATGGTGGCGGTGAAATCAGGCGGCTGCTTCGGCGACTTCCACCGATCGTGCGATCGGATATTCCATTGGCAGCCGCAGCAGCACGATCGTGCCGCTCCCCAGCTTGGAACGGATCCGCATCCTGCCTTTGTGCAGCTCGGTCAGCGATTTGGCGATGGCAAGGCCCAGCCCGGAGCCCTGCTGGCTCTTTGTTAGTTGGCTCTCCACTTGCTCGAACGGTCGCCCGAGCCGCGCCAGCGCGTCTTTGGGAATTCCAATTCCGGTGTCCGCGATGGCGATGCTGACGCGGCCGCGTGCTGCCCGCGCGCGCACGCCGATGCGACCGCCTTCCGGTGTGAACTTGACCGCGTTGGACAGAAGGTTGAGCACGATTTGCTTGAGCAGACGATGATCGGCAGTAAGGCGAATGCCGGCGCTGATGTGCGCGGTGAGCGCGATTCGCTTGTCGTCGGCGCGCCCGGAAACCACGCGCATTGCGTCGTTGAGGAACGCCTCGAGTTCGATGTCTTCGGGATCGAGCCGAATGCGGCCGGCCTCGATTTTCGACATGTCGAGGATATCGTTGATGACCTCGAGTAGATATTGGCCGCTCTGATGGATGTCGTGGCAGTACTCGCGGTATTTGTCCGTGCCAAGCGGACCGAACATCCCGGATTCCATGATTTCGGAAAATCCGATGATGGCGTTGAGCGGAGTGCGCAATTCGTGACTCATATTGGCGAGGAATTTCGATTTTGCCTGATTTGCGTCTTCGGCGCGGGTCTTCTCCTCTGCATATTTTTCGGCGAGATCGGCAACCTCTTCGGCTTGGCGTTCGAGTTTTTGCTGCGAGTGACGCAGATCGGCGACGGTGGCCATCAGCCGCCTCTCGCTATCCATCAGCTTCTCTTCGTGCAGCTTGATGTTCGTGATATTGGTGCCGACGGAGACGTAACCGCCGTCTTTGGTGCGCCGCTCGCTAATGTGCAGCCAGCGCCCGTCGTCGAGTTGTGCCTCGAACGTGCGCGCCCCCGGCGGCTGTCCATCGCTCGTGACCTTCGAGCGCACCACTTGGGTGCGCCCCGCTGCCACCACGGATTCGTATGACGCGCCGGCGACGATCTCCTCGTCCGGAAGGTTATGCAGTTGCTGGAAATTCGAATTGCACAGCACCAGTCGATTCTGTGCATCCCAAAGTACGAACGCCTCCGGGATTGTCTCGATAGCGTCACGCAGTCGCAGATCCGCTTCGACCGTTTTCTCCATAAGCGACTTTTGCTCGGTGATGTCGACCGCGATGCCGATCAGGTGTGGGCCTCCATCCCGGGCCTGATGCACGAGTTCGCAACGCGCGCGCAGCCATACCCAATTTCCGTTCGCATGGCGCATGCGGAACGCGTGGTCGACCAATGTGGCTTTCGCATCGACCAGGTCCCCGGCGAGTTCGTAGAGGTGGATATCGTCGGGATGGACCAGGGCATTGACCTCGCCGAAGCTCAGCAGCGCGTCGCGCGGCTTCTGGCCGAGGATGGCAAACATCGAGTGCGACCAGAATATGCGCCCGCGCGCAAGGTCCCAATCCCATAGTCCACAACGGCCGCGATTGAGCGCAGTATCGATGCGCGATCGCACCGTCTCGTAGATCATGTCGGCCTCGCGTGCGCGGGTCGCCTGCCAATGGAAGGCGAAGCCAAGGATCAGCACGACGAAGCCGGTGGTGGCGGACAGGGTGATGGTCAACGCGGTATCGGACAGCCAGGCCGCAAGTGCTTCGCCGCGCAGGTGCACGATGGCAAGCTCGGCGTTCGAGGCAAACAGGCTGCGCACCGTGCCGAAGGCCAGGCTGCCGTCGGCAAGCGGGAATTCCAACACGCCGGCGGCGGCGCCGAACGCAGTGAGCGGCTGGCTCGGGCCGAGCACGTCATCGAGCCGGCGCCCGAGCATCGCCGCTTCGAGCGGCGCCGTGGCGACCGCTGCACCATTGCTGTTGGCAACCCGCTCGTGACGCAGGCCGGCCACGATCACGCCCTCACCGTTTGCGATGAGCACTTGGCGACCGGGGACGCGCGCCCACGGCGGCATGAGGCGCTCCAACTCCGCCTGCAGCCGCCGGTCGGAGGCGGATGTGTCGGATTTCGATCGTTCCCACCAGTCCAGCCGCTCGGCAAGGAAATCGGCGCTGGCTTCGATCTGTTTGAAGACATCGCCGATCGCCTGGCGACGGTGATCCAGCACCTGCACGATCGCGCCGATGCAGATCGTGATCAGAAAGGCGATGATCAATACCGGAACCGCACGCCGCAACGCGGGTTCGGCGGTGAGCAGCCGCCGATATGCTGGCCGCGCGATCGACTGAGCTAGTCCCTTGATTGAATCAGAAGCTACCGACGCGCTCGCGACGTGGGCGCGCGCCATGCCTGGCCTCCGTTCGGAATCCCAACACCTTCATTCGGAAGGATGTGCCGCATCTCCCCGAATCAGTTTCGATTGGAATCGAAAGATGGCGATTTGTCGAGGGTCTCATTAACGATTTTTAAATTTTTGTGACTTGCTCGCTGCACCTTGTTGGGAAAGGCGTCTTGAGCCTACGGACATGCCGCGCATGTCCAGCAAACCGGTCAAAATGCGACACAAGCATCCGAGGGCGGAGCGGTCGGCTCGCGCTCCCGACGCCGCCCGAATGACTTGGACCGCATTGCGAAAATCGCGCTCGAGCTAGTCCGTGGGTGCTTGCCGCGGGCGAACGGCGGCGACGATCGTGTCGAGAATTTTCAATGCATCGGCGGTGCCGTCGGCCTCGCCCTTTTCGAAATCGCCTTCGGCCTGACCCATCGTGTTGGTGACGTGAGCGATACACAGCACTGCTGCCGCCCGCGCGCGCGCCCAGGCGTAGAGGGCGGCCGCCTCCATCTCGACCGCCAAAACACCCTTGGCACGCGCGCTGGCAATTGCCTCGGGCGTTTCCCGAAATGGGGCATCGGTGGTCCAACTCGAGCCGGCGACCGCATGCAACCCGGCGCGGTCGAGCGCCGCCATCACCGTGGAGACGAGATTTGTGTCGGCTTCGGCGAATTCTGAGGGGGCGGCATAGTGATAGCTTGTTCCCTCGTCGCGCAGCGCGCGGTCGATGACGACAAAATACGGTGGTGAACCGGCGGGAACGACCTGACCAGCCGACGTGAGGTTCAGGAGGAAACGGCATCCGCAAGCAAACAATTCCTCCGCAACCAGCACGGCAAACGGCGCACCGACAACACACCCGATGATGCCGACGGTTTCTCCCGCCAATGCGAACGCGTAGAGGTCGGTGTGATAACAAGGCCATGCATCGAGGCGCCGTGCTCGCCCGCTGGCCTTGAGCCGGCGCACGAGATCGCCATCCGGGTCGAGAATGCAAACCGCGGGCACTTGCACGATGGCCAGTCCTTTCTGGCGCCGCGCCTCGCGCAAAAGCGCCGCCGGTGAAAACACAGACGGCGCGCCTGGATGCTTGTTGGCTAGAATGGGCGGCAGCGACATAGGGTCTCCACAGGCATCGGTTCTAACGGGATCGCCAGCCGCTGCAGATAACATGCGGCTTCGAACAACAGGCAATGGCCTTTCATCATGAACGGTCGTCCGGCGGGCTTCTTCGAGGGGACTAAAATGCCAACCGCGGGTTGGTGGGAGGCGCTACGGCCAAATCCGGCCGGCGTGCTTGCTGCCATCGGGTTCGAGCCGGGCATGGACGTGTTCGAGCTTTGCTCCGGGGATGGCTGGTTCACATTGTAGATTGCAAAAATCGCGCGTCATGTCCTTGCCATCGACATCGATCGCGCGGCCTGATGAACTATATTGCTTTACAATAATCCACCTCTCGCTTCAGGGAGCCGGACATGAAGGCAGTCCTCAACGGGCAGGTTATCGCCGACAGCGACGACATCATCGAATCTGGCGGCTACCAGTATTTTCCACGCTCCGCCGTGCGCATGGAGCTATTGGAGAAGGCGCCAAAGACCGAATCCGATCGTGCCTGTCCCCACGACGTCCAGTTCTATGACGTGGTGATCGAGGGCAGGCGGCACGCGCGCGCGGCCTGGAGCTACGAGGCGCCGCGGCCGGCCATGCAGCAAGTCGCCCACCGGGTCGGATTTTGGCAGGACGTCGAAGTCGGCTGAGTCAAAGAGAGCCGCGATCAATCGCTGCCCAGCGCGCGCTGCACGATGTCGGTCACGTCTGCTGAGAGAGACTGCGCGGCCGCCGCGCGCCGTAGGGCCGCTTCGGCCAGCGTGCGCCTTCCCGGCTCAAATGTGCGCCAGCTCTTGAACGCGGAGAGAAGCCGCGCGGCCAATTGCGGGTTCTTGGCATCGAGCCTCAGCGCTATATCCACGATGAAATCGTAGCCGGCACCATCGGCACGGTTGAACTCCTTCTGGTTCGTGAGCGCGAATGCGTGGATCAACGCGCGCACACGATTGGGATTGGCCAACGAGAACGCGCGGTGGGTGGTGAGCGCCTTCACCCGCTCGAGCGTCGCCGGCTCGGGAATTGCCGCCTGCAGCGCGAGCCATTTGTCGATCACCAGCGGGTCGTGCGCGTAACGGCCGTAGAAGTCGTCGAGCGCCGCCGCGCGCTCGGGCACATCCCAAAGTGACAGTGTCGAGAGTGCCGCCAGCCGATCCGTCATGTTGTCCGCCGTGCGGTATTGCGCGGCAGCAAGCGAAATGCCCTCGGGACCGCGTGTCGCTACCATGAGGTCGAGGCAAGTGTTGCGCAGGGCACGACGACCGGCGCTCGCGGCATCGGATCGGTACGGGCCGGTATCCGACAGCCGGCGGTAATTATCGAGCAGAGCGGCGGCAAAATGCTCGCCGACTGCCGCCCGCAGTGCGGAGCGGGCGGCAAACACCGCATCGGGATCGACGTCACGCCCGATCTCGCGAGCAATATCGGTTTCGCTTGGAAGCGTCAGCATCAACGCGGCGAACGCAGGCTCGAGGCTCGTGTCGGCGAGCACCGCGCGGAATGCTTCGAGCAGGCCGGCATCCTCGCGCATTGGCCGGTTCGCGCGGGAGGCGGAGCTGTTATCGACGAGCAGGCGGTTGGCCAGGGTCTGCACCGCCTGCCAGCGATTAAACGCATCGCTGTCATAGGCGGCGAGAAACCGCAAATCCTCGGCGGAGAGATCGAGGACGAGCCGGATCGGAGCGGAAAACCGGCGATTGAGAGAAAGCACTGGCCGCTCGCCGATTTCAGCGAATTCGATGCTTTCCGTGGTCTTGCTCAGCGTGAGCAACCCGCGCTCAATCGCGCGTCCGTTGCTGGGCTTGAGCGGCAGGTCGCAGCCGTGGCCGCCGACGAGACCGATCACCAAGGGGATGACCATCGGGTCTTTATTTGATTGTCCCGGCGTGGGCGGCACGGTTTGTGTCAACTCGAGCCGATAGGTCTTCGCGCCAGCATCGTAGCTGCCGCTGGCGGCGACTTCGGGCGTGCCCGCTTGCGAGTACCAGAGCATGAATTGCCTGAGATCGGCGCCCGAAACATCGGCAAAGCACTGCACGAACTGCTCGACCGTCGCCGCCTGGCCGTCATGCCGGACGAAGTAAAGGTCCATGCCGCGCCGGAAATTTTCCGGACCGAGCAGCGTGTTGATCATGCGCACCAGTTCGGCGCCTTTCTCGTAAACGGTCGCCGTGTAGAAGTTGTTGATTTCGTGATAGAGCGCCGGCCGTACCGGGTGGGCGAGGGGACCTGCGTCCTCGACGAATTGCTGTGCGCGCAAGGCGCGCACGTCGCTGATCCGCTCGACTGCGCGCGAGCGCATATCGGCGGAAAACTCCTGATCGCGGAAGACCGTAAGCCCTTCCTTCAGGCAGAGCTGGAACCAATCCCGGCAGGTGATGCGGTTGCCGGTCCAGTTGTGAAAATATTCGTGTGCGATAATCGCCTCGATGCGTTCGAAATCGTTGTCGGTCGCGGTCTGCGGCGAGGCGAGCACGTATTTGTCGTTGAAGACGTTGAGACCTTTGTTCTCCATTGCCCCCATATTGAAATCGGAAACTGCAACGATCATGAAAACATCCAGATCATATTCGCGGCCGAACGCGGTCTCATCCCAGAGCATCGCGCGTTTGAGCGCATCCATTGCGAAGCCGCAGCGGTCTTGCTTGCCTGGCTCCACATAAATGCGCAGCGCGACCTCGCGACCGGACATGGTGCGAAAGCGATCCTCAAGGCAGGCGAGCTCGCCCCCGACTAGCGCAAACAGGTAGGATGGCTTGGGAAAAGGATCGCGCCAGACGACGAAATGGCGGCTCGTTCCAGGCACGTCCCCGCGCGCGACAAGATTGCCGTTGGCGAGCAGCACCGGCGCCTCGGCTTTCTCCGCCTCGATGCGAGTGGTGTAGATCGCCATCACGTCCGGGCGATCGGGAAAATAGGTGATGCGGCGAAACCCCTCCGCCTCGCATTGGGTGCAATAGATTGAACCCGAGCGATAGAGCCCGAGAAGCTCGGTGTTGGCCGACGGATCGAGGACCGTCTCGATTTGCAGCCGGAACCGGCCGCGCGGCGGTTGCGCGACGGTCAGCCGGTCGGGCGTGGCGACATAGCGTTCGCTTGGCAGGGTTTCGCAGTCGAGGACCAGGGAGCGCAGGTCGAGACCCTCACCGTCGAGCACTAGCGGCGCAGGCGGCCCGCCGTTGCCATTGGGTTTGACTGTGAGTGTCGCGCGCACCCGCGTAGCGGTCGGATGGAGCGCAACGTCGAGCTCGACGGTTTCCACCAGCCAATCGGGCGGCCGGTAATCCTCAAGACGAACTGGTCGGGCTTCTTCGGCGCGCATGCGAGCTGAACCGGTCTGAAGGCGAGGCGTTATTACACATATACCCTGCTTTTGCTTCTTGCTTTAATGCTTTGAGGCAGACGCAACCCACTGGATGGCTGCGCGACCGGGTTCGGGAGGATGTCATGACGGGTATTCGCGTGCTGTGGCTCGCGGCGCTCGCCTTTGTTGCGGGCACCGTGGTCGTGCCGCGGGAAAGTTCCGCGCAAAATTATCCAACTCAGCGGGTAACGATTGTGGTGCCATTCGGCGCCGGTAGCGTGACCGACATCATGGCGCGCATTATCGCGGATGAGGCGAGCAAGCGTTGGGGTCAGCAGGTCATCGTCGAGAACCGGCCGGGGCTTGCGGGGACTACAGGGGTGGCCAAGGCGGCGCCGGACGGCTACACGCTCATGCTGACCTCGAACGGCCACACCGTCGCAGCGCTGGTCAACAAGAATCTGTCGTTCGATCCGGTGAAGGATTTTGCCGGCGTCACCCGGGTGAGCTCGGCGCCGCTTTACCTGATTGTCAATCCCGAGCTCCCGGCTAAAGATCTGAAGGAACTGATTGCACTCGCCAAGGCAAAGCCGGGAACGCTCAATTTCTCGTCCCCCGGTCTCGCTAGCACGACCTTCATCGCCGGTGCACTGTTCCGGAAAGCCGCCGGTATCAACATCGTGCACGTGCCGTTCAAGAGCGCGCCCGATGCGGTTACCGCGGTCGTGCGTGGAGATACACAGATGTATTTTGCGCCGGTCAATCTTGCGAAAGAAATGACCGAAGCCGGCAAGGTACGCGCGATCGCAGCTGTCACGCCGCAGCGAATTCCAGACATGCCCGATGTTCCGACCTTCAGGGAAGCCGGTTTGGACTTCGTTTATGATTCCTGGTTCGGTCTGCTCGTGCCGGCCGGTATTCCGCGGCCGATCATCGAAAAGATCAATCACGATGTCGTTCAGATTCTTCGCTCTCCCGAGGTCGAGACAAAATTGAAGCAGCAGTTCGTTCTGCCGGTCACCGATACGCCCGAGCAGTTCGACAAGATCATCCGGGACGAAACTACCAACCTCACCGAGGTGTTCAAGGAGATCACGAATTAGCGCGCGGCCGGGGAGGTCATCGCGCTAACCGTCTTCGTCCGATCCAGAAGAACTTCACCGCTTGCGTGACGGGTCAGGTCGCGCCTGGCCCCGCAATCTCGCTTGCGCTTCTTGGTACGGGCCAACGATGCGAGCGAGGACCGAGAATGCCCTCGCGCGCGCCGCCGCCACGGCACGAACGATTGCGAGCTGGCGCTCGAGATCGCCCGCGCTCACCAATTGGAAATGCGGAAGTTTTTCGCGCGCATGGGCGCAGTTCAATCGGTTCACCGGCCGGGCTATGGGACGCGCGATTCTGCAATTGCTAAGCGAGGATCTCCTTCGCCGTGATCACGTATTTGAATTTGTCAGGCTCGAGCGAGTCGAGCCGTTCACCACCAACCTCTGCCTGGGGATACATCAGGAAGCCTAGCTTTGGTCCGGAAGAGCCGGGCAATTCCAGGTCATGGGCGAAGTTGTAGGCGAGCCAGTTCGTCTCCCAGGCACCGAACAGCGTTTTTCGCGCAACGGTCACTTTGGGATCGTCCAGCGCAAGATGGCCCGGCGGCTCTTCGAGCGCGACCTTGCGAACGTCCGCCGGATCGACCGGAACCCAGCCAAATCCGCTGAGGAATACCTCGGCGCGACAATGCTGCGCCTTGCTGATCACCTCGGTGTTCGCGCCGAGGCTCTTGTAACCGAATTTGGACGGCGCGATTCGGATGCCATACACGTCGCGTGCGGGCAGGCCGACTGCACGCGCCAGCCCGACGTAGAGCGCATTCAAGTCCGCGCATTTACCTCCGAGGTCGCCGGTCTTGAGCATCGAGGCGATGTCGCCGATGCCGCAGCCGCGCGTCTTTGGATCGCGGAACGTGTTCTCGACGATCCACTCGTAGATGCGCCGCGCCTTTTCGAGATCGCTGAACGCCCAGCCCACGATCCGGTCCGCTGTCGCCTTCACGATGCCGTCGGTCGGCATCAATTCGGTGGCGCCGGTGTAAAGTCTCCGCTCGATGGCCGAGAGCGGCCGTACGCTGGCTCGTTTCGAGAGATCGACGGTGCGATCGCGCGTTGCGACTCGGCTGACGAGTTCCACGGTAGGTACCGGTTCGCCGTCCGCCCACTCGACGTGCAGCATCTGCGCGCCGTATTTGGCATCGCGCTGCAGCAATGCTGATTTTGCATTGGTCTTCCATTCGTTGCCGAGCGGCTGTGTCCATTCCGGCTCGGCGACCGCCGGCAGCGGCAACCATGCTTGCGCAGTTCCGGACGGCGCGACGATATCGACCCGGGTGGTGATCTCGAATTTGCGCCACGCTCCCGGCTGCGGCGCGAACGGCGCGTCGGCAAAAGCGCCGCGCGGGAGCCCGCCGGCAAGAATCAATGCCGTGCCGCTGCGCAAGAATTCTCGTCGAAGCATTCGAACTCTCCCATGTCGCGAACGAAATAGTGCTTACCGGCACCCCTCAGCGAGGCACCTCCCGAAGCAGGCCCGCAAGTGTGTCCCTCACATCGGGCCGTGTCCAGTCTACGTCGCCCTCTGCAATGAAGCGCGGCTGCAAATCGTGATCGAGCACGACGGTCGAAGGCAGCGTGTGGATGCTCCATGCCTTGGTAACGGCGCGGTCGCGATCTAGCAGGATCGCAAATGGCAAAGGGTCATCCGCGAAGAAGCGGCGGACTGCGCCGTCCGCCTCGGCCACGCTAATCGGAACGATCACAAAGGGCCGGCCGGCAAGCTGGGCGTGCAAATCTCTAAGGCTTGCCATTTCGGCGCGGCAAGGCTCGCACCAGGTGGCGAAGAAATGGACGAGCACCACGCGGCCGCGCAAGCGCGCAAGCTCCTGCGGTGGGCCATCCAAGCTCGACAGCGTGATCGGCGCGTGGGCCGGATCCTTCGTGGCGACGAGTTGCGTGCGCCCAGCAGCATTACTATCGCCGCAGGCCGGTTGCGCGGCGAGCGCGGCCACGGCCAGCACCGGCACAATCATCAGGCATTTGCGCAGCTTCGCCGATAACGAGAAAGCCGGGAGATAGGCAACATCCATTTTCGAGTACCACTCCGGGGGACGCTTCATAGACTATTACGACAGCCCAGGAAATTCGACCTACGCGATTTCAACGCCGCCATGCCGCTGGAGTTCTCCGGTGCGACTCGCTGGCGAGGTGTTGGGAACAAGCGTAGCATTCACGCAGATAAATGATAGCGGGAGGAATCCGCCATGCATGCCGGCAATTCTGATCATGGCTCGTACTGCGCCTGCGGAGCTTGCGAATCGTCAGCAGCGCCGTCGCGCCGCCAATTTCTCCAGTCGGGCGCCGCGAGCGCCGTTGCTGCTGCCGTCGCAGGGCCGATCGGCGATGCCGCGCACGCGCAACAGTCGGGCGGCAGCACGGCTCCCGGTCGATCCATTCTCATCAAAGGCGGTTGCGTGCTCACGCTCGACCGCACAGTCGGCGACTTCGAGCAGGCGGACGTGCTGATCGAGCGCGGCAAGATCTCGGCAGTGCGGGCCAATATCGCCGCGCCCGACGCCGAGGTGATCGATGCCGCCCGCATGATCGTAATGCCCGGTCTCGTCGACACGCACCGGCACATGTGGCAGGGCATCCTGCGCAACGTGCTGCCGGATGGTTCGCTCGACGACTACATTGCGATCGTGCAAAAAACATTCGGCGCCAACTACACCCCTGATGACGTGTATGCCGGCGATTACTTCAGTGCGCTCGGTGCCATCGACAGCGGCGTCACCTGCATCCTCGATTGGTCGCACATCCACAACACGCCCGAGCACACCGATGCCGCCGTGAAGGCGCTCGCCGATTCCGGCGTGCGGGCCGTGTTCGCCTACGGCAATGCGCAAACGGTCGATGGCCGCTGGTGGGAGGCAAAAGGATCCAAGTATCCGGGCGACATCGCGCGCCTGCGCAAGCAATATTTCTCCAGCGACGATCAACTCGTCACGCTCTATCTCGCCGCTCCGTCCGGCTCGCCCGAGCAGATTCTGCCCACGTTCAAAGCCGCGCGCGACGTCGGCGCCCGCATCACCATCCATGTCGGTGTCGGCGAGCGCGGCAGGGCAGGGCTGTTGGAGAAGCTCAATGCCGAAGGCGCGCTGAAATCCGACACCACGTACATCCATTGCTGCACGCTCAACGATACCGAGTGGAAGCTTATTCGCGACACCGGCGGCACCATCTCGATCGCCGGCTACGTCGAAACGCTGATGGGCCACGGCAATCCGCCGGTTCAGAAGGCGATCGACACTGGTATTCGCCCCTCGCTGAGCGTCGACGTGGAAACCTCGGTGCCCAACGACTTCTTTGCCCAGATGCGCACGATCTTCTCGCTGCAGAAGAACGAGGTGTGGGCGCGGCGACTCGCCGGCGACAAGAACCCTCCGAAATTCCTGACCGTGCGCGAAGTGCTCGAATTCGCCACCGCCGAAGGCGCCCGCGCCAACGGTCTCGAGCGCAAGATCGGCACGCTCACGCCCGGCAAGGATGCGGACATCATCCTGCTGCGTACCGACCGGCTCAACGTCATGCCGATGAACAATGCGGTGGGCGCGGTCGTCACCAGCATGGGCCCCCAGAACGTGGATACCGTGCTGATCGCGGGCAAGGTGATGAAGCGTAACGGGCAGTTGGTGGGTGTTGACTTCGAGCGACTCAATCGCCTGGGCAACGAGGCGCGCGATCGCCTCTACGCCAATGCCAAGGTGAAGAACGCGCGCATCTGACAATCCGTTCGCAGCCCGGATTGCACGAACCCAATCTAGGGCAAGCGCGCTGATCTGCAGACCCGGATGTCGCCGCTGCGCTCCATCCGGGCTACAGTCCCGGCATGACCATGCGCGCCATGATGCTCGACAAGCCGCGTACGCCGCTCGTCATGCGCGAGCGGGTGGTGCCCGCGCCCGCTCCCGGCGAAATTCTGGTGGAGATCGCGGCGTGCGGCGTCTGCCGCACGGACCTGCACGTGATCGACGGCGAGTTGCCGCATGCGAAATTGCCGATCGTGCCGGGACACGAAATCGTCGGCCGCGTCGCGGCAATGGGTAAGGGCGTGGCTGGTTTCGACATCGGTGAGCGCGTGGGGGTGCCCTGGCTCGGCTACACCTGCGGGCGCTGCGCCTATTGTGTCAGCGGCCGGGAGAATCTCTGCGAGCATCCACTATTCACCGGCTACACTCGCGACGGCGGCTATGCCACGCATACGGTCGCTGACTCGCGCTACTGCTTTGCGCTGCCGGAGCGGATGGATGAGGCCGAAGTGGCGCCGCTTCTCTGCGCCGGCCTGATTGGTTGGCGTAGCTATCGGATCGCGGGCGCGGGGCAGCTGGGAGTCGGCCCGGAGGCACTCGGGATCTACGGGTTCGGTGCCGCGGCTCATATCCTCGCGCAGGTCGCGGCTTGGCAGGGACGCCGCGTTTACGCCTTCACCCGCGCGGGTGATGACGCCGCGCAAGCCTTCGCAAAGTCGCTCGGCGCGGTTTGGGCCGGCGGCTCGGACGCGATGCCACCCGAACTGCTCGATGCCGCTATCATCTTTGCCCCGGTCGGCGCGCTCGTTCCCGCCGCGCTCAAGGCGGTCAAGAAGGGCGGACGCGTGGTCTGCGGCGGCATTCACATGTCGGACATTCCGAGCTTTCCCTATCGCCTGCTCTGGGAAGAACGGCAGGTGGTCTCGGTCGCCAACCTCACCCGCGCGGATGCCAGTGAATTCCTGGCGGTGGCCGCGCAAGCCGACGTGAAGACCGAAGTCACACGCTACCCGCTGCAGCGCGCCAACGGCGCCCTTGCCGATCTCCGCGCGGGCCGCCTGCAAGGCGCCGCGGTGTTGATGGCTCGCTAAATACGTTGCCGCGAATCCGGACGCGGTTCGGCATGACCGATCACGCGCCGAACCGAGGGAAAACGCCGCCGCAGCGCGCGCTCCACTTCGTCGACCTTTTCATGCACGTCGGCCACCGTGAGTGCGGGATCGACGGTGCAATGAAAATTGACGATCTCGCCGCCGGCTTCGCGCACCCGTACGTCATGGACCTCGGCAACAAAATCGACCGTAGTCGCGATTTCAGCCAACGCGTCGCGCACGGCGGCAATGCGGTCGTCCGGCGCATCGTGTCCGGCTTTCCAGTCGCTCTGCAGCGGCTCGATATGCGTCTCCACTTCGACCTGCGGTCCAAGTTCGTCGCGGATCGCTTGCTCGAGCGTGCTGGCGATTTCGTGGGCGCGACGGAGCGGCAGGTTGCCGTCGACTTCGAGATCGAGTGAAACCGACAGGCGTCCGCCGATGGAATGCACGGTGACATGATGGATTGCGAGCGCGCGGTTGCGCGCGATCACCATCACCCGTTCGAGCACGGTTTCGTCGTCGAGCGCGCGCGGGTCGATGGTCACGGTCACCTCGGCTGCGGGATTCTCCGCGCGCACGGCACTGACGATTCGGTCTTTGAGCGCCGTCACCCGATCGAGCGGCAAGGTTCGGCTGACCGCAACGGCGAGATCAGCGAACAGCACGCCACCGGCCGAGCGTACGCGCAGACGCTGCAGTGCTACCACGCCGGGGATGCGGCGCACCGCTGCGCCGATCTTCTCGGCAACGCCGACCGGGGCGGTATCGGTGAGTGTGCCAATCGTGCGGCGGCCGAGCCGCCAGCCGGCGATGCAGATGAACACCGCGACGATGATCGCCGCCGCCGAATCAGCCCAGGCATGACCGAGCGCAACCGCGACCAGCCCCACGAGTACGGCAGCGGACGACCACATGTCGGAGCCGAAATGCAAGGCGTCGGCTTCCAGCGCCTCGCTCGCGGTCTCGCCAGCCACCCGATAGAGGACGCGCGCGCGAAAAAAGTCGATGACGATCGACGCCACGATGACAGCGAATGCCCATGGTGTCGCCTCGACTGCATGACCATGGCCGCCGACAAGGCGCTGCAACGCCTCCCAGATGACGATGCCGGATAGCAGGAACAGCAGCGCGGTCTCGATCAGGGCCGAGACGCTTTCCACCTTGCCATGGCCGTAATGATGCTCGGCGTCCGCGGGCCTGTCCGCGATGCGCACGGCGAAATACGTCATCACGGTCGCCGCGAGGTCGAGCAGCGAGTGCGCGGCTTCCGACAGAATGGCAAGCGACCCGGTGGCGAGCCCGACCACGGCCTTGGCCGCGGTCAAGCCCGCCGAGGCGGCGATCGAGGAGAGCGCGACCTGTTCCTTCACGCTTTGCATGGTCGCGATCGTCTGCCCTCAGCCGGCAAAGTTGAGCAGCTTGCCGAAGAAACCGGATCCGTCCCGCACCGCCGTCACGTCGCGCCGCAGCCATGCGTCGAGACCGAGGCTGCGCCCGGCTGCATGCAACGCGAACATGAACATGACGATCGCAAGAAAAATATACTCCCACGGCCACTCGGCCGGATCGCCGGGCCGATAAATACCGAGCCACAGATGCAGCACGAAGACGACGGCGAGCGCACTGACGAGCCGCACACCCAAGCCAAGGATGAGCGACACCGCAAACGTGAACTCGGCCAAAAAGATCACCGGATTGAAAAGATAGAGGTAAGGAAGGTAAACGGAGGTCACCGCCTCGCGATGCCATTCAAAGGCGGCGCGGTTGGCCATTTGCTCGGTCCAATATTTCAAGCCGCCGGAGACCGGGAGCGGCAGCTTCCAGAGCATGCCCTGAAACCACATCCCGCCCACCAGGACCCGAACGAACCAGGTGGCAAGGTGTGATCCGCTGCGCTGGGAAGGGTCTTCGCGCCAGTTCTTCACCGCGATCGCGACGCTGGTGACGACGAGGGCCACAAACAGCGCCACGAACAAATACTTCCACGCACCTAGTGCGTTGTGATCGTCGGTATTTCCGATCAAGAAATCCCAGAAATCAGAGATCGGCGTTGGCATGGGAGTCTCCAATGCTGTGATGCTTGGCCTTCTCGTCGCGGTTCGTTACCGGCCCGCACCACCCATCTTTACCGAAAGGGCTATGGGGTGCGCCGCAGCGTCGGGCCAAAGTGGGCTCTGCACAGCGCAGGTGCGGAAGCCGGCAATGACATCGTTGCGCTCGGGAGTGAAGAAATTGCGATACCGCGGATTGGCGATCCGCTCGCTCGAGGCCCAGCTGCCGCCGCGCAGCACCTTGCGGCTATTGAACCACGGCTGCGAGTAATCCTCATAAGGATCCGCCGCGAAGCCGGGAAACGGCACGAAATCCGACGCAGTCCACTCCCAGATATTGCCGATCATTTGCCGGCAGCCGAACGCGCTGTCACCGGCGGCGCAGGCGGCGACATCGACGGGTTGGTCGATGATGAGATCGAGGTTGGCGCGTTCGGCGCCGGGCGACGCTTCGCCCCAGGGCCAACGACGCTTCACCTTTGCCAAGCGGCCGCCGTTCGCCTCGCCGAGCGCCGCGACTTCCCATTCCGCTTCGCTCGGCAGCCGCCGATTGGCCCAGCGACACCAGGCATCCGCCTCGTGCCAGTTGACGAACGCGACCGGCGCGTTCGGAGTCAAAGGCTCGATCTCGTGGAAGTGGCGCCGATGCCAGCCGCCGTCCTTCGCGAGCCAGTAGACGGGCCGCTCGGCACGTGCGCGCTCGCGCCATCGCCAACCTTCGGCGCTCCAGAATTCCTCGGTGCGATAACCGTCGGCTTCCACAAAAGCCGCGAACTCGGCATTCGTTACCGGGGCCTTGGCAATGCGGAAAGGCGCAAGCTCGATCTCATGCGCCCATTTCTCATTGTCGAATACGAAGCCATCAACCCCAGTCGAACCGAGACACCACCGTCCCCCCGGGACTTCTACGTCGCCCGGCCAAGAACCGGCGTTTTTCTCGGCTGCATCTGCCAGACCTCCCGGTCGCGCATAGCCCAGCGTCTGTCGCGTGTAAGCGAGCGCCTCGACATGCATGTCCTCATGGCGAATACAAAGCTCATAAAAATATTGTTGCGCGCCATCGATGCCGCGCCCGAGGCGATCGACTTGTCGCCCGAGAACATCCGTCATGTACGCAAACACGCCGGCGCGGTCCGGCAGTTGCAGGTCCCAACGCGTGTCGTGGGCGACGGTACTCGAATTCCACAGCCGATCCGCCCGATCGAGCAGCGGCGCCTCGCTGTGGAGGTGACGCAGCGTCCAGAACTCGTGGAACCAGCCGACATGCCCAATTTCCCAGAGCACCGGATTGACGATCGGCAGCATCGGCCCCATCAACTGCTCGGCCGAAAGATCGTCCGTGAGGCAGCGCGTGTGCGCGCGCACCTCGCGCAGCTGACCGGCCAGTGCGTTTGCGGTCGCGCCGCTCGTTGGTCGCTCTACGAGGCTCGTGTTCATGCGCATCGTTCTTATCACGCCGCCCCGTTCATCGTCACGGTCGGGCAACGCCACCACGACAATGCGTTGGACGCGCATCCTGCGCGAACTGGGGCATGACGTTTGCGTTGCCGATCGCTACGACGGTGGGTCTGCCGATCTGATGATCGCGCTGCACGCCTGGCGCAGCGCCGACAGCATTCGGCGCTTTCATGACCTCCATCCGGACCGACCCCTGATCGTCGCTCTGAGCGGCACCGATATTTACCATTATATCGATCGGGACCCGGTGCCGACGTTGCATTCGCTGGAGTGCGCTGATCGATTGGTTGCGCTGCAGGAGCTGGTGCGGCGACGCTTGCCAGCGCGGTTTCGCCGAAAGATGTGTGTCATTCATCAGTCGGCGCCCGCCCTGCCTCGCCGTGCCGCTCGCGAACCCCGCAGTTTCGACGTTGCGGTGATCGGTCACTTGCGCCACGTGAAGGATCCGTTTCGCGCCGCCCAGGCGGCGCGCCAGCTGCCGGCGACGTCCCGCATTCGCATCGTGCACCTCGGCGGCGCCGAATCGCCGCGCTGGGCGGCCAAGGCAAAATCCGAGATGAAGGCCAATCCGCGCTACGTCTGGCGCGGCGACCGGCCGCGCGCCGAAGTGCGCCGGCTACTTGCGCGGGCACGTGCCATGGTGCTGTCGTCGCGAAGTGAAGGAGGAGCCAATGTCGTCTCGGAGGCTGTCGCCGCGGCCGTGCCCATCTTGGCTTCGCGTATCGACGGCTCGGTCGGCCTGCTCGGCGCTGACTACCCGGGTTATTTTGGCGTGGGCGATACCGCCGCGCTTGCGCGACTGCTGCAACGGATCGAGGCCGATCCGGATTTCCTGGTGCGCTTGCAGCGTGCAATCGCGCAGCGCGCTCGCTTGTTCCGGCCTGCGTGCGAGAAGAGGGCATGGAAGCGTCTCATCAGCGACGTCATGAAGAAATCTCGCGCAGCGCGTTCTCGTCGGCGCCGGCAAAGGGCGCACCTGCCCTGCGGATGTGGAGACTTGCGTCGAGGCCGGATCAGCCGTTAGCTGATAAGAACGTTACAACCGCTTTTCAACGAACCGGCGAAGACGCATCGCATGCAAGGCCTGGACCAGCCCGTGATCAAAGATGTCGTGCTGGTCGGCGCCGGTCACGCTCATGTGACGGTGCTGCGCAGGTTCGGCATGAAGCCGATCCCCGGCGTGCGTTTCACGCTGATCACCCGCGAGGTGCACACGCCGTATTCCGGCATGCTGCCGGGCCTGATCGCCGGCACGTACGATTTTGATCAAGCGCATATCGATACCGGACCATTGG